>Ga0302314_10013389_pt1 | contig 14108 bp, 13 predicted proteins | sample III_Palsa_N2_3_FD_200533 | JGI IMG/M metagenome (GOLD analysis project Ga0302314, IMG submission 200533) | Peat permafrost microbial communities from Stordalen Mire near Abisko, Sweden - III_Palsa_N2_3 | ecosystem: Environmental > Terrestrial > Soil > Palsa > Peat permafrost | place: Sweden... | reverse complement strand
GCGAGCTGCTGAAGCAGGAAGGGCTCGTTGAACAGCTGGAAACTGCCGATCACCGAGAACAGCAGCGTCAGGGTGAGCGCCGGTTTGAGCGCCGGCAGCTTGATCGCGCGGGCGATCCGCCAGGCCCCGGCCCCGTCCACCGCCGCCGCCTCGTAGAGATCCCGCGGGATCGTCTGCAGCGCCGCGTACAGGATGATCATGTTGTAGCCGGTGAACTCCCAGGTGACGATGTTCGACAGGCTCGGGAGCATCCAGGTGTTGCCGAGGAAGTCCGGGACACTGACGTGGAGGTGGCGGCCGATCTGGGCGAAGGGCCCGAACGAGGGGCCGTACAGGTAGCCCCACATCAGTGTCGCGACGACGCTGGGCACGGCGTAGGGCAGGAAGATCCCGAGCCGTACGACCTTCGCCAGTCGCATCAGGCCGCTGTCGAGCGCGAGCGCGAACGCCAGCGCGAGCACGAGCATCAGCGGGACCTGGATCAGGAAGAACAGCGCGACGTGGGCGACTCCCTCGCGCAGCAGCGGATCGCCGAGCGCGGTGACGTAGTTGCCGAGCCCCGCGAAGCTGGTACCGCCGATCAGCCGGTGCCGGAACAGGCTCAGATAGCCGGCGTAGCCGAGCGGGGTGAGGAACAGCAGCAGGAACAGGATCAGGAACGGGGCGACGAACACCGGCCCGGCCGCGCCCGGACGCGAGCCTGTGCGTTGCCGGCGCGGCAGCGCCCGGCGGGTGGGCTCTCGCCCGGCCGCGGTCGTGGAGCTCATCTTCGAGCCTTTCTACGGTCAAGGCGCCTTACGCCGACTGGACGGTGAACCCTTGGTTCTTCGCGTATGTCGTCAGCTCCGACTCCCACTGCGCGAGCGCGGTGACGGCGTCTGTCTTGTCGGCCAGCGCCTTGCCGACCGTGTCCGTCCAGTCGGAGACCACCTCGTCGAGGAACGGCGGCCACTGGAACACCGAAGTGACCGTGTCGCTGATCTGCGCGAACAGCTTGTTGACCTGCTGGCCGCCGTAGAACGCCGGGGTCTGGCCGGAAAAGCTCGGATCGGCGAGCAGCGCCTTGGTCGAGGGGAACAGGAACTGCTTGGACGCGAACAGGCTCGCGCTGTCCGGGTCGCTGTTGAGGAACTGCGCGAACTGCGCCGCCGCCACCGCGTTCTTCGTCGACTTGATCACCGCGGTCGTCGAGCCGCCCCAGTTCCCGGACGCCGGGGCCGAGGCGTCCCACTGAGGCAGCGGCGCCGCGCGCCATTTGCCCGAGGTGGCCTGCGCCGAGCCGGACAGGAACAACGGCCCCCACGCCGCGGTCAGCCAGGTCGCGTACTTCCCCTGGTTGAAACCGGTGTACCAGGCATCGGTGAAGTCCGGGTCCGTGCTGATGACCCCCGCCTGCGCGAGTGCGCCCCAGTAGGACGCGACCTTCTGCGAGGCGGAGTCGTCCACGTTGAGCGAGACGGTGCTCGTCCCGGAGACGCCGTACGGCTTGGCGTTCGCCTGCCACAGCAGGCCGTGCCAAGCGCCGGCCTCGTTCGCGGAGAGGTTGGTCAGGTAGACGTTCGGATCGGCGGCGTGCAGCGTGTGCGCCGCGTCCGCGAACTCGGTCCAGGTCGTGGGCACCGAGATGCCGTGCTGAGTGAAGATGTCCTCGCGATACAGCATCCCCATCGGGCCGGTGTCCTGCGGGATCGCCCACACCTCGCCGTTCGGCCCGGACACCTGGCCCCAGGTCCAGTCCACGAACTTGCTCTTGAGCGCCGACGCGCCGTACGCGCTCAGGTCCAGCAGGCTGTTGGTGATCGTGAACGTCGGGATGTACTGGTACTCGATCTGGCACACGTCCGGCGCGCCGCTGCTCGCCTGCAGCGCGGTGCGCAGCTTGGTGTACTGCGTCGAACCCTGGCCCGCGTTGACCACGTTCACCTTGATCGCGGGGTACTTCGCCTCGAAGAGGGCGACCTCGTCCGAGATGTCCGCCACCCAGGTCCAGAACGTCAGGGTAGTCGGGGTGGACATCGCCTTGTCGATATCGGACTGGCTCAGCGGTGTCGCCGACGCGGACGAGCCGCTACCGCTACCGCCGCCGCTGCCGCACGCGGCGAGCGCCGCGCCGAGCGAGACCCCTCCCGCCGCGCCGAGCAAGCGGCGGCGGCTGAGCGGAAAGGAGGAAGGAAGGGCATTTGGCATGGTGAACTCCCGCCATTGGAAGTGGATGAGGGCGCGCCAAACCGGCGCGTGCCTGATATGTCTGTGCCTCAGGTGCCGAGCAGCCGCGAAACGATGATGGTGCCGCGAAGAGATCGAAACCGTTCGATCATGACTATTCGTGAATGGTGATTGTTTTACTCACGCCGGGTCGGTGCAAGACCTGTCGAGGCGCGGATCACGAGCTCGACCGGTGGAGCGGCCGCCTGGACCGGCTGCGTACCCGGATTCTCGATGGCTTGCACGAGAATCCCGAGGCCCTCGGTCGCGATGGCGTCGAAGGGCTGTCTGACCGTGGTCAGCGGAGGGGTGATGTAGGCGGCGACCGGGATGTCGTCGTAGCCGACGACGCTCACGTCCTCGGGCACCCGGCGACCGGCCTCGGCCAACGCGCGGATCAGCCCGATGGCCATGTCGTCGTTCGCCGCGAACACCGCGGTCACCGCCGGATCGCGGGCCAACTCGCGCCCCGCGGCGAACCCGGAGGCGGCGGACCAGTCGCCGGAGACCACCGGCGGCTCGTCGCGGTCGCGCTCGGCGAGCGCGGTCCGCCAGCCTTCGAGCCGTTCGCGCGCCGCATACCAGCGCTGCGGACCGGCCAGGTGATGAACGGTCAGGTGCCCGAGGCCGAGCAGGTGCTCGGTGGCGGCGTGGGCCAGCAGATCGGCGCCGACCCCGACCGTGACCACGCGCGGCGCGGCGAAGGGCGCGGGCGCGCCGATCACCAGCACCGGCACGTCCACCGCAAGGGTCAGGACCCCCTCGTCGATGGGCTCGGAGATCACGATCCCGTCCACGCCCTGTTCGAGCAGCGACTCCACGGCCCCGGCGATCCCGGACGGATCGCCCTCGACCGTGTTGACCACCCGTAACGCGTAGCCGGTGTCCCGCGCGGCCCGCTCTATCCCGATAAGGAGGGAGGCCGGACCGTACAACGCGGTGCCGAGCGAGACGACGCCGATCGAGCGGGTTCGCCCGGAAGCCAGCGCCCGCGCGGCGTTGTTGAGCCGGTACCCGAGCGCTTCCGCGGCCTCGAGCACCTTCTGCCGCGCCTGCTCGGAGACGTACGGCTCGTTGTTGAGCACGCGAGAGACCGTCTTCTGGGACACGCCGGCGAGGCGGGCGACGTCCACGCTGCGCGGCGCGGACGTACTCCCGCTCCGTGTTGTCGCGTTCGCCATCTCACCCTCCTGAAGACCAGTCGCAGCCTAGCGTTCCGATTTCTTGACTGCGCAGTCAGACTACGCAGTCACGAACGACGCGTCAAGGTCCGGCGTTACAGTCCGCTACCGGTCTAGGTGCGGCGGAGCGCTCGGCGCCGACCGGACAGGGCCAAACAGCGCGATGAGCCGCGGGAACGCGTGGCCGGGCCTCGGGGTCGGCGATGCGCCCATGCTTACGACGCCGCTGTCGCCCACACCGCCCCCGATGACGGGCACGGTGTCGCGCAGGCCATCGAGGATCTGCTCGACAGGGCGTTGACGGCCTCGTCCTCATCGAGGCCGCGGACGAGGGGTCGCTGACTTTGATGACCGATGCTCTGGCGTTCTCCGTCGGCCGCTTCCCCGGACTGGTCGCCGGGCGCCGGGTACGCGCCTACGAACGCTCGCAGCGCAGCGGCTACCTCGCCACCCGGCACCTGATCTCCCTCGGCCACACCGAGATCCGACACGTCTGCGGCCCAGGGCGCCGCCGGGCGGCGCCTGGTTCGCGCACTGCACGAGGGCGGGCGAACCGTGCCTGAGGACGTGAGCGTCGTCGGCATCGACGACGTTCCGGCCGCGCGTTACCTGCGCCCGGCCCTGACCACGATCGCTCCCGACTTCGACCGGACCGCGGCCGACGCCGTCACGATGCTCATCCGGGAAATCACCGATCCCGGCCGCACCGAACTGATCCTCCCCGACCGTGAGCCACCGCTCATTGTCCGGGAATCCAGCGCGCCCCCGCGCAGGTGAGATCCGTGGGTGGCCAGGCCGAACGCCTTGACTAGCTAGTCGGTTCGCTTTGTCGGGGCGCTGATACACGCACTGCAGCGCCGGATGATGCCTATTGACTGCGCAGTCATAGCGGTCCACACTCGCACTCGACGTTCGCCCCGAAGCGGCGATCGATGCGTCGCAGGCGTCCGGCAACGGCGCGGCGGCATGAACTTTGCCCAACGGTGAGCAGAGGAGAACACATGCGTCTCACAGGACGCCTCAGAAAATTCGGCGTGGCGCTCGCGGTTTTCAGCGCGGCCGCCATAGCCCTGATCGCAGCACCCGCACACGCCTACAGCCCGACCCCCGGAACCATCTACCAGCTGCCGAGCAGCCAGGCTTGTCTCAAGGGGCGCGGGAACTGCGCGATCTACCCCAAGGCGGCCCAGCTGCCGAACGGCGACTTGATCGCCTCGTTCGAGCAGGCGACCGTGCCCGCCTCCGGGTCGGCGGTCGGGGAGACGCTGCCGGTCTACCGGAGTACGGACGACGGCACCACCTGGCAGTTGTTCTCCCAGGTCCAGGCCCCCGCGTACCTGTCGAGCAACTCGGTGTACTCCGAGTACACGAGCGCGTGGACCAACCCCTACCTCTACGTCCTGCCCCAGGCCGTGGGGAATCTGGCGGCGGGCACGCTCGTGATGGCGGCCGTGGTCTCGGGCGACGACTACTACTACCTCGAGCAGAAGGCCGCGAACCCGGACTGGGTTCCCACCAGCGACGGCGACCGCGCGGACATGGCGATCGCCCTGTACTCGAGCACCGACGGCGGCGCCGACTGGAACTTCCAGAACATCATCACCACCGGCGGCTGGGAGGGCGGCAGCGCGGGAGCTGCCGGAATCGACGTCGCGACGGCGAACACCTACGGCCAGATCAATCCGGTCTGGGAGCCGTATCTGATGGTGTATGACGGCCAGCTCGTCGCGTACTACTCCGACGGGAACGACTACACGGGTTACAACACCAGCACCGGCGCCCTGACGCTCGACCCGAACGAGGACACCGACGGCGCCGCCGGCGCCGACGGCCAGATCATCGCCCACCGGACCTGGAACGGCACGAGCGCGGCCTGGAGCAGCGCGGTGGCCGACGTCACCGGCACCGCCTTCGGCGACTACGACGGCACATCCCTGATAGGCGGCGGGCGCCCCGGCATGGCCAACGTCGTCGAGACCTCCGACGGGCTGTGGATGATGACCTACGAGTACTGGGGCGGCGGCGACAACGTCCGCTACAAGCTCGCCAGCAACCCGCTGGACTTCTTCTCCGTGGGAGGCGTGGCCGGCACCGGAATCAGCACCCTGCCAACGACGTCCGGCACGGGCGCGCTCTCCCAGGGCGGCAACCCCGTCATCGTGCGCCTACCAGGCGGGCAGCTGATCTACAACGCCGGCGGCAGCGGCGACGTCTGGATAAACTCGACCGGCAGCAGCACCGGCAGCTGGACCGCATACCAGACCACGTTCCCGAAGGCCTACAGCCGCAACCTCACCTACGACGCGACCACCGGCCGCGTGGTCATCCTCGCCAACGAGGGCACTTCGACGATCATCGGCGGCGACATCGACTTCGGCCACTCCGCGGGCACGTACTACCAGATCGTCAACAAGCTCACCGGCCAGGTCATCGGCACGAGCGACAACCCCACGGACGCGGACATCGGCAACGACGACGCTCCCGACGTGGAGCTCGAGAACGCCGGATCAGCCTCGGACCCCGACACGCAGTACTGGCACGTCGTGACGAAATCGGGCGCGGTGACCCTGCTCAACGAGGCGGGCGGCCGTGCCGCCGAGATCTGGGGAGGCAACGCGGTCGCGGGCGCGCAGATCGGCCAATGGGTCGACAACACGACCACGGGCCTGTGGAACATGGTCCAGCTCTCAGACGGCGACTACGAGTTCCAGTCGACCGGCAACACGAGCCTGTACCTGACCGGCGCCTCGACCGGCGCCGCGCTCACGCTGCAGACCGCAGCCACCGACGGCTCCCAAGAATGGGAGCTCGTGGCCGCCAACGCCGCGGGCATCGCCGGAAGCGCACGCACCTTGACCAACGTCAACACGAGCACGTGCCTGGACGACGACAACGGCAGCACCGCCAGTGGCGCAAGCGCGGACCTGGCGACCTGCGACAGCACGGCACTGCAGCAGTTCAACATCACCAGCGTCGGCGATGGCCAGTACACACTGAAGGATGTCAACACGGGAACCTGCCTGGACGACTACGAGTTCAGCACGGCGAACGGAGCGACAGCCGACCTGTGGCCGTGCAACGGAGGCACCAATCAGAACTGGTCCTTCATCCCGATCGCCGGGAGCAACTACGAGCTCGTGAACCAGAGCTCCGGACTGTGCCTCGACGACCCGTACTGGAACAAGACCAGCGGTGTCCTCGCCGACCTGTGGACGTGCAACTCGGGCGCCAACCAGCAGTGGCACTTCTGACCCGACCAGGGCCACAAGCTGGCCGGGCCGGCCCGCAATAGCATTGACGGGCCGGCGGCGCAGACCAAGCGTCTTCGCGTAGCGCCGAGCGCGCGTTCCATACACGCCGTGCGGCCCTTGCGCCCTGGCTCGCGGCCGACCCCTGGAGCTGTCCCGGTCCGACCCGAATACCGTTTCGCAGCAGTGTGCCGCCTGGCTTCTCCTAGCCGGGCGGCACACTGCGATGAGAGCCTCCGGTGCCGGACTGCGGTGCGCGCCAGAATCGCTGGTCGGCCAGGTCTCGGAAACGCGGCGAGAAGCGGAGGCCGAGCATCTTGAAGATCCCGAAGACCATGTCCGAATACGAGGCGTTGTCGGTGGCCACCATCTCGGGGCGCACCCCACCGTCGAGATTGAGCAGCGTGTCCAGGATGAACAGGCTGTCGCGCGGCGTGCCGGGCACGACCATCGCCCCGATGCCCGCGACCTGGTCGTTGACCGCGTTAAGCCAGTTCAGACCACGTTTGAAGCCGAAATACTTCGGCGAAGGCGCGGAGTTGAGAGTTCGGGACGGAACGATGAACCGCAGGCCGTCGACCGAGGCCAACAGGCCGCCGCCCCACCTCTGCGCCACCTTGATCCGGCTCTGCGCCGTGATCAGCAGCGCGTTCGCGGCGGCGATCGTGTCGCCGCGCAGGTAGTTAAGGTGTAGAAGACGCGCTCTGCGAAGGTGAGCCGTTGTCCATCGGGTGAGAAGCCGGGGAAGTCGTAACCACGGATCCGGGAGTGTGCTCCCTCGCAGCGCCGGGCGGGTGGCCGCATCGTTGATCTCGAGAGGGTCAACGCTCGGCGTACTAGCCGGAAAACCGCCGGTCCAGCGACAACGCCCGCGTTCAAAGCCAGTCGAGAAGGGGATCAATCCAATGACTGCGAACCGACGACACAGACGATGTGCCGCCGCCATAGCCGCGGCAGCCGCCATGCTTACCGTCGGCCTTGTCGCCGGTTGCGACAGTTCCGGCGACTCAGCGGCCTGTTTCCCGAGCGGCAGTTCGATCGCCGCGAGCCTCATTGCGATCCATGAGGCCGGCTTGGACGCGGAGAACAATCCGGAACAAACCGGCGAATCCATCTCCATCATCAATGAGAACCTCGCCAGGATCGGCGATAGGACGGACAACGCCAGCGTGAACGAGGCTGTCGACAACCTCAACACATCGATCGCCAACTACAACAGGTCCATTTTGGACGGCGACACCCACCCGGACACCAGCGCGATCAACAACGCCGTCGATGAACTGGCGAACGCATGTACATCGTAGACGCCATCGCCGTCACTTCGCGCCGCTCAGACGAGCGGCCGAGTCAGTAGTAGGACGAGTCAACGGAATTGGGTGAACGAGCTGGTCATCGGCGGCGGGCGGGCTTGTACGCCGCGCGGCGGATCCTGAAGAACCTCAAGCGAGGCGAGGCCGTCGTCACGGTCGCCGATCCCCGGTCCTCCATGACCTACCAGCCGTTCCTGCCGGAGGCCGCGGCCGGCCCGAACGCCGAGACCGGCACCGGCTTCAAGCAAGTCGAGGAGGCCATCGGACTCCGCAACCACATCCTAGGAGCGAACTACCTTGTCACGATTTCCATATGACGCAGTGCCGCACCGCGCCGTCATGAAGACCCGCAAGGACACCAACCACGGACTGCACCTCGTCCTGACGATCCTCACGTGCGGCATGTGGGGCCTGTGCGTGTGGCTTCCGTTGACGTTATGGCACAGGATTGGGCCGAGGAAGAAGATCGTCAACTACTATCGGTAGGCGAGCGGCTACGTAGAAATCGGGGGGCTCTTCCGTGACCGCAGCGTCAATGACGGCTCCCCGGTTTGCAGTGAGTCTTTCCGCGCAGCGGTCGATGACCGCAGGTAATGCTATGTCTCGCCTGGCTTGGATAACTCGGCCACGGCAGCCAGCCATGGTTCCGACGCCGCGAGCCCGACCACGACCTGGCCCGCGTTGGCCGCCTCGCTCGGCGGCATGGAGCTCAGATCAACCTGGGTCTCGGCGGCAGCGCCCTGCTCGACCCGTTCACCGCTCGCGCGATCCGCGACGCCGCCGCGGACCTGATCAGCGTCAAGCTCGGCATCAACCTCGTCAACACGGACCTGATGCGCCTGTGTGCCTTCACCCCGGCGGTGCACGGTTTCCTCGACACCATCCGCGAGGGCCACCCGAACACGCCGCTCCTGGTCGTCCCCCCATTCTGTGTCCCATCCACGAGGACACTCCCGGTCCCAGCCTCCCGGACCTCGACGGTCTGCGCGAGGGGAAGGTCTGGTTCCGGGCCGCGGGCGATCCCGCGGAGCAGGCCGCCGGCAAACTGGCCCTCACCGTCATCTGCGACGAACTGAGCCGCATCGTGAAGCAGCGGGCGGCCCACGACCCGAACCTGCACTGCCTCGACGGCCGCGCCGTCTTCGGTGAGGCGGACCTCGCCGGACCGCCGCTGCCCGACCAACTCCACCCGGACGCCGCCACCCACCGCCGGATCGGCGAGCGCTTCGCCGCCGGGCGTTCGCGCCCAGCGGCCCGTTCACTGTCGTGGGGTACACGCCAGCCGGATCTCCACGGCGCTGATCTCGTCGAGGACGAGGTTCGCCGCGTTCGCGGCGGCGGCTGGCCGAAGGGCGCGACAACAACGCCATCGCCGAGACCCTGGTGATCACTGAGCGGTCGGTCAGCACGCACGTCTAGAACGTGTTCCTCAAGCTGTGCTTGACGCCGACCAACAGCGACCATCGCAGGGTCCTGGTGTTGCTGGCGTATCTCAACAACGCCTGAGTTGTAGTTCCTTGTTCGTCCTTACCCAGCCCGGGCGGCGACGGCCTGCCGCCAGGCGCGTGCCCTGGCCGATCCGCTCGCGCAGCGCGAGTGCGTCGGCCAGCGTGCGCAGCACGTGCGCGCCGTCGCCGGGCAGTCGTCGAAGCCTGGACACCTGTGACGATCACCAGGGCTTCGCAGCCGACCTGCGCGCCGTCGGCCAACTGCACCTCGCACGCCCCGGGGTCCAGGCAGAGCCCGGCGAGATGGTCGGCGGCACGGGGTGCGAGCCGGTCCGCCTCCCACCGCCCCGCGAGGATCTGCTTGGACAGCGGCGGCCGGTCGTACGGCGGATGCGGCTCGGCGCCGATCAGCGTAGCCTCGCCCTCTAGCCCTCGCGGCGGAGCGTCTCGGCGGCGGCGAGCCCGGCCGAAGTCCGCGCTATGCTCCGCGACCCACAGCATGCCCTCCGGGCGGGCGAGAATCGACACGATCTCTCGAGAACCTCCTCGTTCGGGCGCTCAGGCCGGGTTGTCGAGTGTTACGACGATCTTGTCGGCCGCCCCGGGCGTGAGCGCGAGCTCGAAGGCGCGGGCAACCTGGGAGTAGGGCACCTGGTGGCTGATGATCTTCGCGAAGCGGTCCTGGTGCTCCACCAGCTGCGGGGTGACCTCGAAGATCTCGGTCGGGTAGCCCTGCGAGGCGATCAGCATGAGCTCGCTGCGCAGCATGCCGCCGAGGTCCACCTTGTCGGAGGGCTTCTGCACGGCGACCATGACGAGCTTCGCGTGCCACTTCGCGTTGCCGACGGTGGTGTTGATGACGGCCGGCACTCCGGCCGCGTCGATGTAGATGTCGGTGCCCGGACGCGGCTGGCCGAGGGCGTTCGCGCTCTGGCCGTGCAGCTCGGTCAGCCGGGCGGTAACGTCCTCGGTGGCCGAGTTGATCACCGCGTCCGCGCCGACCTCGAGCGCCTTTTCCAGCCGCTCCGGGAGCACGTCCGCGACCACCACGTGCTCCACGCCGCGCAGCTTCAGCCAGATCGTCGCGCCCAGCCCGATCGGCCCGGCGCCGAAGACGATCACCTTGTCGGTCGGCTTGGCCGCGGAGCGGTTGACGGCGTGCAGCGCGACGGCCATCGGCTCGTTGAGCGAGGCCACGGCGTAGGGCACGGTGTCCGGGAACTTCGCGACGCTCTGGCCCACGACCGCGTCCTCGATCAGCAGGTATTCGCTCATACCGCCCTGCTTGCCACCGCAGCCGATCACCCCGGAGCTGCCCGACTGCGGGTTGACCACGACGCGGTCGCCGGTCTTCAGGTCGGTGACCTCGGCGCCGACCTCGACGATCTCGCCGGCGGGCTCGTGGCCGAGCACGATCGGCCGCAGTTCGCCGCCCTCGTGAGCGCGGCTCGGGAAACCGCCCATATGCAGGAACGTGACGTCGGTGCCGCAGATCCCGCAGGCGCGCACCCGCAGCAACGCGTCGCGCGGTCCGACGACCGGCCGTGGAACCTCGGCGACCTCGACCGCGTTGGTCCCGGCGGTCTGGACGGACTTCATAGCAGTGCTCATGACGTGCTCTTTTCTCTACTGGGGAGTTAATCAGAAGGTTGTTGATCGGAAGGCTTGCTCGGAGGGGAAGAGGGGTGAGGGCGGCTCAGCTGCGGTACCTGGCTCCGTTGACGGCGGCGGTGAGCGCGGCGAGTCCGGCCGCGGCGCCAGCGAGGACGAAGCAGATCACGTAGCCGTCCACGGTAAGCACGCTAGTGCCCTTGATCACATCGGCCGCGAGAATCGCCGAGGCCGCAGCGTCGGCGATACTCCCTCTGGCGGTACGGACCAGGGTGTTAATGCCAGTCGCGATGCCGCTCTGGTCCATCGGCACGTGCGCGCAGGAAATCCGGCGCCCCTTCGCCGACTCGAACTACATGGCGGCGGGCCGTAACGCGCGGTAAGTGCCGCTGGAGGAATCCGGGAGTTCCGGCCGTCGTTCATGTGCCGAGTCCTTCTCCAAGCGGGGGTTCAGGAGGCTGACTTGAGAGCGCCTAGGACTGCGTCGGCCATGCCCTGCTGGCCAAGCGCGTTGGGGTGTAGCGGGGCGGCGGGAGATGCGGGATCCAGCGGCTCGACCCAGCGCGTGGCCGGATCGGCGCACGCGTCGTGGCCCTCGGACGGCGTGTATGTGTCGACGTACACGGCGCCCGCGGCCTGGGCGCTCGACTTCAGCATCGCGTTGAGCTGCAGTTCCTCGTTGTTGAGGAAGACCAGGTCGGCCGGGGTGATGCCGAGTGTGTTCGCGCAGCCGCTTCCGCCGGGCGGCAGCAGGTCCGGGTATCCGACCACGAGGACGCGGGCGTGCGGCGAACGCTGCGAGATCTGGCTCAGCGCGTCCGCCAGCAGCGGTGCGGCGTTCTGGATCTTCTGCTCGATCTGGTCCGTGCCGCCGGAGGTGTAGTACGCCTGGCACGGCGAGAAGCCGGACCCCGCGCTGCCGGCGAGCGAGGGGACCAGGTCGAGCTCCACGCAGCGGCTGAGTACGCCGGAGAAGTCGACGTCGTTGCCGCCGATGCCGAGGGTGACGAGCGTCGTGTCCGACGAGAGCGCGTTCAGCTGGGCCGCGTTGAGGCCGTCGGACGTCGACTGCGAGCCGGTCAGGTCCGCGATCGTCGCGCCGCTGCAGCTCACGTCGGTCATCTGGCCGGCGCTCAGGTCGAAGGTGCTGCGCGAGCAGGGCGGGATAGTTGTTGCTGGAGCGCTCGCACCCGGCCGGGGAGCCGTCCTGGTCGGGGATGTCGGGCCCCGCCGTGTACGAGTCCCCGAGCGCCGCGTAGCTGTAAGAGCCCGGCGCCGCGATGGCCGGGCCCGCGATGATGCCGTTGCCACCGCTGCCGGAGCACGCGCTGAGCAGCAGGGCGCCGACGACCGCGGCTCCGGCCAGCGCCCCACCGCGCACCGCGGAGTTCAAGCTCGTCATGGAACGACGCCCCTTCTCTCGACTTCGCCGATCTGCTGATCTTCGATTTGCCACTATCAGCTTCCCGGCCTGCCCCGTCCGCGTCGTCGTGCGGCGACAGTCAATCCGCCGTGCTGCACACGCAGTACACGCCGCGCACGGATACTGCGAACGGACCAGCCACACGATGTGAACCTACGAATGGTAAAGAGGAAGTCGCTCTCTCGGCCCTGTCCGCTCGCGGACCGAGCGCGGCCGAGCCAGCATTTGAGTCAACCGCTTCAATCGGTGGCCGACCTGCCCGAATCCTCCCGCCTCGCTCTTACCGCCCGCGCCACTCTGGAGGCCTCGATGTCGTCGTTCCTGTTCCGGATGGCCCGCTGGTCCTTCGACCATCGGCGCCTGGTCCTGCTGCTGTGGCTCGTGGTCGTGGCCGGGTCGATCGCCCTGTCGGCGGCCAGCGGCGGCTCGGAGAACAATAACTTCACCATCCCGGGCACCGAGTCGCAGCGGGCGGCGAACCTGCTGACCGAGAAGGTCCCGGCGGTCAGCGGCGCGCAGACGCAGGTCGTGTTGGCCGTGCCGGCCGGGCAGAAGGTGACCGACGCGGGCGCCAAGGCGGGCATCGAGGCGGCGATGGCGAACCTGGCCAAGGTTCCGCAGGTCGTCTCGGTCTCCGACCCGTTCACCGGCGCCGGATCGATCTCGCCGAACGGACGGGTCGCGCTCGCCCAGGTCGTCTACAACACGGTGCCGGTGAACGTGACCGACGCTACGCTGGACAGGCTGCAGGACGCGGTCGCCCCCGCCAAGGCCGCGGGCGTGCAGGTCGAGTACTCCGGCAGCGTCTACCCCGGCTGGCTGCCCAAGCTCTCCGAACTGCCCGAGCTGATCGGCCTGATCATCGCGTTCTGCATCCTCGCGATCGCCCTCGGCGCGGCGCTGGCCGCCGTGCTGCCGATCGTCACCGCGATCATCGGCGTCATGATCACGACCTCGCTGATCACCGCGCTGGCCGCGGTCGTCAACGTCGCCTCCGCCTCGACCACCGTCGCCCTCATGCTCGGACTGTCCTGCGGCATCGACTACGGCCTGTTCATCCTCTCCCGGCACCGCAACAACCTGATGCTCAACATGGACATCGGCGACTCGGTCGCCCTCGCCGTCGGCACCGCGGGCAGCTCCGTCGTCTTCGCCGGCCTCACCGTCATCGTCGCGCTGTGCGGCCTCGCGCTGTCCGGCATCCCCTTCCTCGCCGTGATGGGCCTAACCGCCGCGGGCGCCGTGCTGATCGCGCTGCTGATCTCGCTCACCCTGCTCCCGGCCGTCCTCGGCTTCGCCGGAATGAAGATCACCCGCTTCTTCAACACCCGGCTGCGCCCCGGCCACCACCGCAAGGTCGCCGCCACCGCCGCGCGCCAGCCCGAACGCACCTTCGGCGCGGCCTGGGCCAGGTTCGTCGTGCGCTGGAACATCCCGGTGCTGATCCTCGGGATCTGCTTCATGGGCACGCTGTCGATCGCGGCCTTCCACATGCATCTCGGCCTGCCGTCCGGCGCATCCTCGCCCACCTCCAACACCTCGCGCCGCGCCTACGACCCATGGCTCGTGCGTTCTCGCACTGTGAGACTTGGTCGGCGTCCACCTGCGATGCAGTGTCCCGGCCTGCGTCGAGCCGCAGAGATTTGACATAAGAGCACGGATCCTGATGATCGTTGGGTGTC
>Ga0302314_10013388_pt1 | contig 14108 bp, 4 predicted proteins | sample III_Palsa_N2_3_FD_200533 | JGI IMG/M metagenome (GOLD analysis project Ga0302314, IMG submission 200533) | Peat permafrost microbial communities from Stordalen Mire near Abisko, Sweden - III_Palsa_N2_3 | ecosystem: Environmental > Terrestrial > Soil > Palsa > Peat permafrost | place: Sweden... | reverse complement strand
GCCAAGCCTCAGAACGATGCGCCGTCCGGCAGGACCAGAGCGCGCCGCTTGTCGCCGAGTTGGAGGGCTGGATGCGAGACCAGCGCGCCAAGCTCTCGCGCCATGACCCCGTGGCCAAGGCGCTCGATTACATGCTCACGCGCTGGCCGGCCTTCAGCCGGTTCTTGGACGACGGCCGGATCTGCCTGACCAACAACGCCGCCGAGCGAGCCCTGCGGGGCATCGCCCTGGGCCGGAAGGCTTGGCTATTTTGCGGGTCCGATCGCGGCGGCCATCGCGCCGCCGCCATGTACAGCCTGATCGTCACCTGCAAGCTCAACGACGTCGACCCACAGGCCTGGCTGGCCGACGTCCTCGGCCGGATCGCCGAACACCCCGTCCAGAAAGTCGACCAACTGCTGCCGTGGAACTGGCGGCCGCGATCCGCGACCCTAACTCAGGCCGCCTGACCCGCGGTCCTCACCGGATGGGTACGACCTTTGTGCTTTGATTTGAATACAAAGCGTGGCCTAGATGCGTCTTACGGTGGCATCAGCGGTGCTTGCAAGCTATGAAGCTGTATCGGTGTTCGCCTGATAAACCGGGTCGGGGAGACGCAAGTGGAGGTGTCTGAACTAACACAACGGAAGCGTTTGGCGGATCAGCTGCGGATTGAACGCGAGCGGCCTACGCGCTCCCGGCGTACGCGGAAAAGCGGGCAAAGGGGTCCTCGATGGCCGTTTATTGTGGGCGCCGCGATTCTAGCGTTTGTCGCTCTTGCTTGGTTTTTGACTTCGCGGCCTGATGAAATACTCGTTGAGGTCGCTGTCGCGAAGCCTGCCTGGACGGAGACCGGGGCGACAAACAGTACGCTCCTTGACGCCGACGGCTACGTAGTTGCTCGGCGCGAGGCAACAGTTTCAGCGAAAATATCGGGAAAGGTGGCGCGGGTTTTGATCCAAGAGGGCCAGCACGTGAGCGCAGGAGAAGTGATGGCTGCGCTGGATGATTCCAACACCCGCGCCGCGTTGCAGGAGGCAGTCGCGCAGGCGTCGGAGGCCCAGGCTGGGGTGCGGGTCGCTGAGGTGAAACTCAATGGCGCCGCAGCAAGGCATTATCGCTCGGCCGGGTTACCTCGTGGTTATGTGAGCGATCAAGCGACCGAGGACGATACGATTGCCTTTGAGACTGCTCGCGAGAATCTCGCACTGGCCAAAAGCGAAGCTCTTGCCGCTCAAGCGCATGCAACCGTCTATCAACGAGAAGAGGATGACACCATTATTCGTGCGCCATTTTCTGGGGTAGTAACGGCCACGGCTGCACAGCCCGGAGAAATCGTCGCGCCGGTCGCTGGCGGGGGATTCACCCGAACAGGGATTTGCACAATCGTCGATATGGATAGCCTCGAAGTTGACGTAGACGTTGCCGAAAGCTTTATCGGGCGTGTGACTCCCGGCATGAATGCTACAGTCATACCAAATGCCTATCCGGATTGGCGCATCCCAGCACAAGTGATCACAGTAATCCCCACCGCCGATCGTTCAAAGGCTACCGTGACAGTGCGCATCGGCCTAAACATCAAGGACCCTCGTATTATTCCTGAAATGGGGGCACACGTCGCCTTTCTGGCGCCCAAGGCTGAAAGCGGGACGCGAAATTCGGGCGGACGCGCTGTCATTGTTCCCGTCGCAGCGATACAGACTGAAGAAAGCGGTCAGCGGGTGGTGTTTGTCGTCAGCCGCGGACATGCAGAGCGCCGGCCTGTCCGGGTCAGCGGCCGGGACGCCGAGGGTGAGCTAGTGGAAGCGGGCCTTCAGCAAGGCGATGTGGTCGCCACGGGAGGTGCTGGACGCCTTAAGGATGGCGTCAAGGTCCGTATCAGTTTGCGCCCTTTAGGAAAGAAAACTCCGCAATGACAACATTCCTGAGTTTAGTCGGAATAAACAAGAGCTATAGGCGGGGAAGCCAACTGGTCGAAGTGCTTCGCAATCTAAGCCTCATGATCAGCGAGGGAGAGTTTGTCGCGCTGATGGGCCCCTCGGGCTCTGGAAAGACAACTCTGCTCAATATTATAGCTGGACTAGACCAACCGACCGATGGCGAAGTTTTGGTTGCGGGTGAACGGGTTGATCAGCTTTCAGCGGGAGGCTTATCGCGTTGGCGCGCATCACACGTCGGCTTTGTCTTTCAGTTTTACAACCTGATGCCGATGCTTTCAGCAGAGCGAAACGTCGAACTGCCACTTCTGCTTACAAATCTCACGCGAGCCCAGCGGAAGCGAAGCGTGGCGGCCGCGCTTGAACTCGTAGGTTTAGCCGACCGGGGCAGACATAGGCCAGCCGAACTATCAGGTGGACAACAGCAACGGGTCGCGATCGCTAGAGCTATCGTTTCTGACCCGATCCTACTCGTGTGCGATGAGCCAACAGGCGACCTCGATCGCGAAACGGCAGATGAAATACTTGAGCTACTAAGGCATCTGAACGGGGAGCAAAAGAAGACAATCGTGATGGTGACGCATGATCCCAAGGCCGCGGGCTTCGCAAAGCGGCTACTCAATCTCGATAAAGGCGCGCTGCTTAGCGCCACGCAGTCGCCACCTCTCGAAGTAGAGCCGGCGACTATCTGATATATTGGAAAGGACATGGCGCGGCCAATCTGGTCATGCGCGACTGTCAATAAGTTCGTTCCACAAACCATTCTTGCGGAGCCATTCGGGGCTTAGCCACCATGATGTGAGAGGCCTGAATTCAGTGCATCCAGGAGGATGAATTTAGCAAGCTAACGGCGTAAACCACGGCGATCTGCGGTCCCGCGAACGTGTGGTAAGTGCCGTATTGATTCGATTGTTACTATGAGGACCTCGAGCTGTCGAGTCAGTTTCCTATTATAGAAGACAGCCAAAATTGTAACTACCCATATTTTACAATATCGTTTCCATTTTTCCGTGTAACCGAGCCGCCTCAATACCGGCAGCTTGGCACTTGGCGACGTATCCGTTCGACTCCGAAATCTGAATGCTGTTGGGCGAGTAGTTAAGGCCCATCATAAAACGCATCCATGGCTCCTGCCCCATCGCATAGACAAAGGCCCGCCGGGGTTGGATGCGTTCGGTGAGTCGCCAAGCTTGCTCGCAGTTAGCGCCGGACAGACGGCGGGATTCATCGTTCCGCTTGTTGATCTGCGAAGACGACAGGGGGCCGTAAAGCCAGCTGAGGGGGGCGCCATTGCACTCCATTCCGACAAACATAATGTCGAGCCCGAGAAGCTGAGGCACGAGCCTCGCATAGACGTCGGAATCTATCGCATCCGAATCGATGAAGAACGCGATTCTGCGCCCCAGGATCTCGATAAGGAAACACTGTTTGCTGAGAATATCGAGATCGGCGTGCTCACCTGTGAACGGCAGCGAAGTCACTCCACCGTCGGGTATTTTTAGCTGATCAAGGGAATAGAGCGTTTCTACAGCTGAATAGCCGAGCTTTCGCAGAATTCGCGCCAAGGACGGATCGGCCAGATCCCCCCTGTTGGGGGCCGGCACCACCACCCGTCCCACCCGGCCACGCAACTGAATCAGTGACTCCGGGTTGAAGTGATCATGATGGCTATGAGAAATTAGGAGAATATCAATCTTTGGCGGAAGATCAAAATAAGTAAAATGCGCAAGCTCGTCTTCAGTGTCCCAGGAGAAGGTTGGGTCAATCAGGATTGAGGTATTGCGAGTCTCAACAAGGACGCAGGCGTGACCAAAGTAGCGAATCCTGACTCCCTCGCCATCAAAGGCCCTCGAACTTCGGGCCGCCGTGGGTTCAGCCTCGAAAAACGCCGCAAGATCCGAAGCAGCGACCCCGAGTTCGTTCGCTAGCCCGACAACATCTGTCTCGTTGTTCCGAGAGGTGCATAACCGGCGGACCGCCTCGGAAGAGAAGGGCCGTCGAGCAAGCAGACCGTCTAACCGTCCGATCCTCGGAGTGCTCAGAAAGAAAGGCCGCTCGGAATCATGTTGGCGGTGTAGGAGAATCTCCTGCCCTTGCTCAACGTTTAGGTCGGCCAGATCAAGAATTTCCTCTAGTATTCGGATCCTCGGGTTATTGTTCAGATCGTAGGTCAGCTCGACATTGCCGCGTAACTGAGGCGGCAGGCGATCGTACCATGCTCTGAGCGCAAATCCCGACGCGGACTGTGTGAGCGAGTGGTCAAATTCGCGGAACTCGTGTGCGAACGAAATGGAGATAGCGTGGAGTTCCTCCATCGCCTGAACATATGCTCGAGCGGCAGGCACATCCTGAAAATCCAACGAAACAAACGGGCCACCAAACATCTGAGGATCCCGCGAGGCCGCAAGATGTACGCTCGGGGACGCGATGAAGGACTTCATGATCGGCAGGTATCTAAATGCAACGTTCATTGCATGCTGCGCGGGCGCCATGAGGTGGGACCAAGCATACCAACGATCGGCGAGCGGTTCTATCTTAACGCCATTCTGTAGGTAGCCGCGGACAGGCAATGGCCGCGCGGAAGGGTGGGTAATGGAGTTAGTGCTCATTGATGTCCGAATGCTATGTCGAGCGCCCTGCGGAAGCTTGTCCTCGGACTCACCCGGAGTGGTCAAGCCCGAAAGGACTTTGTGTTCAAGCCCTTCGGGTCAGCGACGCTCGATCCGCGTTAAGGTTTGCGCCCATGTAAGCGAAACTACTGGACATGGTGATGTCAAGTCTGTTCGTCTCTGGCGGGTCGACGCATTGAGGACTTAAGCGCTGCGGGGTTGCGGTCGATACAGGTTGGTGGTCCGATATCTTGCACGGCTGAATTGTGGAGCGGCAGTTGGTGGAAGCGCAGCTTAACGAACGAAAGAAGATGCTGCTGGAACGTCTCCGGGGCGGGGCGCTATCTTCCGAGCGATCCGCGATAGCGCGCGGTTCGAGGGTGGCCCGCCTGCCGCTATCGTTTGCGCAAGAGCGTCTGTGGTTCCTCGACCAGTTGGGACCCGCGGGAACAGCGTACAACATGATGATCGGCCTTCGGTTGGAAGGGGATCTGGATTCGGCGGCGCTTGAAGCGGGTCTTTTGGAGCTGGTGCGCCGGCACGAGAGCTTGCGCGCGCGGTTCGAAGCACATGGGGGCGAGCCATCGCAGGTGATCGACCCACCGGGACGCTTCGAGCTGAAGCTGACAGATCTTTCAGACCTGACGGGAGAGGCGCAGGCGGCGCAGGTTCAGGCGCGGGCGCGGTCGGACATGGAGCAGGCGTTTGACCTGAGGGCGGGAGAGCTTTTCCGAGGCTCCCTATTGAGGCTGTCGGACCATACCCATGTGCTGTTAGCGAGCATGCATCACATCATTTCTGATGGCTGGTCGCTCGGGATTCTTGGGCGCGAGTTGATGTCGCTTTATGGGGCCTATTCGCAAGGGCGTCCCTCGCCTTTGGCCGAGCCTTCGCTTCAGTATGTCGACTATGCGTTGTGGCAGCGTGATTGGCTGCGGGGGCCAGTCTTGGAGCGCCAAGTAGCTTACTGGCGCGATCAGTTATCGGACGCGCCTGCGGCCCTGGAGCTACCGACAGACCGACCACGCCCGCCGGTGGCCAGCTTTAACGGCGCGCGGGCGCCGTTCCAGGTGCCGCGGCGGGTGTCGGACGCCTTACTGGAGTTGGCGCATCAACAAGGCGCGACCCTCTATATGGTCCTGCTGACAGCATTCCAGGTGGTGCTGGCTCGCTGGAGCCGGCAGGACGACATTGTGGTGGGCTCACCGGTCGCCGGTCGGACGCATCGACAGCTCGAGGAGTTGATCGGCTTTTTCGTCAACACCCTGGCGATGCGGACAGATCTCTCCGGAGACCCAACCTTCGTCGAACTGCTCGATCGGGTAAAGCAGACGGCGCTGGGCGCCTACGCTCACCAGGACCTTCCCTTCGAGAAGCTGGTGGCTGAACTGCGGCCGGCCCGCGATCTAAGCCGTCATCCGATCTTCCAAGTAGGATTCACCCTGCATAACGCGCCAGAGACACAACTGGATCTGCCGGGTTTGACGGTAACGCCGTTCGTCCTGCCGTGGGTGACGTCTAAGTTCGATTTGCTGCTCAACGTCACGCAAACGGCCCAAGGCCTAAGCTGCGAGATGGAGTATGTGACCGACCTCTTCGAGGCGGCGACCATCGAGCGCCTGATCGGCCATCTGACGCGGGTATTGGAGCAAGTCGTAGCCACCCCGCAGAAGCCGCTGAGCCGGATCGATCTGTTGAGCGCAGACGAGCGACGCCAGGTCTTGGAGACGTGGAACGACACCGCGACGACCTACCCCCAGGACCTCTGCATTCAGGACTTGTTCGTCGAGCAGGCGACCACAGCGCCGGACGCGATCGCCCTCCTCTGCGAGGACAAGACACTCACCTACAGGGACCTCGACCAGCGCTCCAGCCAGCTAGCTCACCACCTACGCTCTCTCGGCGTGGGGCCAGACGTAGTCGTCGGCCTGTGCCTGGAACGCTCGCCGGAGATGGTGGTGGGGCTATTGGGGATTCTTAAGGCTGGTGGAGCCTACTTGCCGCTCGATCCCGAGTACCCGCCCGAGCGACTTGGCTTCATGATCGCCGATGCCAAGGCCGCCGTTCTCGTCACTCAATCAACCCTGGTTGACCAGCTGCCCTCACACTGGGGCTTTGTCGTTGAGATGGATACCGACTGGGACCGCATCTCGCGACTAGAACACACATGCCCAGATTCGCAGGTGTCGCAGCCCAACCTCGCCTACGTCATCTATACTTCTGGATCCACCGGAACCCCGAAGGGAGTCGCGGTTACTCATCGGAGCTTACATCACTTCATCGTTTGCATGGCAGACGAGCTGGCTGTCAACGTCACCGACCGGGTGCTCGCCCTCACACCCTTATCGTTTGATATCGCAGGCCTGGAAATTTGGCTGCCATTGGTATGTGGGTCTAGCATCCTTCTGGCTTCCCGTGCCGTAGCCATGGATGGCGCCCGGCTATTCGAGCTCGTCGACGACGGCAAGGTGTCAATCATGCAGGCCACGCCTGCCACGTGGCGAATGCTGTCGCCGTCCGGCAAGACGAGACTGAATTTGACCGCACTTTGCGGGGGAGAGGCGCTGACAGAAGGCCTTGCCGCCTGCCTTAGCGAATGCGCTACCGAACTCATCAATCTCTATGGGCCGACAGAAACAACGATTTGGTCGACGTTCAGTCGCCTCCCCGCGGCGGCTCCCCGCCGCCAACCATCGATTGGTCGGCCGATATCCAACACGCGGCTCTATGTTCTTGATGCGGAGCTGGAGCCTGTACCGATTGGCGTTGCGGGCGAGCTTTACATCGCGGGGGACGGCCTGGCGCGGGGCTATCTTGGCCGGCCTGGCCTGACTGCGGACCGGTTTATCGCCTGCGCCTTCGGCGCACCGGGTGAGCGGATGTACCGAACCGGCGATCTGGTGCGCTGGCGGGCGGATGGCGAACTGGAGTTCCTCGGCCGGCTCGACCATCAGGTGAAGCTGCGTGGCTTCCGCATCGAACTTGGAGAGGTCGAGGCGGCGCTGGTGAAGCATCCCGGGGTCTCCCAAGCAGTGGCTGTGGTCCGGGAGGATGCTCCCGGTGAGATGCGCCTGGTCGCGTATATTGTGGGGGATGAGGCGCTGGAAGTCGGGGAACTCCGTGCGCACCTGCGCCGGACGCTGCCCGACTATATGATGCCGCAGGCGTTCGTGTTTCTGGACGCCCTTCCGCTGACATCTAACGGTAAGCTCGATCGTCGCTCGCTTCCGCCGCCCGAAGGTCGTCCCCAGGGGCTGCTCTATATGGCCCCACGCACGCCAGTGGAGGCGGCGCTGGCCCAGATTTGGGCCAACGTGTTGGGACTGGAACAGGTCGGGGTCGAGGACAACTTCTTCGAACTCGGAGGGCACTCACTCCTCGCTACGCGTCTCATCGCCCAAGTCCGTGACGTCCTGGGCGTCGAGATGCCCATCAAGACCCTCTTTGAAACACCCACCATCGCCGGGCTCGCGCCTTGCGTGATAGCTCAGGCGCTAGGTACGCCTGATGCCTGGATGTCAATGCGAGTATGACCCTCCGCAACTCGAAGCAGAGGCCGTGACGTGGCGGCTTGCGGCATAGGCGGACAGTCTTTCGATCAGCGCACAACGCGCAAAACAAACGCTTGAATTTGCCATATCTACACCCTAGGATGGTTATGGTCGCCTCTTAAACTGTTGTGACGCCGGCGTGTTAAGTATGCGGTGCGCAAGCTTGAGAATTCGTGCTGATTTGGTTCTGATTCTTGTGAAGAGGCGGAGCATATAAAGAGGAACCCCTGCTCCGATTGATGTGATATCTTGGGGTAATTAGAAGTTCTTGCCAAAAGACAATTGTGTGCGTGATCCATGTATAGTTGCGTGCTAATCTGGAGGGAAGATGGCGGAACTGGGGTTGGCCTGGATTTCGGTCGAGGCTTTGAAAAGAGCGGCGACGGAGCAGGGGCAGCTGTTTGCGCCCAGCAAAATAGATCGCCCAGCGGTCCTGCCGCTATCGTTTGCGCAGGAGCGTCTATGGTTCCTCGATACGATTGGCGTAGGTTCAAGTAACAATTTCACGATCGGCCTTCGGTTGGAAGGGGATCTGGATTCGGCGGCGCTTGAAGCGGGTCTTTTGGAGCTGGTGCGCCGGCACGAGAGCTTGCGCGCGCGGTTCGAAGCACATGGGGGCGAGCCATCGCAGGTGATCGACCCACCGGGACGCTTCGAGCTGAAGCTGACAGATCTTTCAGACCTGACGGGAGAGGCGCAGGCGGCGCAGGTTCAGGCGCGGGCGCGGTCGGACATGGAGCAGGCGTTTGACCTGAGGGCGGGAGAGCTTTTCCGAGGCTCCCTATTGAGGCTGTCGGACCATACCCATGTGCTGTTAGCGAGCATGCATCACATCATTTCTGATGGCTGGTCGCTCGGGATTCTTGGGCGCGAGTTGATGTCGCTTTATGGGGCCTATTCGCAAGGGCGTCCCTCGCCTTTGGCCGAGCCTTCGCTTCAGTATGTCGACTATGCGTTGTGGCAGCGTGATTGGCTGCGGGGGCCAGTCTTGGAGCGCCAAGTAGCTTACTGGCGCGATCAGTTATCGGACGCGCCTGCGGCCCTGGAGCTACCGACAGACCGACCACGCCCGCCGGTGGCCAGCTTTAACGGCGCGCGGGCGCCGTTCCAGGTGCCGCGGCGGGTGTCGGACGCCTTACTGGAGTTGGCGCATCAACAAGGCGCGACCCTCTATATGGTCCTGCTGACAGCATTCCAGGTGGTGCTGGCTCGCTGGAGCCGGCAGGACGACATTGTGGTGGGCTCACCGGTCGCCGGTCGGACGCATCGACAGCTCGAGGAGTTGATCGGCTTTTTCGTCAACACCCTGGCGATGCGGACAGATCTCTCCGGAGACCCAACCTTCGTCGAACTGCTCGATCGGGTAAAGCAGACGGCGCTGGGCGCCTACGCTCACCAGGACCTTCCCTTCGAGAAGCTGGTGGCTGAACTGCGGCCGGCCCGCGATCTAAGCCGTCATCCGATCTTCCAAGTAGGATTCACCCTGCATAACGCGCCAGAGACACAACTGGATCTGCCGGGTTTGACGGTAACGCCGTTCGTCCTGCCGTGGGTGACGTCTAAGTTCGATTTGCTGCTCAACGTCACGCAAACGGCCCAAGGCCTAAGCTGCGAGATGGAGTATGTGACCGACCTCTTCGAGGCGGCGACCATCGAGCGCCTGATCGGCCATCTGACGCGGGTATTGGAGCAAGTCGTAGCCACCCCGCAGAAGCCGCTGAGCCGGATCGATCTGTTGAGCGCAGACGAGCGACGCCAGGTCTTGGAGACGTGGAACGACACCGCGACGACCTACCCCCAGGACCTCTGCATTCAGGACTTGTTCGTCGAGCAGGCGACCACAGCGCCGGACGCGATCGCCCTCCTCTGCGAGGACAAGACACTCACCTACAGGGACCTCGACCAGCGCTCCAGCCAGCTAGCTCACCACCTACGCTCTCTCGGCGTGGGGCCAGACGTAGTCGTCGGCCTGTGCCTGGAACGCTCGCCGGAGATGGTGGTGGGGCTATTGGGGATTCTTAAGGCTGGTGGAGCCTACTTGCCGCTCGATCCCGAGTACCCGCCCGAGCGACTTGGCTTCATGATCGCCGATGCCAAGGCCGCCGTTCTCGTCACTCAATCAACCCTGGTTGACCAGCTGCCCTCACACTGGGGCTTTGTCGTTGAGATGGATACCGACTGGGACCGCATCTCGCGACTAGAACACACATGCCCAGATTCGCAGGTGTCGCAGCCCAACCTCGCCTACGTCATCTATACTTCTGGATCCACCGGAACCCCGAAGGGAGTCGCGGTTACTCATCGGAGCTTACATCACTTCATCGTTTGCATGGCAGACGAGCTGGCTGTCAACGTCACCGACCGGGTGCTCGCCCTCACACCCTTATCGTTTGATATCGCAGGCCTGGAAATTTGGCTGCCATTGGTATGTGGGTCTAGCATCCTTCTGGCTTCCCGTGCCGTAGCCATGGATGGCGCCCGGCTATTCGAGCTCGTCGACGACGGCAAGGTGTCAATCATGCAGGCCACGCCTGCCACGTGGCGAATGCTGTCGCCGTCCGGCAAGACGAGACTGAATTTGACCGCACTTTGCGGGGGAGAGGCGCTGACAGAAGGCCTTGCCGCCTGCCTTAGCGAATGCGCTACCGAACTCATCAATCTCTATGGGCCGACAGAAACAACGATTTGGTCGACGTTCAGTCGCCTCCCCGCGGCGGCTCCCCGCCGCCAACCATCGATTGGTCGGCCGATATCCAACACGCGGCTCTATGTTCTTGATGCGGAGCTGGAGCCTGTACCGATTGGCGTTGCGGGCGAGCTTTACATCGCGGGGGACGGCCTGGCGCGGGGCTATCTTGGCCGGCCTGGCCTGACTGCGGACCGGTTTATCGCCTGCGCCTTCGGCGCACCGGGTGAGCGGATGTACCGAACCGGCGATCTGGTGCGCTGGCGGGCGGATGGCGAACTGGAGTTCCTCGGCCGGCTCGACCATCAGGTGAAGCTGCGTGGCTTCCGCATCGAACTTGGAGAGGTCGAGGCGGCGCTGGTGAAGCATCCCGGGGTCTCCCAAGCAGTGGCTGTGGTCCGGGAGGATGCTCCCGGTGAGATGCGCCTGGTCGCGTATATTGTGGGGGATGAGGCGCTGGAAGTCGGGGAACTCCGTGCGCACCTGCGCCGGACGCTGCCCGACTATATGATGCCGCAGGCGTTCGTGTTTCTGGACGCCCTTCCGCTGACATCTAACGGTAAGCTCGATCGTCGCTCGCTTCCGCCGCCCGAAGGTCGTCCCCAGGGGCTGCTCTATATGGCCCCACGCACGCCAGTGGAGGCGGCGCTGGCCCAGATTTGGGCCAACGTGTTGGGACTGGAACAGGTCGGGGTCGAGGACAACTTCTTCGAACTCGGAGGGCACTCACTCCTCGCTACGCGTCTCATCGCCCAAGTCCGTGACGTCCTGGGCGTCGAGATGCCCATCAAGACCCTCTTTGAAACACCCACCATCGCCGGGCTCAGTGATGAGATCGAGCGCCTGCAGCGCGAAGAGGCCGGCGTCGGCGCACCGAAGCTCCAGGCTGGTCCAAGACCCTCGGTCCTGCCGCTATCGTTTGCGCAAGAGCGTCTGTGGTTCCTCGACCAGTTGGGACCCGCGGGAACAGCGTACAACATGTCGGCGGGCATTCAGCTGGAAGGGCTCGTGGACATCGGTGCCCTGGACCGCAGCTTCGCCGAGCTGATGCGCAGGCACGAGAGCTTGCGAACCCGGTTCGACACGGTTTCGGGCCAGGGAGTTCAAGTGATTATGCCGCCTGTCGCCACGGGTCTGGAAGTGGTGGACCTGTCGTCTTTGGAACCTGAGTCTCGCGAGATCAGGGCAAAGCAGTTGGCGCACGCGGAAGCATCTCGCCCGTTCGACCTGACGACCGGGCCGCTGATGCGGGTGCGTCTACTGCGGATGGCGGCGGAGCGGCATGTGTTGCTGGTCGCGATGCACCATGTGATCTCGGACGCATGGTCGATCGGGATTCTGGTGAACGAGTTGAGCACCTTATACACCGCGTTCGTGCGGGGGGAGGCCTCGCCGCTGGCAGAATTGCCAGTTCAGTATGCGGACTATGCGATCTGGCAGAGAAGCTGGGTAAGGGGCGGCGTGCTAGATCGGCAAGTTAGCTACTGGAAGGGGCAACTAGCGGGCGCGCCAACGGCTCTGGAGTTGCCGATCGACCATTTGCGACCGGCAATGCCGAGCTTCCAAGGTGGCTCTGTGCCGTTTGCCCTGGATAAGGAACTGTCCAGCTCGCTGGCAGAGCTCGCTCAGCGAGCAGGCGCTACGTTGTTCATCACACTGCTGGCGGCGTTCCAGGCGCTACTATCACGGTGGAGCGGGCAAACGGACGTGGTGGTGGGTTCGCCAATCGCGGGTCGCACACACAGGGAGACAGAGGGGCTGATCGGGTTCTTTGTCAACACACTCGCGCTGCGGGCCGACATGTCGGACGATCCAACATTCCAAGATCTGCTAGCGAGGGCCCGGGAGACGGCGCTAGGCGCTTATGCTCACCAAGACCTTCCCTTTGAGAAGCTGGTGGCCGAACTGCAGCCGGCCCGGGACTTGTCGCGCCAGCCGGTATTCCAAGTGTCGCTCACCCTCAACAATGTGCCCGAGGCGACGCTGCAGCTACCTGGCCTGACCTTGAGCCCGCTCCAACAAGGAGTCACCACTTCCAAGTTCGATCTCTCCCTGCACGTGACGGAATCGCCCGACGGTCTTAAGGCTAGCCTGGAGTATGCGGCGGATCTGTTCGACGCAGCGACGATCGAACGGTTGGCGGTCTACTTTGAGACGCTGCTGCGATCGATCGTGTCGGATCCAGGACTGCGAGTGTCCCAACTGCGGATACTGAACGATTCTGAGCGGCATCAATTACTGGTGGGCTGGAACGAGACGGCCGCGACTTATCCGCGCGACAGCAGCATTCACGAGATGTTCGCCGAACAAGCTGCTCGGACGCCCGAGTCCGTGGCAGTGATCTATAAGGACCGCCAGCTCAGCTATGGAGAGTTGGAGGCGCGCTCTAACCAGCTAGCTCACCACCTACGCTCTCTCGGCGTGGGGCCAGACGTAGTCGTCGGCCTGTGCCTGGAACGCTCGCCGGAGATGGTGGTGGGGCTATTGGGGATTCTTAAGGCTGGTGGAGCCTACTTGCCGCTCGATCCCGAATTGCCGGCCGAACGCCTGGCCTTCATGCTGGACGACGCTTGCGTCCCTGTACTGATAACTCAGGGCGATGTGGCCCCCGCCTACCCACTCAAACCAAAACAGATCCGCTTCGATCGGGATTGGGCTCTGATCGGGACATACTCCGATACACCCCCAAACCTCCAGGTGCTGCCCCAAAACCTCGCCTATGTCATCTACACCTCCGGATCTACCGGAACACCCAAGGGGGTGATGGTCCGGCATCAGGGGATTTCTAACTATCTCGAGTGGGCGATCCGAGCTTACGATTTAGCGTCCGGAAGCAGTGCACCGGTCAATACGCCCCTAGCCTTTGACGCCACGGCGACCAGCCTGTGGTTACCGTTGATTCGCGGTGGATCGGTGCTGCTCCTCGTAGAAGATGACGAGCAGATCTCCCATCTAGCTAAAGCGCTGTTCTCGCCGGGCGCCTTCTCGCTGGTTAAGCTTACACCGGTCCACCTTGAGCTCCTCAGGCCCCTAACGCTGTTCGCCGAAACACCGATCTCAGCCTCGGCAATGATTATTGGCGGAGAGGCGCTCGCTGCCTCGACCGTAGCTTTCTGGCAGGCACGGGCACCAGCGCTGCGCCTGATTAACGAGTACGGCCCCACGGAAACAACAGTCGGCTGTTCCACCTTTGAGATAACAGGGTCCTCTCGGATCGACTCCAGCATTCCGATTGGTCGGCCGATATCCAACACGCGGCTCTATGTTCTTGATGCGGAGCTGGAGCCTGTACCGATTGGCGTTGCGGGCGAGCTTTACATCGCGGGGGACGGCCTGGCGCGGGGCT
>Ga0302314_10013386_pt1 | contig 14108 bp, 9 predicted proteins | sample III_Palsa_N2_3_FD_200533 | JGI IMG/M metagenome (GOLD analysis project Ga0302314, IMG submission 200533) | Peat permafrost microbial communities from Stordalen Mire near Abisko, Sweden - III_Palsa_N2_3 | ecosystem: Environmental > Terrestrial > Soil > Palsa > Peat permafrost | place: Sweden... | reverse complement strand
AGAATTCATGCCGGGATTATAATGCCGTGCTATGCCGAATGTTTCCAAACGTCCCGCCGATGCGGACAAGCTTGACCCCCAGGAGCAGTTGAAAAAGCTGCGTGAAGCGCTGCTGCGAGACGCAGCGGCGCGCGAAAGCGATGGCGAAAATGAGGCGGAAGAATCCGCCGATAACGCCATCAACCGTAAGAAGGAAGCGGCTGCGCGGCGGTTTGCGGGGACGTCTGGCGATTCTGCTGCTGGCGCTTCCAAAGCAGCGGCAGGGCGGGCGGGCGCAAGTTCGGCCTCCCCGCAGACCGCGAAGAAAAATGTGCAGAAAAGTGCGGTGGGTTCGGCTTCGCCCTCTCGCGATCGATCGAAGGAGTCTTCGAGCACCGCTCCGTCTTCCCGGGAGCCCGCGCGGCGAAAAGACGAGCGCGGTGGTTTGGCCTTGTTGTCGACTTTATTGTCCGAAAAGGCGGTCGGTCCGAACCCTTCGGCCACTTCCGGCGATCGGCGTGACCAAGGTGCGAACGCGCGTGTCTCGAGCCAAGCCGATTTATCGGCGACGAAACGGGGTGGCAGTCACCCTCCGGTAACCGATACTCCGAAGCCCCATCCTCATCCAACCGCTGACGCATTCGCACAACAGCGTACTGTGGGGGAGCGTCCGACATCGCCCGCAAAGGGTCGGCGTGAACCACCGGACGTAAAACGCACGGCTCACGATGACCGCTCGCAAGCGCGTCCGGACCGAGTGAAGGGACCGGCGGCCGGCCCTGAATCAGCGCGCGATGCGCATCGGCCAAAACCTGAACCGATCACCGCCGATACCCGTCCGCAGCGCCGCGAGCAGAGTACAAGGGCGGATCGCGCTCCCGAAGGATTACGCGACACCACGCAATCGGCGACCGGTTCAAGCTCGCAGATGCCCCCGAATCGACCGGCTGCGAGCGTTGAGCGAGTTTCGGAACATGGCCCACGTCATCGCGACGACGCGCAGCGGCCGGGAATCGTGTCTGAGTTATCGCAGGATGCAAGCCGTTTGCTCAAACCGTCCTTGGCATCAGCGGCGGACTCGTCGGTTCCACAGCATTCAGCGCGAAAGTCCGAACGTGGAGGGGCGCTGAGCCAGCAGCGCACGTCCGGCCGTCCGCAGGGCGTGGCCGAATCGCCGGCGGTAAAGCATTCAGCGCGAAACAGCGAACATGCCGGGTTGAGTGCCGAACAGCGCGTGCATCGTGGTCCGCAAGACGCTGAGACCGATGCTGCCAGCGGCGCTTCGCGGTCTGCTTCGCGGCCTGCTTCGCGGCCTGCTTCCCGCCCCGCCGTTCAGGGTGCCCGGCCGCCCAAAGAAGCGCGCGCATCCCAAGACGCACAGCAGCGCCCGAACGCGCAAGCCGAGGCCGCGAGCGCGCAACGTCGAGACAACCCACGCCCGCGCCGAGTAGTCGAGCCGAACCCCATTCCGCCGATCCGTTTCCCCGAAACGCTGCCCGTCTCCGCTCGACGCGATGAAATCGCCGCCGCGATCCAGGCAAATCAGGTCGTGATTGTCAGCGGCGAGACGGGTTCCGGGAAAACAACGCAGTTACCCAAAATTTGTCTGGCCCTCGGCCGAGGGCTTGGCGCAGGCGGTTCGGGGCTGATCGGTCACACGCAGCCGCGACGCATCGCGGCATCGGCGACGGGACGGCGGATCGCAGAAGAACTCGGTACACCGTTCGGCGAGGTGGTCGGCTACAAGGTCCGTTTCACGGACAACCTGTCGCCGGGTGCGTCAGTGAAACTGATGACCGACGGCATTTTGCTGGCCGAAACGCAGACCGATCCCCTGCTCGCTGCTTACGACACGATCATCATCGATGAAGCGCATGAGCGCAGTCTCAACATCGATTTCCTGCTCGGCTATCTGCGTGAAATCCTGCCGAGACGTCCCGATTTGAAGGTAATCGTCACATCGGCGACGATTGACGCCGATCGGTTCGCCCGCCATTTCGGCAGTGACGAAAAACCTGCGCCAGTCATTGAGGTGAGTGGGCGGCTGTATCCGGTCGAGGTGCGATATCGCCCGGTGGAGGAGGACAGCCCGGCAATAAAAGCCGCGCAGGGAACCACACCCGGCACGCAGCAAAAAGATCGGCCGGATCGTCCGAAAAACCAGCGCGAAAACGACCGCGATCTGATGGAAGCGATCGTTGACGCCGTCGATGAACTCTGCCGCGAAGGCCCCGGCGATGTCCTCGTCTTTCTCCCCGGCGAACGCGAAATCCGCGATGCCGCCGAAGCGTTGCGCAAGCACCATCCGCCGCACACGGAAATCCTGCCGCTGTTCGCGCGTCTTTCCGCAGCCGAACAGGAGCGTGTGTTCAAGACGTCGAACGCACGGCGCATCGTGCTGTCGACGAACGTCGCGGAAACCTCGTTGACGGTGCCGGGGATTCGCTACGTTGTCGATACCGGGCTCGCTCGCGTGAAGCGTTATTCGTATCGCAACAAAGTGGAGCAGTTGCAGATCGAACCGATCTCGCAAAGCTCGGCGAACCAACGCGCGGGCCGTTGCGGGCGCGTGGCCGACGGCGTGTGCATTCGTCTCTACGAGGAAGACGATTACAAGCTTCGCGTGCGCTTCACCGATCCTGAAATCCTGCGGTCATCGCTGGCCGCGGTGATCTTGCGGATGAAATCGCTGCACCTGACGGCCATCGAAACGTTTCCGTTTCTCGAACCGCCGCCGGGTCGCGCCATCGCCGATGGTTATCAACTGCTGAACGAACTCGGCGCCGTCGATGACGACAACGCGCTCACGCCGCTCGGCCGCGAGCTGGCGCGTTTGCCCCTCGATCCGCGCGTCGGCCGGATGATTCTTGCCGCGCGCGATCATCAGTCGTTGCGCGAAGTGTTGATTATCGCCAGTGCGTTGTCCGTTCAGGACCCGCGCGATAGGCCGATCGAGGCGCAGGAACAAGCGGATCTGGCGCACAAGAAATTTGCCGACGAGCGTTCCGAATTCCTGCAGTGGACAAAAATCTGGGCGTGGTTCGAGGATGCAATCGCGCACAAGAAGTCGAACAAGCAGCTCACCGATGCATGCCGTGCGAACTTTTTGAATCACGTGCGTCTGCGTGAATGGCGCGATGTGCATTCGCAATTGCTCACCGTCGTGCGTGAACACGGCTGGCGTCTGAACGAATCCGAGGCAACGTTTGAGCAAATTCACCTCGCGTTGTTGACCGGTCTGCTCGGCAACGTGGGTCTCAAGGCCGATGACGAGCCGTATTACCTTGGCGCACGCGGTATCAAGTTTTATCTGTGGCCGGGTTCGGCGTTGCTGAAAAAGGCAGGCCGTTGGGTCGTTGCGGGCGAACTCGTGGAAACGAGCCGGCTGTACGCACGCTGTATCGCGAAAATCGAGCCTGAATGGCTTGAACAAGTCGGCGCGCATTTGCTGCGCAAATCGATTTCCGAACCGCATTGGGAAAAGAAAGCCGCGCAAGTTGCGGCGTTCGAACGCGCAACGCTGCATGGTCTGACTGTCTATGCACGTCGGCGCGTGAGTTTTGGCAAACAGGATCCGGAGCGCGCGCGCGAGTTGTTCATTCGTGGCGCACTCGTGGATGGCGAATTCGAGACCAAGCTGCCGTTTTTCGCGCACAACCGCAAGCTGCTCGCGGATATCGAACAGTTGGAGCACAAGTCGCGTCGGCAGGATGTGCTTGTCGACGACGAATTGATTTTCGGTTTCTACGATTCGCTTGTGCCGAAGGGCATCTATTCGGGCGCGGCATTCGAGCGCTGGTATCGCGACGAGGAAAAGAAGGAGGGCGCGTCACGCCGTCTGTTCCTCTCACGCGACGACTTGATGCGTCACGAAGCCGCCGGTATCACGACCGATCTGTTCCCCAAACGAATGACGATGGCCGGCATCGAAATGACGCTGTCTTATCATTTCGAGCCCGGTTCTCCGCGCGATGGCGTGACGCTCACCGTCCCGCTGTTCGGCCTGAATCAAGTCGATGCCCGCCGCTCCGAATGGCTCGTTCGCGGCATGCTGAAGGAAAAAATTCAGTTGCTGCTGAAGTCGCTGCCGCAGAAATTGCGGCGGCATCTTGTGCCGCTGCCCGAGTTTTCGGCGGGGGTGGTCGAGCGGCACAGCGGCAAGACGTTCGGCGCGGGCGGTTTGCTCGAAGCGCTGATTGCGGACATTCGCGAGCAGACACAAATCGCGATGAAACAGTCGGACTTCAAGCTCGAAACGCTGCCGGCGCATTTGTTCATGAATTTCAAGGTCATCGATGAGCATGGCAGGCAACTCGCGATGGGCCGTAACCTTGCGCAGTTGCGAGCTGAACTGGGCGGCCAGGCGCAGCAGCATTTTCAGAAGCTTGCGGCGGGCGCCACTTTGGATATTGGCAATGACGCGGCCGCGCCTGCTACGCGAACCGCCTCGGCATCAGATGCATCCGGTTCGAGTTCAGGCACCGCGCTTTACGAAAACCTCACCACTTGGGACTTCGGAAAGCTCCCGGAATTGCTTGAAATTCGGCGGCGCGGTCAGACGCTGTTCGGTTATCCGGCCTTGGTCGATCGGGAAACACATTGCGACGTTGAAGTATTCGATTCGCCGGAAGAAGCGGCACGGATTCATCGGGCCGGTTTGCGTCGGCTGTTTGCATTGCAACTGCGTGAGCCGATCCGATATCTCGAACGCAATCTGGGCGGATTGCGCGAGATGTCGTTGCAATACATGGCGCTGGGTTCACAGGAAGAGTTGGGCGGTCAGATTATAGAAACGGCATTGGATCGCGCGTGTCTGCAAGACCCGCTTCCCGATAACGATGCTGATTTCTATGCGCGTCGAGACCAGGGCAAGAGCCGCCTAACGTTGCTGGCACAGGAAATTGCGCGGCTGGCTGGGCAGGTTCTGGCCGACTACGCGACCGTCTCGAAGAAACTGACCCAGGTTAAATCGTTCGGTGCGCCGTACGCGGATATGGTCGGCCAATTAAACGCGCTGATCGGCAAGCGTTTTATCATCGATACGCCTTACACGCAGTTGTCCCACTTCCCGCGTTATCTGAACGCGATGGCGTTACGTATCGACAAGTTAAAAGCGGACGCTGTGCGCGACGCGCGGTTGTCGGCGGAGATTGCGCCGCTGCTGCAAAACTATCAGCGTGCGATTGCGCAACGCGGTGGGGTGGCGGACGCGCGATTGAGCGAATATAGATGGTTGCTGGAGGAGTTGCGTGTGTCGCTATTTGCGCAAGAACTTCGGACACCCATGCCGATTTCGGTCAAGCGTTTGTACAAAGTGTGGGAATCGATGCAACGATAACGCATGTAAAAAAGCGCGAGACTCGGCGGGTAGCCGGCTCGCGCTTTACGGGATCTACAACGTTACTTTGTCGCTTCGCCTGAAGACTGAACGACTTCGAGACTCAGAGGCACGGCTGTCAGAACGTTGGGTTCAGTGCTGACTGAACCGCTAGCCTGCGTGCTGACAGGCGTTACCGCGTACTTCTGCCATTTACCATCGGCCAACGTTTCTACGCTACCACCACACTTGCGATAGAAATTGCGCGCTTCGTCACTTGGCGTGAACACCGCTTTCAACTGGCACACCATTTGCGGTACACCAGCCTCGTTCGTGACGTTCAAAACATAATCCCATTCGTGAACGCCGAAGAACCCTTCGTTGAATTGCGGACGGCCCAGGAGAGCTGCAACCTGGTTCTTGTTCATGCCGGGCTTGAGCTTGCGCAATGATTCGGTCAACGGAAAGCTGCCGCCCATGTTTGACGCCGATGCCGGAGTCGGAAATACCAACTGATCTTGCCCGCCGTTGCTGGCGAGCCGGCTGCCTGTGCCACACGCTGACAACAATAGGGCCACGACGAGCGAGGCGGTGAAAGGAAGTGCACGCGATAGTTTGCGGAGGGTGAAGTTCATCTCTTGATCGGATCCGTTGTTTTCATTAACTCGATGTCGCGGGCCTTTGCAGCGGGCCCGCGACACTACCTCTTCCTGACTGCGCTGGCTTACCAGTGCATTCCGGCGCCGACGGAGACGCCGAACTGACCGCGCGTGCTGGTCGTGCCGCTGACCTTATAGGCCCAGATGCCGTTCTCGGACAGTTGCGAAACCCCGATAGCAACAGCCGATTGGCCGCCGTACGTTCCGCCACCCAAGGCCACCATGCCACGGCCCGGCAATACCGCTTGCGGCAAGCCTGCGACTGCGAGTGCCGATGCCGTACCGGCATAAGCGTCGCGACGCGTGCCTTCAGTCTTCGAGTCGGTGTAGTCGTTTGCTTGCTTCAGGGTGCTGCCAGCGCTTTGGTTCAACTGATTCACGTTGACTGCGTCGGTGCCTTGCGTGCCCGCTGCGACGTTCGTAATCTGACGTTCGCTGCCTGCTGCACCAACCGAGACGGTGTTCTCACGATCTGCGACTGAGTTCTGGCCGAGAGCCACGGCGTTAGCGGCGGAAGCTTGAGCGCCGTTACCTGCTGCAACCGAGCCGGTGCCAGTGGCCAACGCGTTCTGGCCGAGTGCGATGGTGTTGTCGGCTGAAGCCTGAGCGCCGCTACCCATGGCAACCGAACCCGCACCCGTCGCCGCTGCATTTGCGCCTACCGCAACCGCGTGAACACCCGTCGCCGATGCGACGTCCGTGCTGCGCGAACCGTCTGCGCTGAACAGCGGATCGCTGGCGCCGAGCGTGATGTTTTGCACTGCGTTGTTCACCGCGTTGTTGATGGTGTCGCCAACGCTCGCGTTGACCTGGCCGATGGCGTCATTCAACTGACCAACGTTCACCGCGTCGGTCGTCTCTACGCCAGCAGCGACGTTGTGAATAGTCGTGCCGCCGTTACCTTCGAGCGTTGCGTTTTGATGATCAACAGAACCGTCGGCATTGCGGTCGTATTTGACTGCGCCGTCGGCCGCCGTGGTTGCCGTAGCAACGGCCGCTGCCGCTTGGTCACTCACCGCTTTCAACTGTGCAACGTTTACCGCGTCGGTATCCAGCGCGCCGGCTGAAACGCCGCTGATCGTGCGGTTACCAATGTTGACTTCGCCCGTTGATGTCTGCGGTGGCGTCAGGCCGTAAGCGGTGTAGCCGGTCTGTGCACCGGTGGTCGTTGCCGAACCTGCGCCGAGGGCTACGCTGTTCGCATTATTTGCGATCGCGTTGTTACCAATGGCGATGGAGTTTGCGAACGCGGCGTTTGCGTTGCTGCCAACAGCGACGCTGCCTGTGCCAGCCGCGACAGCCGAATGTCCGACGGCAAGCGCGTCGACATCGGTTGCTTGTGCTGAATCACCGAAGGCGGTTGCATCTACCGCGGATGCATTTGCCTTCAGGCCAATGGCGATGGATTGTGCTTCGATGGCTGTAGCTTGATAACCGAGTGCTACCGCGTTATCCGATGCAACCGACCTGGCGCCGGCCGCTATTGCGTTCACACCTTCAGCGGTCGAAAAGTTACCCACTGCTACGCCATTCGACTGGTTCGCGGTCGCGAGCGTACCGACGGCAGTTGCGTCGTCACCATACGCTGCCGAGAGTTGACCGACTGCGGTTGATCGCGCTCCAATTGCTGTCGAGGTTGAGCCGATCGCCACTGCGCTGTTGCCGGAAGCGGTCGCGATGGAGCCCATGGCCATCGAGTTCGCTCCTGTGGCAGTCGCGGTGTCGCCCAATGCAACCGAACTTACGCCGCTCGCGGTGGCGTTGGAGCCCACAGCGGTCGAGCTAATACCAGAAGCAGTAGCGTAAGGGCCGATGGCGCTCGCCTTTGATGCGTTCGACAGGGAGGTGTCGCCAATCGCGACTGCGCTGGTGCCGATTGCAAGGGCGTTGACCCCCACGGCAGTTGCCTGGTCTAGGGCTGCGGAGTGCGCACCCACTGCGACTGAACTGTTTCCAGCTGCAACGGCATAGGCGCCTGTTGCTACTGCATTAACACCAGCCGCTAAAGCATTTGCACCGATAGCGTTCGACTGTATTCCGGTGGCTGTGGCGCCGTCGCCGAATGCTACCGAACTCACGCCGCTCGCAGTGGTATTGCGACCAACGGCCGTGGCGTTTGCTGCGGAGTTGGAGCCTGTACCAATAGCGACAGAATCAGCGGCTTGTGCGTTTGCACCTGTGCCGAAAGCAATGGCGTTATTTCCTTGCGCTTGTGAGGATGCGCCGATGGCATTTGAACCGTCACCCGCCGCAACAGCATTTGCGCCAATACCTGTCGACTGCACGCCGGTGGCCGACACCGTGTCGCCGAACGCTATTGCACTGCTTCCGGTGGCGGTCGAAGCGGCACCAAATGCGACGGATCTTGCGCCGGTTGCTTCGGCCAATGCGCCTACTGCGACACTGCTGTCGGCACTCGCGTGGCTTCCGCCGCCCAATGCCGTAGATGCATTTGCCGACGCATTCGCCCCTATGCCGTACGCGCTCCCACCTGAGCCCGCGTTCGAGAAGGCACCCGTTGCGGTCGCGTTATCGCTGGCGGCGTTTGCGTTGTTGCCGATTGCGATCGCATTCACGCCTGCAGCGTAACCCGGGTTCGTGATGGCGTTTGGCCCAACGATGATGGAGTCGGGACCCGTTCCCGGACCTACCCAATCGTCAGCTGCATGCGCGCCAGAGGCAGCCACGAAACCACCAATGCCGATCATTGCTGCCTGCACAATCGCAAGCTTGCGTGACGAAGACCGCTTGGTCTTCGACTTAGATGTCTCGGAAGCCGCGACCCACGTGCCTGATGATTCGTTCCAGACTGCTTTAAAGATTCTATTCATGAAAGAAGGATGTCTAACAATTTGACAAATACATGTCGGGTTGATCGATGGAAAACGTCGCGTTAACGCCCGACCAATAGGGTGAGGAGGCGTTAGACGTAACGCTTCCTTGGAACGAGGATCTCCCGCCTCGTAAGTTCTGGCCCGCTCGGGCGTCGGACAGCCTTCCTGCATTGCTACGTTCGGACTCAGAAGGTTGGGATGATCGCGGTTATCGTGTTTTCGAAATACACGATCTTTCCTAAAGTGAGCAGATGGGAATAAATATAGTTTGGATTGCAAACTAAATAAAAAAATCGTTATTTTTTGTTACGTATTTTCCCGCTCCCGATGCTCCCCGTTGATGTGTGATTTTGTGTCAAACACGGCGCTGATAAATGCGTCGAACCGACTTCCCGGGTATTTGCAGCGTCCATGCCGAAAAATGCCTAAAAGCCGTTCTGGATCAACACTCTGGACCGCGCAAACGTTCTACAATGGCGGCTGTTTTCCGACCCGAGTTTTCATGCGCAATTTTCTCCGTACTCGTTTCTCTCGCGCGACTGCCGCCGCTGCTGCATTGATCGCTGCTTTTTCTGTCACCATGCCGGTTCACGCCAACAACGTGATCGTGCTGAATTCTGGCGAGGCCACGCTGAGTCTTATCGACGAAGCGACGCGTCAGGTCGTGTCGACCATTCCGACCGGCAAGGAACCGCACCACCTGATGGCGACGCCTGACAACGCGTCGCTGATCGTGGCGAATTCGGTGTCGAACAATCTGATGTTCGTCGACCCGAAGACGGGCAAGCCGCAGCGCTGGGTGGAAAACATCGAGGATCCGTATCAGGTCGGTTTCTCGCCGGACAAGAAGTGGTTCGTTTCGACCGGCTTGCGGCTGGACCGGCTGGATATCTATCGGTACGACGGCGCGAATATCTCGATCGCGAAGCGCATTCCGCTGGCGGTCATGCCGAGTCACATTGCATTCACGAATGACAGCAAGACGGCGTTCATCTCGCTACAGGTATCCGGCGAAGTTGCGGCAATCGACCTGGCAACGCAGACGGTGAAGTGGAAGATGAAAGTCGGCCCTGTGCCTGCCGGCCTCTGGATGACGCCGAATGACAAATACCTGCTCGTCGGCATGACCGGCGCGGATTACGTGGCTGTGATCGACTGGCGCACCCAGAAAATCGTGAAAACGATCAAAACGGGCAATGGCGCGCACAACTTCCGCTCGCTGGCGGACGGTAAGCATGTGGTGGTGTCGAATCGGGTCGCGAGCACGATCAGCATCATTGATCAGGACGCGCTGACGAATGTTGGGGACATCACGGGTTTGCTGCCCGGTCCGGACGATATGGAACTTTCGGCCGACAAACGTTATCTTTGGGTCACATTCCGGTTTGCGAAGAAAGTCGGAATTATTGATCTGACAAATCACAAGCTTGTTCAGACAATCGCTGTGGGTCGTTCGCCGCATGGCATCTACTTTTTCGACCGTGCCCCGGTGACCGGCCCGAATGGCGGCTGAGGTCAGCGGTCAAAGAAGTAGATAAATTGAAGGTTGAGGCGCCGCCAAGGTAGGGCGGCGCCCGGTATAGGTTACGGAGCACCATGTTTCATTCCATTTTTTCCCTGTTCGACACGATCGTCTCGACGGCACAGACCTGGTTGTACATCGACGTCGTGCAGCCGTTCCTGTTCAAGGTCGGTCTGATGGGTTACGACGAAGACACCTATGACGCGCTCTATTGGGTGATCGTGGGCGTGGTCGAAGTGCTTGTCATGTACGCGATCCTGCGACCGCTTGAGGCCTTGCGGCCTGCCGAGAAGTGGCAGAACAGGAAAGGCGTGCGCGTGGACGCGCTGTATACGTGGATCGTGAAGCTGGGCATCCTGAACTTGTTCTTTTTCTTCACGTTTCAGCCATTCTTTGACAGTTTTCAGAGCTGGCTGCGGCTGCACAACATCGCCAACATCGAACTTGACAATCTTTGGCCGGGTGTCACTTCCCAGCCGATCGTCGCGTTCGTTATTTATCTGATCGTCCTTGATTTCGTCGGCTATTGGTATCACCGGATGGAGCATAGAATCGGCATCTGGTGGGAATTGCACGCGGTGCATCACAGCCAGCAGAAGATGTCGTTGTGGTCCGACGATCGGAACCATTTGCTCGACGGCGTCATGCAAGCCGGGGTTTTTGCTACCGTGGCGCTGGTGATCGGTGTGCAGCCTTCGCAGTTCGTGGTGCTCGTCGCCATCACCAATCTGATGCAAAGCGTCCAGCACGCGAATATCCGACTGCACTTCGGCTGGCTGGGCGAGCGCTTGCTCGTGAGCCCAACGTTCCATCGGCGGCACCACGCAATCGGTTATGGTCATGAAGGCACAACCTACGGATGCAATTTCGGCGTGCTGCTGCCGTGGTGGGACATGATGTTCAGGAGTGTGTCGTGGAATCGAGAGCTCGAGCCGACCGGCATTCGCGATCAACTGGCGGTCGCGGACAAGCCGGGACGCAATTACGGCGATGGTTTCTTCGAGCAGCACTGGCTCGCGTTCAAGCGTATTGGGGAGCGCATCGTGTCGCATCGGGCGACCCGCGCGCCGGGTTCGGGTTCGGATTCGGACGCGACCGCCGTTTAAGCACCTATGCTTGATCAAACCCGGTTCAGGAGATCCTGACCGGGCCTATGCGTTTTCGTTTGAACCCACTCAGTTTGTGGCGCCTCAGTCCTCCTCGCCGGCTTCCAGCCGGCGAAGTTATTTTAACCGGCAGGGTTAGCCAAACGGCCGAGCAGCGCGCCATGTGCTCAGTGGTTTATCCTGTCTTCTTTCTCTTTCAGACGACCTTTGCATGAATGACTTGCTGCGTTCGTTCGTGCGCGCGCTCGCGAACGCTTTTCACCCGAGAATGCTTTGGCTCACGTTCATGCCGTTCGCAGTGGCGACGGTTGCATGGGGAGCCGTCCTGTGGTTTTTCTGGCAAACGCTGACAGGCACCGCACGCGACTGGCTTGATGGCTGGGCGCTCACGTCCGCAATGTACCGGCTCTTCGACTCGATCGGATTTTCGTCGTTACACGCGGTGATTGCACCGTTTTTTATCGTGATCATGGCGATTCCATTGATCGTCGTCACCATTTTGTTGCTCATCGCGACGCTTTCAATGCCTTCTGTGATCAAGCTGTTGACGCGGCGCCAGTACGCATCGCTTGAAATGCGGCGCGGAGGCTCCTGGTATGGGAGTCTCGGGCATTCGGTGGTTACAACGGTCGTGTGTCTCGTGCTGTTGGTCGTGACGTTGCCGCTGTGGCTGATCCCGCCATTTTTCGCGATCATTCCGCCCGTGTTGTGGGGCTGGCTGACTTACCGAGTCATGACGTATGACGCGCTCGCGTTGCATGCCAGTGCAGAGGAGCGGCGCACCATCGTGCGTCGTGCGCGCTGGCCTTTGTTTGGGATCGGCGTGATCAGCGGGCTGCTGGGTTCGTTGCCGACCATGCTATGGGCGTGGTCGGTCTGGCTGTTGCCGTTGTTTCCGGTCGTCGCGGCGGCGACCATCTGGATCTATGCATTCATCCTTGTTTTTTCGGCGCTTTGGTTCGCGCACTATTGCCTGCATGCACTGGAGCGTCTACGGACGGAAACCACTGCTGCGTCGCCTCCGTTGAGCGGTCCCGGCGCGGCGGCCGGGTTGCGAATTTCAGGCTAATCTTCAAGATCAGGGAGTTTTCATGGGCTTTGGCATGATCATCATTGGCGACGAGATATTGTCCGGTCGAAGGACCGACAAGCATTTGCCAAAAGTTATCGAATTGTTGTCGGCGAGGGGACTGTCGCTGGACTGGGCGGAGTATGTTGGCGACGACCGTGACCGCATCACGCCTACGCTTAAGCGTGCGTTCGCGTCAGGCGACATCGTATTTTCAACGGGTGGGATTGGTGCCACGCCTGACGACCACACGCGCCAATGTGCGGCCGCTGCGCTTGGGGTGCCGCTTGAGTTGCATCCGGAAGCGGCCGAACTGATTCGTGCGCGGATCAGGGAAACGGCGGGCGACAAGCCGGTGGATCTGGACCTGCCGGAAAACCTGCATCGGTTGAACATGGGCACGTTCCCGAAGGGCGCGAGCATCATTCCGAACAGCTACAACCGGATTCCCGGCTTTTCAGCAGGGAACATCCATTTCGTGCCCGGTTTCCCCGTCATGGCATGGCCGATGATCGAATGGGTGCTGGACAACAAATACGCTGACCTGCATCACGCGACGCCTTATGTAGAGCGTTCAGTGCTGGTCTTCGGGTTGCCGGAATCGCGTATTACGCCGCTGATGGAAGCGATCGAACGCGATTTCGCCGGGGTGCGTGTCTTCAGCCTGCCAAGCGTCGGTGACGCGACGCGCGGAGAGGTCTTCGGGCGCGCTCACATCGATCTGGGGGTCAAAGGCGAGCCGGAAGCAGCGAACGCCGCATTCGCCCAGTTGCGTGAGGGCGTGGCCGCGCTTGGCGGCGAGATAGTGGAGATCGAACCGGGCGCAGCCACTTAAGCGCGACGCACCCGACCAATCAGCCAGAGGATCTACGCGCCGATCCAGGGCAGGCCGCGAAAGCACCAACCGGAAACGGTTTTGCGGTGACCTTGTCCGTCCTTGTCGCCCTCGAAGCCTTCGAGCAGGTCGAAGGCCTTCATGAAACCTTCCTTTTGAGCCAGCACCGCTGCCAGTTTCGAACGCGCGGCGCTGCGGCAGAGGAACAGGACGGGTGTTTCAGGCGAGGCCACTTCGCGCAACTGCTGCATGAATGCCGTGTTCGGAACAGATCCGGGATATTGAATCCATTCGACGTGCGAGTACTGCGCGGTATCAATGGCCGGCCGGCCGACCCAGTCGAGTTCGGCCCGGGTGCGTACGTCGACCAGGCGAACGGATGGGTCGAGTTGCAGAAGCTCGAAAGCCTCAGCAGGCAGAATGGCGCCCGCATAAGGCAGCTGGTTTTGATCGGCGCGAAGTGTGGCCTGGGCGTACAACTGCTCGAGCGTGCTCATGGACGAGGTCTCCAATCGGACATTTTAATCAGGCATTCTAGCGTGCTGTCGGCGCTTCGATCACGGGGGGCTGGATGGACCGGTAGAACGCATCGGACTGGTGCGACGCGTTTGAATTGCCCCGAATCAGTGCTAACGTTACGGGTCTCAGTTTCGAATGCACCGAATATGTGCATAACTATACGATTTTGATCGAGTAAGCCCCTTGAAGGGTAGTGGTGCTTCCCCGAAAAAGCGCGCAGCTTCAACTGCTTAGCGCAACAATGGTGCACTTGGCATGGAAGCTGCTT
>Ga0302314_10013385_pt1 | contig 14109 bp, 11 predicted proteins | sample III_Palsa_N2_3_FD_200533 | JGI IMG/M metagenome (GOLD analysis project Ga0302314, IMG submission 200533) | Peat permafrost microbial communities from Stordalen Mire near Abisko, Sweden - III_Palsa_N2_3 | ecosystem: Environmental > Terrestrial > Soil > Palsa > Peat permafrost | place: Sweden... | reverse complement strand
TCTGGAACGAGCGCCTGCCGCAGGCGTCGGCCTGCCAGGGCCTCGGCTGGGGCGGCCGGTTCGGCCGCGCGCTGAGGCGCTCGTTCGTCGACCTGGCCGTGGCGATCGAGGTCGATCCCCGGCTGAAAGACGCGGTGGCGGTCCGCGGCCGGCTGGCCTTCGCCGGTGCCCGCAACCGCGACGAGATGCACCGCTTCGGCGGCTGGTTCGGCTTCGAGGGCGCCGACTCGACCGGCCCGCTGCCGCTGAAGCGCCGCATCCACGATGCCGCCGAGGACCTCTGGCTGCTGGCCCTGACCTGGACCTTCAACCCCGGCTGCCTCTCCACCCGCCAGATGATCCGCCGCCGCGACGACCTGTGGATCTCGAAAGCGAAGCTGGTCGCGCGGTACACAGGACCGGCGTCGAAGCGGCGGGCGACCTAACATAGCGGGCGGGCCGGTGCGGGCCGGCTTCGGCCGGGCTAGACTTCCGATTGCTGTGCCAAGGCGTCACCGATACCGTAGGTTTTCCGCCGCCGGCGTCCGGTTGGGGCGCCGTGGGAGACCCTCAATGACCACGCGCACCATTTCCTCGGGGCGCACCAGCTCCGGCCTGACCGTCAGCAGCGGCAATGAGCTGAAAATTTTGTCAGGGGGTGTAGCTGAGAGCACGACGGTCCTCAGCGGAGGGAGTGAGTATGTATCCAACGGCGGCCTAACCTCTGGCGCTTCGGTCGTCTACGGAGGACAGGAGATCGTAAGGAAGGGCGGTGTCGCCTCGGGAACCTCGGTGACGGGTGCAGATGCCGTCGAGTTCGACGGCCAAGTTGTCTATGGGCTAGCCGTAGGGACTATGTTGAATGTCGCGGGATCCCAGATCGTCGAGAAGGGAGGCATAACTCCGGAACCCACTTGCTCGATGACAGTGGAGAGATCGTCTCCGCCGGCGGATCGGCCGTCGGGACCAACGCGGTGGGAGGAGACCTGATCGTATACGGGTCGCCTCGGGCGCCTCAATCGGTTCCAGCGGCGTTGAGGTGCTCTCAGGCGGCGGCCGAGCAGCAGGGACCGTTCTGAGCTCCGGCGGCAGCATGATCTTTTTCAATGGCGGGACAGCTGTCGGCACCATTGTGAGCAGCGGCGGCGTGATGAACGTTGAAAACTCCGGGGCCTCGAGCAACACCACCGTGCTGTCTGGGGGAAGGGAATTGATCTACGCTCTCCCCAACCAAGGATCTGGCGGCGTCGCCACTGATGAGACGGTTTTCTCCGGCGGGACCGAGGTCGTTTCGGTGGGCGGGGTTGCGTCGGAGACGACGGTGTCTCAGGGCGGCGCCATCCGGATTTCGAGCGGCGGCTTAGCCGTTGGAACACACGTACAGTCCGGCGGCCTTGACACGATTTTCCGAAACGGCCGCGCGAGCGGAACGGTAATCGCGGGCGCTATCGAGTACGACTTTGGCTCGACGTTCGGCACAGTGGTTCGCGCCGGTGGACATGAGCCGGTAGAGGGGGGCGCGACCGCATCTGGCTCGCTGATCAGCAGCGGGGGTCATGAGGGCGTGGCGTCAGGCGGCTTCGCGGTGGCCGCGACAGTGTACAATGGCGGGGCGTTCGTCATTTCGTCGGGCGGAATTGTCTCCAGCGGTCTGACCATCCACGCCGGCTCGGCGACCATCGACGGGACGATGGCGGCGGGGCAGACCGTGAGCTTCGCTGGAACCGCAGGCGACCTCACGCTCGACAACCTCTCGGCATTCGGCGCGGCGATCTCCGGCTTCGGCGGCGCGTCCGAGAAGATCGACCTGGGCGGCTTTGCCTCCGGCGCCAGCGAGACGGCGAAGTGGTCGCAGACCGGAACCAGCGGCACGTTAACGGTGCATGACGGCGCTAAGATCGCCAGCCTGACGCTGATCGGAACCTACGCCACCGGCGACTTCCAGCTATCGACCGATGGCCATGGCGGAACCCTGATCAAGGACCCCACCGCGCCCGCCGCCGTCCCGGCCACCCGCTTCACCCAGGCACTCGGGGGCATGGAAGGCGGCCGGTTCGCGGCCAGCGCGGCGGCGGTCCACGATGGCGAGAGCGCTCTGATTGGCGCTTCACCGCTGGTGGGGGTGGCGACCTCGGGGCGGTAGGCAAAAAGTCTCAACGCGGAGGTCGCGGAGAAAGGAATAACCGCGGAGCACGCAGAGACACGCGGTTAGTTTGGGTGAGCCTGCCACAGGTGCGCTGCCGGTCGGTTCGGAAGGATTTAACGCGAAGAGCGCGAAGAACACGAAGGGCGCGCTTGGCGCGCCGGAAAGCCGGCGCGAGTTGTCGTGATTGGCCGACGCGCAGCGCCCGCCTGGTGTTCTTCGCGCTCTTAGCGCGCTTCGCGTTTCCACTTCTTAGGCGTCGCCGCCGACAGGTAGTGGGGCGGATTGAATCTTGAATCGGGAAGCGCGGCCTAAGCCGAAGGCTAGACTCTCAGCCCGTTCGGTCACCAGAGTGCGACCATGGCGACGAGACGCTTGGGAGTTGCGAAGAGGTGACGGACGGGTCCTGTCATTGCGGCGCGGTGCGGTGGCGTTTCGAAGGCGCGCCGCAGTCGGCGACCTCCTGTAACTGCAGCATCTGCCGGCGCAATGGTGCGCTCTGGGCGTATGGCTTCGACGGCGAGGATTTCACGGTATCGGGCGAGACCCAGACCTATGCCTGGAACAAGAAGTGGCTGACGTTTCACTTCTGCGGCAAGTGCGCCTGCGTCGTCGCCTGGCTCGCCACAAGTCGCGGCCCGGATGGACGCCGCTATGGCGCTGTCAACCTGCGCCTGGCCGCCGAGCCGGAAGCCGTACTCGGCGTCCCCCTCGTCCACCACGATACGGCCACCATGAAAGACCTCCCCCGCGACGGTAAGTGCGTCGCCGATGTCTGGTTCTAGACGGCGCGCCCAGGCTTTCAACGCCACGGACTTCACCTACGGCCCCACTACCCACCGCCGCCAGCTGACGGGGATTCAGCGGCATGGGTCATTGGAATGTGGGCGCCGTGCAGCGCCGGGTCTTTGACATCGTGAGATTCCAGGAAATCTGGGGCGGCGACGCGGCCGTTTTGGGGGCGGGGAGCCATAGTTTGTGGCAATCTGTGGTTTCACGTGAAACATTCGCGGCGGTTTGCGCGAGGAGGTTGGCAGAAAAACTGTAAGCGGGGATCGTTGGGGCGGCTTTGCGCCCCTCCGTCTCGCCACGCTATCGCGTGTCGAGCCACCTGCCCCGCGTCCCCCGGCTCAAGGCCGGGGTACGCGGGGCAGGAGCGGGGCAGTCGCTCGGCCGGACTTGGTTCCGGTGCGGAGTTTGGTGCGGGTTTCACGCACCGCGATGGCCGGCAGAGACGGCGCCTGCGCGTCCAGGTAGGCGGCCACCGCCGGGCCGTGGCGGGCGGCCATCGAGCGCAGCAGCCAGGAGACCGCCTTGGTGATCAGGATGTGGCGCTCGCCCTTCAGCCGTTCGACCACCGCGAAGCCGAGATCGCGGAAGCGCGGATCGTCGGAGGTGCGGGTGGGCGTGGTCAGCAGCACCAGCGCCGCGCGCCGCTTGTTGATGTTGGGATCGACGCTGAGCCGTTCGATCAGGCCGCGCCAGGCCGGCCAGTCGGCGAGCAGTTCGTCGGCGCCGAACACGCTGGCGCAGAGGCTGTCGATCTCGGCCCAGCCGTTCAGCTGGCCGACCCAGACATCGACCATCGCCGGCGTCGCGGCGCGGCGCGCACCGCGGCTGTAGCCCAGCAGCAGGGCGCCGAGGATTTTCGCCTCGTAAAGCTCGCCGGCGAACAGGGTGTCCCCCATCGCGATCAGCTCCGCCGCCGGCGCCGCCCGATGCGCCGCGGCCCAGTCGCGAACGATCCGCCGCATCTCCGGCGCGCCGACATTCAGGAACGGCCGCCCGCTGCCGCTGTAGGAGTCGTTGTGGATTCCGCCGCGATAGGGCCGCGCCTCGGCGCGCAGCTGGGCGACGAGGGCGGCGTGTTCGGCGGGGATATCGAGGGGCGCGGGCATCTCGCCGAACATCCTAAAGCGTCGCCGCGCAGCGCCGCCAGAACTTCCGCCGGGTGATGCTGGACGAGGCTCGCAGCCAGAGCGCTAGATGCGCCCAAAGCCTTCAGAGGAAGCCGCGCCATGACCGACGAACCGATCCTGCTGACCGACGATCCGGCGCCGCATGTGCGCCGCATCACGCTCAATCGCCCGGCCAAGCGCAACGCGCTCTCCAACGCCCTGCGCGGCGAGATCTTCCGGGCGCTGGAGGAAGGCGACGCCGATCCGGAAGTGCGGGTGATGATCGTGCGCGGCGCCGGCAAGTGCTTCTCGTCCGGCTACGACCTCGCCGGCACGGGCGCCCTGCCCTACCAGACCGCCGGCGGCCAGGGGCAGTGGGCGCGGCATGTGGTGGAGGGCTGCTTCCGGGTCTGGGACCTGGCCAAGCCGGTGATCGCCCAGGTGCACGGCTGGTGCCTGGCCGGCGGCTCGGAACTCGCGGTGGCCTGCGACCTGGTCTACGTCGCCGAGGACGCCCAGATCGGCTACCCGGCGGTGCGCACCATGTCGCCGCCCGACAACCAGTACCACGCCTGGCTGATGGGGATGCGCCCGGCGATGGAGATGATGCTGACCGGCGATGCGGTCAGCGGCGTCGAGGCGGTGCGGCTCGGCTTCGCCAACCGCGCCCACCCGGAGGCGGAGCTGGAAGGCGCGGTGCTGGCGATGGCCGAACGCATCGCCCAGGTCGATCCCGAGCTGGCTCAGCTCAACAAGCGGCTGGTGCACCGGCAGATGGAGGCGATGGGCCTGCGCCAGGGCCTGCGCGCCGGCACCGACCTGCATGCGCTAGGCTGGCACACCAAGGCCTCGCGCGAGTATATGGCCAAGCTGCGCGAGGGCGTGAAGGAGGCGCTGACCGTCCGCGACCAGGCGTTCGGCGACTACCGCACTGGGGGCAAGGCAGAGTGATTTGGCCGACGCGGTGCGCCGGTGGAAAGTAAATTTGACCACGGAAAACACGAAAACACGAGCGGCGGCCGCGCCGTCGGGGGTCATTCCCGGACAGGCGGCGAAGCCGCGCCGATCCGGGATCTGCCTTGCCCCGATGGTGAAGGAGATCCCGGATGAGTCCGCTGCGCGGCTCTCCGGGATGACGCAGCAAAGTTCGTGTCTTTTCGTGTTTTTCGTGTTCGAATCTTCGTCTGGGGCAGGAGGGGATGGTGGGTTTTTGGCTTAGACCGGCGCTTGGCGTGGCCGTGGCGTTCCTTGCCGGCGCGGCGATGGCGGCGACCCAATCGCTGACCATCCTGCACGACAACGACATCCACGGGCATCTGCGCTCGTTCTGCTACGTCGAGGTGGCCAAGGGGCCGGACGAGCACTGCGTGGTCGGCGGCGCGGCGCGGCGGGCGACGTTGGTCAGGCGCCTGCGGGCCGAGGCGAAGGCGCCGACGCTGCTGATCGATTCCGGCGACACCACCACCCGCGGGCCGCTCGCCACCGAGTACGAAGGCGTCGACGAGATCGCGGCGATGAACGCGATCGGGTACGATCTGGCGGCCATCGGCAACAACGAGTTCAAGCTCAAGGACGCCGCCGACGCGCACGACGCGGCCGGCGCCCAGGCCGATCTGGCCCGGCTGGTGCGCCAGTCTCACTTCCCCTGGATCTGCGCCAACGTCACCGAGGCCGACGGCAGCCCGCTGCCGGGGGTGAAGCCCTACGTCGTGCGCCGGATCGGCCGGCTGAGGGTGGCGTTCCTGGGCCTGACCGCGGCGCGCTCCGCCAGCTATCCGCAGACCAAGGGTCTGACCTTCACCGACCCGGTCGAGGCCGCCAAGCTCTGGGTTCCCAAGGCCCGCGCCGAGGCCGACGTGGTGATCGCGGTGACCCACATCGGCGTCTTCGACGACCAGCGGCTGGCGCGGCAGTCGCACGGCATCGACGCCATCGTCGGCGGCGATTCCCACACCTACCTCTACCATCTGCTGGAGGAGAAGAACCTCGACGGGACGCTCGTGCCGATCGTGCAGGACGGCGAATTCGGCGTGCGGCTAGGCGTGTTCGACCTGACCTTCGAGGGCGATCACGCCCACGGCTGGCGTCTCGCGCACTACGCCGACCGGCTGGAGGCGGTCGACGCCGCGGTGACGCCCGACCCGGTGCTCGCCGCGTTGGTCGAGCATTACGCCCGGCCGCTGGACAGGCCGGTCGGCAAGCTGACCACGATCGGCGCGACGCCTGCGGAACGGCGGGCGCTGACCGCCCTGGACTTGGCCGCCGCCTTCAAGCTGGCGACCGGAACCGACGTGGGCATCCAGCCCGAGGGCGACCTGTTCGAGAGCTTCCGCACGCCCGAGGTGACCCGGTTCCAGGTGCACGCCATCGTGCCGTTCCACGACACGGTCTGGAAGGGTGAGATCAGCGGCGCGAAGCTGCAGGCTCTGTTGGCCAAGCCAAGCGTCATCGGCGGGGTGATGCACGCCACCCTCGCGCCGACCGATATCGACCCGGCCAAGACCTACAGCGTCGCCACCACCGACTTTGTGGCCCAGGCGGTGTTGCCGGGCGGCGTGGACACCGGCCTAGATGCGCGGACGGCTGCTGAAGCCTGGCTGAAAGCCGGCGCGCCGGGCGAGGCGAAGTAGACTCAGGCGGCGACGGCTTCGCGTCGTTCGGCCGCTTCAGCCAGCGCCGCCAGCCCCCGCTCGATCACCTCGATCCCGGCGGTGTGCGTGGCCCCCTCGACGGTGAGGATGCGCCGCCAGGCCCTCGCCCCGGGCGCGCCGTGGAACAAGCCCAGCATGTGCCGCGTCATCGCCGCCAGATGGGTCCCCGCCGCCAGCTCGGCCGCGACATAGGGCAGATAGGCCGCGACCGCCGCCGCGGGCGCCATGTCCAGCCCTTCGCCGAACAAGCGCCGGTCGACCTCACCGAGGACGCCGGGCGTGTGGTAGGCGGCGCGGCCCAGCATGACGCCGTCGACGTGCTGCAGGTGAGCTTCCGCCTCGTCCAGCGAGCCGACGCCGCCGTTGATGACGATGGTCAACTCCGGCCGCTCGCGCTTCAGCCGCCACACCAGCGGATAGTCGAGCGGCGGCACATCGCGGTTCTGCTTCGGCGACAGGCCCTTCAGCCAGGCCTTGCGGGCGTGGACCACGAACACGCCGACGCCGGCCGCCGCGCAGACGTCGACCAGGCCGAACAGCGACTGCGCCGGGTCCTGGTCGTCGACCCCGATGCGGCACTTCACCGTCGCCGGCACGCGCACCGCCGCGCCGATCGCAGCCATGCAATCGGCCACCAGCGCAGGCTCGGCCATCAGGCAGGCGCCGAAGCGACCGCTCTGCACCCGGTCCGACGGGCAGCCGACGTTGAGGTTGATCTCGTCGTAGCCGAAGTCCTCGCCGATCCGCGCCGCCCGCACCAGCTTGGCCGGATCGGACCCGCCCAGCTGCAGCGCCACCGGATGTTCGGCCGGATCGAACCCCAGCAGCCGCGCCGGATCGCCATGGATCACCGCCTCGGCCGTCAGCATCTCGGTATAAAGCCGCGCCCGCCCCGTCAGCGTCCGGTGCAGCCGCCGGCAATGCCGGTCGGTCCAGTCCATCATGGGGGCGACAGCGAGGCGATGAGGCGAGGTCACGGCGGGCAGATAGTCGCAAACCGGGGCGGAGGCAAAATCGGCGGGTTCACCTTTGCTGGGCGCGGAGACGTCGCGGGCGCCGATAACAGCCTGCACCCAAAAATAAGCCGTGAGGCCCGGAACCATTCCACGCCTGGCGAATTGCGCCACTGCGACCAGACAAATGTCGGCGCGCCGGGGGTGGGTGGAATCGTGCGTCGTTCAGAACCGTCAGCGACTTAATGGCCACCATTCTCATCGTCGAGGATGAGTTGTTCATCCGTGACACCGCCGAATTCACCATCGGAGACTTGGGGCACGACACGCTCCTCGCGTGCGACATCGCTGAAGCGCTTTCGCACCTGACGTCGTCACGGCGGATCGACGCGCTGTTTGTCGATATGCGTCTCTCCGTGACGGCCCTCGCTGGTTATGAAATCGCCAATGAAGCTATCAGACTACGACCCGACTTGCGCATACTGTATACGTCAGGCAGTCCGCTGACTGACGATATGACGAACCATTTCGTATCTGGCGGACAGTTCCTCCAGAAGCCGTACTCGCCGGCCCAACTCGAGACTTCCGTTGGGACGCTGCTTCAGAGCGAGCCCTGAAACGCCCGACGCCGCGTCACATTCACGACCGCGATTTTTCGCTAGGAAACGTCATCGCCATCTCTGACCCCAAGTCCGGTCCAAGCCTCTTGGCCGCGGACGACGCCGCGCACGGCCAGACCGACGAATCGATCGTCAAGGCCGGCGCCTTGCAGAGCGCGATCTTCAACAGCGCCAACTTCTCCAGCATCGCCACCGACGCCAAGGGCGTGATCCAGATCTTCAACGTCGGCGCCGAGCGGATGCTGGGCTACACGGCCGCCGAGGTGATGAACACCATCACGCCGGCCGACATTTCCGACCCCCAGGAGCTGATTTCCCGCGCGAGGGCCCTCAGCGTCGAACTGGCGACCTCGATCGAACCGGGATTCGAGGCCCTGGTGTTCAAGGCCTCTCGTGGTATCGAGGACATCTACGAGCTGACCTATATCCGCAAGGATGGCACCCGCTTCCCGGCGGTCGTGTCGGTCACCGCGCTACGCGACGCCCCCGGCGCCATCATCGGCTACCTGTTGATCGGCACCGACAACACCGCCCGCAAGCTGGTCGAGGAAGAGCAGAAGAAGTCCGATCAGCGCTTGCGCGATCAGCAGTTTTACACCCGCTCGCTGATCGAATCGAACATCGACGCCCTGATGACGATCGACCCCGCCGGCATCATCACCGACGTCAACAAGCAGACCGAGGCGCTGACCGGCTGCACCCGCGACGAGCTGATCGGCGCGCCGTTCAAGGACTGCTTCACCGATCCGGAACGGGCGGAAGCCGGAATCAAGCGGGTGCTGAGCGAGAAATCGGTGACCGACTATGAGCTCACGGCCCGCGCTCGCGACGGCAAGCAGACCGTTGTGTCCTACAACGCGACGACCTTCTACGACCGCAATCGGAAGCTGCAGGGCGTGTTCGCCGCGGCGCGCGACGTCACCGAGCGCAAACGGGTCGAGGTGGAGCTGCAACAGGCCAAGGCCGCGGCGGAAAGCGCGAGCCGGACCAAGTCGGATTTCCTGGCCAGCATGAGCCACGAGATCCGCACGCCGATGAACGCGATCATGGGCATCGCCGACCTGCTGGCGAAGACCGCGCTCACCCCCGAGCAGGACAAATACGTCCAGATCTTCCGCCGTTCGGGCGACAATCTGCTGAACCTGATCAACGACATCCTCGACCTCTCCAAGGTCGAAGCCTCGCAGCTCGACCTTGAACGCACCGGCTTCTCGCTGAGCGACCACCTGGAGAAGGTGATCGAGATGGTGGCGCCGCGTGCCCATGAGAAAAGCCTGACCCTGGTCTGCGAGATCGCGCCCAGCGTCAGCAACGACCTCGTCGGCGACCCGACTCGCCTGCGTCAGGTGCTGCTCAACCTGCTCGGCAACGCCATCAAGTTCACCGAAGCCGGCCTCGTATCGCTGAAGGTCGAGCCGGACGAGAACCGCGCGGTCCCGACGGCGCTGCGGTTCACCGTCTCGGACACCGGCATCGGCATTCCGGACGAAAAGCTGGGCCGCGTGTTCGAGCGCTTCACCCAGGCCGACTCGTCCACCACCCGCCGGTTCGGGGGATCGGGGTTGGGGCTGACGATTTCCAAGCGCCTGGTCGAGCTGATGGGCGGTCGCATCTGGGTCGAAAGCCAGATCGAGAAAGGCAGCGTGTTCGCCTTCGCCGTCCCCTTCGAGGTTTGGGCCGAAGCGAACCGGCCAACCGCCGCGGCGATCAGCGTCGGAACCGACGCGGTGCTGCCTGCGCTGCGGATTCTCCTCGCCGAAGACTCACCCGACAACTGCACGATCGCGCTCGCGTATCTGGAGGATACGCCCTACCGGATCGACGTGGCCGAAACCGGCGCGATCGCCTGCCAGATGTTCAAGGCCGGCCGCTACGACCTGGTCCTGATGGACCGCCAGATGCCGGTCATGGACGGCCTGACCGCGACCCGGACTATCCGAGGGTGGGAAAAGGCGAACGATCGTGCGCCGACGCCGATCATCGCCCTCACCGCCTCGGCCCTGAAGGGTGACAGGGAAACCTGTCTCGCCGCAGGATGCACGGCCTATCTGACCAAACCCATCAAGCAGGATGTGCTGTTGCAGGCGATCAGGGACTACTCGGCGCCGGCGAGGCCGCCGGCGCCGGTCCTTGAGCCGGAAGACAAAACCTCCCGAGCAAGCCGCAGACTCGCTGAACGCACGCCCGCCTATCTGCAGAACTGCCGACAGAACGTCGTCGACCTGGACGACGCCTTGGATCGGTCTGATTTCGAAGCCGTGGTGATCCTGGGGCACAATCTGCGGGGATCGGGCGGGGGCTTCGGGTTTCAGACCATCACCGAAATCGGCGCCGCGCTCGAGCGGGCGGCCGATAGCGCCGACAGGCCCGCCACGCGCAAATGCGTCAAGGACCTGTCGACCTACCTGGACCGCCTCGCGAGCCGAGCTAACTAATCTGCAAGCGACAGCGCTTCGGCGACGCCGGGGGCGGAGAGGCCGTCGATGAAGGCGGCCAGGGACATCTTGCCGAAGGCGTAGGCGATGTCGGTCTGCCCGGACGCGAACCGGCCCTCGGCCACCGCGTCACGGAACGCTGATGGGGTCAGGGCCTCGAGGCTTGGTTCCGGCGCGGCGGGCGGTTCGGCGGCGAAGACCTCCAGCGCGATGCAGCCGTAGAAGAGCCGCGTAATGAGACGCATCAGGCGGAGCCGGGCGCGGAGCAGCTGGTCCGGCGGCCGGCCGAACGCCGCCCCGACCAGGATATCCTCCAGCGCCGGCGTCGCCGCGGTCTCGGTCGTCACGACCGCGACGTCGAACAGCGGATCGTGGCGGAACGCCAACTCCCAATCGACCAGCCACAGACGCCGGCCGTCGAACAGCATGTTGCGTGGGTTCGGGTCGTTGTGGCTGGAGACGAACGACGACGGGTCCCACGGGCAGGCTTGACGAAGCCGGGCCAGACCGTCCGCGTGGCGGGCCAGCAAGCCAGGCGTGAACAGTCCCGACGCGGCCAGGTTGGCGAGCAGAGTCGCGATAACGTCGCCAGGTCTGTCGTCCAGAGCGGGGAATGTCGGCGTCGTCTGCACTCTGGCGATCAGCACTCCGAGGTCCCGCACAAGGCCCTCGGCGCCGCCGGGATGCTCCGCAAGCGGCCGGGCCTCCACGAAATCCATCACCGCCACGCCCGCCTCGGCGTCCGCATAGTGAACCGCCGGCGCCACGCCCACGGTCGCCGCGGCGGTCATGCAGGCTAAGCCGCGCTCGCGATGGTGGGGCGCGATGCGTTCCGGTTCGAGCCGTAGCGCATAGGCCCGCTCGCCGATGCCGACCCGGTAGATCAGCGCGCCGGACACGCCACCCTTCAGCAATGTCAGATGCTCTACGGGCCGACCGCCGAAGGCCGCTCCGAGCGCCAACCGCGCCGCGTCGCGGCGTTCCGGGGCGATGAGATCCAGATTGTCGACCACGCTTGCGATCCGCGTTTGACCCGAATACGAAGTTAACCGATATACTAATGGCAGATTATCTATATCAGCTGCCCGAAATAGTCGCTGTCGGACCTGTCCGTCACTGGATACCTCGGCCGAACGGCGCACCCGAGAAGGCGGACAGACCATGAACCTCTTGAGCACGATCAACTGGCTCTACTCCGCGTCCGGCTTTTTCGTCGGCGCGCTGGTCGGCCTCACCGGCGTCGGCGGCGGCTCGTTGATGACGCCGTTGCTGGTGCTGCTGTTCGGCATCCATCCCAGTACGGCCGTCGGCACCGACCTGCTCTACGCCGCCGCGACCAAGACGGTCGGCACGGCGGTGCACGGGGCCAGCAAGACCGTCGACTGGGGCATCGTCGGCCGCCTGGCGGCCGGCAGCGTTCCAGCGACCATCCTCACCTTGCTCGTTCTCTCGCGGTTCGAGAAGGTGGTGGGTTCGGCCAACCACATCATCACCTTCGTGCTCGGCCTGGCGCTGATCGCCACGGCGATCGCCATCCTGTTCCGCCGCATCATCATCGAGTTCTTCCAGAAGCGCACCGGACCGGACGGACCGAAGCACGCCACCGCCATCACCGTGCTGCTGGGCGCGATCCTGGGCGTGCTGGTCTCGCTCTCCTCGGTCGGCGCCGGCGCCATCGGGGTCACCGTGCTGCTGATCCTCTACCCCGCCCTGCCCGCGGCCAGGCTGGTCGGGTCCGACATCGCCCACGCCGTGCCGCTGACGCTGATCGCCGGGATCGGACACTGGCTGATCGGGTCGGTCGACTTCCACCTGCTGTTTTCGCTGCTGATCGGCTCGGTTCCGGGGATCGTCGTCGGCAGCCTTGTCGCCGCCCGCGTTCCGGACAAGGTGCTGCGCCCGATGCTGGCCTCGACCCTGGCTCTGGTTGGCGGCAAGCTGGTGTTCTAGCGCCGCGGGCTATCTGCCCCGGTTCAGTGCCGCGTGGCGTTGGCGCCGTGACGCACTGGCGCGCCGCATATGCGGGCCGGAAGCGGCAAGCCGCCGGCGGCCAAGGCGGCGCCGAGCGCGCGGGCCAGGGCCATGACAGCGCCAGGGTCGATCAGCAACGGCGTCAGCAGCGTCTCGCCCAGTTCCATATCGACCGAGGCGACCCCCATCGCGAGGATCAGACGCTGCTCGTCGTTGGAAGCGCCGCGGCAGCGCCTGCAATGGATCTGGATCGGGCGACGCCGCCCCTCCTCCACCGCGTTCATCCAGGCCACGAACAGGGCGGCGACGCGCTCGGAAGTGCGCCAGGCAATCAGCCGCCGCGACGCGACGATCGGGTGTCCGCCGTCCATGCGGCTGGCGGCCCAGCACCGCAGACTTTCCAGCACGAGGCGCTCGCCCAGGGTCGGCATGGCAGCGCATGTGGCGTCGACAGCGGGGCGATAAAGCATCCGAGGACTCCATTCGCGGTCGCAAGCCCTGCTCGCTCATCGGAGCCTCAGACGGCTAGTTGCGAAGCGTTCGCAACAACAGTGCGCCGCACATAATTGCGAGTCAATCGCAACTTCAGCCGACGATATGCCGTTGCTACTGCGAGTTATTCGCAATATCACCGCTCCGCGACACCGCGTTGGGTCGCCGCGAGAACGGGCATCGGGGATTGGATGAAGCGAATTTTTGGGGGCGCGGTTCGCCGAGGAGTCGGCGCGCTGCTGGCGTTCGCCGGCGCAGCAGTGGTGGGCGGCCACGCCCTCGCCGCGCCGCCGCCGCTCTCGATCCCGGTCACGGACGAGAACGCCGCGCCGACCAACGAAGGACCGTTCGACTTCCTGCAGGACTGGAAGCGCAACGGCGCCCTGCTCGGCGACATGTGGGGCCTGCGCACGGCGCTCAGCAAATACGGCATTTCGCTGGGTATCGAAGAGACCAGCGAGGACCTTGGCAACGTCACCGGCGGCTCGCGCACCGGCTTCGCCTACGACGGCCTGACCCAGGCGGTGCTGCAGCTGAACACCCAGCGCGCGTTCGGCTGGTACGGCGGCACCTTCAACATCAGCGCGCTGCAGATCCACGGTCAGAACCTCAGCGCCGAGAACCTGCAGACGCTGCAGACCGCCAGCGGCATCGAGTCCGATCCCGCGACCCGGCTGTGGGAGCTCTGGTACGACCAGAAGTTCCTCGACGAGGATCGGCTCGACATCAAGGTCGGCCAGCAGAGCCTCGATCAGGAATACATGGTCAGCAGCAATGCGCTGTCGTTCGTCAACACCATGTTCGGCTGGCCGATGCTGCCCTCGGCCGACCTGCCCGGCGGCGGACCCGCCTATCCGCTGTCGGCGCTCGGCGTCCGCGCCAAATATCGGCCGGTCGAACCGATCAACATCCTGTTCGGGGTCTACAGCGGCAGTCCGACGGAACACGCCGCCGGCGATCCGCAGCT
>Ga0302314_10013379_pt1 | contig 14114 bp, 13 predicted proteins | sample III_Palsa_N2_3_FD_200533 | JGI IMG/M metagenome (GOLD analysis project Ga0302314, IMG submission 200533) | Peat permafrost microbial communities from Stordalen Mire near Abisko, Sweden - III_Palsa_N2_3 | ecosystem: Environmental > Terrestrial > Soil > Palsa > Peat permafrost | place: Sweden... | reverse complement strand
GCAGCCGCCGCTCCTCGGCAAGCAGTGGTGCACGCATCGAGGCGTTCTCGTCAACGCCATCGAGTACGTCCAGCAGCCGCTGGGTACCGAGCACACCGCCACGCGGAATAGTGTTGGGCCACAACCCTTCCTGCAGTCCTGCGATGACCACCAGGTCCCACTCGTGGCCGAGGGCGGCGTGCGCGCTGAGCACCGCGACCTGCTCGGCCGCGATCGTGGGCTCGGGACCGGCCGCAGGCAGCGGCGGCTGCGCGACCAGATGATCGATGAGCCCGCACAGCGACGCACCGGCGGTGCGCGCCAGGTATTGGTCGGTCGCGTCGAACAACGCCGTCACCGTGTCGAGGTCCCGACCGGCCTGGGCGCCGGACGGCCCGCCACGCTCGCATGCCGCCAACCATCGACGTTGCAGACCTGAACGGTGCCATGCCGCCCAGAGCGTGTAGCGCGGATCCCCGCCGCGACGGTGAGATTCGGCGGCAGCAGCCAACACGGCTCGCACCCGCCGCAGCGGCCGGGCCTGGGCCGCGGTCAGTCGAGCCGACGATGCGCCGTTCACGGCCTCGATCAGCAGGTCGGCGAATTCTTTTGGCGGGCCGTCCATGTCGGCGCGACGCAATGTTCGTCGCAGCTGGCGCAGCGAAACCGGGTCGACCCTCCCGATGGGGCCGGTCAGCAGCGTCAGCGCCTGATCGGCGTCGAGGCCGTCGGCGGTGGCGGCCAGCACTGTCAGCAACGCCTGCGTCGCGGGCTGCGTAACCAGCGAACCAGTGACCGCCGACGGGGCCACCGGGACACCGGCCCGAGCCAGCGCGTGCGCCAGCCCGGACGCGGCGCGCGGAACCGACCTGACGATGACCGCCATCTGGGACCACGGCACGCGAGAAACAAGGTGCGCGCGCCGCAGCGTGTCGGCGATCAGCGCCGCCTCGGCACCGGCAGACGCGGCCAGTTTCACCGTCACCGATCCGGATTCATCTCCGGTGCCCTCGATTTCGCAACCTCCGGAGACCCTGCCGGCGATGCCCGAGACGGCCCGCGCCACCGCCGGAGCGCAGCGATGGGACGTCGTCAACGTCACCGAGGGCGTGGAGTCGCTGCCCAGCAACGCCGCGGGTTCAGCGCCGCGGAAGCCGAACACCGCCTGGGCCGGGTCACCGGCCAGCAGCGTCAGGTCAGCACCGGCGGCCAGCACCCGAACGAGGAGGGCCGCCTGCGGGTCGAGTTGCTGGGCATCGTCAACCAGCAGGACGGCGACTCGGGCGCGTTCGGCGGCCAGCAGCGCGGGGTCGACGGCGAACGCCTCAAGCGCGGCCCCGACCAGTTCGGCTGCCCCCACCGCCGGAGTAGTCGCTTGCGGCGCAGCCGTTCCTACGGCCGCGCGCAGCAGCATCACCTGCTCGTATCTACGCGCGAACCGGCCCGCGGCCGTCCATTCCGGACGGCTCGACAGCCGGCCCACCCGCTCGAGCTGTTGCGGGTCGACGCCGCGTTCGGCACAACGGGTCAGCAGCTCACGGAGCTCGGCGGCGAACCCCGCAGTGCCCAACGCCGCGCGCAGCTCAGCGGGCCACGGGGTCGTCGGATCGGGACCGTCGGCTACCTCACCGGCAAGCAGTTCGGCGATGATCGCGTCCTGTTCAGCACTGGTGACCAGCCCGGGCGGCGGACCGCCCGCGCGCTGGGCCGCCAGCCGGAGCACCGCGAACGCGTAGCTGTGCACGCTGCGCACCAGCGGCTGCCGGATCACCGGGGCAGGCCTACTGTCCGCCTGCTGTGCGCGCAGCAAGGTCGTCGTCAACGCGCTACGCGCCTGCGCCCCGATCCGACCCGAACCCGTCAGCAGCAGAACCGATTCCGGCTCGGCGCCCGCGCCGATCCGTGCCGTTGCGACATCGATCAACAGCGAGCTCTTACCGGTTCCCGGCCCGCCCAGGACGCGGACCTGCCCGCGCAGACCGGGATCGAACACGGCGCGGACCTCTGGGCCCCAGCGGTAAGACATAGCGGAATGACACCACGGAGGTCCGACAAGTCAGCCCGCCCGACGATGGGTGAAGGTCGAACTGGCACCATCAACGCGTGACCCGCCTGCACGTGCACCGCTACGGCCCTGCCGGTCCCCTGCGACTGCTGGCGCTGCACGGGCTCACCGGGCACGGCAAACGCTGGGAACCGTTGGCGACGCGGCACCTGGGCGAGATCGCCATTGCCGCACCCGATCTGATCGGGCACGGCAGATCGTCGTGGGCAGCGCCGTGGACGATCGATGCCAACGTCGCCGCGCTGGCCGAGTTGCTCGAGCAGCAGGCCGACGGCCCCGTTGCGGTGGTGGCGCACTCGTTCGGGTGCGCGGTCGCACTGCACCTGGCCGCCGCCCATCCCGACCTGGTTGCGGCGCTGGTGCTGCTCGACCCGGCCATCGGCCTCGACGGCGGATGGGTGCAGGAGATCGCGGACGCCATGCTGGCCTTCCCTGACTACACCGACGCCGCGGAAGCCCGCGCAGCAAAAGCCAACGGCTCCTGGGCGGAAGTGGACCCGGCCGTGCTCGATGCCGAACTCGACGAACATCTCGTCGTGCTGCCGGGCGGGCGGTGCAGTTGGCGGCTCAGCCTGCCCGCGATGATGTCCTACTGGAGTGAGTTGGCCCGCGATATCATCTTGCCGCCCAGAGGAATTGGCACGACGTTGGTGCAGGCCGCGTGGACGTCGCCGTCCTACGTGAACGACCGGCTCATCACCGGTCTGAGCGAGCGACTGGGGGCCGATTTTCGGCTACTGACGTTCGAATGCGATCACATGGTGGCCGAGACCAGGCCGGCCGAAGTCGCCGCGCTGATCCGAGAGTGGATGCACTGACCGTGGCGCCGGTGACCGACGAGCAGGTCGAGCGGGTGCGCGCGCTGGTCGCCTCGATTCCCGCCGGCCGGGTCTCGACCTACGGCGATATCGCCGCTGTCGCAGGGCTTTCCAGCCCACGGATCGTCGGGTGGATCATGCGAACGGACTCCTCCGACCTGCCCTGGCATCGGGTGATCACCGCTTCTGGCCGACCCGCGCGACATCTGAGCACCCGGCAGTTGGAACTGCTTCGGGCAGAAGGGGTTCTCGCGCTCGACGGCAGAGTGGCTCTCGATGAGGTCCGCTACGAGTTCCCGGCTTAGAGGATCAGCCGCACCAAAGCGGCCGTCCGCGCCAGGCCCGGGAAGGCGGCGGCCGTCGAGCGTGGGTGCAGGGCATGCACGGCGAGCCGGAACATCAACGCGCGCAACAACATCTGCGGCCACTCCGGCAACGCATTCCAGCGATCGATCAGCCCTTCGTCGGCTTCGCCCCACGACAACGCGTCGACGACAACCACGCCCGCCGCCCACGACGCAGGCCGCCAGTACGGCGTGATGTCGGTGATCCCGGGCGCGGCGGTGCCCGCGAACAGCACGGTGCCGTAGAGGTCTCCGTCGACCAGCTGGTTGGGGCTCTTGGTCGGCCGCCGCAGTCCGGCAAGCTGGTTGATCAGCTCGACTGACCGCTGCCCATCGGCTGAGGGGGACGCGGAGCGTGCCGCCGCCGGCACCGACTGCAGCGGCCGTTCTTCCCACGCGGCACGGTCTGCGGCGATGAAGACGTCGACGTCGGCCCACGGAGCGGTAGGTCCCTGGGTGAGGAATCGAGGCCGCTCCAGTTTGCCGGTCGCCTCGTGTAACCGCACCGCCGCGGACACCACCTCGTCGTGCCGCGGCTCGGGTTGGCCGGCCACGAATGTGTCTGCTCGCCAACCGGAAACCACGTAACGCCCATCGGTCGAGCGGACCGGCCGGGCCAACCGGACGCCGTCGACGAACAGTGTCTCGCGTACCCGCGCCGACCAGGCGGCGCGGGCGTTGTCGGCGACCATCGACAGCACCACTTCGCCGCACCGCCAGCCACCCTCCCAGCTCGCGCCCAAAGGTATCGGCCCAACGCCGCTCAAACCGAACGCCGCCAGCACGTGCTCAGGCGGCGGCTCGACAGTCACGTGGCTAGCCTAATCGGGCTCAGCGAACTCTCGGAACTAGACACGGGGACCTGCTCGCCCGCAGCGGGTCAGTACATCACCATGTCGGGCTGCATCTGTTGGGCCCATGCCACGATGCCGCCCTGCAGATGCACCGCGTCGGCAAACCCGGCTTTCCTCACCGCGGCCAACGCCTCCGCTGAGCGCACTCCCGTCTTGCAATACAGCACCGGCATACGGCCGCGCGGTAGCTTGGCCAGACCCTCGCCGGAGCCGATCGACGACATCGGAATCAACTGGGCGCCATCGATGTGGTTGATGTCCCACTCGACCGGCTCACGCACGTCGATCAGGGCAACGTTCTTGCCGGAGTCCAGCAAGTCACGCAGTTCGTGCGGCGTGATCGCGGAGTCAGCGACCGCTTCCCCGGAGACTGCTCCGCAGAATTCGTCATAGTCGATCAACTCGGTGATCTCACGGGTAGCCGGGTCCTTGCCGATGGTGATGGTGCGATAGCTCATCGCCAGCGCGTCGTACACCATCAGCCGGCCCAGCAGCGGCTCACCGATTCCGGTGATCAGCTTGATAGCCTCGGTGCCCATCACCGACGCGATCGATGCGCACAGCACACCCAGCACACCACCTTCGGCGCACGACGGCACCGTGCCCGGTGGGGGCGCTTCCGGGTACAGATCCCGGTAGTTGAGGCCACGGCCGCCGGGGGCGTCCTCCCAGAACACCGAAATCTGGCCTTGGAACCGGGAGATCGACCCCCACACGTAGGGCTTGTGCGCCAGCACCGCGGCGTCGTTGACCAGATACCGGGTTGCGAAGTTGTCCGTGCCGTCGACGATCAGGTCGTACTGCTCGAAGATGCCCACGGCGTTCCGGGGCGCCAGCCGCACCTCATGCAGGCGCACCGCCACCAGCGGGTTGACCTCGGCGATCGAGTCGCGCGCGGATTGCACCTTGGACCGGCCGATGTCGGAGACGCCGTGGATGATCTGACGTTGCAGATTCGACTCTTCGACGACGTCGTCGTCGACGATGCCGATCGTGCCGACCCCCGCCGCGGCCAGATAAAGCAGTGTCGGCGCGCCGAGCCCGCCCGCGCCGATCACCAGCACCCGGGCGTTCTTCAGCCGCCTTTGCCCGTCGACACCGAGTTCGGGGATGACGAGATGGCGGCTGTATCGGGCGACCTCATCACGCGTCAACTCGGCAGCCGGCTCAACCAGCGGTGGCAACAACGTCGACACCGCTAGGCGATCGGGTAAGGCCAGGGATTGAACCGGCAGGTCTTGCCGTCGGGCTTGACCCATTCCGGGTCGAACTTCGCATCGTCGTCGTTGGACGTCGAGAACGTCTGCTGCATCATGATCGGCGCCAAGGCGCCCTGCTTGTCACAGGCCTCGTGACGCAGATACCCGATGGCGTGGCCCACTTCGTGGTTGATCAGATATTGCCGATACGAACCCACGTCGCCTTGAAAGGACACCGCACCGCGTACCCAGCGTGCCTCGTTGATGAACACCCGCGGTTGGACCTCCGCCCCGTAGGACGGGTTGTAGCAGGACGTCTCCAGCGGGAATTCGTAGCCGCAGCCCTCCCGCACGGTCATCGGCGAACTCAGCGAGATTCGGATGTCAGGTTTGCCTTTGTCCGTCGCGTCGACCCTGACGAACGCGAACTGCGCGTCGTGAGTCCAGCTCTTGGGATTGGCCAGCGTCTGGTCCACCATTGCGGTGAACGCGTCGTCACCGCCGAACGCGGTGGGATCCATGCCGCTTTCGACCTCGACGGTGTATTTGAAGACTTTGGCGGTGCCTTGGCCGATCTGCGGGGTGCCACCCGGGACGATGCGCCATGACTTGTCGCCCGCTTCGGTGAATGGACCGCCGTTGGGCAGTACCCCGGCCGGCAGGTTGGCGTCGAACTGGGTCAAACCGCGAGGCGGAGCATCGATGATCACCGTACCCACCGCGCCGATTTTCGGCGGGCCCTGCACCGGCTGCCCGGAAGCGGGCGCGGATGCGCCCGTCCCGGTGACCGTCTGGTAGAGCACCACCACGGTGACGGCTAACAGCACCGGCAGCGCGTAGGCGCGCCAACCGTAGGTGGAGACAAAACGTCCCAGCCAACTCTGTTTGCGCCAGCGGCTACTGTCCCGATTCGACCGGACTCGTCCCGAGCTCCACGCGAGGGGGTCCCGCTGCGCGCGCAGCGGTTCTCGCCAGTCGTCGCGCAGGACCGGTGTCCGGTTGCCCGCGCGCCGCTCGGGCTCGTAGGTCACTTTCTCAGGATGGCACAACAGCCGCTAGCAGGGACTCTCGGCGCGCCATAAGGTCATCGTGCGGCCCTGACATGCCGACATTCGAGGCGCGGGTGGCAATTGAAAATGCGAGTGAGTAGTAGTGTCGTTGCGATCAGGCGCGCACCGTTACGACGGCGCTACGACAACCAGATTGAGGACTTGATGAGCGATTTGGCCAACGCCGCCGGAAGGGGTGGGGTCAAGTCAGGCACCTCAGCTCGCCGCGGCAATCGGCTGCCTCGAGACGAGCGTCGGGGCCAATTGCTCAACGCGGCCAGCGAGATCTTCGTCGACCGCGGATACCACTCGGCCGGCATGGACGAGATCGCCGAACGCGCCGGGGTCAGTAAACCCGTTCTCTACCAACACTTTTCAAGCAAGCTGGAATTGTACCTGGCGGTCCTGCAGCGCCACGTCGACAATCTGGTGTCCGGTGTGCGCCAAGCCCTGCGCACCACTACCGACAACCGGCAACGGTTGCGCTCGGCGGTGCAGGCCTTCTTCGATTTCATCGAGCACGACGGCCAGGGTTACCGGTTGATCTTCGAGAACGACAACGTCACCGAGCCTCAGGTCGCCGCGCAGGTACGGGTTGCCACCGAAGCGTGCATTGATGCGGTTTTCGACTTGATCAGCGCCGATTCCGGATTAGACCCGCACCGCTCCCGGATGGTCGCCGTCGGCTTGGTCGGGATCAGCGTCGACTGCGCGCGGTACTGGCTCGACAGCGATCGGCCGATCACAAAGGAAGACGCTGTCGACGGCACCGTGCAGTTCGCGTGGGGCGGGCTGTCACACGTGCCGCTTACCCGGTCTTAGCCGCGCTGCTTCCGATTCCGAAGCCGACCCGCCGCGCGTCCGCGACACCGATTTCGACGTAGGCGATCTTGGCTGCGTGGACCAGGAAGCGGCGGCCTTTGTCGTCGGTCAGCCCCAGCACGCCGGAATCCGTGCCCAGCGCAGAGGTGACGGAATCCTCGACCTCGCTGGGCGTTTGCGCGCTGGTGAAGATCAACTCGCGCGGGCTGTCCGTTATACCGATCTTGACCTCCACGTCGGCGCCTTCCCATTTCTTGGTAACTGCTCTTCGACAAGCAGGCTAGTGGACCGCCCGGCGACGATACAGAGCGCCGTAGTGCTCAGCAGAGGAACCGGGCGATCCGACCAGGTCCGGCGACGATACAGAGCGCCGTAGTGCTCAGCAGAGCATGAGCGCGGTGCCCGTTGGCAAATCGTGACCTGACACGCCCCCGCGCGCAGCCTGGGGTTCGTGCCACATCGATAACATCTGCATCATCAGCACCACGAATTACCTGGATGGCGATATCCAGGACTACCCCGAGGACGCTGTCGACGACATCTACGCCGACGGCGATGACCGGTTTGCGCCGATCGATCAGCGATGGCGTCCAATCGCGGCGATCGCCGGCATCATCTTCGTGCTCGCTGTAATTGCCACCGTCGTGATCGTCAACGGCGGCGACAGCGCCTCGACCTCGGCCACCGTCGTCGTGCCACCGAAGCAGGGCATGACCGCCACGCCGCGACCCCTGCCTCCCGAGACGGTCACCACCATCGCGCCGCCGCCGCGACAACCCAGCCCGACGGCCACCAGTACCGCTCCAACGGTGATCCCGCCACCTACCGCTGCACCGGTGCCACCGGATGTGTCCGCTCGCACCTTCACCTACCGGGTAACCGGTACCAAAGGTCTTCTCGATCTGGTCACCGTCGTCTACGCCGATGCGCAGGGCGGGCCGCAGACCGACTTCAACGTGTCACTGCCGTGGTCGAGAACCGTGGTGATGAACCCGGGGGCGGAAATCAGGTCGGTCGTCGCGACGAGCCTGACCGGTCACCTCAACTGCTCGATCACCGATGGCACGGGTGAGCCCATCGCCATCTCGACCAGCGGTGCGATGATCGCTGCCTGCAGCCGCTAGGCGAGGCCCAGGTCGCGCATCCGCTCGTCGTGGGTGCGTTGCAGTCGGTCGAAAAACCCTGCCAGCTGCGTCAGGCCGTCGGTCCTCGACACCACGAGATCGACCAGCTCGTCATGTTCGGCCAGCACGTATTGGGCCTGCGTGATCGCTTCACCGAGCAGACGACGTGACCACAACGCCAGCCGGCTGCGTTGCTTTGCGCTCTTGGTCACCGCGGCGCGCACCTCGGCGACGACGAACTGGGAGTGGCCTGTCTGCGACATCGTCGAGCGCACCACGTCGGCAACCTCGTCGGGCAGCTCGTCGGCGATCTGCAGGTAGAAGTCGGCGGCCAGCGCGTCGCCGACATAGGCCTTCACCAGCGCCTCCAGCCAGGTGCTCGGCGTGGTCAGCCGGTGGTAGCCGTCGAGCGCGGAGGCGTACTTCGAAATCGTCGGCACTACGTCGACGCCGCGGCTCTCCAGGGCGTCACGCAGCAACTCGTAATGCCCCATCTCGGCCGCCGCCATGCTGGCCATCGAAATCCGCCCGCGCAGATCCGGCGCCATCTTCGCTTCTTCAGTGAGCCGGTAGAACGCCACCACCTCGCCGTAGGCCAACACCGCGAACAGTTCGTTGACGCCGGGATGGTCCGCCGGCAGCCTTGGCGGCGGATCGGCCAGCCTGTCGCCCGGCGAAAGCGGAGTCATGGCACCCACTCTATGTCTCGTCAGCGGCGACCCGCCGAGCGCTCAGCGCCGCCAATCCGGGCTATGACGGCCGACCAGCTATGATGCCCATAGGCAATGGCTGTAGATCCATACTGCTGCTGCCGACGCAATGTGCGTGCACGCAGTTGGCCCCGCCTACAAAGAGCGCAGGGCCCGTGAATCGGCAACGTATTCGACAGTCAACTGGTGCGCGCGTGACCGCAACGATTGACCACATCGAATACAAGACCGAAAGGCATCCGTGCTTCGCGTATGACCCCACTCATCTCACCCACCCAAGCCGCAGCCGAACTGACCTTTGCCGAAATCGGTGTCCGGGACGAAATAGTGCAGGCATTGGCCGAAGAGGGCATCAAGCATCCCTTTGCCATTCAGGAGCTGACGCTGCCGCTCGCGCTCGCCGGCGACGACCTGATCGGCCAGGCCCGCACCGGCATGGGCAAAACCTTCGCGTTCGGGGTGCCGATGCTGCAGCGCATCACCACCGCCGGCGCCGATCGGCCCCTTTCCGGCATACCCCGAGGGTTAGTCGTCGTCCCCACCCGCGAACTGTGCCTGCAGGTGTCCGGCGACCTCGCCACCGCCGCCAAATACCTGCGTACCGAAGATGGCCGACGGGTGTCGGTGGTGTCCATCTACGGCGGCCGGCCCTACGAGGCGCAGATCGAGGCGCTGCGCGCCGGCGCCGACGTGGTGGTGGGCACCCCGGGTCGGCTGCTTGACCTGGCTCAGCAGGGCCATCTGCAGCTCGGCGGCCTCTCTATGCTGGTCCTCGACGAGGCCGACGAGATGCTCGACTTGGGCTTTCTGCCCGACATCGAACGGATCCTGCGTCAAATCCCCGAAGAGCGGCAAGCGATGCTGTTCTCGGCGACCATGCCGGACCCGATCATCACGCTGGCCCGCACGTTTATGAACCAGCCGACCCACATCCGGGCCGAGGCGCCGCACTCCTCGGCGGTCCACGACGCCACCACGCAATACGTCTATCGCGCCCACGCAATGGACAAGGTCGAATTGATCAGCCGGGTACTGCAGGCCCGTGGCCGCGGCGCCACCATGATCTTCACCCGTACCAAGCGCACCGCGCAGAAAGTCGCCGACGAACTCGCCGAACGCGGTTTTGCCGTCGGCGCCGTGCACGGCGACCTGGGCCAGATCGCGCGCGAAAAGGCCCTCAAAGCGTTCCGCGGCGGCGGTATCGACGTATTGGTCGCCACTGACGTTGCCGCCCGTGGGATCGACGTCGACGACGTGACGCACGTCATCAACTACCAGATCCCCGAGGACGAACAGGCCTATGTGCACCGGATCGGCCGCACCGGCCGTGCCGGCAAGACCGGGGTCGCGGTCACGCTGGTCGACTGGGACGACCTGGCTCGCTGGACGTTGATCGACAAGGCCCTCGGCCTGGGCTGCCCGGACCCAGCCGAAACGTATTCCAATTCGCCGCACTTGTACGTCGAGTTGGACATCCCGAACGAGGTCCAATCCGCTGTCGGCAGACCGCGTAAATCGCCGGCCAAACCCAGCACGTCCGATGGACGCAACGGCGATACGCCCGCGCGGGAGCGCAACAGCAGCCGGCAGCGACGTCGCACCCGCGGCGGCAATTCGGCGACGGGCCATCCCGCGCCCGGCGCCGCCGGCGACACCGAGACAGAGCCGTCGACCCCGGCAACGGGCACGGCGAACACAACGGCCGGCAACGGCCGGCGTCGCCGTCGGCGCCCGCGCAAGACAGCGGGCGTGACCGCCGACGCCGGCTAGATCGGCGTCGCTGTCACCCGATGGTCAAACCGGAACGCCGCACCAGAGCTGACGTGCTGGCTGCGGTCGCGATCGTGGCTGTAGTCGCCTCGGCGACGGCGTTGATCTGGTGGAACAGCGATGCTCGGGCCACGATCAGCCGGCCCGCGACGGGGCCCGCGCCCAGCCCAAGGCTGGCCCGCGAGGTGCCGGCTTCGCTCAAGCAGCTCTGGACCGCCCCCAACGCGCCGACCGATCAGCCAGTCGTGGTCGCCGGAACAGTCGTCACCGCAGACGGGCGTGCCGTCCAGGGGCGTGATCCGGTCACCGGCCACGTTCGGTGGAGCTACTCGCGCGGCGGCGATCTGTGCGGGGTCGCCGGGGTCTATCGCTTCGCGGTCGCGGTCTACCGCGACGACCGCGGCTGCGGACAGGTCAGCACGATCGAAGGACCCACCGGGAGCCGTGGACCGGCCCGAAGCAGCTACGCCGACCAACGGGTCAGCCTGTCCTCCGATGGCACGACGGTCTTGTCCGCCGGTGACACCCGGCTGGAACTGTGGCGCTCGGACATGGTCCGGATGCTCTCCTACGGCGAGATCGACGCGCGGGTCAAACCGTCGTCAAAGGGATTGCACACGGGGTGCCGATTGGTGTCGGCGGCGGCCAGCTCGTCGGCCGTTTCGGTGTTCGAGGCGTGCGGCAGGCAACCGGATCTGCGGCTCGCCCTGCTGCGCCCGAGCAAGGAAGAAGACGAGCCGGACAAGCATGATGTGCCCGAGCCGGGGATCGGCGTGGAGTCCGGCGCCCGGGTCCTGACGGTGGCGGAGACGCGGACGGCGGTATATCTGCCGGTGCCCCAGCCCAGGGTCGAGGTGGTCGACGAGACCGGTTCGACCGTGTCGAGCACACTGTTGCCCAGGCCGCCGTCGGCGTCCAATATGGTGACTCGGCCCGGCAATCTGATCACCTGGTGGACCGGTGACACGGTGATGGTCTTCGATGCGGCGAACCTGACCTACCGCTATTCGATTGCGCCCGCAGGCCCTTCCGTTCCGGTGGGGCCGGCGACGATGATGGCCGGCAAGCTGCTCGTCCCCGTCACTGACGGAATCGCCGTCTGCGATCCGGTGACCGGAGTGGGTGAGGGCTTCCTGCCGGTGCGCCGACCTGCGCAACGCTCGGCGGTGATCCCTGCCGTGTCGGGTTCGCAGCTGCTCGAGCAGCGTGGCAACACTCTCGTCGCGCTGGGCTGAGCCCGCCGGCGTCAGGAATCGAGGCTGAACGTCGGCAGCGCTTTGCCCGACTTCCAGTGTTTGAGCAACGCCGTGGCCAACTCTTGGTAGGCGAGTGCACCTTTGTTCTTGCGCGCCGCCAACACCGACGAGCCGGACGCGCTGGCTTCAGCGAAACGGACCGTGCGCGGGATGGGCGGCGCCAGCACCGCCAGGTCGTAACGGTCGGCGACATCCAGCAGCACGTCGCGGGTGTGGGTGGTGCGCGGGTCGTACAACGTCGGCAGTGCACCCAGTAGCCGCAGACCCGGATTGGTGATCTGCTGGACGTCGGCGACAGTTCTCAGGAACTGCCCGACGCCGCGATGCGCCAGCGTCTCGCACTGCAGCGGCACGATGACCTCATCGGCCGCGGTCAGCCCGTTCAGCGTCAACACGCCCAGCGAGGGCGGGCAGTCGATGATGACGACGTCGAACGTGTCGCCGAGTTTGGCCAGCGCGCGTTTGAGCGCGTACTCCCGGCCGGCCCGCATCAGCAGCATCGCCTCCGCACCGGCCAAGTCGATATTGGCCGGCAGCAGCGTCATCCCCTCCGCCGTGCCCACCAGGGCGGCGTCGGGCTCCACGTCGCCCAGCAGTACGTCATGCACCGACACCGCCAACTTGTCCGGATCCTGCCCCAGCGAGAACGTCAGACAGCCCTGCGCGTCCAAGTCGACCAACAGCACTCGACGTCCGGCTTCCACCATCGCGGCGCCCAGCGAGGCCACCGTCGTCGTCTTGGCCACCCCGCCCTTCTGGTTGGCCACGGCCAGAACCCGAGTCGTCATGAAGCGGCGCTCCTCCTTATTGCCAGCGGGTGATCAACGCCCATCCTGGCACCAAACCCCTGGTGCCCGCGCGCGGATGGCTATGTGTGTCAGGCAGAATCGGTCAGCATGGGCGTACAAAGCCATCGACTGGTGTTGCTGCGCCACGGGGAAACCGAGTGGTCCAAGTCCGGACAGCACACCGGGCGCACCGATCTGGACCTCACCGACCACGGACGCGCGGAGGCCGCCGAAGCTGGCCCGCCACTGGCCGACCTGCACCTAGACGACCCGAAGGTGATCAGCAGCCCGCGTCGACGCGCGGTGGAGACCGCCGAACTGGCCGGCCTGATCATCGACGAGAAGTCCGAACTGCTCGCCGAATGGGATTACGGTTCCTACGAGGGCGTGACCACCGCGAAGATTCAGCAGTCGCGGCCGGACTGGTTGATCTGGACGCACGGCTGCCCGGACGGCGAGAGCGTCACGCAAGTCAGCGACCGCGCGGACCGCGCCGTTGCGCTGGCTTTGGAGTACATGGCGTCGCGTGACGTGGTGTTCGTGGGACACGGCCACTTTTCCCGTGCCGTGATCACCCGCTGGGTGCAGCTGCCGCTGGTGGAGGGCAGCCGGTTCGGTATGACCGCTGCATCCATGGCGGTCTGCGGCTTCGAACACGGGATCCGCCAGCTGAGTGCGCTGGGCTATCCGAATCCGAATGACGGCTGAGCCACCGTTCGTGCTGTGCGGGCCCGCCGGCGTTGTGATCGCCGACGGGGTGCGCGCCTGCTATCGCGACGTGGCCACCGCCCAGTCGGCATTGAGTTCCGGCGAGGTGCCGATTGTCCTGGGTGCGTTAGCTTTTGACGTCGACAGACCTGCGGCGTTGATGGCGCCGCGCTCGGTGCGGCGCGCCGTTGAACTGCCTGACTGGCCGACCGGACCGCTGCCCGCGGTCCACGTGGCCGGAGCTGTCCCCGCACCCGACGAGCACCGCGCCCGCGTTCGACGGGCCCGCGATCAGCTGACCGCGGCCGGTAGCCCATTGCAGAAGGTGGTGCTGGCCCGCGCCTTGCGGCTGGCCGCCGATGCTCCGCTGGATGCTCGGGTCATCTTGCGCCGGTTGGCCGCCAATGACCCCGCCGCCTACGGCTATCTTGTCGACCTGTCAGCGGCCGGCGGCCGGTATTCGGGGATGGCCCTGGTCGGCGCCAGCCCCGAGCTGCTGGTCGCGCGCGACGGCGACCGGGTGACGTGCCAGCCCTTCGCCGGTTCCGCGCCGCGCGCCGCCGACCCCGAGCTCGACGCCGCCGCGGGCGCGGCACTCGCCGATTCCGCCAAGGATCGCCACGAGCAC
>Ga0302314_10013378_pt1 | contig 14115 bp, 10 predicted proteins | sample III_Palsa_N2_3_FD_200533 | JGI IMG/M metagenome (GOLD analysis project Ga0302314, IMG submission 200533) | Peat permafrost microbial communities from Stordalen Mire near Abisko, Sweden - III_Palsa_N2_3 | ecosystem: Environmental > Terrestrial > Soil > Palsa > Peat permafrost | place: Sweden... | reverse complement strand
TAGTGGAAACGCCAGCCAGACGCTGACGGCGACCCAGACGATGAACGGACCCCTGACCCAGGCCACCCAGTCGATCAATCTCGGCAACGGCCAAACCATCCAGTCGAACGCGACGGCCAGCGCCAACAACATCTATGTCAGCAACGAGAACGGCCCGGTCGCGGTGACCGACAGCCAGACCAATACGGGCTACACCTTCGCCCAGTCGGTGGCCACCGGCTACGAATTCGGCTCGGGCCAGGCCTCCTCCGACGCCACCGCCAATTCCGTGCTGGTCGGCAATGCGGGCGAGCAGATGTCGCTGGACAACACCCAGTCCAACACCAGCGGCGTACAATCGAACGCCAGCTTCAGCGGCGGCAGCGCCGGCAATCCCAGCTATGACGCCTCGACGTCGGCGACGGCGATGGGCAACGCCGTGACTGGTTTCGCCTGCTCCGACTGCAACGGCGTCGTCACGGTGAGCAACAACCAGATGAACAGCGGCGGCGTCGCGGCGGCTTCGACCATCGACATCTCGGGCGCGAACCGCTCGGTCAACGCCTCGGCGACCGCGGTCGGCAACAACGCCACCTTTTATGTCAGCAAGCCCAGCCACTGACGCGCCTGCGCTGTTTTCGCGCATGACCGCCGCCTTATTTGCCTGGAACGGACGCTTTTGCGCCTTGCCGGCGCCACGGGCCGCGGCAATGGTCCGACCTTGGCCGTGAACCCTACGAAAGCTGTTCCATGATCCGCATCCAGCGTCTCGCTCTTTGGGCGAGTTGCAGCCTTATGCTTGTGTTCTGCGGCGCGGCCCAAGCGAAGACGCCGGATCCCGCCACGGTCGCGCCGCTGACCGGCGTCTGGCCCCAGAGCTACGCGGACCTGCCGCCGGACCCGGCGATGCGTTTCGGCACGCTGCCCAACGGCCTGCGCTATGTGGTGATGAAGAACGCCACGCCCGGCGGTCAGGCTTCGCTGCGTCTGCGCATCGACGCCGGGTCCATGCAGGAAACCGACGCGCAGCAGGGCCTGGCTCACTTTTTGGAGCACATGGCCTTCGACGGCTCCAAGCACGTGCCCGAAGGCGAGATGGTTAAGATCCTGCAGCGCCACGGCCTGGCGTTCGGCGCGGACACCAACGCCTCGACCTCTTGGGAAAACACCACCTTCAAGCTCGACCTGCCCAAGGCGGACGAGGAAACGGTCGACACCAGCCTGATGCTGCTGCGCGAAATCGCCAGCGAGCTGACCCTGAACCAGGACGCCATCGACCGCGAGCGCGGCATCGTGCTGTCCGAGGAGCGGCTGCGCGATACGCCCAACTATGAAGTGCTGAAGCAGAGCCTGGGCTTCACCCTGCAGGGGCTGCGCGCGCCTGAGCGGTTCCCGATCGGCCAGATCGAGGTGATCCAGCACGCCACCCATCAGTTGCTGGCGGACTATTACGCCAAGTTCTATCGCCCCTCGCGGGCGGTCGTGGTGGCGGTCGGCGACTTCGACCCGGACGCCATGGAGGCCAAGATCAAGGCCCGCTTCGGCGATTGGACTGCCAGCGGGTCCGCTGGCGTCGATCCCGACGTGGGCCGCTCGAAGGCTCGCGGCGCGGAAACCAAGGTGGTGGTCCAGCCGGGCGGCCAGCAGATCGTGCAGATGGAATGGATCGCCCCGCCCGACCGCGGCCCGGATAGCCAGGCCAAACGGCGGCGCACGACTATCGAGTCGCTTGGGTTCGCCATTCTGAACCGCAGGTTGGACCGGCTGGTGCGCTCCGACGACCCGCCGTTCGTCGGCGCGGGCGCCTATCGCCAGGACGAGTTCCATTCCGCCCGCGTGACCAGCGTCCAGGCCAACGCCCGCGCGGGCGAATGGCTGAAGGCCTTGAAAGCCGAAGACACCGCGGTCCGCCAGGTGGTCCAGTACGGCGTGTCGGCTGAAGAGCTGACCCAGCAGATCGAAGCCCAGCGCACCTCGCTCAAATCGACCGTCGAGGGCGCCGCGACGCGGGCGACGCCATCGATCGCCGAAGACATCCTCGGCACGCTAGATACGCCCGAGGTGGAGACCAGCCCGGCGGAGGATCTGGCGCTGTACGAGGCCGCCGTGAAGGGGCTGGCGCCCGGCGAGGTCAATGCCGCGCTGCGCGAGGCCTTCGGCGCCGCTGGCCCGCTGGTCCTGGTCGTCACGCCCGATCCGATCGCGGGCGGCGATGGGACCGTGCGCCAGGTTCTGGCCCAGGCTGAGGCCGCGCCGGTGGCCGCGCCCTCGGCCCAGGCGTCGCTGCGCTGGCCCTACGACAATCTGGGGCCCCTGGGACAGGTGGCCGAGCGCAAGGAGATCGCCGACCTGGACACGGTGTTCGTGCGCTTCGAAAACGGCGTGCGCCTGACCATCAAGCCGACCAAGTTCAGCGACAGCCAGATCCTGATCCAGGCCCGGATTGGTCATGGGCAGATGGCCCTGCCGAACGATCGGGCGACGACGGCCTGGGCGGTCTCGACGGCCTTTCCCGAAGGCGGTCTGGACCAGTTGAGCGCCCAGGACCTGGAGCAGGTGCTGCGCTCTAAGATCTACGGCAAATCGTTTGGTGTAGCGGACGATGCGTTCGTCCTTTCCGGTTCGACGCGGCCGGATGACCTGGAAACCCAGCTGCAGCTGCTGGCCGCCTATGTCGCCCATCCCGGCTGGCGGCCAGAGGCCTTCGAGCGCATGAAGAACGCCGGCCCGACCATCCTCGATCAGCTAGCGGCGACGCCCGAAGGGGTGCTAAACCGGGACCTGGGCCGGCTGCTGCACGCGGGCGACCGGCGCTGGGGTTTTCCGAGCCACCAAGAGATCGCCGCCCAGCAGCCGGCGGACCTGAAGGCGATGCTAGAGCCCGAGTTGGCCAACGGCCCGATCGAGCTGGTGGTGGTCGGCGACATCACGGTGGAAAAGGCGATCGACGCGGTGGCCGCCACCTTCGGCGCCCTGCCGGCCCGTCCCGTCTCGGCCGAACCCAAGCTGGTCTCGCCGACGGTTTCATTCCCGGCGGGAACGCCCACGCCCATCGTGCTCAACCATTCCGGTCGTTTCGACCAGGCCATCGGCATGATCGCCTGGCCGACCGAGGACTTCCTGTCCGACACCCAGCGCTCACGCAACCTGATGATGCTGGGCGAGGTGTTTCAGCTGCGTCTGACCGAACAGCTGCGCAAGGCCGAAGGCGTCACCTATTCGCCGTCGGCCTCGGCCTCGCCGTCCCAGGCCTTCGCCAACTACGGCTATCTGTCGGCGCGGGTCGAGATCCCGCCGGTCAAGCTGAATGGGTTCTTCTCGGACGTCGCGGTGATCGTCACCGACCTGCGCAGCCACGACATCGGCGCCGACGAGTTGGAACGCGCCAAGAAACCGGCGGTCGATGACCTGGAACGGCGGCGCCAGACCAACGAATATTGGTTGAACGCCCTGGCCGACGCCCAGACCGACCCGCGTCGGCTGGCGGCGATCCGCTCCTCGATCGTTCAGCTGCAGCATGTCAGCGCCGCCGACATCCGCCGGACGGCCGAGGCCTATCTGGTCGACGCCAAGGCCTTCAAGCTGGAGGTCAAGCCGAACGGCGCGCCTTAGGTCGCACCGCGCGTGCTCGGACCGCCGCGATGGGAGGCGGCCACCAATCCCCATGCGGCCAGGCTGAGCGCCGCGCCGATCAGAATGGTGAGACCGGACCAGCCGGATCCGCGGCCCCCCGTGATCGACCAGGCGAACATCTGGGTAAAGGCGATCGGCGCGACGATGCCGGTCAGGCTGGCGATCGAGCCGATGGCGCCTTGCAGCCGCCCCTGCTCGTGCGCTGAGACCTTGGCGGTCATCATGGTCTGCAAGGCCGGTCCGGCGACGGCGCCCAGAACGCTCACCAGCTTGGCCGCCCAGAACAGGGCGCCGTTGGGGGCCAGCCCCACCGCGGCGAAGGTCGCCGTCTGCAGGCCAAGGCCAACCAGAGCGGCGCGGCGCTCACCGAGCCGGCGCGCGAGGCGGCCCGCAACGCCGGCCTGGACCACGACGTTCGCGCTCGCCAGCACCATGGCGAAGACGCCGAAGGTCAGTGGTGACCAGCCGTATCTGAAGGCGGTGTAGAGCACCATCATGTTGGATGTGCCCTGGAAGGCCAGCCAGATCAGCAGCTGGGTCAAGCCGAGCGTCAGCAGGCCAGGCCGTCGCACCAGCAGGTCGACCGCGCCCCAGGGATTGGCCTTGCTCCACCGAATGGGCGCGCGATCTTCTCTCCGCAGCGATTCCGGCAGCATGAGAAAGCCGTAGACGCCGCCGACCAACGCGACGCCCGCCGCCGCCCAGAACGGGGTGCGGACGTCGCGCACCGACAAAAGGCCGCCCAGCGCGGGGCCGAGGATGATCCCGCTCCACACCGCGGCGTTCAGCCAGCCAAAGCTTCGGGTCCGCCCCTCCGGCGGTGTGATGTCGGCGACATAGGCCATCGCCGCCGCCTGCGCGCCGCAGGTCAAGCCGCAGAAGATGCGGCCCGCGAGCAGCCAAGCCATATTGGGGGCCAGCGCGTTCAACACCAGTTCCGCCGCCACGCCGAACAGTGACCACACGATCACCGGCCGGCGTCCAAAGCGGTCGGACAGCACGCCCAGCAGCGGCGCGGCGAAGAACTGGGGCAGCGCCCAGGCGACCTCCAGCACCCCGACCCAGCGCGCCGCGCCGGCCAGGTCGCCGCCGAGCAGATGCTGGGCCAGGCGCGGCAGGACCGGGAAGGAGATGGATTGAGCCAGGTAGTCCAGGCAGACGGACAGGGCGACGAAGGCGAGCGCGGCGCGCGGGCCGACGTGGGACGAGCCCTCTAGAGGGGCGTTCGGGAAGGACATGGACGGTCTCGAAATTCCGGCGCGGAGCCGGCACGGCTAGGAGCCAGGCCGTGGCGCGGCCGGCGCGGGACGCAAGGGCGCTCGGGGTTCGACACCCCGCGCCCGGTCCTATCCTCTGATTTTTTCGAATATCGCCATGATAGCGCCAGGGTAGCGAATTGGGCGTCGCAGGCAAGATGTCTTCAAACCGCTCCGCCGCGCCGATCGCCGCTTGTTTACGGGGCGTTGACGCAATCCCGAGCGAAGACGAATGGAGCGTTTTCGAGGAACGAATGGCCCGGGCGGCATCAACCGCTTGACCCGCCGGAGGCGCCTGACATGGCTCCATTTCCTATCCGGCTCATGATCCTTCTGGGCCTGTTCTGCCTGGCGATCGGTATTCTGTTGCTCATCGCCGCGGCGACGCCGGGACCCCAGGCGTCGGGGACGCATACCCGCGCCGCCGGTCCGAAGGCGCCGCCGCTCGCGCCGAGCGGCCGGCGATAGCTCAGATCGCACCGCGCGCCTCGGGCCGCCCGCGCCGCGACCGGCGCATCGCCGCGCCGACGCCGCCAAAGCCGACCAACATCGCCGCCCAGGTCGCGGGTTCGGGAACGCCGCTGGTGATTCCAGGGCTGAAAACGAACTCGCCGCCCTCGGCTGCTGGCGCGGAGAAGGTCGGGTCGATCGAGACCTGGACTGGGTCCTGCGCGTAGATGGTGAGGGACAGATCGACGTCGTAGACGGTGTTGGCGACCAGGGTGACCGCCTGGTCCGCGAACGGGGCGTGGGGCGTGGCCCCGCAGCCGAACGTCGCCGCGGCCCCGGCCTCGCAGTCGTAGCCGAGATAGACCGTGCCGTTTATGCCGCTGACGGTCATCACCGCGTCCGCCGCGGCCGCCGCGCTCAGGCCGGCCGGGATGATGCTGTCGCTTGCAAGCACCATCGCCGGGACGGTGGCGCCGGGCGCCGCGCCAGGAACGAAATATTCGACCTCGTAGGACATATCGAGGAAGCTGTCGCCGCCGCCGTTGTTGGCCGGCGTGGCGCCCAGCAGGACCGTGGGATCGGCGCCCAGGGTCGCCGAAATGACCCCGGTCCCGTAGTTGCAGAACCCCGCCGCGGTGCAGGCCGCCGTGGCGTAGCCAGGGTCGTCAGGAATGAACATCGGACCCAGATACTTGGTCCCGGGCGCGGTCAGCGCCTGAGCATAGTCGGCGAGGCTGATCGCGACGTCGCCGTTCACGGCCACGGGCGCCAGCACCGGCGCGCCGGGTATCGTGCCGGCGTTCGCCGTCGAGGCGGCCGCGCATAGCGCCATGAATCCAGGCGCCGCCAGGGCGTACGCCGCTAGTGTCTTCACCTTCATCTCACCCTCCATCGCTTGGGTAGTCGGCGCCCGACGCGGCAAGCCGGCGGGGCGGTTGAGCGGACGATGCGGCTCAAACGGAAGTAGGACTTCAAAATCGCCCTCAAAATTTCTCAAAATTCGTCAGAAATCGAGCGCGGGCCGTGTTCGCAGCCTGGGAGGGCGCCTCGGGCGACCGGCGCGGCGCCTCCAAATCCGTTGGCACGACAATTGGATGATCCGATTGAGCCGGCGCAAAGAGCACCGTACCAATGTATATTGTCGGCGCACCCGATGCGGCCCGCGCCGCGATCGGGTCATCCTAGAGGCTGCCAGGCAATGGATGCTTCTGTACGCGACGCAAGACGTTACGAGTTCGGGTCCTTCGTCCTGGATCCGATCCGCCGCGTCCTGACCCACGACGGCGTTCCGGTCGTGTTGTCGCCAACCCTCTTCGATACGCTGCTTTATTTCGTCGAGCATCCCGGCCGCGTGGTGTCCAAGGACGAGTTGATGGACGCGATCTGGCCTCGCCGCGTAGTCGAAGACGCCAATATCAGCCAGACCATCTTTACGCTCAGGAGGGCTCTCGCCGAGGCCGGGGCGCACGAACAACTGATCACGACAGCGCCGCGGCAGGGCTACCGGTTCGCGAGTTCCGTGCACGTCCAAGCCCATATGACAGCAGCGACGGCCGGCGCGCGCCTGGATCAGGACGACCCATTCCACCGGCAGGGCGACCGCGAAGACCCCCGTGCGCCATCGCGGACCGTCCCGCGCCTGGGCATAGGCGTGGCGGTGTTGGTCGGCGCGGTTCTGCTCGTGATCGTCGGCGGCTTCCTCGCACTACGGCCCCGCGCCTCCAGCCCTGGCCCGGTCATGGCGAGCCTTGTGGTGCTCGCGGATTTCCAGAATTCCACCGGCGATCCCATATTTGACAGGACCCTAGACAGGGTCCTGCAGATCGACCTGGAGCAGTCGCCATTCGTCACCATTCTGCCCCAGCGGCAGATCAAGGACACCCTGGCGCTCATGGCGCAGGCCCAGGGCCAGCGACTGACGACCGCCCTGGCCGGGGAGGTCTGCGTCCGCAATAACGGCCAAGCGGTGATCGAAGGAAGCGTCGCCTCCCTGGGCGCCCGTTATCTGCTGACCCTGACCGCGACGGACTGTTCGAGCGACAAGGTCCTGGCGGCGGAGAAGGCCGAGATCGACAGCCGCGAAGCGGTGATTCCCGCCCTGGATCGCATGATCGGCCGGATACGCGGGAGGCTCGGCGAATCAAAGGATTCCGTCGCCAGATTCAGCGTTCCGATCATGAACGAAAAGACCGCTTCGCTTGCGGCGCTCAAAGCCTATTCGGAAGGGTGCTACCTGTCTGACCACGGGGATAACGCCAAGGCCATAGCGTTATTTCAACACGCCATCGACCTGGATCCGAGTTTTCCCGCCGCCTATAGCAGAATATCCGCTTCATATTTTAATATCGATCAACGAACCATCGCCAAGTCCTACATGAGCAAGGCGTATGCATTGAAAGATACCGCGAACGAGGAACTCAAGCTAAATATTTCAATACTTTATAACACATATGTAGCGAACAACTATAGCGAGGTCATTCGAACCGCGCGGGCCATGACGGAAATATATCCTCGCCAAGGGAGCGCGTGGATCAATCTGTCGAACGCCGAAAACTGGCTTGGGCGGTATCCGGCCGCAATCGAGGCGGGACAGCACGCGGTCGACGTGGCTCCGGGTCGCGAGTCCAGCTATGTCGTCCTGGCCAGGGCCCTCATGCACGCCGACCGGCTCGATGAGGCGGCGGCGATCTGCGCCCGATCGACCGCCAAGGGCTTGGCCGGCGGCCAGACGGCCGGCCTCATGATGGAAATCAGCATCGCCCGAGGGGACCAGGCCGCTATCAATCGGCAAATCGAGGCGGCGCGGGGCAAGCCTTACGAGGGCGATATCCTGATCTTCGCCGCTCGCGACGCCTATCACCGAGGCCAGGTTCGCCGCGGCGACGACCTCTACGCGCGCGCGGCAGCGCTTTTCACTGATCAAGGGGCGAGCGATCCTTCCGTCAGCGCGCGCGCCGCCGATCTGGCCGAGCTGGGTTTGAAGGATCAGGCTCGTCAACTGATCGCCCAACTTCCAGCCGACACGGATCCGGAGAACAATCTCCTGACGCTCGCCCTGATCGGCGACGCCGCGCACGCCAGGGCCAATCTGGAGCGAGCCCTGCGACAAGGCCCCGCCGACACGCTGCTGAACGCCGTCTTCGCACCCGAGGCTCGCGCCGCGCTGGCCCTGAGGCAGAGCCATCCGGCCGAAGCCGTGTCGGACCTTCGGCCAGCCTTGAACTATGAGGCGCGCGACGACGACACACCCTATCTGAGCGGCCGCGCCTACCTCGCCGCGGGCGACGGCGTCCGCGCCGCCATCGAGTTTCACAAGATCATCGACCATCCGGGAGTCGAGCCGGCGGACGTGCTGCACCCCCTCGCCCAGTTGGGTCTGGCCCGCGCCTATGCGCTGCAGCGCCTCGTTCCGGCCAGCCGGAAGGCCTATGAACAGGTCTTCGCAGATTGGAAGGGCGCCGATCCGGATTTGCCGCCGCTGCGTGAGGCCCGGGCGGAATACGCCAAGCTGGGCGGTTCCGCCTAGACCCCTTCAGGCGTCAATAGCATTGTAGGCCACTGAAATAACGACCTTTCCTCAGTTTCTGAGAAAATTTGAAATCTTTTGAGGCCGATTTTGAAGCCTCCAACCGCCTCCAGATCACAGTGTTCGCTCAAGCGCTAAGGGCGCTCGATCTGATCAAAGGAGATACGGACATGAACCTCAAGGTTTGCTGGGCCGGCGCCGCATTCTCGGCCATCGCTCTCGCTTCGTCGCCCGCGTCGGCGAGCGACTATCTCTACACCTACACCGGCAACCCCCTCACCGACGTCACCGCGGCCTGCTGCGGCACGCCGGACACGCCGTTCACGACCGCCGATTTCATCAGCTTCAAATTCACGTCGCCCTATCTGCTGGGCGCGAACCTGAACGACACACCCTTCTTCGAGCCGATCACCGCGTGGTCGCTATCGGTGGGACCCCTCAGCTATTCCAGCGCCGACGGCGTCCTTTACAGCATCAACTTTTCAACCAACACCTTGGCGCAGATCACCGGGTATCAGTTCACCACCCAGACCAATGTCGTGGCGCCGGACCTGGCGCCGGCCGAATACCCGCCGACACCCTACGAGGAAGAGGTCTTCAGCTTCGACCTGCCGGCGCAGCTTGGGGTCGAGGACGGAATCTATATCCCCTCGATCTTCCAGGACAGCGCTTACGCGGCGAACGTCGGCATGCCGGGGACCTGGACGATCACGGCGGTTCCTGAGCCAGCGACCTGGGCGACGATGCTGGTCGGCTTCGGCGGCTTAGGCTTGGCGATGCGCGCGCGACGCAGACGGGCGACGCTGATTTGAGGGGATGGCTAGTAAACCACCCCTCCGACGCCGCCATCCAGGATCATGCTGCCTGAGCTGGAGCTCTGGGCCGTTTCTTCGCGGGTTTCGGTGTATTTCTCGACCGTGATCATGGTCAGGATTTTCACGCCGGCCCCGAAGCGGCGCAGCAGCGAGCGCTCGTTGCAATCGCGCGCGGGCTTTTGCGCGCGGCACTCCACCTTGCCGCCCGCGAAGTGATACAGCGCCTGGTCCTTCAGGCAATCCAGGGTCTGGCCGTGGTCGAAGCTGACATGGCCCAGATATTCCGCGATCGTCGCCTCCAAATGGGTCCCGGCGATGCAGCGGAAGAGTTCCCCGTCATAGCTGTCTTCGATGTCGCGATCGGGGCTGACCTGGGAGGCCGGGTGCGGCACGGTCTTGTCATCGATGCAGACCGCCTCGATGACCACCTTCTTGATCCGAGTGCGGGTGGCCTCGAAGCTAGCGCGGCGCGTCCCGCCCTCGACGTACAGGCCCTGCAACAGGCTCTGGGGACCGGGGCTGATAAAGCCCCCGCCGCCCCCGCCGCCGCCGTTCACCAGTACAGCGGTCCCCGCCAGGCCGCTGGCCATTCCGCTGGCCGACGCCTGGCCCGAAGCGCTGGCCTCGGCGTTCACCACCACCGATGAGCCGACGAACACGTTCACGCCGGGAATATTGACGGTGTGCCCGGGCGGCTGGCAGCAGTTGAAGCTGGGCGGCGGCGGCGGCGTTGGCGGAACGCAGCACGGCGGCGGCGTGCAGCCGCAGCCCCCCGCGATCGCGGAGCTGGCCGCGGCGGCGATCAGCCCGAAGGCCAGGCATCCGGCGATAGACGCCAGGATGGACTTTATGCGAGCCCCCATGATGGGCCTCCACTTTCCGTCGCTCGGCGCGAGCGGTTGAGAGCCTTCGCCCCCTCCCCTCGCCGTCCCATCCTGGGACGTTTCCAGCCTGGTCCAATTCTTCCATACAAACCCGTTACGGCCCTGTTGGCCGCGGAAGGCAGGCTTGCGATGTTCCATTTAAATACGGAACAGTTGATAGACTATTGGCGAGCCCAACGTGGCGCGGACCCTGTCCCGCGCCGTGCGTCGATCGATCCGACCCAAATTCTGCGCCTGATGCCGCAGCTGTTCATGCTGGGACGCCTGGGTCCTGGCCAATATCAGTTCCGGCTGCTCGGCGATTTTGTCACCGATCTGCACAGCCGCGACCTGCGCCGCGCGGATTTTCTGGACCTGTGGCTGGCTGACGACCGAATCTCGCTGCAGATGGCGCTGGAAGCGGTTCGCCGGCGCGCGGAGCCGCTGGTGGTGACCTGCCGCGCCCACGCCAAGAGCGGGCGCTGCATGCGCATGGAGATGGCCATGGCGCCCTTGAGCGGGTCCGACGGGGAGCCGAACCGCTTCTTGGGCCTCTATCAGCCGATTTCGCCGGTGGCCGATCTGATGGGCGACGCGGCGCTAAGCCTGTCAATCCACGCGATCACCACCCCCGACACCGCCGCCGAAGCCTTCCCCAGGTTGCGCTTGGCGGCGACGCATGGGTTGCGCGTGGGGTGAGAATTTCCTTCTCCCGCAAGGGGAGAAGGATTCTGACATCCCTAAGCAGCGGCCCGCTCGTCGCCGAACACCGGCGCATCCTGCGGCGCCAGCACTGGCCGGCCGGCGATCAGGTCGGCGGCCCTCTCGGCGATCATGATGGTGGGCGCGTTGGTGTTGCCCCCCACCAGCGTCGGCATGACCGAGGCGTCGACCACGCGCAGGCCCTCCAGCCCGAACACCTTCAGCTTATCGTCGACCACCGCCATGCCATCACCCGCCACGCCCATCCGGCAGGTGCCGACCGGGTGATAAATGGTCTCGGCCGTGCGGCGGATCCAGGCGTCGATGTCGGCGTCGCTGACCACCGAGGGGCCGGGGAACAGCTCGGCGCCCCGGATCGGCTGCAGCGCCGCCTGAGCGGCCACGTCACGGACCATTTTGGCGCCTTCGCGTAAGGCGCGGCGATCCTCGTCGCTCGTCAGGTAGTTGCAGCGGATGGACGGATCGGCGAACGGATCGGCCGAGGTCAGGCCGACCGAGCCGCGGCTCTCGGGCCGCAGCTGGCAGACGTGCACGGTGAAGCCGTCCTTCTTGACCAGCAGCTTGCCGTGGTCCTGCATGATCGCCATCACACAGTGCAGCTGCAGATCGGGACGATCCAGGTCGGGGCGGGACTTGAGGAAAGCGCCGGCTTCCAGGAAGTTCTGCCGGCCTGGGCCCTTGCCGCGCGTGGCGTAGTTCAGGCCGGTCAGCAGACGATTGATCCCGGCGCTGGAGCTGTAAGCCGACGGCGTGCCCGGCGTCTCCCACGACAAGGTCACGTCCAGATGGTCCTGCAGGTTCTTGCCGACCCCCGGCAGGGCGTGGACCACCGGCAGGCCCACGGCCCGCAGATCCTCCGGATCGCCGATGCCCGACAGCTGCAGCACCTGAGGCGACTGAGCCGCGCCGGTGCAGACCAGCACCTCGGCGTCGGCATAGGCGGTGTGTTTCACCCCGCCCTTGCCTTGCACATAGTCCACCCCGACCGCGCGGCCTTTTTCGATGACGATGCGGGTGGTGCGTGCGTCGATGGCCGTGGTCAGGTTCGGCCGCTGGCCCAGGATCGGATGCAGATAGGCGGCCGAGGCGCTCCAGCGCTTTCCGTCGCGGATGGTCAGCTGATAGGGACCAAACCCTTCCTGCTGGAAACCATTGAAATCGCTAGTCGACTTGTACCCCGCCTGGACGCCGGCCTGAATGAAGCCGGAATAGATCGGGCTCTTGGATGCGGCCTTGGAGACGTGCAGCGGCCCCTCGGCGCCATGGTATTGATCGCCGCCGCCCTCCAAGGATTCCGAACGTTTGAAATAGGGCAGCACGTCGGCATAAGACCAGCCGCGCAGGCCCATCTGGCCCCACTGGTCGTAGTCGCGCGCATGACCGCGGATATAGATCATGCCATTGATCGAGGATGAGCCGCCCCAGCCCTTGCCGCGCGGCCACCACAGCTTGCGGCCGTCCAGCTGGGCCTCGGGCTCGGTCCAGAAACCCCAGTTGTAGGCGCCCTTGGTGGTCAGTAGCGCCCCGGCGCCGGCGGGCATGCGCACCAGCATCGAATTGTCCTTGCCGCCGGCTTCCAGCAGCAGGACCTTGACCGCCGGGTCCTCGGTCAGCCGATTGGCCAGAACGCAGCCGGCCGAGCCGGCGCCGACGATGATGTAGTCGTAACGATCCACAGTGGTTGGCCTTACGCTGAGTTAAGTGACGGACGCGTCATTTTTGCGCGGGAATGGGCTGAGGGCAAGGGCGCCGCGGGATTGATCTGGCGAAGCCGATTTTGACCACAAAGGACACGAAGGACACGAAGGAAAGGCACAAAGAGAGAAGATCGTGCTTCGCGCAAAGCGCGGGTCGTTCATCGCCAAACCTGACCTCGTGTCCCCTTCCTTCGTGTCCTTTGTGTCCTTCGTGGTGAAACTTCACTCTTCACCCAGCCTCGAACGTTCCCTCATGCCCCCGTCCAGTTCGGCGCCCGCTTCTCGGAAAACGCCCTGGGCCCCTCGACGAAGTCCGCCGAGCGGAACATCGACGCCACCGCCGGATAGCGGTTCTGGCCGGTGATCGCGCCTTCCAGGGTCGGCTCGTCCAGCCCCTTCAACACCGCCTGCTTCGAGGCGCGGATCGACATCGGGCTGCATTCGCAGATCAGCTTGGCCCAGCGCTGGGCGGCGGCCATCAGCTCGCCTGGCGCCACCACCTCGTTGACGAAGCCCAGCTCGGCGCCCTCGCGCGCCGGCACCCGCCGGCCGGTCAGGATCATGCCCATGGCCCGCTTCAGCCCGATGGCCCGGGGCAGCCGGTGCAGGCCGCCGGCCAGGGCCGCCAGGCCCACCCGCGGTTCCGGCAAGGCGAAGATGGCGCTTTCCGACGCGATGATCAGATCGCAGGCCAGGGCGATCTCGAACCCGCCGCCCATGGCCACGCCGTTCACCGCCGCGATCAGCGGCTTGGTCAGGTCGAACCGCGAGGTGAGCCCCGCGAAGCCTGACGGCGGGCTGCCCATCTTGCCGCCGCCGGCCTGGTGCTTCAGGTCGTTGCCGGCGGAAAAGGCGCGTTCCCCCGCGCCGGTGACGATCGCCACCCACTGCTCCGGGTCGGCGGCGAAATTGTCGAACACCTCGCCCAGCTCGAAATGCGCCGGCGAGTGTAGCGCGTTCATCACCTCGGGCCGGTTCAGCGTGACGGTGGTGATCGGGCCGTCGCGGTCCACCTTGACGAATTCATAGGCCATGGGTCGCTTCCTCTCTTATGATTTCGGCTTCAGTTCATTTCCTCATGGCCTAGGCTTGAGGCCAGCCCTCATGGCCTAGGCTTGAGGCCAGCCCTCATGGCCTAGGCTTGAGGCCAGCCCTCATGGCCTAGGCTTGAGG
>Ga0302314_10013377_pt1 | contig 14116 bp, 9 predicted proteins | sample III_Palsa_N2_3_FD_200533 | JGI IMG/M metagenome (GOLD analysis project Ga0302314, IMG submission 200533) | Peat permafrost microbial communities from Stordalen Mire near Abisko, Sweden - III_Palsa_N2_3 | ecosystem: Environmental > Terrestrial > Soil > Palsa > Peat permafrost | place: Sweden... | reverse complement strand
CGTCAATTCGCTGATCGAGTCTGGCTTCTCGGGGCGAATCTGGTGCGGCGTTCGCGGCAGTAAGCCGGCTTGGCTGTCGCAGGAGATCGTCGAGGCGCTGCAGGCGAGGTCCATTGACCTCCGGTGGATGCCGCTCACCACTTCGTATCAGCTCGCGAACTACAAGCCGCATTTTCTGCTCGAGGTCGCGCGTCAGGAGGAGCAGGGACGCGTGATCACGTACTTCGACCCGGACCTTGTCGTCAAGTGCCGCTGGTCCTTCATCGAGCGGTGGTGCCTGGGCGGAATTGCGGCCGTGGGCGACATCAATTGGCAGATGCCTCGCTCCAGCCCGGCGCGAGCCGAGCTTCACCGCCTCCGCGTGCATCTCGATGTGTCAGCCAGGCCAGGGGAGCGGCCGGAGCCGATGGACATGTACTGCAACTCTGGCTTCGTGGGCTTGCGCACCGACCAATTGGACTTCATCGAGCTCTGGCGAGATCTGACCGACGCGTTCGTCGCGCGCGAGAGTAGTGGCATCGCGGCGCACCTGTCATTCCCGGAGAGGTGGCCCGACCAGGCTTTGTTCAACATCGCGCTGATGGGCTACGGCTCCGATGTCTCGCTGATGGGGCCTGCCGCGATGGACTTTGCTCCTGGCGGTCAAGTGTTCAGTCATGCCACCGGACCCGTCAAGCCGTGGTTTCGGCCTTTCGTCCGCTACGCGCTGCAAGGGCGCCCCCCCTCCAAAAGCGATGGCTTCTACCTTCGGAACTCGCGTGGCCCGGTAGGGCCGGTACCGCGCTCCCGGTACGTGCGGAGAATGCTCGAATACCGCATGGCACGCGGAATCGGCGCGTTCATGCGCCGGTCAGACTACTGAGCCAGATTCGACCCCTCGTGACCTAGACTCCAGGCTGGTGATGCGGCGTGGCGTGGTCCTTTTAGTGACGGTCTTCTGCGTCGGCCCAGCGCTCGCGTGCGGTACCGAAGTGGGCGGTCACCGTCGGTCAGCGACGGACCCAAAGTCGCTCGGCTCTGCACGCGGGCATCGCCGGTTCCGTGGGCCGACGTTCCTCGGGAACTCGTTCACTTTGGCGGGGAACGGTGTCGACAGCGTTCCGCCGGGGGCGCTGGAGCTCGGGGTGACGCCGAACGGCTATGCAATTGTGGGGGCTCCTTGGGAGGAGTACGACCACGACGCTCGGCTGTTCAATCCGACCACGGGGGCACTGCTCGGGCCGCAGACCGCTACCCGCCCCCACAACGGCGTCTGGGGCGTGGCCGCCGATCGCAGCTACGTGTACTACGCGAGTGGTGACGGGATGGTGTTCCGGAGCTCGCTCGCGACTTGGGAGAATCCGGCCAATGTCACCACGGATGACGATGGCAGCGAGACCGGGGTGGGGCCGCTGCAGGTCGATCCCGGCGGCCATCAGTTGATGGGGTTGGCGGAGTGCGATGACAAGCTGTTCGTGTCGGACCCGAACGGCACGCTCGGCGACCACGGCGAGGTGTCTCCGAACACAACCCTGGTCAAGGTGATCCCCACCAGCCTTTCCGGTGTCACCGCCTCGTGGAGCGTGCCGCGGGCGCGCACCATCGCCTGCGATCGGGAGGGCGACATCTGGGTTCTGCAGCAGGGGGTGTCCGGGGGCGCGAGACCGGACGTCGAGCGCTTCACTCCCACCGGCACGCTGCTGACCAAGTTCAGCCTTCCCGGGTACCCGACCGGGCTCGCGGCTGACCCGAGACACGACAGGCTGCTGGTACCGGACAACGGACGGGATCAGGACTTCAAGTGGTTCAACTACTCCGGGACCCAGATCGGGCTGATCGGCGTCACGGGCGGGTACCTGCAGGGAAGCGATCCGGGCCTGGTCGGTCCGAATCGGTTCGTCGGGCCGCGGGCGGTGGCGATCGCCCGGAACGGCGCCGTGTTCACGGCAGAGTCGACCGAGCCGGGCATCGGGCAGCTGGCATGGACCGACGGCGGACCGGGCGCGATTTACACCAAGTTCAGGGCGAATCGAACCGTGGCCTGGCGCGACTACGCCATCGTGGGCGCGGGCACCGGCCAGCCCACGCCGGACGGCGCCCGCTTCTTCAGCGGCTACTGGGAGTTCAAGCGGGACGCGAGAGGGAACTACCGGCCGTACGCCTATACCGTCGACCCGTTCTCCCACCCCCGCGACCCGCGCGGCGACGGCACGTACGGCGATTCGATCTACCTGCGTCAGATGGACGGCCATACGTATCTGTTCGAGAACGAGAATCCCGCCGTCATCTACGAGCAGCAGCCGAATTCGCAGATCTTCAAGCCGGTTGTCGAGTTCAGCGGCAACACCGACATCATCACCGACGGGAACGACGTGAAGGTGTCGAGCAACCCGTCGCTGATCAACAACAACGGGCCCCAGGATTTCTGGATGACCAACACCGGCGACGTGTGGACGACGGGGGGCTTTCAGATCTGGCGCTACCGCCTGCGCGGCTTCAACCGCGAAGGGGTACCACGCTTCGACTTCCATCACGTCAACGTCTACCACTTTCCGTCGCAGCTTTCGCAGGAGGTGATGCGGATCGAGGTGCTGGGCAACGATGTCTATCTGTTCGGGTTCGCAGGCTCCGATCCGAACGCCGCAGACGACTGGGGCGGCTGGCTGTCATCTGGAAGGCATCTGCTGAAGTTCACCTCACTGCCGACATCGAGTGGCTGGCCGGCACCCGCGTGGGAGCACAACTTCTCCTACGGCAGCGGGAGCAGCCCCTTGGGACCGACCTCCCCGGCGGCGGCGGGCTTTCCTACCGGTTTCGCCGTCGATGGCCCATACGTCGCGGTGGCTTGGTGGAAGGATCCGAACACCGGCCAAGGCGAGATCTTCGCCCTCAACGATTCCGATGGCACGCTCGTGCACACGTACTCGCCACCCGTCCGGTCCTACGGACAGGTGGGCGAGCTCGACATGAAGGAGAGCATCACCGCCGGCAACGGCTGGATCTGGGCCGAGGACGACTGGCAGGACAAGATCTACGCCATCTGCCCGTCAGGAAGCTGCACATAGGATCACGTCGCCGGGGCCGGGTAGCCCATCTCCCCGATCACGTCGCGCCGGCAACCGTTGGTGAGCGCACCGCCATCGGCTGCCGCCGCACCTTCCGCCACAGGCTGAGGACGAGTTCGCGCTCCGTCACGACGAGCACGCCTGCCACCGCGATCAGCATGACGACAAGCGCGACTGCGAGCATCGGCAGGGAGCTGGTCATGCGCCCGAGAACGAGTGAGAGGCCCGCCAGCGGGACCGTGATCCGCGCGATGCGCAAGGCGAGATGCGGGAGCCGTGCGCCGGCGGCGGGAGCGAGCACGAGCACCTCGGCGATCGGGGCGATGACGTACTGCACCCCAGCGGCGCCGGTCACGCCGGCGGCCAACGTCACCGGGACGGTGAGGATCAGAGCGGTAGCCGTGGCGACAAAGCAAGCCCTGAGGCGCTCTTTGGGCTTGTTCTGGGAATAGAGTACGGATGCACAGCCGCAGACCAGGCTGGTGGGGATCACACCCAGGAGGGCCAGTCGTACTGCTCCGGCAGCGGGCAGCCAGCGGTCGCCGAAGACGAGGTGGATGACCGGCGACACGAGCCCGATCAGTGCACCCGCCGCGGTCGCGGCGAGCACGGCGAACGTCAGGAGAGCGACGTTGGTGGCCTCGCCGTACTTCGAGCCGTCATCGCGCAGCATTCGGGCAAGGGCCGGGTACGCGACCCCCTGGAGGGTGATGATGATGGCGGTGATCGGTGTTGCCAGGATCGTCGACCAGGCGAGATAGCCAACACCCCGCGCGCCGAGGAGCCACGAGACGATCAGCGGGACGATCGTGCCGACGGCGGCCATGGCGATCAGCGGGCCCTGGTACGAAGCGGACTCGCGGATGACCGGCCAGACCGGGCGATGAAGCGCGGGTCTTGGTAGACCGCGGACGGCCACCCAGAGGTAGACAACCTGGACGATCGATCCGACGACGTAGGCAGTCACCATCGCCCACATGCCGAAGCCGGCGAGCAGGAGCGGGACCTGAACTACGAACAGGGCGAGGGTGGAGAAGAGAAGCGAGTTGGCCACCGCGTGGAACCTGAGCTGCCGGCTCAGGAGCGCCGTGGCAGGCCTCGTGGGCACCGATATCAGGAGGCTGAGTGCGAAGATCGGCGCCACCAACCGTGAGCCCGGAGGCCCGGACTGGACGACCGGGAGCAGCTGCCAGATCGCCGATACCAGCAGTCCACCGATAGCGGCGATGATGATGCCGACGGCGAACGACTGACTGACGGCCTCGTCACTGGTTCGGCGGAGAGCTTCGAGGCGGAAGGTGATGCCGAGATCGCCCACGAAGCGCAGAGCGCCGACGATCGTCAACCCGAGTCCGAATATGCCGTAGCCGCGGGGCAGCACGAAATGCGCGACGACCAGCGAGCTGACGGCCTGAACGACCAGCCCGGCGCTGCCGCGCGTGACCGATGCCAGTGCACCCCGCGAGGCCGATGCGGCGATGTCACTGTCCGTGAGGGCGACGTAGCCGTCGCGTGCGCCACCAGCCGCGGGGAGGGGCCTGTAGGCACGGTCGGTCTCCCAGTACAGGGGCCTCGCGATGCCGATCGGTGGATTCGCGGCAGGCGCAGTCGGCGGCGGCAGGAACGGCAGCGTCGGGGCCCACGGAAATGCGGGATCGAGGGGCTGCGGGACCACCGGCGTGGGAACCGAGGTGACGATGCGGTCCGGGCTTGGCGCGCGGGCGTGCGTGAAAGACAGTTCGCGGTGGCGAGTGACGAGCCACCAACTCAGCACGCCGGCTGCGAGCCAGAGCATTGCGGCGTCGGGAGGCTCGGCGGTGGTGGTCCCGAAAAAGGCGGCGGCGGCCCAGCCGAACAGCGCCGCTGCGACACCCGCGATGAGCAGCGCGGCTTCGGGATCGCGCTCGCGCCTCAGGCCAATGAAGATCATCCTGAACAGCGCTACTTGGAACGCGAGGAAGGCCAGGAGGGCGGGGACGCCCCCCTCGACTATGAGAAAGTTGAACTCGCTCTCGGCGTTCCAGGTTGTCAGCACGCCTCCCGCCTTTGTGGCGGCGGGGCCGACGGTCCCGAGGCCGGCGCCGAATGGGATGTCTCTGACGTATTGCGGCAGCAGCGACCAGGTCCCCGAGCGGGAGCTGACGATCGTCGACGCCGCCTGGTCGGGAGCAATCGAGCTGTAGCGATATAGCGCGCCGGGGTCTTGTGAGGTGATGATCAGCACAGCGCCGCCGGCCAGCACGGTCGCTATGCCGAGCGCTACGAGTGCCCGGGTGACCTGGCCGCCGGCTGCGATCAGGCCGATCATCCCGAACAGAGTTATCACCGCCATGACCACGTCCGAGCGCGACTCCGAGGTGAGCACCGCGAACCCGCAGCCGATCAGCCCGAGAATGATCAGCGCCAAGAGCCAGCGCCGCCGCCGGTATGCGATCAACAGGACGATCCCGCCCGGGAGCGCGGCGACCCCGAGCAGGCCGCCGAATCCCTCATACCCTCCCAAGCCAGGGGGGCGGACCTCCTCTTGGCCGCTCGCCGTGTAATACGTCTGCGCACCCGTACCGGTGAGGACGTCCGCGTATCCCGGCCCCCATCCCGCGAGCGCTGCTGGACCGATCGAATGCTGGTACTCGGCGACGATCCCATTGATGGTGGCCACAGCGAGGAGGAGGGCGAAGAAGGTGTGCAGCGACGCCCGGGTTCGAAGTGCGCTGTACCCGATGAAGAAGAGGGGGATGAACTCGAGATGCTGGCGCAGCGACGCGGCTGCGTGGCTCAACGAGATGTCTCCCGGGTTTCCGAGTTGGACGACGAACACGGCCACCCAGACCAGGACCCAGCCGCTCAAAGGGGGAAGGCGAAACGGGCGCGGGGCGCGGATCGCCATCCCGATCGCCACCGCGTAGATGACGACGTCACGGCCCAGCGTTGCCGCCTGACCGCCCGAATGGAGCTTGACCACCCCGTCGACGAGTCCCAGGTACAGCAGAACGACTGAGAGCGCAAGTCCCGTCCGCTTCGTCAACGCGAGCCAGGCCGGAAGGGCGATCGCCACCGACGCGACCGGGAGCGGAAGGCCCCAGTACGGCACCTTCAGCGCCAGCTCGACCCCCACCAGCACCGTGAAGGTGGCCGCGAGCGCGATCTGCACGTACCGAGCGCCGGCAAAGCGAAGATCGTGCAGCGCCATCGAAACGGGTGGATCAGGCGCTCGGTGTGGTGTAGTACGGCTTCGAGTATTCGTCGCCGCTACGGACTCCGTTGGCGACGACGCCGAGCAGCGCCAGTCCGGGTACGCGGGTTAGCGCCTCCCGGCACCGTTTGGCCGCATCGCGGCTGGTGAACTCGGCGCGCGCGACGACGACCACGCCGTCGACGGCGGGCGCGAGCGCGATCGCGTCGCTCACCGCGAGCACCGGGGGGGTATCGATCAGGACGACGTCGTACGCCGCCTTCGCCTCGTCGATCAGCCCGCTCAGCTGGGCGCTGCCGAGAAGCGCGTTGGGATCGAAGATGCCGCTGCCGCAGGCCAGCAGTCGAATGACCGGGCCGCCTGACGACCTGGATCCACCGGCAGTGCGCGGCCACAGCTTGGTTGAGAAGGGAGTGGCCCCGCCCTGCAGCTCGTCTCCGACCCGCGAGCCGGTGAGAAGCTGATCGAGCTCAGCGTCCAGTTCTGACGACTGGACGTCCTGGGTAGCCTCGGCCAAAGTCGCGGCGCCCCGCACAACGTCGCTGAGGCCTGGTGCGAGCGGGGCTTCGTACAGCTCGTGCAGCCTCGGACGCCGCAAGTCGCAGTCGATGACCAGCACCGAGCGCCCGCTCTCGAAATAGGCGAGCGCCAAGCTCTTGACCAGCGTGCTCTTGCCCTCGCCCGGGATCGCGCTCGTAACGAGGATCGACGCGGGTGGCCTGCCCGTGTCGCTGCCGTGGTCAAGCAGCGTCCGGAGGCTGCGAATCGGCTCCATCAGCGTAGCCGGCATGCGCGCCCCCGCCTGGGCCGCCTTCCGGGTCTTGCGACTGTAAGGCATCGACGCCAGCAGCGGCAGGTCGTACTCGGCCGCGACGGCGGGATGGCGCAGACGTCGGTCGAACGCCTCCAGGGCGTTGACGAGCAGGACCGCAAGCACGAGACCGAGCAAACCCGCAAACAGCGCGGCGCTCTTCGCCGACGTTGCGTCGCTGGCGGTCGGCACGGCGGCAGGATCGACCTGCTCGGCGCTGGGGAGCGACGCTTTCTTCCCAGCGGGCAGGCTGGTGCTCAGCGCCACGAACGCCTGCGCGAACCCGTTGGCAATAGCCGCGGCGCGCTTGGGATCTGGGTCGACCGCGGTGATGGAGATGAAGTCCGAGGTGGCTGAAGGAACGACAACCACCTCCGACAGCAGGTCGTTGGGATTGCCCTTGTAGCCGAGGAGCTGCGCGACGCGCTGCGCGACCGCGGGCGTCTGCACCAGCGTGGCCTCGTTCGCAACACTCCGGATCGGGTCGAGCTCGTTGTCCGTGCCCACGATCGGCAGATGCCCGCCCCGGACGAACAGGCTCGTCGTGGCCGAGTACTGAACCGGCTTGCCGCTGTAGTACTTGTATACGACAGCGCTGACCGCCACGACGACGACGACGATCAGCCACAAGCGGCGCCGGTAGGGCTCCAGCTTGGCCCGGATGTCTTGGGTTTCGGGCTGCACGCTCATCCTTGCTTTCTGTTGGTCGAAGGTCCGTTGCTCGGCGCGCCGCCGAGTTCATCAGGGAAGCCACCCATTTAAACGGAGCGCAGGGGCAGAAACTGCCACGGCCGTTCTCAGACTGCGTACCGGTGCGCCCGTACGGGTCAGAAGCTCGCGAGGCTGCGGGACGTTAGGCGCGGGTCAGAAGCTCGCGAGGCTGCGGGACGTTAGGCGCGGGTCAGAAGCTCGCGAGGCTGCGGGACGTTAAGCCAACGATGAGCGTGACGGGTCAGATTCACGATGGGGCCGTGCGATGAGCGCGTGCCGCGTGCTGGTGGCGACACCGGACTTCCCACCCGACCACGGCGGGATCCAGTACCTCGCCTACCGGCTGGTCGCCCATTTCGAAGCGGCCAGTCCACGCGTGTACGCGCTCGAGGCCGGGGGGGCGGCTGAGTGGGATGGTGCCCATGGGATCGATGTGCGCCGGGTGCCTGTCAGCTCGGACCGGCGCGTGTCGATCGCGCGGCTGAACGCTGCCGTGATCGCCGAGGCCGTCCGTAGCCGGCCGGACGTCCTGCTCGCGATGCACGTCACCCTCGCGCCCGCGGTCGCGGCCATCCGCCGGCTCCTCGGCACGCCCACGGTCACCTACGTTCACGCCGACGAGGTAGTCGCGTTTCCCCTCGTGGCGCGTGTGGCGCTGCGCCACAGCACGCGGATCATTGCCGTCAGCCGGTACACGTCGGACCTGGCCGTGGGGGCCCGAGCGGACGACGCGCGCATCACGGTGATTCCGCCCGGGATCGACTGGGTCGAGCCTCCGGTCGCGCCACGGGATCCGCGGCCGACGATCGTCACCGTGGCGCGCCTGGAGGATCGCTACAAGGGCCACGAGGTGATCCTGCGCGCCCTGCCTCTCGTGCGCGCTCGCGTCCCGGACGTGCAGTGGATGGTCGTCGGCGACGGCTCCCTGCGAAACGAGCTCGAGCGCCTGACGGTGAGCCACGGCGTCAATGACGGTGTCCACTTCTGCGGCGCCGTGAGCGATCAGCAGCGCGACCAGGTGCTCGATCGCGCACACGTGTTCGCGATGCCGAGCCGGGTGCCGCCGGGCGGGGGAGGGGAGGGGTTCGGGATCGTCTATCTAGAGGCGGGCATTCACGGCCTGCCGGTCGTCGCCGGCGGCGTCGGCGGCGCGGTCGACGCGGTCGTCGACGAGGTGACCGGCCTGCTCGTAGACCCGAGCGACCACGTCCAGGTTGCCGGTGCGCTCGTGCGGCTGCTCGAGGACCGATCGCTCGCTGCCCGCATGGGTGCCGCCGCGAGCGAGCGTGCCAGGACCTTCGCCTGGCCGCAGATCGCCGGCAGAGTCGAGGACCTGATCGTCGAACTGAAGGCGGCGGCGTGAAAGTCCTCTACGTCAGCCACACGAGCCTCGTCAGTGGTGCGGAGCGGTCATTGCTCGGCCTGCTGGAGACGCTGCCGGCGGATGTGGAGCCGTGCCTGGCCGTCCCGCCGGGCCCGCTCTATGACCACGCGGTCGCGCTCGGCATTCCGACCGTGCCGATCCCGAGCGTGGTGGGAAGCTTGAAACTTCATCCCGTTTACACGGCAACTGCACTTCGAGCGATGGCGCGGGCGTCGCTCAGCCTGTTCCGCGAGGCGCGGCGCATGCAGCCGGACCTGATCCATGCGAACTCCGTTCGCCCCGCCCTGATCGCGGTGCCGGTGGCGCGGGCCCTGCGCCGGCCGGTCCTCCTGATCGTCCGTGACTGCCTGCCCCCGTCCGCGCTGACCTCCCGTCTGCAGGCGCTGCTGGTCGGTCACAGCGAGGGCGTGATCGCCATCTCCCGGCATGTCGCTGAGGTGTTCGATCCTGAGGCACGGGCCTCCCGGCTGATCGTGAGCGACGATACGTTCGACCTGACCGCGTTCGATCCGACGTCCTTCGAACGGGACGCGGCCCGCGCACGGCTTGGGATCGCGCCCGGGACGCCGGTGCTCGTGCTGGTCGGCCAGATCACTCCGTGGAAGGGCCAGGAGGAGGCGATCCGCGCGCTCGCCGCAGTTCGCCGCGCACATCCCTCGGCGACGCTGCTGATCGTCGGCGAGGCGAAGTTCGTGTCGCGTGCGACCCGGTACGACAATGTCGCCTATCTCGGCCGGTTGCAGGAGCTCGCCCGCGAGCTGCAACTCGAGGATGCCGTCCGCTTCCTGGGTGAGCAGTCACCAATCGGCGAGGTCCTCCGCGCCGGCGACGTCTCCCTGGTGCCGTCTTGGGAAGAGCCGTTCGGACGCGTCGTCGTCGAGGCGATGGCGATGGGTCTCCCGGTGGTCGCGACCTCGGCCGGCGGCCCGGCCGAGTTGATCGACGACGGGGTCGACGGAGTGCTCGTGGCGCCTCGCCGGCCCGACGCCCTCGCCGCGGCGATCACCCGGCTGCTCGACGATCCCGACCTCCGCGGGCGGATCGGCGTCGCCGCTCGCCGGGCAGCCGTGGTCCGCTTCGGCGACAAGAACCGCCACGCGAGCGAGGTGACCGCGCTGTACCGCGAGGTCCTCGCGCAGCGGCGGAGCTACGCCGCCGCGGCCTGACGCCGCCTGGCGGGGTCCGCGGCCGGCACGGGCGCGGCCGGCACGGGCGCCTCGTGGGGCAGGAGCGTCGCGGCAAGGCCCTCGGCCGGATCGAGGAGGACGGCGGCCGCGTCCTTGCGGGAACGCACGCCGAGCTTCGAGAACGCCGACGCCACATGGCTCTTGACCGTGCTCTCCGCCAAGTGGAGGCGCTGCGCGATCTGGCGATTCGTGAGGCCTACGACCAGCAGCTGCATCACCTCCTTCTCCCGGTGGGAGAAGGTCGGCTTGGCGACGAGGCGCCGGTGCCGGCGCGGGACGCAGACGAGTCCGGCCATGACTGCATGCACGGCGGGCACGAGCGCCCGGGACGCGTCCGTCTCCGCGACGAAGGCATCGGCGCCGGCGTTGACGGCGACGCGACCGCGGAGGCCGCCATCGTCGGGGCCGACGACGACGATGCCCACGTCGGCGGTCCGGCGACGGATGGATCGAACGGCTGACATCGCCTCGGATTCGTTCGGGTCAGTGGCGAGCACGACAGCATCGAGCACCTCGGCCGTGAGCTGGCACGCAGAGCTGAGTGGCAGGACGCCGGCGACGGGCGCGATCCCGTGCCGCGCTAGTAGCTCGGCGAGCCAGGTCGCCTCATAGTCGGCGGCGTGGGCCAGCGCCAGCCGGAAAGTCCCACCTGTATGCGCGCCGTCTGGGAGCATCCGATTGCCCTGCGCTCGCATCTAGTCGACCCTACTCCGGACGGCAAACACCGCCGCTTGGACCCGGTTCTTCACGCCGAGCTTCTGCAGGATGCGCGCGACGTGATTCCGGGCCGTCCTCGGACTGACGCTCAGCCGTTCGGCGATCGCCACGTTCTCCAGGCCCGCGGCCAGCAGCCGCAGCACCTCGCGCTCGCGGATCGAGAGCGACCGCAGCAGATCTCCGTTCCCCACCTTCGGATCCTCGTCCGCGCGGCGCAATCGGCCGAGCACGGTTTCGGCTGCGCTCGGCGCGAGCCATGCCGCGCCGACGGAGGCCGCTCGCACCGCGGCGATGACGTCATCGACAGGCGTCTCCTTCAGCAGGAAGCCACTCGCGCCGGCGCGGATCGCGTGATCGATCGTGCCTTCGTCATCGGACACGGTGAGCGCCACGACGCCGATCCGCGGATGCTGCTCGACGATCTCGCGCGTGGCCTGGAAGCCATCGAGGTCCGGCATCGCGAGGTCCATCAGCACGACATCGGGCAGGAGCGCGCACGCAAGTCTGACCGCCATGCGCCCGCCCGAGGCCTGGGCGATGACTGTCATCCCCTGCGCGTCTTCGATCAGCGCGGCGAGGCCGACGCGATAGAGATCGTGATCGTCGGCGACCAGCACGCGAACGTCGGCGCAGACCGGATCGTCGGCGCGGACCGGATCGTCGGCGCGGACCGGATCGTAGGGGCCTCCAGACAAGAGCTCAGCAGAGCGCAATCTCGTCGCCGTCGCCGATCGTGAGCTTGATCGCCTGCGGTAGTGAGAAGTCCCGGAAGACCCTCGTGTTGCGCCCGACCAGGCTGGACACGAGGCGGGCGCCGATGTGGAGGATGGTCGCGTCGGGGGCGATGATCGAGCGCTCGATCTCCGAGCCCTCGATCCGCGCGCCCGCGCCGATCGAGGTGTAGGGCCCGATGTACGAGTCCGCGAGGGTGACGCCGGGTCCGATCACCGTCGGCCCGACGATCACGCTCGAGCGGGCCGTGGCGCGGGGGTCGATGAACACGTGGCTGGAGATCTCGTTGTCCTCGCCGAGTTGCGCCTGCCACTCGCGGCCCTGCCCGTTCCGTGCGAGCGCGTCGAGCGCGACGCGGTTGAGCTCCAGGAGATCACTGTCGTGACCCCGGTAACGGTGCCATCCGTGGACCTCGTGCAGCGCCACCTGGCCTCCGTCACCGATCAACCGCTTGGCGGCAAGACGCAGGTCGGCCGCGGCGTCAGATGGCACCAGCTCGCTGACGCGGCTCAAGACCCCGGGGCCGAACAGGCCGGCAACGGCGCTCTCGCAGCCGGCGCGGGCGCTGTGGATGATCGCCGTTCGCCCCGCTGCCTCCGAATGCGAGGTTGCCACGGTGTGCTCGGACGAGGCGAGGAGCACGAGATCGGCGAGCTCGGCGCGAAGCAGCTCGACGAGAGGGCCGATCGGCTCGTCCAGCAGGCCATCGGCCGGGTGCACGAGGCAGGGAGAGTCCCCGACGAGCGGAGCGACGGCCTCCAGCGTCTGGCCGAGCATGGGCTCCGGTCCGCAAACGACGTATTCGAGATCCTCGGCGCGTGGCAGCGTCCCGGAGAAGGTTTCCCTGACCTTCAGCAGGGCAGCGGCCTGGCCGGCCAGAATGATGCGCTCCGCGCCGGCCGCTCGCAGGCTGTCCAACGCGTGGTGGACGATCGGCCGGTTTGCGACGTGCTCAACCGCGGTCAGCGCGACCCGTCCCGGGCGGTGGGGCCTGCTGCCCGCATCGCATACCATCAGTACCGCGCTGAACGACATGTTTATCTAACGGAATGAACGAGCCCGTACTCGCGCGGGACGACGTGATGTGCGTTCAGGCGACGGCGAGCTCCCGCGCGGTCGCCTTGCCAGTGCACGGCGTCGAACCGAGATGCTCCAGCTCCTGTCGCAGTGCGCGCCGGCCGCGGTGGTGCAGGCCATGAACCGAGCTCTCGCTCCGACCCATCCGATCGGCGATCTGCCCCGGGGTCAGCCCGACCACATGGCGCAGGATCACGACCTCGCGCTGTTCGTCGGGTAGCGTGTCGAGTGCCGCCCTGACGATCAGCGGGCGATCGAGGTCGGCGGTCGTGTGCTGGTCCGGATCGAACAGCGTGTCGGTCGGGATCAGCCGGTTCGCCCGCAGATGATCGATCGCGACGTTCCTGGCGAGCCTCGACAGCCACGCGAAGAACGGGATCCCCCGGTCGTCGTGCTTCTGGATGGAGGTCATCAGCTTCGCGAACACCTGCTGCGTGACGTCCTCAGCTTCGTGATCGTCCTTCAGGATCGAGCGCACGTAGCCGTAGATGTTGTGCGAGTACGAGACGTAGAGGAAATGCAGCGCGTCACGGTCGCCCTCTTTGGCGCGGGCGACGGCAAGCGCGACTCTTCGCTTCATCTCCGGCGACTCGTCGACGAACGGCTTCGCGTGGAAGCCGACCCTGCCCCGAGTCGCGGAAAACCCAAGTGTGATCACTTCTGGCCCCTGTCTATTGAGACTGCTGTCTGTGCCCCGAGCAAGCCGCCCTGGTGCGGCTCTTTGCGAGCGACGATCTGACGCTCGCTCCCCGGTCATACATGGGTGACACAGTGGCCCCCCGGTTACTCCCGACAGTCAGTATTGAGGCGCATCACCAAGTGGTCAATGGCCGGTGCGGCCCTTGAGGCGTTCACGCGGCTGAACACCTATATGCATCTTTTGAACCCAAAACCTTTGCAATATTTCAGCGGTTCGGGTATAAATTTGCGCGCGGGCTGTTGCCAATTCCTTGGGGGCGCCATGGGTTCGATCGTGCGAGCGCAATTAGGCGCAGACGGTCGGAGATCCGACGGTTCAATCTTGCAGCGGGGCTACACCGATGTTCGAGAACGTCGGGCTCCGCGCCGCCTTGCTTGGCGTCCCAATACGGACTACGGCAGCCCCGCGCCAGTCGTCGAGATCGAGACCCGGCGTGCGCGTCCGACCGCGACACGCGCCGAGGAGCCCGCCGCTGTCGTGGCCAGGTCCGCCTCGCTCATGGTGGTGGCAATCGGTGTCGTCGCGATTGTCTGCTTCGGTCTGCTGAGTTCAGCGCGCCT
>Ga0302314_10013376_pt1 | contig 14116 bp, 11 predicted proteins | sample III_Palsa_N2_3_FD_200533 | JGI IMG/M metagenome (GOLD analysis project Ga0302314, IMG submission 200533) | Peat permafrost microbial communities from Stordalen Mire near Abisko, Sweden - III_Palsa_N2_3 | ecosystem: Environmental > Terrestrial > Soil > Palsa > Peat permafrost | place: Sweden... | reverse complement strand
TGCCTTGACGGCGGGCAGCGTCGTGGCGTTGTTGCCCTTGTCGCAGACGATCTCGTAGGTGACCAGCGAGATCGGGTACGCGCCGGCGGTGGTGGTGGCGTAGTTCAGGTTCAGCGCCAGGTCCTGACCGGTGCCGGCGACGGTGGCCTCGGACACGGCCGCGGCGGCGGCGGTGCCGCTCGGGGCGACCGCGGTGCCACCGGGGGCAGCCAGGATGGAGGCGGTGGTGATGTTCTTCGCAGTGGCGTAGGACAGCTCGAAGTACGAGATCGAGCCGCTGACCTGGGAGACCTGGGCGGCGAGCGCGGCGGAGCCCTTGGCGCTCTGGCCGGTGGGGGCCGGCCACTGCGAGTTGGAGCCGTAGGTCCAGTCGGCCTTGGCGGCGGCGGCCAGGTAGGCCGAGAAGTTGGCGCTGGTGCCCGAGCCGTCCGAGCGGTGGAAGGTCTGGATCTTCAGGCTCGGCAGGGTGGCGCTCGGGTTGAGGGCCTTGATCGCCGGGTCGTTCCAGGTGGTGATCTTGCCGTCGAAGATCTGCGCCAGCACGGAGGCGTTCAGGACCAGGTTGCTCACGCCGGGGACGTTGTAGCCGATCGAGATCGGGCCGCCGACCATGGGCAGGTTGATGGCCTGGCCGGTGCCGCCGCAGGCGGAGCCGGTCTTGGCCTCGTCGGCCGGCTTCATCGCGGAGTCGGAGCCGGCGAAGGCCACCTTGCCGGCGGTGAAGGAGGTGCGGCCGGCGGAGGAGCCGGTGCCCGAGTAGTCGATGGTGACGTTGGGGCAGATCGCCTGGAACTTCTGGACCCACGCGGAGATCGCGTTCTGCTGAGCGGTGGAGCCGGCGGCCAGGAGCTGGACGCTGCCGCTGCCGCAGTTGGTGGCGGCGGCTGTGGCGCTGGCACCGGTGGACGCGGAGGCGCTGCTGCCGCTGGAGGCGTTGTTGTTGTTGGAGCCGCACGCCGCGAGCGTCAGCGTGCTGACGACCGCCACGGCGCCGAGGGCGAGGGCCTTGGTGCGGCCGTTCCGCTGGAGCTTCACTTGGTGTCCCTTTCGGCGTGGCCCCGGCCGTCTGGCCTGGACCTTCGTAGTGGAGGGAGGGTCTTGCGGCCTCCGACAACACAGGACGTTAGGCGGGGGAGGTGAAGCAACAGGCCAGCACAAATGAACGGAGGGTGAACCTCGGACGGACGCCGGGATACGGCGTGCGGTAGTAACGGTTTCACTACGACGACGACACGGCTGGGTCAAGCTGATTTACCGATTCTCGGTCTGCGTCAACTCCCGTTCACGGCAAGCGGGCTGCCCCGAAGCGGAGGGTCACTCGCACAACTGCTTCAGCAGGGCGTCGACCAGGGCGCGGTCGTGGCTGTGGGTGAGCCGCCGCCGGGCCCGCTCGGCGGGCAGCCACTCCAGCCGGTCCACCTCGCGGTTGGGGGCGAACGCGCCCCGGATCCGGACCGCCGACCAGTAGCGGACCCGCTTCGGCCGACCCTTCACCAGGTAGTGCTGGGTCGGCAGCCGGGAGCCCAGCGCCACCTGCATCCCGGTCTCCTCCAGGGCCTCCCGGAGGGCGGCCGCCCGGTGCCGCTCGCCCTCCTTCAGCTTGCCCTTGGGGAAGGTCCAGTCGCACCACTTGGGGCGGTGGATCAGCGCCAGATCGGGCTCGTCCGAGTCCTGTCCCGGCCGCCACAGCACCACGCCGGCGGCGCGCACCTGCTCCTCCCGGTCCTTGCGGCGGGCTGCGGGTGGGGTCAGCGGGTCAACCATGAGTCAGCGAGCCGTTCCGGAGCGAGGGTGTCGGGCCAGGTCGTGCTGAAGGCATGGCGGGCCGCTTCCACCTCCAGGCGTTGATCAGCATGGACCACACCCAGGACATAGGCGGTGGCGGGGGTGATCCGCGGGGTGGCCCCGGCCAGCGCGGCGGCCTCGGCGGCCTCCGCCGCCTCCTCGTGCCGGCCCAGCAGTCGGGCCAGCTCGGCCAGCCCGCTCGTCGAGCGGGCCGCCTCCGGGCCCAGCAACGGGGAGCAGACCTCCAGCGCGTAGCGGGCGCGCAGCGCCAGCAGCCGGACCTGGCGCCAGGGCAGCGCGTCCTCCGGTTCGCGCAGACCGGCCCCGTTGTACGGGGTGGCGGCGCGCTGGAGCGGCAGCACGGCCACCGCCTCGGCGAGCCGGCGGCGCGCCTCGGCCGCGTAGGGGAGCAGCGTCGCGGGGTCGGCGGAACCGGCCGGGTTGCGCAGCGGCAGGTCGGAGACCAGCAGGGTCATCCGGTCCGCGACCGCGTGGAAGCGGGCCGAGCCGAGCTCCTGCAGGGCGAGGCTGTGCGCCCGCGAGCGGGCGAGGCTGAGCTGGCGCTCCAGCAGCGCCCTGGCCTTGGGCGCGCCGGGGGCGGCGGCCGCGTCGACGCAGGAGAGTGCGTCGAGCGCGGCCGTCAGCCGGGCCAGCCTGCGGGTGTAGACCTGCTCCTGGCCGAGCAGCCCGCCCAGCCGGGTGAGCTCCTCGCGCAGCCCGCGGGCCCAGCCGGGGTCGAGCAGGTCCTCGAAGGTGTGCAACGCCCCGGCGACCCGCCGCAGGATGCGCGGCTCTATCGCGGGCAGTCCGCGCAGGAAGGTTCCCGCGTGCAGGGCGAGGTGCGCGGCCAGGGCCTCCCCCGCGGTGCCGGGCACGCCGTCGTTCGATCCGGCCCTGTCCGGCAGGGCCTGCTCCGGCACGGCCGCGCCCGGCACAGCGTTCACGGAGGTGGCGAGCGCACCCGGTGCGTCGGTCATCGTGCCTAAATCCCCGTTGTCGTCTCGGTCGTCGTGTGACTCGGTCTCAGTTCCTCGGGCCACCCTGACCCCAGCCGTCGGTGCGTCGGGCCCTCCGGCGCGAGTCGATGAGCAGCTCCTGGACGTTGCGCAGCGGTGTGCCGTCGTCGGCGTGCGCATGGCGGGTCCAGGTGCCGTCGGGTCCCAGGTGCCAGGAGGAGGTGTCGTCGGCGGTGCCGAGTTCCAGCAGTCCGGCGAGCTCGGCGCGGTGGCCGGGGTCGGTGACCCGGAGCAGCGCCTCGATCCGGCGGTCGAGGTTGCGGTGCATCATGTCGGCGCTGCCGATCCACACCTCGGGGTCGCCGCCGTTGCCGAAGAGGAAGATCCGGGAGTGTTCGAGGAAGCGCCCGAGGATGCTGCGGACCCGGATGTTCTCGGACAGCCCGGGGACGCCGGGCCGGATGGCGCAGATCCCGCGCACCCAGACGTCGACCGGGACGCCCGCGCGGGAGGCCTGGTAGAGCGCGTCGATGATCGCCTCGTCGACGATGGAGTTGAGCTTGAACTGGATCCGGGCCGGGCGGCCGGCCTGGTGGTGGGCGATCTCGTCGTTGATCCGGGTGACCAGCCCCTGGCGCAGCGAGCGCGGCGCGACCAGCAGCCGGCGGTAGGACTCGCGGCGGGAGTAGCCGGACAGCCGGTTGAACAGGTCCGAGAGGTCCGCGCCGACCTGCGGGTCGGCGGTGATGATGCCCAGGTCCTCGTACATCCGCGCAGTCTTGGGGTGGTAGTTGCCGGTGCCGACATGGGCGTAGCGGCGCAGCGTCTCGCCCTCCTGGCGGACCACCAGCGACAGCTTGGAGTGGGTCTTCAGGCCGACCAGGCCGTAGACCACGTGGCAGCCGGCCTCTTCCAGCTTCCGCGCCCACTTGATGTTGGCCTGCTCGTCGAACCGGGCCTTGATCTCGACCAGCACCAGCACCTGCTTGCCGGACTCGGCCGCGTCGATCAGCGCGTCCACGATCGGCGAGTCGCCGCTGGTCCGGTAGAGGGTCTGCTTGATCGCCAGCACCTGCGGGTCGTTCGCGGCCTGCTCGAGGAAGGCCGTGACCGAGGTCGAGAAGGAGTCGTAGGGGTGGTGCAGCAGCACGTCGCGCTCACGGACGGCGGCGAAGATGTCGGGCTGCGAGGCGGACTCGACGTCCGACAGGCCGCGCGCGGTCCCGGCGATGAACGCCGGGTACTTCAGCTCCGGTCGGTCCAGCCCGGCGATGGCGAACAGCCCGGTCAGGTCCAGCGGACCGGGCAGCGGGTAGACCTCGGACTGGGTGATGTTCAGCTCGCGGACCAGCAGGTCGAGGACGTAGGGGTCGATCGACTCCTCGACCTCCAGCCGGACCGGCGGGCCGAAGCGGCGCCGCATCAGCTCCTTCTCCAGCGCCTTGAGGATGTTCTCGGTGTCGTCCTCCTCGACCTCCAGGTCCTCGTTGCGAGTGACCCGGAAGGCGTGGTGGTCGAGCACCTCCATCCCCGGGAACAGCTCCTCCAGGTGCGCGCCCATCACGTCCTCCAGCGGGACGTAGCGCGCGGGGGAGGCTTCGAGGAAGCGGTTGAGCGACTGCGGGACCTTCACCCGGGCGAAGTGCTTGTGGCCGCTGACCGGGTTGCGGACGACCACGGCCAGGTTGAGCGACAGTCCGGAGATGTAGGGGAACGGGTGCGCCGGGTCCACCGCCAGCGGGGTGAGCACCGGGAAGATCTGCTGCCGGAACAGGGTCAGCAGCCGGGCCTGCTCCTTGTCGGTGAGCTCGCTCCAGCGGACCAGCTCTATGCCCTCGGCGGCCAGCGCGGGCTGGACGTCCTGCTGGAAGCAGGCGGCGTGGCGGGCCATGAGCTCGCGCGAGCGCTTCCAGATCTGCTCCAGCACCTCGCGCGGCTGCAGCCCGGCAGCGGAGCGGGTGGCGACACCGGTCGCGATCCGGCGCTTCAGGCCGGCGACCCTGACCATGAAGAACTCGTCCAGGTTGCTGCCGAAGATCGCCAGGAACTTGGCCCGTTCCAGCAGCGGGGTCTCCGGGTCCTCGGCGAGTTCCAGCACCCGTTCGTTGAAGGCCAGCCAGCTGCGCTCGCGGTCCAGGAACCGGTTCTGCGGCAGCTCCTCCTCGGCGAGTTCGGCCAGCTCCCGACTGTCGGGGAGGCGCAGCACCTGCCCCGGCTCGGCGGCCGGGGTGGTGGCGCCGGTGGCGCTCGCGGGGGAGGTCGTGGTGGCGATGGACGGCTTGGCAGGCACAGGTGGTGCAGGGTGGGCGGCGGTCATGGTGGGCGGCTCCTCCTGCGGGATGTCATCCGTACGGGTCTGCGCGTGGCGTGATAGACGGGGCGGAGACACTACGGATTGCATTTCGTGATCTTTGCAACGGTGGTTGAACTCAAGGTAAATAGCGGATGGCCTGCAGGAAAGCTGAGGCGGTCGCCTCAGGGCAGGGGCGAGTCGGACGCCGGCTTCCGATACATCAGGTCGACTTCGTGCACCTGGAACCCCAACCTCTCGTATACCCGGACCGCTGCCGGGTTATCGGCGTCCACGTACAGCAGCACCGTGTCCAGGCCCCTGACCTGCGCCAGGTACCGGAGGCCGACGGCGGTCAGGGCCCGGCCGAGGCCGCTGCCCTGCTCGTCCGGGGCCACGCCGACCACGTACACCTCGCCGAGGCCGCCCTCGGTCTTCGTCCAATGGAAACCGACGAGACGGCCCCCGCGCTCGGCGAGGAAGAAGCCCTCCGGGTCGAACCACGGCTCGGCCAGCCGCTCGGCCAGGTCCTGCCGGGTCCAGGAGCCCTGCTCCGGGTGGTGGGCGAAGGCGGCGGCGTTCAGCGCCAGCCAGGCGTCCTCGTCCTGCCCCGGGACGAAGGTGCGCAGGGTCACCCCGGGCGGCAGCACCGGCTCGATGTCGGCCGGCAGGCTCCGGCGCATCTGCCGCAGCTCGCGGAACAGCTCCAGGCCGAACTCCTCGGCCAGCCGTCGGGCCGCCGGGTGGCCGCCGTGCGCCCACACCTGCCGTGCGCCGTCCACCTCGGCCGCCACCGCCAGCGCCCGGCCGTGTCCGGCCTCCCGCCAGGCCGGGTCGACCACCAGCTCGGCCGTGCCCTCCCCGTCCAACTGCGCGTAGCCGACGAGCCGGTGCTCCTCGTCGTACCGCAGCAGGTGCCGCACCCCCTCGCGCGGCCCGCGCAGGGCCAGCCGGCCCTGCTCCGAGACGGCGGCCTTGCCGTCCGCCTCCGCCGCCCGCTCCAGCACCGCTCCGACGAGCACCTGCTGCTCCGCGTCCAACACCGATATGACCTCGACCTCATCCATGGGTCGAGCCTATGCCGGGCATCGGGTACCGCGCCGGGCACACTTTCGGACGACTACGGGCGCGGGTCCGTCCCGGTGCCGCCCAGCGGCGGGGTGGCGGGCGGGGGCGTGGGGGCTCCGGGGAGCCGGATGGTGGCCAGCGCGCCGCCGGTGGAGCCGTCCGGGCCGGGGGCGGCGGCGGCCAGCGAGACCTCGCCGCCGGCGTCGCGGATGGTCTGGGCGACGATCGCCAGACCCAGGCCCGAGCCGGGCATCTGCCGGGCCGAGGGCGAGCGCCAGAAGCGGTCGAAGACGTGCGGCAGGTCCTCGGCCGGGATGCCCGGGCCGTGGTCCCGCACGGTCAGCGTGCCGAAGCGCAGCCGGACGTCGATCGCGCCGCCGGGCGGGCTGAACTTCACCGCGTTGTCCAGCAGGTTGATCACCGCCCGCTCCATGGTGTGGGCGTCCGCCCGGACGAACCACGGCTCCAGCTGGACGTTGAAGACCAGCCCGGGGCCGCGCAGCCGCGCCCGGTCCAGGGCGCGGGCCGCGATGTCGTGCAGCGGCAGCACCTCCAGCGGGCGCGAGCCCTTCGGCCTGGTCGGCCGGGACAGCTCCAGCAGGTCGCCGATGAGCGTGGACAGCTCCACCATCTGCGCCTTCATATTGCGCAGCATCCGCGAGCGGGTGTCCTCGGGCAGCGCCCGACCGGTCTCCTCGCTGCGCACCAGCAGGTCCACGTTGGTGCGCAGGGAGGTCAGCGGCGTCCGCAGCTCGTGCCCGGCGTCGGCGATCAGCTGGGACTGCCGGTCACGGGAGCTGGCCAGCGCGGTGCTCATCGAGTTGAACGACTCGCTCAGCCGCGCGATCTCGTCACTGCCGTGCACGTCGATGGTGGTGCCGGGCTCCTGGGTGCGGGCGATGTGCTCGACCGCGTCGGTGAGCTTGTCCACCGGCTTCAGCGCTGCGCGCGCCACCACCAGCCCGATCCCGGCGGCGCCCAGCGCTCCTATGGCCGCGACGCAGATCAGGACGATGGCGAGGTACTGGAGCGAACGCTGGAGTTCGTGGAGCGGATAAGCGATCAGCAGCGTCTCCTGCTGGCCCTGGACCGACACGCTGGCGATACGGACCAGGGCCGGTTGGCCGTTGCTGTAGCTGCCGTGCCGGATCACTGCTTGGCCCGGGGAAAGCGTGGTCAGTTGAGCGTTGGCGACATCTGTGTTCTCGGTCTCGATGCCGCGCGTGGCTCCGAGCGGGAGGCAGATCTGGGTGCCAGTGGTCGTGGCCACGATCAGCTCGGTGTCCAGGTAGGTCGGCTGGATCTGAGCGTTGCCGGGCGTACCCACTGCGGCATCTGCGGCAGAGACCTTGGCAAGCGCATCTGCAATGGAGTAGCCGCAGTAGAAGTAGGGATTCGGCGTACCCGTAACGACCATGTTTCGCGAGTTGATGCTGATGTTGGTCAGAGACTGCTTGGCCTGGTCGTTGAGCTGGCCCTTCACCACGAACCAGCAGGTGGCCGCGCAGACCGCGATGGCGACTGCCACGGCGGCGGCGGTCAGTATCGAGAGTCGGCCGCGCAACGACATCCGGGTGAACCAGCCGGACCAGCGGTGCGCCTGTTCCGCGTGCTCGACGGTGGTCTCCCGCTCGTCCGGTGGTGTCTCGGTGTCGGTCATCAGTTTTCTCGGTCCCCGTTGGTGGTGCCCGCGCCGTCGGCGGGAGTCAGCTGCTTCGTTCGACGGCGCGCAGGGCGTAGCCCACGCCGCGGACGGTGTGGACCAGGCGCGGCATGCCGCCGGCCTCGGTCTTACGGCGCAGGTACATCACGTAGACGTCCAGCGAGTTCGAGGACGGTTCGAAGTCGAAGCCCCAGACCGCCTTGAGGATCTGCTCGCGGGTCAGCACCTGGCGCGGGTGCGCCATGAACATCTCCAGCAGCATGTACTCCGTGCGGGTGAGCTCGACCGGGTGTCCGGCCCGGGTCACCTCGCGCGTCGTGGTGTTCATCCGGAGGTCCTCGAAGGAGAGGATCTCGTCGTTGGCGGGCCCGTCGCCGAGCCCCGCCGCCTGCACGATCGAGTTGCGCCGCAGCAGCGCCCGGACCCGGGCCAGCAGCTCGTCCAGCTCGAATGGCTTGGCCAGGTAGTCGTCCGCGCCGACGTCCAGGCCGGTGACCCGGTCGCCGACGGCGTCGCGCGCGGTCAGCATCAGCACCGGCACCTGGTCGCCGCGGCCGCGGAGCCGGCGGACCGCCGTGAGGCCGTCCATCCGCGGCATCATGATGTCGAGCAGCACCAGGTCGGGCCTGGTCTCGGCGATGGTGTCCAGTGCCTCGACGCCGTCGCAGGCCGTGCTGACCTGGTAGCCCTCGAAGGCGAGGCTGCTTTCGAGGGCGTCCCGCAGAGCGGGCTCGTCGTCCACGACGAGGATGCGCGCCAGCGCCTCCACCTCGGAGGAGGAGGACTCGTTGGTGGAGGCGTTGGCGGCAGGCATGCGGACTGCTCCTCGGTCTTGCTTCGGTCACGGTGGCTTGTGTCCGTGATTGTCCTGTAAGGGCGCGCCCCGGGGCCACGGTTCGGGCGGGCCCCCACCCGAACGGGGCCCCGGGACTGCCTCAGCTGGTGATGCTCTGGCCGTTCTGCAACTGGCCGAGGACCGCCTTGACGGTGTTGATCGGGATCGCGAAGCCGAGGCCGACGCTGCCGGCCTGGCCGCTGGAGCTCTGCGAGCCGGAGCTGGAGGAGGCGTTGTACATCGACGCGTTGATCCCGATGACCTGGCCGGAGCTGTTGAGCAGCGGGCCGCCGGAGTTGCCGGGGTTCAGCGAGGCGTCGGTCTGGATGGCGTTGTAGGTCGCGGTCTGGCTGCTGGAGCCAGAGCCGTTGTTGGAGCCGCCGTAGCCCTGCTGGCCGGACCAGCTGGGGAAGCCGAAGCCGCCGTTGCTCTGGGTGGTGGCCTCGCTGACGTCCACGGTGACCTTGCGGTTCAGGGCGCTGACGATGCCGGCGGTGACGGTGCCGGTGAGGCCGTCCGGGTTGCCGATCGCGACCACGGAGTCGCCGATCGCGACCTGGCTGGAGTCGCCGAGCGAGGCGACCGGGAGGCCGCTGACGTTCGCGGCCTTGATGACGGCGATGTCGGAGCCGGCGTCGGTGCCGACGATGCTCGCGCTGGTGGTCTTGCCGTTGCTGAAGGTGATCTTGATGGTGGCCTGGCTGTTGCCGGCCGCCGAGGAGATCACGTGGTAGTTGGTCAGGATCTGACCGGTGGAGGTCAGCACGATGCCGGTGCCGATGTCCTCGCTGTTCGCGGTGTCCACGGTGATCTGCACGGTGGCGGGCGAGACGGCGGCGGCGATCGCGGCGACGGTGTTGGTGTTCTTCGAGTCCGAGGTGACCACGGCGGAGGTGCTGTAGTTCCCGGTCTTCTGGGTGCTGGTGCTGATGTAGCCGCCGGCCACCCCGCCGGCCAGCGCGGAGATCAGGGCCACGGCGGCGACCAGCATCAGCGGGCGACGCTTCCAGCTGCGCTTGGCCGGGGTGCCCTCGCCGTCGCCCTCCGCGCCGGACCCGGCGGTGCCGTCGGCGCCCTCGCCACCGCCGCCGAAGCCACCGCCGCCGAAGCCCTCGCCGCCGTATCCGGCCTGGCCGGACTCGGCGGAGAAGTCGGCGCTGTAGACCGCCCCGGCCGGAGCGGCCGGGTAGGCCGGCTGGTTCGGGTAGGCCGCCTGCGCCGGGTAGGCCGCCTGCCCCTGGTAGGGCTGGGCCTGGTACGGCGCGGGCGGCGGGGCGAAGCCGGGGAGGACGGTACCGTCGATCGGCGCGCCCGAGGTGTACGGCGCCGGCTGGTGCGCGGTCGGCTGGTACGGCGGCACCGGCGGCGCGGCCGGGACGGCGCCGGTCGGCTCCACGGCGGGCAGCTGGGCGGTGGGCGCCGGCGTCGTCGGCAGCGGCGCGGTCTGCTCGGAGCCGCCGGTGGCCCAGGCGCCCTCCGACTCGTAGGGGGACGCTCCCGGCTCGGGGGCGCTGGCAGGATTCGGGTGCGTGTCGGTCATGGCACCAAGTTCCGCCCGGAAGATGAGAGCTCGCTGAGAGCCAGCTCATAAGGCGACGAAAGATTTTTCCGTCCGGATGAGGGCCTGTTCATGAGCGGCTCCGGGGGGATTCGCCGCACCCGCAGGAGCGGCGGACGACCAGTCGGCTGGGGAACCGGCGGACCCGGGGCGTGTCCGATCCGGGCACCAGCAACGAGTCGTCCAGCACCAGGTCCACGGCGGCCCGCGCCATGGCGTCCCGGTCGGAGGCGACGGTGGTCAGCGGCGGGTCGCTGAACCCGGCCTCGGGCAGGTCGTCGAAGCCGGCCACGGCCAGGTCCTCCGGCACCCGCAGGCCGACCTCGCGGGCCGCCCGCAGCACCCCGATGGCCTGGTCGTCGGTGGAGCAGAAGATCGCCGGGGGCCGGTCCGGCGAGTCGAGCAGGTCCACTGCGACCCGGTAGGCGCCGTAGCGGTCGAAGGGGGCGTCGATCAGACGGCCCTTGGCCTCGGTGTCGACCCCGGCGGCGGCCATGGCCCGGCGCCAGCCCTCGGTGTGGTCGACCACCGGGTCGCCGGGGGCGGGTGCGGCGACCGGACCGCCGAAGCAGGCGACGTACGGGTGGCCGTGCCCCAGCAGGTGCGCCACGGCCAGCTCGGCGCCGCCGACGTCGTCGGTGACCACGGCCACGTCCTCGGAGCTGGCCGGTCGGCGGTGCAGCAGCACCACCCGGGCGTCGTCGTGGGCCGCGAACTCGGCGGCCGTCTGCAGCGAGGGGCCCTGGCTGATCAGGATCAGCCCGGCGACGCGCATCCCCAGGAACGCCCGGACGTAGTGGATCTCGCGCTCGGCGGTGTAGTCGGAGTTGCCCAGCAGCACGATCTTGCCGCGCTCGGACGCGACCCGCTCCACCGCGTGCGACAGCTCCGCGAAGAACGGCTGGCGGGCGTCCGGGACGACCATGCCGATCAGATTGGTGCGCCGGCTCGCCATCGCCTGGGCGACGCTGTTCGGGCGGTAGCCGAGCTCGGCTATGGCCGCCAGCACCCGCTCGCGGGTCGCCGGGGCGACCGGTCGGGGGCCGTTGTTGATGACATAGCTGACGACCGCGGTGGACGTCCCCGCCAGCCTGGCCACATCGTCGCGCGTCACCTTGGGCACGCTGGCATCCTACGCGTCCCGGCGGCGGACGCCCGGGTGGAGCCGGGCCGCCCCCGGCCCCTCCCGGGGCTCAGACCTCCAGGTCGACCCCGGCCGGGTCCGGCACGGTGTCGTGGCTGCCCAGCGCCTGGGCGGTCTTGTCCGCCTTCTCCGGGACCACGAAGCGGTAGCCGACGTTGCGCACCGTCCCGATCAGCTGTTCGTGTTCGGGACCGAGCTTGGCCCGCAGCCGCCGCACATGGACGTCCACGGTGCGGGTGCCGCCGAAGTAGTCGTAGCCCCAGACCTCCTGCAGCAGCTGGGCCCGGGTGAAGACCCGGCCCGGGTGCTGCGCGAGGTACTTGATCAGCTCGAACTCCTTGAAGGTCAGGTCCAGGACCCGGCCCTTGAGCTTGGCGCTGTAGGTCGCCTCGTCGACCGAGAGGTCGCCGTTGCGGATCTCCATCGGACTGTCGTCCTGGACGACCTGCGCCCGGCCCATGGCCAGCCGCAGCCGGGCCTCGACCTCGGCCGGACCGGCGGTGTCGAGCAGGACGTCGTCGATGCCCCAGTCGGCGGTGACGGCGGCCAGGCCGCCCTCGGTCACCACCAGCAGCACCGGCGCACCGGGGCCGGTGGAGCGGAGCAGCTGGCACAGGCTGCGGATGTGGGGCAGGTCCCGTCGGCCGTCGACCAGGATCACGTCGGCGCTGGGGGTGTCCACCAGGGCGGAGCCCTCAGCGGGCGCCACGCGCACGCTGTGCAGCAGCAGGCCGAGCGCGGGGAGGACTTCGGCGGAGGGCTGGAGGGCGTTGGTCAGCAGCAGCAGAGAACTCATACCCGGGTAGTCCCCTTTCCGGGCGACGGAGGGTTGGCAACTCCGAGACTCCCGGCGGGCACACCGCACTGTGCGCGCCACCGGCCTTGCAACGAGCGATCGATTCAGGCTTCTGAATGTCGGGTGTCCGAATGCACAAAAGGACCCGGGGGCGACTCTGCCCGGATCCCTTGGAGAAGGAGAATAGCCCACATGGACGCGAGCGCGAAGAGTCTGACCAGGAAAGAGGGGGGCGCGCAGCCGTGGGGAGCGCCTGCGGAGGCGTTGCTCACCACGGCGGACGGCGTGCGCCTGCACGCCTCCTACACCCCGCCGCAGCAGCCGGGGACCGGGCGGGTCGTGGTCCTCGCGCACGGCTTCACCGGCGCCGTCGAACGTCCGGCGGTGCTCCGCGCGGTGCGGCTGCTGTCGCGGCAGGCGGGCGTCGTCAGCTTCTCGTTCCGGGGGCACGGGCGCTCCGGCGGCCTGTCCACCGTCGGCGACCTGGAGGTGCTCGATGTCGAGGCGGCCGCCGACTGGGCGCGCACCCTCGGCTTCGACTCGGTGGCCACCCTGGGCTTCTCGCTGGGCGGCGCGGTCGTGCTGCGCCATGCCGCGCTGTACGAGGGCGTGTCGGCGGTCGCCACCGTCAGCGCCCCGGCCCGCTGGTACTACCGGGGGACGGTGCCGATGCGGCGGTTGCACTGGGTGGTGATGAAACCGCTGGGACGGGTGGTCGGCCGCCTCGGGCTGCGCACCCGGATCGACCCGCACGAGTGGCGGCAGGTCCCGCTGCCCCCGGTGGACGCGGCGGCGCGGCTGGCCGAGCGCGGCGTTCCGCTGCTGGTGGTGCACGGGGACAGCGATCCGTACTTCCCGCTGGACCATCCGCGCTCGCTGCAGGTCGCGGCCGGCCCGGACCGGGCCGAGCTGTGGATCGAACCCGGATTCGGACACGCCGAGAACGCCGCCGACGACGCTCTGATCGAACGTGTGGGCGACTGGCTGACCAGTGCGCGGTGACGGCACCCGGGTGGAAGGGACATGATGTTCCGATGCGAGCTTCCACCGAGGAGGATGAGATGGCCGGGACGACGGCATCCGCCTGCCCCGCCGACACCCCCGAATCCTCCGGGGCGACCAGTTCGGCAGGGACGGCACGGAGCGGCGTGATCCGCTACTGGGCCGCCGCCAAGGCCGAGGCCGGGACGGGCGAGGAGCCCTACCGGGCGGCGACCCTCCAGGAGGCCCTGGAGACGGCCCGGCAGCTCCACGCCGACCGGCCGGGCTTCGCCCGGGTCCTCGGGCTCTGCTCCTTCCTGGTCGACGGCGATCCGGTCGGCGCCCGCGACCACGCGTCGATCGCCCTGAGCGAGGGCGGCAGCGTCGAGGTCCTGCCCCCCTTCGCGGGCGGGTGACGGCGGCCATGTCCGAATACCCCAGCTATCCCGGGGACGGCTCTCCCCAGGCGCCCCAGCCCTCCGGCTCGGGCGCGCCGATCTACCCCGCCGGCTACTCGTCCGGCCCGGGCGGCGACGTCGAGGCCACGGCCTACCTGCCGCCGATCCCCGCGCTGCCCAGCGACCCGCTGAGCGGACCGCTGCCGTACGGCGCGCCGTATCCGGGCCAGTACGCGGCACAGCAGCCCCCGCCGCCGCAGGGCCAGCCGTACCAGGGCCAGCAGCACCAGGGCCAGCAGCACCAGGGCCGGCCGTCGTACCCGGCCCAGCCGTCGTACCCGGCCCAGCAGCAGCCCTACCAGCAGCCGCCCGACCCGCGCGGGTACGCCGCCGACCAGGGCCAGCCGCCGCCGAACTCGCGCTTCGGACAGATCCACGAGAAGTACGCCACCGGTGAGGTGCACCTGCCTCCGCAGGCCCAGCTCCAGCCGCAGGCCCAGCCGGCCTGGCCGGAGAACTGGGAGCAGCCGGAGCAGACCCCCGGCCGGCCGGCGCCCGCCGCCGCGCCGCCGATGGCCTGGCAGCCGCAGACCGCTGCGGCGCCGCCCGCACCGGGCTACCCGCCCGTGCAGGCGCCGCCCG
>Ga0302314_10013375_pt1 | contig 14117 bp, 14 predicted proteins | sample III_Palsa_N2_3_FD_200533 | JGI IMG/M metagenome (GOLD analysis project Ga0302314, IMG submission 200533) | Peat permafrost microbial communities from Stordalen Mire near Abisko, Sweden - III_Palsa_N2_3 | ecosystem: Environmental > Terrestrial > Soil > Palsa > Peat permafrost | place: Sweden... | reverse complement strand
GTTCAAGAAAGACAAGCTGACCATGCGCAACCTGGTCGACTTCGGGTCGATCAGTCCGGAAGGCGCGCGGGTGCTGGGCGTCATCGGCGCCTCGCGATGCAACATCCTGATCTCCGGCGGCACCGGCTCCGGCAAGACCACGCTGCTGAACACCCTGACCGCCTTCATCGACCCCACCGAGCGGGTGATCACCTGCGAGGACGCGGCCGAACTGCAGCTGCAGCAGCCGCACGTGGTGCGCCTTGAAACCCGGCCGCCGAATCTGGAAGGCTCGGGCCAGATCACCATGCGTGACCTAGTGAAGAACTGCCTGCGGATGCGGCCCGAACGGATCATCGTCGGCGAAGTGCGTGGCCCCGAGGCCTTCGACCTTTTGCAGGCCATGAACACTGGCCATGACGGCTCCATGGGCACCCTGCACGCCAACACCCCGCGCGAGGCGATCAGCCGCCTGGAATCCATGATCACCATGGGCGGCTACGGCCTGCCGTCGAAAACTATCCGCGAGATGATCGTCGGCTCGGTGGATGTGATCATCCAGGCCGCCCGTCTGCGTGACGGCTCGCGGCGCATCACCCACATTACCGAGGTGTTGGGGCTGGAAGGCGAAGTCATCATCACCCAGGACCTGTTCGTCTACGAGATCACCGGCGAGGATTCGCTGGGGGGCGTGGTCGGCAAGCACCGTTCCACCGGCATCGCCCGGCCGAGATTCTGGGACCGCGCCCGCTATTACGGTCTTGAGCGCGAGCTGGCCGAGGCCCTGGACGCCGCCGAGTGACCTTCTTGACCATCATCGTCGCGGTGCTGGGCTTCGTCATGGTGGCGGGGCTGGGCATGGCCTTCGCCGGCGGCGGCGACGCCAAGACCGTCAAGCGCACCCAGGCCATCTCCGGCCCAAGTCGCGACCGCAACGCTCGCACCAAGCCGGCGGCCAACGAGCCGGGCGCCCGGCGCAAACAGCTGCTCAAGTCGCTGAAGGAGCAGGAACGGCAACAGCGCAAGGCCCAGCTCACCCTCGGCGCGCGCCTGCAGCAGGCGGGCCTCAGTATTACGGTCACCCAATTCTGGGTCGTCAGCGGCGTGTTCGGCGGCGTCCTCCTGCTCATCATGCTGCTGCTGCGTCAGGTGATATGGGTCGACCTCGGCGTACCCTTCGTTGCGGCCCTCGGCATTCCGCGCTGGGTCGTCGGCTTTCTCGCCACGCGTCGCACAAAGGCCTTCACCGAGGCCTTCGCCGACGCCATCGACGTGATCGTGCGCGGCATCAAATCCGGCCTGCCGGTGCACGACTGCCTGCGCATCATATCTCATGAAAGTCCCGCGCCTCTGGGTCCGGAGTTTCAGCGGCTGGTGGAGAATTTGGCTGTCGGCCTGACCATGGACCAGGCCATGGAGCAGATGTACGAGCGCATGCCGACCAACGAGCTGCGCTTCTTCTCCATCGTGCTGGCGATTCAGCAGAAGACCGGGGGCAACCTCGCCGAGGCGCTGGGCAATCTCTCGGCCGTGCTGCGCGCGCGAAAGCTCATGCGCGAGAAGATCAAGGCGCTTTCCTCTGAAGCCAAGGCGTCGGCCTTCATCATCGGCAGCCTGCCGCCCGCCGTGGTCGGATTGATCAGCGTCACCGCGCCGGCCTACATGGGGGTCATGTTCTCCGATCCCCGAGGCAAGCTGATGCTGCTCGGCGGCGTGATCTGGATGGCCATGGGCATCTTCGTCATGCGCAAAATGATCAACTTCAAGTTCTGAAGGGCGCCATGGACATCGTCAGCACCCTCTCCGATCCGACCAACGTCATCACCGCCGTGGTCGGGGTGGCCGTGTTCGCCACCGTGGTCACCCTGGCCGGCCCGCTGATGAGCCGCAGCCAGCTGGAAGGGCGGATGAAATCCGTGGCCAACCGGCGCGAGGAGCTGCGGCGAAAGTCCCGCCAAGCGCTGGCGAACCGGAACAACAGCGGCGGTCCGCGACTGCGCCACACCGATACGGGACTCTCCAAGCGGGTGGTGGAGCGGCTGGAGTTGTCGAGACTGCTTGAAGACCCCAAGGTGGTCGACAAGCTGGCCCAGGCCGGTTTCCGCGGCCCCCAGCCCGTGACCACCTTCTACTTTTTCCGCTTCATCGCCCCCTTTGTGCTGGCGGCGTCGGCGGCCTTCTATCTGTTCGTGGTCACCGGCTTCGGCCTGCCGACCATGACCAAGCTGTGCATCTGCATGGGGGCGATGGTGCTGGGCTACTACGCCCCCAACTTCTACATCTCCAACGTCGCCGCCAAGCGCCGGGAGTCCATTGTCGCCGGCTTCCCGGACGCCCTCGACCTGCTGTTGATCTGCGTCGAGTCCGGCATGTCCATCGAGGCGGCGCTGCAGAAAGTCAGTCAGGAGGTCGGCGCCTCCTCCATCGAACTGGCCGAGGAGTTGTCGCTGCTGGTGGCCGAACTGTCCTACCTGCCCGATCGCACCCTGGCCTATCAGGGCCTGGCCAAGCGAACCAACCATCCCGGGGTCAAGTCGGTGGCCACGGCCATGGTCCAGGCCGAGCGCTATGGCACGCCGCTGGGCGGCGCCTTGCGGACCATGGCCAAGGAAAACCGCGAGCTGCGCATGTCAGCCGCGGAAAAGATCGCCGCCGCCCTGCCGGCCAAGCTCACCGTGCCGATGATCATCTTCTTCCTGCCGGTGCTGTTCGTCTTCGTGCTTGGCCCGGCGATCATCAAGGTGCAGGACGCCATGGCGCCGAAATAGGCGCGGGCGGGAAAGGCCGATGGCGGATCAACTGACGCTCTATTTCGCGCCGGGGTCCTCGTCGATGGCGCCCCATATCGCCCTGCATGAGATCGGCTGCCCGTTCGAGGCGAAGCCGATTTCGTTCCACGCCGGCGACCTTCGCAAACCCGACTATCTGGCGATCAATGCTGAAGGCAATGTGCCAACCCTGCTGGTCGATGGCCGGCCGCTTACCGAGGTCGCCGCCATTCTCTACTATCTGGCCCGGACCTACCCCGAGGCGCGGCTCTGGCCTGCTGGTGATGTGGAAGCCGAGGCGCGGGTGGTGTCCTGGATGTCCTTCGCGGCTTCGGCGATCCATCCGGCGCGCAAGAAGGGGTCGGCTCACGCCATGGAAATCTACGCCATCGCCGATGCGCGGCTGGGCGATCGGCCGTGGCTGACCGGCGACTATTCCATCGCCGACATCCACCTGTTCCGGTTGTTCTGGCGGTTTGTAAACTCGCTGGGCGCGGACCGGAAAGCCCTGCCCAACCTGTTCGCCCACCACGACCGCATGCTCGCCCGGCCCGCCGTACAGCGCACCTTGGCGACCGAGGCGGCGGTGGGCTACGAGCTGCCGCCCTAGACCGCTTCCTTGCGCATGTAGATCGACCGCTTTGGCCGTTCCAGCACCCGGCGCAGCATGGGCTCGAAGGCCTCCAGCGGCATGGTGTCGTAGTTCGGATCGAACGCGCTCTGGTCGTACAGATGGCAGAACTGGGCGGTGTATTCGAAGTCCGGATGGCCGCGGTACTGTTCGCGCAGGTCCCGGTCCAGGCCCAGGTAATGGAAGAAGTAGTAGCCCTGGAAGATGCCGTGCTTGTCCATCATCCAATGGTTTCGCTCGGACACATAGGGCTTCATGATCACCGCGCCGATCTCGGCGTGGTTCGACGGGCCCAGGATGTCGCCGATGTCGTGGATCAGGGCGCAGACCACATATTCCTCGTCGCGCCCGTCGCGGTGCGCGCGGGTCGCGGTCTGCAGGCTGTGCTCCAGCCGGTCCACCGCAAAGCCGCCGCTGTCGCCGGCCAGCATCTTCAGATGCGCCAGCATCCGATCCGGCAGGGCGCGGCTGAACGGCCCCGAAGCCTGGGCGATGGCCATCCAGTCTTCCTGGGTGCCGTCCACCATGGCGTGGAACTTGGCCCGCGCCTCACTCGTCATTGCTTCGCCATCGGCCATCGTCGGAACTCCTTGATTGCTTGGTCCCATCGTGCGCGCGAGGCCCGCGCCCGTCAACGCGTCAGGCTCGACGCCATCGGGGGCGCCTTGCCGCGCCGGGCGGGCGAGCCTAGCGTTCTCCGCTAGTCTTCAGCCGCGCGAGACCAAGCCATGACCCACGTCACCTATGAGATCGTCGAGCACGACAGCGGCTGGGCCTATCGCGTGGACGGGGTCTATTCCGAGACCTTCCGGACCCATGACGACGCCCGCAAGGCGGCCCATCGCGCCGCCGGCGAACAAAGGGTCGGCGGCCAGACCCGGGGCATCACCTATGAGGACAAGAACGGCAAATGGCATGAGGAAATCGCCGACGGCGGCGATCGGCCGGACACCGACGTCGAGGGGTGAAGGCAATCAAGGCTCGCCCCGCGCCCCCGCCTCTGTTACATCCGCGCCCATGACGACGGTTCGGACAGGGTTTCGAATTAACCGCCCGGCGTGACGCCGCCGGAAACGGCTGACGCGCGCGCCGGGTTGTTTCGCCCCTCGTTCCCAGACCCTCCCATGGACCCGATTGATGGCCCCCGATTCTCCCGGCGATACTTCTGAAACCCCCGCAAAGTCTGGCGAAGCGGGCCGCGACTACCGGCCCACGGTCTTCCTGCCCGACACCCCGTTCCCCATGCGTGGCGGCCTGCCCCAGAAGGAGCCGGAAATCCTCGCCCGCTGGGCCGGGCAAGACCTGTACTTCGCCATCCGCAAGGCGCGGCAGGACGCCGGAGCGCCGCTCTACGTGCTGCATGATGGTCCGCCCTACGCCAACGGCGACATCCACATCGGCCATGCGCTGAACAAGACGCTGAAGGACTTCGTGGTCCGTTCGCGCTTCCTGCTCGGCTATGACGTCGACTACGTCCCGGGCTGGGACTGCCACGGCCTGCCGATCGAATGGAAGATCGAGGAGGAGTTCCGGGGCAAGGGCCGCCGCAAGGACGAGGTGTCCAAAGGCGAATTCCGCCAGCGCTGCCGCGAATACGCCGCCCACTGGATCACCTCGCAGTCGAAGGAGTTCCAGCGTCTGGGCATCCTCGGCGACTGGGCGGGCCGCTACGCCACCATGGACTACAAGTCCGAGGCGGCGATCGTCACCGAGTTCCACAAATTCATCGCCTCCGGCCAGCTCTATCGCGGCTCAAAGCCGGTGATGTGGAGTCCGGTGGAACGCACCGCCCTGGCCGACGCCGAGATCGAGTACCACGACCACGTCTCGCCGACGATCTGGGTAAAGTTCCCGGTGGTCGAGGGCGCGGATGCGGCTGACGGCGCCAGCGTGGTGATCTGGACCACCACCCCCTGGACCATCCCCGCCAACCGGGCGATCTCCTACAATCCCGACATCGCCTATGCCGTCTATCGGGTGGACGCCATGGAGACGAACCTGGCGTTCGAGCCCTGGGCCAAGCCCGGCGACAAGCTGATCGTCGCCGAGAAGCTGGCCGACGATGTCCGCGCCGCGGCCAAGATCGCGGAATGGACCAGGGTCGAGGCGATCGATCCGTCCGGCATGGAATGCGCCCACCCGCTGGCGGCGGTGGACTCCGGCTATGGCTTCGCCGTTCCGCTGCTGGCCGGCGATCACGTCACCGAGGACGCCGGCACCGGCTTCGTCCACACCGCGCCCGGCCACGGCGCCGACGACTATCTGGTCTGGCTGGCCCACGGTCATCGCGAAATCCCCGAGACCGTCGACGAGGACAGCGCCTACTACCCGCACGTGCCCCTGTTCGCCGGGCTCAAGGTGCTGGAGACCGAGGGCAAGAAGGCCGGCAAGTTCGGGCCGGCCAACGGCGCGGTGATGGAAAAGCTGATCGAGGCCGGCAATCTGCTGGCGCGCGGCCGGGTTGAGCACTCCTATCCCCACTCCTGGCGCTCCAAGGCGCCGGTGATCTTCCGCAACACCCCGCAGTGGTTCATCCGCATGGACGAGCCGCTGGACGACGAGGTGCATGGCGGCAAGACCCTGCGCGAGACGGCGCTGCAGGCCATCGACGACACCGCCTTCTATCCGGACATCGCCCGCAACCGCATCCGCTCCATGGTCGAGACCCGGCCCGACTGGCTGATCAGCCGCCAGCGCGCCTGGGGCTCGCCGCTCGCCATGTTCGTCGACAAGACCACGGGCCAGCCGCTGCATGACGAGCAGGTCAATGGCCGGATCGCCAATCTCATAGCCGTCGAGGGCGCCGACGCCTGGTTCACCCGGCCTTCGGGGGACTTCCTCGGCAACCACGACCCGGAACGCTACGAGAAGGTCGAGGACATCCTCGACGTCTGGTTCGATTCCGGCTCGACCCACGCCTTCACCCTGGAAGACCGTCCCGGGGCCCGTTGGCCGGCCGACCTCTATCTGGAGGGCTCGGACCAGCATCGCGGCTGGTTCCAGTCGTCCCTGCTGGAGTCCTGCGCCACCCGTGGCCGCGCGCCCTACAACGGCGTGATGAGTCACGGCTTCACCCTCGATGAGAAGGGGGAGAAGATGTCCAAGTCGCTGGGCAATACGGTCGAGCCGCAGACGGTGACCAAGGAAAGCGGCGCGGAGATCATGCGGCTGTGGGCGGCGATGGTCGACTACGCCGAGGATCAGCGGATCGGCAAAACCATCCTGCAAACCACCATCGACGGCTATCGCAAACTGCGGAACACGGTCCGCTATCTGCTGGGCGCCCTGAACGGCTTCGACGAAGCCGAGCGGGTGGACTATGCCGACATGCCGCCGCTGGAGCGGTTCGTCCTGCACCGCCTGTGGGAGTTGGACGCCCATGTGCGCGGCGCCTATGAGGGCTACCGCTTCCAGGACGTCTGGCGGCCGATCGCCGAATTCTGCTCCAACGACCTGTCGGCCCTCTATTTCGACATCCGACGTGACGCCCTCTATTGCGACCGGCCAGACTCTTTGCGCCGCCAGGCCTGCCGCACGGTGATGGACCTGGTGTTCGAGCGGCTGACCGCCTGGCTGTCGCCGTTGGCCTGTTTCACCATGGAAGAGGCCTGGACCACGCGCTTTCCGGACGCGGGCTCCAACTGCTTCCGCGTCATCCCCAATACCCCCGCTGAATGGCGAAACGACGTAGAGGCGGAACGCTGGCGCAAGGTCGAGGCGGTCACCCGCGTCGTCACCGGCGCTCTGGAGGTCGAGCGGCGGGAAAAGCGCATCGGCTCGGCGCTGGACGCCGCGCCCAAGGTCTGGATCGCCGACCCTGAGCTTCTGACCGCCTTCGACGGCCTGGACGCCGCCGAAATCTTCCGCACCAGCCAGGCGGGCCTGGCGGCGGGCGAAGGACCGGCCGACGCCTTCCGGCTCGAGGGCGGCGCCGCGGTCGCGGTCGAGCCGTTGCGCGCCGAAGGCCGCAAATGCGCCCGTTCCTGGCGCATCCTGCCGGAAGTGGGCGCCGATCCGCGCTATCCGGATCTGTCGGTCCGCGACGCCGACGCCGTGGCCTGGTGGGACGCCCAGCATGCTGTTTAGCGCTGCTGATCTTAAGCCCAACCGAAACGGCCTGACCGCCTATGCCATCGCCTTGGCGGTTGTGGTGGTGGATCAGGTTTCAAAGTTCTGGTTCCTCAGTCTGGGACTGCAGGTCGGCGATTCCGTTCCGGTTCTGCCAATCTTCCGCCTCAGCATGGTCTGGAACCCCGGCATCAGCTTCGGCCTGCTTCAGGGCCACGGCCAGCTCGGGCGCTGGCTGCTGGTGCTGTTCGGCGCCGCGGTCGTCGTCGGCCTGGCCTGGTGGATCCGGCGCGCGGACCGGATTGGCCCGGCGATCGCCATCGGCCTGATCATGGGTGGCGCGATCGGCAACAATCTGATCGACCGGGTCCGGCTCGGCATGGTGGCCGACTTCCTCGACTTCTCGGGGATTGGCTTCAAATGGGTGTTCAATGTCGCGGATGCCTCCATCAACATCGGCATCGCGGTCCTGTTGATCGACATCTTTCTGTCGACGCGACAGCCCGCCGCGCCCCCTGAAGCGCCTACCTCGCCTTAGGCCGTTGGCGCCGGGGGGTGGAATGCGCTATCGAGAGTTTTGGTTGGCCGGGGCGGCCCACGAGGAGCAGTTCTCTAATGAGCTTTAATCGCGTGGCGATCGCCGCCGTGCTTATGGCCGGTGTCAGCTTGAGCGCCTGCCAAAGCGCCCGCCAGGCCCTGGGCATGACCAAGGTGACCCCCGACGAGTTTCGCGTGGTCAGCAAGGCGCCCCTGGTGGTTCCGCCTGAATTCGCCCTGCGCCCGCCGGCGCCCGGCGAGCCGCGTCCGCAGGAACTGCAGCCGGAAAGCCAGGCCCGCAACGCCCTGCTCGGCGCCCGCGACGCCGAGAACCGCTCGGAAGGCGAAAAGCTGCTGGCCAGCCGCGCTGGCGGCGACAAGGCCGATCCGTTGATCCGCTATGTCGTCGACGACGAATTCGGCGCCATCGCGCACAAGGAGCCCAGCTTCGCCGACAAGGTGATGTTCTGGAAGAAGGACAAGGTCGAAGTCACGCCCCTGGCTAATGCGCCGGGCGCCTCGACGCCGGCGCCGATCGATCCGACCATCGAAGCCCAGCGCATCAAGAAGCTGACCGACGGCAAGGCCATCGTCATCACTCGCGACTACAACGGCCACACCAAGCTGCCGGGCCTCTAGCCTTCCCGTTCGGGGAGGGGGCTAGTCGGCGATCTCGTCCGGCTTGGCGATCTTGAAGCCGCGCGCTTGCAGCTGTTGCAGCACGCCGCCCGGCGCGAGCAGAGAGCGCAGGTTGACGATCGCCACAGAATGGCCGGGCTTGGCCAGCGCCTGGGCGATGGCGCCAGCGGTGTCATGCATGGACTGGCGGGTCAGGGTGGCGCCGTCGGGAAAGCTGTTGGCGCACTTCTCATAGCCGCGCTGTTCCGACAGCGCCGCATGCACATCGCCTCGGGCCCAGCCTTCGGCGGCGGTGTGCGCGGGCGTCGGTCCGGCCTCGATTTCGTCCAAGGCGTCGGTCAGGCAGATCGAACCCACCGCGCCCGCCTCGGTCTCCAGCGCCTTGAACAGCGGCACGGCCTTGTAGGTGGCCGCGGGCGCCGCATGGACGCCCTCTATGGCCGCCATCCTGCGTAGGGTTTTCGCCGGCTCGGCCGAGTCCAGACCGTTCTTGCGGCGATAGTCGCTGACCATTTGCAACGCGGCCACGGCCGGCTGCCAGTGGGAATAGGCGCGCGGATCGCCACCCTGTTTGGCGCGGTCTGCTTCGAACCTAGCCTTGAGCGGCGCGGGAAGGCTGTCTTCCATCGGCGTGGCCGTATGAAGGTGGCTGAGAATGCCGATGACCGCGACCGTGTCTCCGGCGTCGGCGGACAGGGTGGGCGGCAGGATGATTTCGTTGGCGCCTTTGAGCCGCCGGGCCACGACGGCGGGATCCCAGGTCGTGCCCTTGGGGAGCGCGCCGGGCGCGCCAAGCACATAAACCGTGGCGGTTGGGCTGGAGACGCGCCACCATGCGGGTCCGGGCTGATGCGGAGCGGCCACAAATGCGTCGATGACCGAGGCCTGGGGATCCGCCGCCAGAACGGCGAACCCGACGCCCGCCGCAAAGACGGCGACGACCGCGCCGCAGAGGGTCTTGGTCAGGACGAATTTCATTCGCGGGCTCCCCTCAAGGCTCGGGAGCCCTGACTGACCGCCGCCGGAGCTCAAACTATGGCGCTGGCCGCGCCGCCGCTCCCGTCAGGGATGGGCGGGGGCGGGTTTGGCGCTCGAGTCCGGCGCCGTCACGCCCGACGGGAACTTCACGTTCGGGCCGAGCAGGTTGGCGATCTTCGGCTTCGGCGCCGGCAGCTTGGGCGTGGCCTCCACCGAGCCATACTTAAGCACATCGAGGGCGCGCGACAGCTGGAAGTCCTTCTTGGGATCGAACCCGGGCGGCGGCGCCTCGGCCGGGTGGTGAGCGCCCCGGCGCTCCTTGCCTTCTTCGGCGTTGAGGGCGTTGGAGAAGCTGGCTTCGGAGAATTCGAACGCCTCGTTCGCCACCTGCTCGGCCTGTTCGGTCGACGCGGCGACTTCCAGGTCCGGTTCGATGCCGGTCTTCTGGATCGAGCCGCCGGAGGGCGTGTAGTAGCGCGCCGTGGTCAGCTTCAGGGCGCCGTCTTCGCCATTGTGCAGCGGGATTACGGTCTGCACCGAGCCCTTGCCGAAGCTGGTCAGGCCGACGATGGCCGCGCGATGGCGATCCTTCAGGGCGCCGGAGACGATTTCGGCGGCCGAGGCGGTGCCCGAATTGATCAACACCACGATCGGCAGGCCATGCAGCATGTCGCCGCTGGCGCGGGCGTTGTAGCGCTCGATATCCTTCGCATCGCGGCCGCGTTGTGAGACCACCTCGCCGCCGTCCAGGAACATGGAAGAAATCCCCACCGCCTGGTCGAGCAGCCCGCCGGGGTTGTTGCGCAGGTCGAGCACCAAACCCTTCATGTGCGGGTTCTTGGTCTGCATGTCCTTCAGCGCGGCGGTCGCCTGGTCGGTGGTGTTCTCGTCGAAGGCCGAGACGCGCAGATAGCCGTAGTCGCCTTCCAGGTGGCCCTTGGCGGACTTCACATCGATGGCTTCGCGGATCAACTTGACGTCGAAGGGGTCCTTGCCGGTGCGCACCACCGTCAGGGTGATGGGCTGGCCGACGCTGCCGCGCATCTTCTTGACCGCGTCGTTGAGGTTCAGGCCGATCACGCTTTGGCCGTCGATGGCGGTGATGAAGTCGCCCGGCTGCAGGCCGGCCTTGGCGGCGGGGGTGTCGTCCATGGGCGAGACAACCTTGACCGCGCCCTCGTCGCCGGTGACTTCAAGGCCCAGGCCGCCGTATTGGCCGCGCGTCTGGTCGCGCATGTCGGAATAGTCGGCCGGGTTCAGATAGCCGGAGTGGGGGTCCAGCGAGGTGAGCATGCCATCGATGGCCGACTGGATCAGCTTCTTCTCGTCAACGGGCGTGACGTACTGCTTCTCGATGATGTCCTCGACGTCGCCGAACAGCTCCAGCATGCGGAACGATTCCGCGCTCGGCGCCGTGACCGCGGCGTGGGCCGGGTGGTTCAGATAGGCCATCGCGCCCGCACCGAGCACGAAGGCCGAAGCCCCAACGAGAAAGTACCTGCGCATCATTACTGCTGCCCTTGAGGCTCTAAAGGGTGAACATCGCACGCTAGAATGCGGGCGCGGAAAGGGAAAGCCGTTTCACCAGCTACGGTCAAACATTCGAAACCTAAGGCCTTTTTGAGGCTCACGGATCAGGATTTCGCCAAAGGCGCCTTAAGCCAATGCGACGGATCGACCGGGGCGCCGCCGCGGCGGATTTCAAGGTAGAACTCCGGCGGGGCGCCATCACCCTTGCCCATCCGCCCGATCGGCTGACCCTGGCCTACCATCTGGCCGGGACCGACCGTAACGGTCTCCAGGCCGGCGAGGACCACGTGGTAGCCGCCGCCGAGCCGAAGGATGGCGACGACATTCCATCCCTTCAGCGGCCCGGCGTATTCCACCACGCCCTGAGCCGGAGCGACCACCTGGGCGTCGTCCGCCGCGCGCCAGGTCCAGCCCACCGATCGGCCGCCGCCGGGCTCCTGATCGCCAAACCGGTGAATTGGCGCGCCGGACGTTGGCGCGGTGAAGGGCTTGGGGCGGCCGAACAGGCCGGCGTGATCGGGATCGGGCGGCTCGCGCGTCGGCGCCGCGGGCGCGGCGACCGCCAGGCCCTGCGATAGCTCCCGAAGCACCGTGGCCCGCGCGGCCAGGTCGTCGGCGTCGTGCTTGGCGGCGTCGGCGGCGGCGGTGTCCTGGCCTTCCAGCGCCGAGCGAGCCGCGATCAGCGCCTCGATCTTGGCCTTGCGGTCCGCGACATCGCTTTCGCTGGTGAACAGGTCCTCGCTGGCGGTGTCGACCGCCCGCTTGATCTTGCGCAAACCTTCGGCCTGGGCTCTCAGCGCGGCCGCCCGCTGTTCCAGCTCCGGGGTGATGGCCCGCATCAGGATAGCGGCGCGCACGGCGTCCCGCACATCGGTCGGATTGACGAACAGGGCCGGCGGCGGATCGCGGCGCAAAAGCTCCAGCGCGCTCAGCAGGCGCGCCAGCTTGGCGCGGTTGGCGCCGATCTCCGCGTCCAGCTCGGCCTCGCGCACGTTCAGCGCCGCCAGCCGCAGCTTCTTTTCGCTGACATTGGTCTGGCCGCTCTTCTGGGCGGTGTTCAGGGCGTCGAGCTGGGCCTGCAGCTGGGCGATCTCGAGCCGCGCCGCCTGGGCCTCGGCCATGGCGGCCTGACGATCGCGGTCCCGGTCACGCTCGTTGGATTCCACCTGGCGCAGCGCTGGGTTCTGCCCAGTCGGCGCGGCTGCGGCGGTCGTGAGCAGGCCGATGGAGGCGACGATAGCGATGGCGGCGAGGCGGCTGGCCATCGTCCCACTAAGCCTGTTCGGGCCGGCCGCGAAAGACCCGATCAGTCGCGATGATAGGGTGACCCGGCCAGGATGGTGACGGCGCGATAGACCTGTTCGGCCAGCATGACGCGCGCTAGCGCGTGCGGCCAAGTCTGCGGCCCGAAGGCCAGCTTGGCGTTGGCGGCGGCCAGCAGGCCGGGATCGAGCCCATCGGCGCCGCCGATGAGGATGACCAGCCGCCGGCTTCCGTCGTCGCGCAGCTTGGCGATCTGGCCGGCGAAGGCGCGGGACGCCATGGCCTGGCCGTGTTCGTCGCAGGCAATGACGTAGGCGTCCTGCAGGTGCGGCTTCAAGGCCTCGGCTTCAGCCGCCTTGCCCGGCTTGCGCGCTTCGACTTCGATGACATCGACCGGCCCAAGACCAAGGGCGCGTCCGGACGCGGTGGCCCGATCCGCATAGTCCTTGGCCAGTAAGGCTTCGGGAATGCGGCCGAGCCGGCCGATGGCGAGAAGGACGATTTTCACAAGATCAGCGCGCGCCTGGCGCCGTTATTCGCGAGCAACACAGAAGACGGCGGCAGACCGCCTGCCTCAGTTCGCGGCCGCGCGGGGCGGTTCCACCGACCAGATTTTCTCAAGGTTGTAGAACTGCCGAACTTCGGGACGGAACAGGTGCACGATCACGTCGCCGGCGTCGATCAACACCCAGTCGCAATGCGGCAGGCCTTCGACCCGCGCCTTGCCCGCGCCAGCCTCTTTCAAAGCTCGCATCAGGTGGTCGGCGATGGCGCCGACGTGACGGTGCGAACGTCCGGACGCGACGATCATGCAATCGGCGACCGAACTTTTGTTCTTCAGATCGATGAAAACGATGTCTTGGGCCTGATCGTCATCGAGACGGGCCATGATGAGGTCTTGAAGACCCTCGATAGAGGGAACGTCTTGGTCCTCTGGGGAGAACTCCGCCGCCTGGGCGATGTCCTCGGGCGCACTCGGCGCGGAATTGCGATTCAGCCTGGTTGCTCCTCTGCCGCATCTCGCGGACCTACCGATAGCATAACCGGCACACCTTGTCCGGGTGTAAATCGAAGGTCAGCCGACAAGCCCGCGTGATCGCAGCGCGGTGGACGAGGCGAAGTTGAGCGGCGTGGGCAGAAAAACCCAGGCCGGCGGGGCCGTCAGGGGCAGGCGTTTGGCCCGGCTGACAGGGATTCTGGCGTGGGCGAAGCGGCGGGCGGCGGGCGAGGACAGTCCGGCCAGCATGGCGCCCGGCCGGGCCACGATGGCCATGGGCACCTGGCGCATGATCTCGGCCCAGCCGCGCCAGCGGTGAAAACTGGCCAGGTTGTCGGCGCCCATGATCCAGACGAACCGCACGCCGGGATAGTGGGCTTTGAGGATGCGCACGGTGTCGAGGCTGAAGCGCGAGGCGGTGCGCGCCTCCAGGCCGGAGACGATCATGGAAGGATCGGCCACGCGCGCTTCCACCGCCTTTAGCCGCGCCTCCAGGCTGGCGGGCGCCTCCTTCAGGGGATTGCCGGGCGTCACCAGCCAGATCACCCGGTCCAGACCCAGCCGCGCCTTGGCCGTGCGGGCGACCTGGAGGTGGCCGTCATGCACCGGGTTGAACGACCCGCCATAGAGACCGACCCGCATGCCGGTCTCCAGATGAAGCCCAAGCCGCAGCGCTCTAGGACGGCCGGCGTCAGGGACGCGTCTGGCCGGTCCCGCGAACCACATG
>Ga0302314_10013374_pt1 | contig 14118 bp, 14 predicted proteins | sample III_Palsa_N2_3_FD_200533 | JGI IMG/M metagenome (GOLD analysis project Ga0302314, IMG submission 200533) | Peat permafrost microbial communities from Stordalen Mire near Abisko, Sweden - III_Palsa_N2_3 | ecosystem: Environmental > Terrestrial > Soil > Palsa > Peat permafrost | place: Sweden... | reverse complement strand
CAGAGCCCCAGCGCCGCCACCTCGATCATGAAGAACGTCTCCATGAAGGTGATGCAGGACCGCTCCGAACTGACCGTCGAGATCATGGGCGCGCAAGGCCTGGGCTGGGAGGGCGAAGGCTTCGACGCGGTCGAGCTGGAGACCGTGCGCGGCTGGCTGGCCGGCAAGGCCGGCTCGATCTATGGCGGCAGCCAAGAGATCCAGAACAACATCATTTCGAAGCGGATTTTGAACCTGCCCGATCCGGCGAGCGGGGCGTCGAACTAGGGGCGAATACGGTGTGCGAGGGGGCGGCCGGCGCTCGCCCCCTCCGTCGGCTTCGCCGCCACCTCCCCCGCTGCGCTTCGCTTGCATGGGAGGAGAAAACGAAAGCGCCGACCTTCTCCTCCCTTGTGAGCATAGCGAAACGGGGGAGGTGGCGCGACGCACAGCGAAGCGAAGCGGCGTGACGGAGGGGGCGAGCGCCGGCAGACGTAACGATCTCGGCTCAAGCCGGGACGACAAAAATGGGTGGGACATGACGATGACGACAGCGACCTTGGAATCCGACACCGATCTGGAAGCCCGCCTGATCGAGGCGTCGCACGTTGGCATGACCACGGCGATCTGGGCCAAGGTCAAGCCGGACGCGGTCGCGGTGTTCGACCCGCACGGGACGCGAACCTTCGCGCAGTTGAACGCCAACGCCAACCGCGTCACCCGCATGCTGCGAGAGCATGGGCTGAAGCCCGGCGACGCCATCGCCCTGCTCTGCTCCAACCGGGCCGAGTTTTTGGAGGTGCTGCTGGCCAATTTCCGCGGCGGCTTCCGGATCACCCCGGTGAACTGGCACCTGACGGCGGAGGAAGCCGCCTATGTGGTGGATAACTGCCAGGCCAAGGCCTTCTTCGCCGAGGTCCGCTACGAGGCGGCGCTGAAGGCGGCGGCGGATGCGCCCATGCTGACGCTGAAGGTGGCCATCGCGGGCGATGCCCAAAATAGCGTAGGCGAGGGGTTCCTGCGCTACGAAGACGAGATCAAGGCCTACGACGGCGCGGACATCCCCGACCCGACCCTCGGCAACAACATGCTCTACACCTCCGGCACCACGGGCCGGCCAAAAGGGGTGTTCCGCAAGACCATCAACGCCCTGCCCTTTGCCTTGGGCGGCGCGCGGACCGGCTACAACTGGCGCACCGACGTACAGCTCTGCTCCGGCCCGGCCTATCACGCCGCGCCCCTGGCCATCGATATCCGCACGCCGATGAGCCAGGGCATCCCCGTCGTCTTCATGGACGGCAAGTGGGACTCCGAGACGGTCCTGCGCACCATCGAAACGTACAAGGTCACCCACGGCCATATGGTGGCGATCATGTTCCAGCGGCTGCTGAGCCTGCCGGAGGATGTGAAGGCCAAATACGACCTCTCCAGCCTGCGCTACATCGTCCATGGCGCGGCGCCCTGCCCGCCGGACGTGAAGCACGCGATGATCAAATGGCTGGGGCCGATCATCTATGAATATTACGCTGGCTCCGAAGGCGGCGGCGGCTTCACCATCACCCCCGAGGAATGGCTGACCAAGCCCGGCAGCGTCGGCAAGGCGCTGACGCCGGACGCCGTGCGGATCCTGGATGACGAGGGCAATACCCTGGAGCCAGGCATAGCCGGCACCCTCTACTTCCCGGTCGTGGCGTCGAACCCGTTCGAATATTTCAACGATCCGGGCAAGACCGCCGCCAGCCACAAGGACGGCTACTTCACCCTGGGCGACGTGGGCTATCTGGACGAGGACGGCTATCTCTTCCTCACCGGCCGCACCGCCGAATGCATCATCTCCGGCGGGGTGAACATCTATCCGCAGGAGATCGACAACGAGCTGATCAAACACCCGGCGGTGGAGGACAGCTGCGCCATCGGCGTGCCCAATACCGAATGGGGCGAGGAGGTGAAGGCGGTGATCATGCTGCGTCCCGGCCACGCGCCCAGCGAGGCCATGACCCAGGACATATTGGCCTTCGCCCGCCAGCATCTGGCCGGCTTCAAGGTCCCGCGCTCGGTGGACTATGTGGACGACATGCCCAGGTCCCCCGCCGGCAAGGTCCAGCGCGGCAAGGTGAGAGCGCCCTTCTGGGCTGGGCGGAAGGTGCAGATTTAGGGCGCTCAGGCCGCCAGCTTATAGGGTTTCACCAGCGCCTCTGCGGGAATCCGCCACGCCTTATGCGGCGCCCATATCATTGGCAGCGTCAGCGCTCGTTTGCGGCGCAAGATTTCGGACGCCCGAGGCGCGGAGCCTAGCAGTTCGGCCAAGTCCGCCTGACTACGGCCCTCCATCTCCATGCTCTGCCGGATCGCCTCAATGGGATCCACTTCGGGTGTGGGCCATCGACGGTCTTCATAAGCATCGACCAGAGTCGCCAGCACATCCAGGCGCTCAGCTTCTGGCGTGCCAGGTGCGGCGCCCCAAAGCACGGCGATCTCGCGCACCGCGGCGGCGTGGTCTTCATCGGTGCGGATCGGCGAATATCCATGCGAGCCTCCTTCAGAACTGTCCCGTCGCGGGAAAGGGCGAGACCACAACCGTCTGGCGGCGCAGACGGCCCCTCCCTTCATGGAAGGTGATCGCCTATGAAGACGATACGGCCCCACAGAGCAAGGCCGCAATCCCGAGGCGCCCCATGACCATCCACTGGCCCGACCGTTATGCGCCGGAGCGGGTCGCCGTCCGCGTCCGCAACGAGATCGCCATCGAGGCTGCGCCGGAACGGGTCTGGGCCTGGCTGATCCGCGCCGCCGACTGGCCCGCCTGGTATCCCAACAGCCGCGACGTGCGGATCGAGGGCGGTGCGAGCGATCTGTCGGCCGGCGCTCGCTTTACCTGGCGCACCTTCGGCGTCGCGGTGCGCTCGACGGTCCGTGAGTTCGAGCCGCATCAGCGGATCGCCTGGGATGGGGCGGGAACGATGCTCGACATCTATCACGCCTGGCTGATCGAGCCGCGCGGCGCGGGTTGCTGGGTGCTGACCGAGGAGCACCAGAACGGCCTGGCCGCGCGGGCTCAGGCCTTGTTCATGCCTTCCCGGATGCGCGAGGGGCACGACGTTTGGCTGGCGGCTTTGAAGGCGAAGGCGGAGGGGTAGGCGCCGAGGTAGCCGGGGCGGCCTTCGCGCCCTTTGCGCACATGACGTCGTGGATCGCCTCGGTGAGATCGTTGTTGGTCTTGATCAGGGTGTGCATGTCGTTGCTGATTTCCAAGAGCGCCTCGGCGTCCTTGTAGGTCTGGTAGGCCTGTTTGTCGGAGGCGGCGGCGGCGACCTTCTGGCCGACCATGATGATCGACAGCAGGACCAGTTGCAGGAAGGTCTGGGCGATCCAGGCGATCAGGGCCGCGGTGCCGGCCTTGATGGCGTCCGGAAGGCTGATCAGCGCCAGAGCCGCAAAGATGTAGGCGCACCACATGGTGCCGACGCCGTTGGTGATCAGGACAGCGAACTTGCCGTTGAACCCCGAAAGCTCCCTGGCGATGGTGTGGACCCCGTACGCCTGGCGTTCGACGAGGCGGGCGTGTGGCGTGTTCGCCATGGTCTGCATATCCTGAGCGATTGGATGACACGCGATGAAGCAGTCAGGCGCGGTGAGTCTGCAAGAGCGGACGTGCGATCTTCAGGCGTCCTCGCATCCGATCGCTACTTCCCGGCTTCCAGCGCCAGCACGGCATAGCTGGTTGCGGCGTCGCTCATGAAGTGGCCCTCCATCGAGGCCGGGTCGCGGTTCTTGTTCACCGACCAGGCGGTCCAGGCGCCGGTGGTCTTGTCCTGGTTGGCCAGCAGCCAGACCCTGCCCTTGGCCAGCGGGAATTCCGGGCGGCGAGGCGCGCCGACCTCCTCCAGCACCAGGACGATCAGGGCTGTGGCGTAGCCGTCGGAACGGGTCTCCAGCGGCGTCTTGTCCACCCGCGCCCACGGCCCCAGCTCACTGAGGCTCCAGCCGCCGTCGGGATGCTGCAGGCTGGCGAGTTGGCCTACCAGCCGCGCGCGCTGGTTGGGCGACAGCAGGCCAGGATAGGATTGCGAGGCCCAGAGCGCGGCGATCTTGTTCAGCAGCGGCTGGGCGTCGTAGTGGCTCTGTAGGTAGCCGGTGAGCAGGGCCACGCTCGGCGCGGCCTTCGGATCGTCGCGATAGTGATCCGCCGCCTTGGCCACGGCCACCGCCATCAGCGCGGCCCAGTGGTACTGCGACTCCGTGGATTCCCACGGCCCATAGTGGAAGTTCTGCCAGATCCAGGAGCCGGCGTCGGGACCGGTCTTGGACTGCAGCGCCCAGGCGTTGTCGAAGGCCAGCCGCGTGGAGGCGGTCATATGACCGGCGCGGGCGTCGTAGCTGGAGAGGATGACAGCGTTCAGCACCGACTCGCTGTTGTGAGACTCGACCTCCTTGCCGGGTCCCGAGGGGATGTCGCTGTAGAAGGGCTGCATCGCCGACCACTGGTTGACCCGCTTATCGATGCTGGCGAGCATCACCTGTTCGGCGCGCCCCGGCCCCGCCTCGCCCAGGTCCTGGCGCAGGATCGGACGAGCCATGCCGTAGGTGGCCTGGGTGTGGCAGGAGATGCAGTAGGTGGCGCGGTCCTTGTGGGTGCGGTCCCAGGCCTGCCAGGCGACCTCGCGGCCATCGAGGTAGCGGGCGGCGGCCTGCTTGTCCCATCCCGGCGAAGCGGGTTGTTCGCTTGACGCGTCGGCGGCGCGGACCGGGCTCGCGGACGAAGCGGCCAAGATGGCGCCCAGGCCGCCGGCCAGGACGCCCGAGAGGGCAAGCCAGGTCCGGACTCGTTTCGCGACCATCATCAATCCCCCCTAATCGCGTCCGACCCTAGGCCCGCGCGCGCGCCTGTCGACGCCAAAGCCGTGTCTTGGTGCGGTTTGCGATGGCGAGCGTGTGGCCTAGTCAGTTTCCGGATGCACGGGCGCCGTGACGCTCGCGAACACCGGATAGGGCCCCAGGCACAGCAGCGTGAGGGCGGCGATGGCGAACAACCCTGACGCGCCCCACAGGCCAAGGCGATAGCTGCCCAGATGGTCGTAGAAGGCGGCCAGCAGCGGCCCGCCCGCCGCCGCGCCGAGGTAGAAGCAGGCGCTGCCCACCGCCAGCGAGCCGGTGTAGCGCCGCAGCGGCAGATAGCGGCCGATCAGAAAGGGCAGCAGGTCGAACTCGGCGCCAGCGGTGAGGCCGATCAGGGCCGCGGAGATCGCCGCCACGCCCGGCCGCGCCGGACCGCTGGCCAGCAGGGCGCAGGCCGTCGCCGGCATGGCCACGAAGAGGGCCGCCACCCCCGGCGCCCAGAAGCGGTCGATCAAGGCGCCGCAGGAGACCCGGCCGATCACCACGAACACGCCCACCAGGCTGGCGGCGGCCACGGCGTCGCCACGGCTGACGCCCGCCGAGGTGACCGCCTTGATCAGGTTGGTGATCGTGCCGGACACCCCGCCGGCGATCAGCAGGAAGGCGAATCCGAGCAGCCAGAGCCGGGGATTGGTCAGCGGCGCCGGCAGCCCCCTGGTCTCATGCGAAGCGGTGGGCGCCGGATCGCGGAAGAACAGCAGGGTGGTGGGCACGGCCAGGACGATGGGCGCGGCGCCCAGGCAGACATAGGCCCAGCGCCAGCCGACCGCGTCGATCAGCGCCCGGGCAGCTGGCGGGCCGAAGATGCCGATCACCCCCGTGCCCAGCAACGACAGGCCCAACGCCAGCCCCCTGCCCGCCCGAAAGGCGTGGGTCAGCGGCCGGGTCCAGGTGATCGCCAGGGTGCCGGTGCCGAAGAGGGAGATGAAGAACCAGTTCAGCCAGAAGGCCCAGAGCTGGCCGCGCTGCAGGCTGAGGGCCATGAAGGCCAGACCCAGGCCGGTCAGCGCACCGAGGGCCACCGCCCGCACGCCGATCCGATCCGCCAGCCAGCCCACCGCCGGCAGGATGGCCATGGTGGTGAGGTAGGAGATGGTCAGGCCGATCTGGACCTGGCCGACGCTCCACCCAAAGGCTGTGTGCAGGGGATCGACGAAGACGCCCAGGGTATAGAAGGGAATGCCCGACAGGCTGAGGCCAAAGCCGATGGTGCAGGCGCCCAGCAGCCGCCAATGCCGGCGCAGCTCGGGCCAGACCTGCTCCGGCGCAGGCGTGGTCATGGGCTCGAACGGGTCCAGCTACGCCTCGGGCTTTACGAATTTCAGGGCGTACTGATCGGTCTTTCCCTGGATCGCCGGATCGAAGATGGTTTTGGTGTGGTCGTCGGCCGGCCGATGCAGGAAGCCGCCTTCGGCCACCAGCCTGAAGCCGGCCGCGGTCACTTCGCGGATCACCTGCGCCTTCTCGATCCGGTGCAGCACCGCGATCTGGTCGAGCGTCGTGCCTGGATTGGCCTGATGGTCGAGGATGAAATAGACGCCGCCGGGCTTCAGCGATTCAAAGACGTGGCGGTTGAAGGCGGCCATATCGACCACGCCATATTTGGCGATCTTCAGATCGTGATAATTCTGGGTGATCCAGAACAGATCGATCTGTTCCGGCAGCTTGAACTGGCCGAACGGCTCGACGTCGAGGGCGACGTTGGCGCGGCCAGGTTCCGCCAGCATCTGCTGGTCGTATTTGACCGCCTCCTTCCAGCCGGCGTTCTCCAGGCCGTAGACCTTGCCGCTCGGGCCGACGACGTCGCTGAGCATGCGCGAATAATAGCCGCCGCCGGGAAACAACTCGCCGACCACCATCCCCGGCTTCACGCCCGCAAAGGCCAGGGTGTCGGCGGGATCGCGCGAGGCGTCGGTGGCGACATCGGCTTTCGGGCGGCCTGGATCGGCGACGGCGCGCGCGACGTAAGGCGGCGCATTGGCGGTCGCGGCCCCCGCGAGCCCGGCCAGTAGAAGTCCGATAAAAATGGCTCGTGTCACGCCCGTCTCCCTTGCCTCGTGCATGGTACATCACGCCACGCTTCGCGCCAGCGCGCCGCCCCCTTCCGAGTCATCCCGGCCAAGCGAAGCGCCGAGCCGGGGCGCCAGGGAACGATCGGCGCCCGCAATCATTCAGCCAGCGTTCAGCTCGCTTTTGTTAACCCGTATCAGCACGCAGAAATCGCGCGCCCAGGCCGACCGGGTCTGGGACCCACGGGACGGAGATTCCCAATGAAGACCAAGTCACCCGCCCTCCTGGCTGTGTCGATCGCCGCCAGCGGCCTGATAGCGCTCGCCGCGCCCGCGTTCGCCCAGGACCATCACGATGACGGCGGCCGTGGCGGCAATGGCGGCGGCGGAAACCACGCTGCGGCGCAGGGCGGTGGCGGACACGCCAACGCCGGCTCGCCCAACGGCGGCGCGCGCACCTATAGCGCCGCGCCGGCCTATTCGGGCGGCCGGGGTAACGCTGGCGGGACCGGACGCACCTACAGCGCCCAGGCCTCTGGCGCCTACAACCGCGGCGGCGGAAACCAGGGCGGAAACGGCGGCGGCTACAACCGCGGTGGAGGCTATCGTGGCGGCGGCTATGGCGGCAACGGCTACGCCTACGGCGGCGCCTTCGCCGCGGGTCTGGTGGCCGGCTATGCCGCCGATGGCGGCTATTACGGCGGCTACGCGCCCGGCTACGACTATGCGCCGAGCTACGCTTACGACGACGGCGATTACAGCGATGGCTATGCCGATCAAGGCTATGCCCCGCCGCCGCCGCCGCCGGCGGTGGATGGTCAGTGCTTCACCCAACAACAGGTATGGGACCCCAACTACGGCCGCTATGTGGTCCAGCAGGTCCCCGTTCCCTGCGACCAGTAGAGCCGGTCGAAACTCAGTTCGTCATCCCGGAAAGTCGCGACGCGGCTTATCCGGGATCGGACGGGCCGCATCCTATGCGAACGATATCTGAGAACCGGCCCATCCGATCCTCGGTCAAGCCCGAGGATGACGCGTTTGGCGGGGTCTGATCGTGTTCCTCTACCGAAACGCCAGCCGCTTCAGCTCCCGCGCCTCGCCCAACTCCACCAGGGCGTCGGCGCGGGCCGGCATCTCTTTCAGGATCGCGCGGGTCAGCCGCTCATAGTGCTGGATGAACCGCGCGACCTCGGCGTCGGTCATGACGCGGCGTCCCCTGCCTTCCGCCCTTAGCTTGGCCTCCTGCTCCCCGCGCCACCGCTGGACGACGCCGAAGGACGGCGCGGCGAACAGGATCAACCGGTGCATCCGCGCGAACAGCGGCTGGTAGCGCGCCAGGGCGTCATTGACGTACCGGCGCCAGACGCCGTCCGGGTCCTGCTCGCGCTCCAGGGCGTTGATGGGCGCCGCCAGGGCGTCCGGCGGCTCGGGCGCCGCGCCGACGCACCAGCCTTCGAACAGGATGATGTCGGCGGGCCCCTCGAACACCGGCCAGGCCTGGCGGGGGCGCCGGTCGTCGATCGCCTTGTCGAAGGACGGGATGGCCGTTGGGCCAGGCCGCCCCAGCCCGTCGATCACCGCCTCGCCCAAGGCGACGTCATGCGTGCCTGGCGGACCGCGCGTCGCCAGCAGCGGATGAACGCTCTTGGCCAGCGCCCGCCGCTCGGCGTGGGCCAGGTAAAGGTCATCGATCGACAGGATCGCGACCTTCAGCCCCCTCGCCTCCAGCAGATGGCGCAGGATGAGGGCTGCGGTGGACTTGCCGCTGCCTTGGGCGCCGCAAAGGCCGACCAGCATGGCGCCGTCCACGGTCGCGCGCTGGTCCGCCAGCCAGTCCGCCAAGGGTGCGTGAATCTGCTCCACCGCCGCCCGAGTCGATGGCGGCAGTCCCTGCGACGTCAGGAGGGCCGTGAGATCGTCGGTCATCCTGGACGGCTTAGCATCGGCCATGGCTTTCGTCGCGGCGCCCCTATCGCTGGCGGAAGCTGGCGCAGACCGGCTCGGCGCGCCGGAAAGGTGCAATTACACCTTGTCACCGCCCAAGGTCGGCGCCTATCTGCCGGCAATTTCTCGTCTCCGTTCAAAGGGTAATCGCGTTGAAGAAAGCACTGTTGCTGGCGGCCTGTGTGTCGCTGATGGCCGGCGCCGCCCTGGCCGCGGACACCGCGTCCAAATCCGACGCGCAAAAGCCCGACGCCGCCGCCAGCGCCTCGCCCGATCACGGCGTGCTGTTCCACCCCGAGAGCGCCACCAGCACGGGATTCGTGACGGTCGAAGGCAAGCGGATCGACTACCACGCCGTCGCCGGAACCCTGATCGTTCACCCCAAGGGCTGGGACGACGCCGCGGCCCGCGAGACCACCGGCGACAAGGACGCCAATGGGGACGCCAAGGACCTGGGCGACGACACCAATCCCAAGGCCGAGGCCTCGATCTTCTACGTCGCCTATTTCAAGGATGGCGCGCCCTCGGCGAACCGGCCGATCACCTTTCTCTACAATGGCGGCCCGGGCTCCTCGACGGTCTGGCTGCACATGGGCGCGGTCGGCCCGCGCCGGGTGGTGACCAGCGACGACAGCCACACCCCCGCCGCCCCCTACCAGCTGGTGGACAACGCCTACAGCCTGCTGGACGCCAGCGACCTGGTCTTCATCGACGCCCCCGGTACGGGGTTCAGCCGGATCGCCGGCAAGGACAAGGAAAAGGCCTTCTATGGCGTCGATCAGGACGCCTATGCCTTTGGCCAGTTCATCACGGGGTTTCTGTCCAAGTATGGCCGCTGGAACTCGCCCAAATACCTGTTCGGCGAAAGCTATGGCACGCCGCGCTCGGCGGTGCTGGTCAACGCCTTGGAGACCGGCGCCGACATCGACTTCAACGGCGTGATCCTGCTGTCGCAGATCCTGAACTTCGACCTCAGCGCCGACTCGCCGCAGTATAATCCGGGCACGGACGAAGCCTATATCGTCACCCTGCCGACCTATGCCGCCACCGCCTGGTATCACAACAAGATTCCCGGCGGCCGGCCGGCCGACCTGCAGGCCTATCTGAAAGAGGTCGAGCATTTCGCCAACACCGACTACGCCCAGGCGCTGCAGGCCGGCGCCGAGCTGGACCCTGCCCAGCGCGAGGCGATCGCCGAAAAGCTGAGCCACTATATCGGCCTGCCGGCGGCCTATATCCTGAAGTCCGACCTGCGGGTGAACGTCGGCCAGTTCGAGCGCAACCTGCTGGACGCCGAGGGCGAGACCACGGGGCGCCTCGACACCCGTTTCGCCGGCCCCAGCCTCGATGTGCTCAGCCGCGAGGCCGACTACGATCCGCAGTCGGCGGCGATCAGCTCGGCCTATGTCTCGGCCTTCAACGACTATACCCGCAAGGTGCTCGGGTTCGGCCAGGACAAGGTCTACAAGCCGGAGATCGACGCGGGCAAATACTGGTCCAACGACCACCAGCCGCCGGGCGCGCCATACCCCATGCGGGGAATCCTGAACGTCATGCCCGACCTGGCCTCGGCGATGAAGTACAATCCGTCGCTGAAGGTGATGGTCAACGGCGGCTACTACGACCTGGCCACGCCCTATTACGAGGGCTGGTACGAGATGCACCACATGCCGATCCCAGCCAATCTGGCGGGCAATATCGAGTACCACTACTACCAGTCCGGCCACATGGTGTACGCCCACCAGGCCTCGCTGAAAGAGCTGCACGACAATGTCGCGGCGTTTATTCAGAAGACGGAGGGTGGGCGCTGATTAAGGCGCTCATCCCCGCGAAGGCGGGGACCCAGGGGACTGGACGCACGGCTTGCCGACGCGTTCCCATCCGCAAGATAAGCTGCGGAAGGATCGAGTGCGCGCCCCTGGGTCCCCGCCTTCGCGGGGATGAGCGCTGATGTTGACCTACCGGGGCTCGCGCCACATGGCCCAGTTCTTCGGCCCGTCGGGCGGGGCGTTGTATTCGCCGATCACCTCGAACCCGTGCCGGCTATAGAGCCGCACATTGGCCTCGGTGGCGGTTTCCAGGAAGGCTGGCCGGCCCTTGGCGTCCAGGGCGTCCAACCTGGCCTTGATCAGGCGCGAGCCGACGCCGTGGCCCTGCGCCTCGGGCGTGACGCCCAGGAACCACAGATAGTCGTGCGGCCGCTCCATCGGATGGTGGGCGTCCATCACCCCGCGCAGACGCGCCAACCGCGCAAACCGGCCCAGCCCGCTCAGGCCGATCAGCACCGGCAGGGCCTGCAGCTCCTGCCGGATCGAATTGGGGCCCAGGCTTTCCGAGGTCATCCACACCGCCGCGCCGCCGCCGGTGGAAGGCCGCATCACCTCGCCGACGCCGACAACCATTCGCTTCATCAGGAAGCGGAAGAAGGCCAGCCGCGCCGCCGCCCGCCTGCCGTCCGTCCGCGAGAACCAGTCGAACACCGGGTCGGCGACAAAGGCCGCGCTCAGGTCCTGGGCGGCTGCGTCCGCGCCCGCCGCGTCGGCGATCTCCGGCGCCTCGGCGGCCCGGCGCATCGCCTCGATCTGGTCGGACGTCATCGGCATGGCATCGGGGTTGGGGATGCGACCTCTCCTTCGACAAGCTCAGGATGAGGTCTAATGAGGGGCCAGTAGCAGCCCTCATGCTGAGCTTGTCGAAGCATCGGGATTTCGGCCCTAGATCTTCTCGCTGATGGCGATGGCGGCTCTACAGCCCGCGCCGATCACCGCGGTCAGCAGCCGATAGCCGGGCGCCTCCCGGGCGCCGCCGGCCACCGCCTCGTCGCGATGGGCCAGCTCCTCGTCGCGGAACCGGGTCAGGTCCTTGGCCAGGGCGGGCTCCTCCGCCGAAATCTCGGCGATCTGGCCGGCGTAGTGCTGCTCGATCACGTTCTCGACGGCCTCGGTGCAGGCGTGGGCGGCCTTCTCGCCCAGCAAGGCCGTGCCGGCGCCGAGCGCAAACCCGGCCGCGCGCCACAGGGGCGCCATCAGGGTCGGGCGCACGCGGCGCTGAGTCAGGATCTGGTTGAAGGCGGCCAGATGCTCGGCCTCGTGCGCCTCCATCGCCTGCAGCCGCCAGGCCAGGTCTTCGCGGCCCGGCGCGCGGTTCAGCACCGCCCGCTGGCCGCGATAGATGTGCACCGCCGCCAGCTCGCCGGCGTGATCCACGCGCAGCATCTCGGCCAGGCGAGCTTCGGGGGCGCCAGGCCCCGGTCTCGCCAGATGTCGGGTCGGCGGGGCCTTAGTCATGACGGCGGCTCCAGCCGGCCCAGGCCAGGGTCCAGCCCGCCAGTTTCAGGGAAATCAGCGCGTTCCAGCCGGCCATGGACAGGCCCAGGAGCCGCCACGACGCCTCGTCGCAGCGCACCACATGCACCTTGGCGCCCGACAGGAAGGCCTTCAGGTCGATGGCCCCGGCGTTCAGCGCCGCGCCGGAACAGCTGTCCGGCCCCGGCCACCACTTCCACTCCGCCCCGGCCTGATAGACCGCGATTCCGCAGCCCACGGCGAACACCAGCGCCAGGATCAGCCCCACCGTCGGCGCCAGGCTGCGGCGCGTGGGCCGGTTGGCGCGCAGGGCGATGGCGACGGCGCAGACCGCCAGGGCGACCCAATAGACCGTCCGCTGCTTCAGGCAGAGTTCGCACGGCGCCAGGTGGCCAAAGGTCTGGAAGCCGTGGGCGATGGCCAGCATGGCCGCGGACGTGGCCAAGGCCAGCCACAGCCACCATTTCAACGTCCAGGCAATCAAAGCGCGCATGGGGGCAAGCTATGCCGAATTCGCCGCTAGCCCAAGCCTATTGGCTCGGCCACGGCGGTGAACGTCCTCTCCTTCGACAAGCTCAGGATGAGGACGACTGAGGCGTTCTCGGAAATCCTCGGGATCAATAGAAATCCTCATGCTGAGCTTGTCGAAGCATCAAAGGATTCGGGCCCACGGGCGGCGCCTCAGCCCAAGCGGAAGGCGAGCACGAGCAGGATGACGATGGCGATCACCCCCGCGATCGCCAGCCAATTCAGATATTTTTCGATGAAGACCTGCGCCTGCGGATGCTGCAACAGGGCCGCGCCGAGGAAGAACCGCCCGCCCCGCGTCACCACGGCGGCCAGCACGAACTGCCACAGGGCCAGGTGGGCGATGCCGGCGGCCAGGGTCACCACCATGAAGGGGATGGGGGTCACGCCCTTGGCGATGATGATCCACACGCCCACCTTCTGGAAGGCGGTCTGGAACTGCAGGAAGGCGGCGGTGTGGTGGGTCAGAGCCACCAGATGCTGCGCCCAGGGCGCGGCCAGCATGCCCACCGCATAGCCGATACAGCCGCCGACGATCGATCCCGCGGTGCACAGGCCGGCATAGAGGAAGGCCCGGTCCCGCCGCGCCAGCACCATGGGCGCCATCAGCGTCTCCGGCGGCGGGCAGGGAAAGGTCGCCTCGACGATCGACAGCACCACCAGCGCCGGCAGCGCATAAGGCCCGCCGGCCAGGCGGATCACCCAGTTGTAGATCGATCGCAGCATGAACATCCCCGATTTCGCCGGTGCTAGCAGGGATGGGGGGCCAAACGCCAGCGGCGAGGGCGTCGCAGGTTTATAAACAGCGCTCATTCCCGCCATTCCATCACCGTTCCCCCGGCCTTGTGCCTGGGGCCCATTGAGCGCGAATCCATCCCACGGCCAACCTTGCCATCCGCCCCCGCCATCCCACATGCTGCGGCTCGCCCCCGCATCAGGACCGACACGACCGTGGACACCACCTTCGACCCCGAACTGCAGTCCGCCGCCGAGGAGGAGCTGAAGGCCGCCCTGACCCTGAGCTGGACCGCCCTCTCCCGCCTGGTCCCCTGGGGCGACACCTTCGAAGCCTTCGGCCCCGCCGGCGGCGCGCTTTATCTCGAGCGCGGCTACATCTGGCAGGGCCAGCCCGGCGGCGACATCCTGTGCGAGGTCGTCGCCTTCCGCGGCCCCAGCCGCTACGACCGCGGCGCCAAGCTGAGCGCGGTGATCAAGAAGCCGGGGTAAGGCGGCCGCCGCAGCGCAGCCTCTAAATTGCTCCCCCGCTGGGGGAGCCAGCCAGCGCAGCTGGCTGAGGGGGCGAGTATCACCAGCCCCTACCCCGCCCCCGCCGCACAAGCCGCGTTGACCCCGCCCCGCCCATGAGTAGAGTGCGCCGCCTTGCGCTGCCCCAGTGGCGAAATGGTAGACGCGGCAGACTCAAAATCGTGCGCCAGCGCGTCTACACATGCAACTAA
>Ga0302314_10013373_pt1 | contig 14118 bp, 10 predicted proteins | sample III_Palsa_N2_3_FD_200533 | JGI IMG/M metagenome (GOLD analysis project Ga0302314, IMG submission 200533) | Peat permafrost microbial communities from Stordalen Mire near Abisko, Sweden - III_Palsa_N2_3 | ecosystem: Environmental > Terrestrial > Soil > Palsa > Peat permafrost | place: Sweden... | reverse complement strand
CTTCGCAACCTGATCCTTTCGGCTAACATCGGCTTCACCTACGACACCTATCCGGGCCTTGAGCGCAAGGACGACCGTTTCAGCACCGGTGCGAGCGGCTACTATCTCGTGAGCCGTAATCTGGGATTAAAGCTCGATTATAGCTTCCAACAGCTTCGATCCTCCGGGCCTCAAAGCCCGGCCGCCTATGACATCAATCGAATTTCGCTGTCGGCTATCTTGCAATATTGACGGCATGGCCGACGAGGAGTGAATGTTATGACGCTTGTTGTCACACGTCCCGGTGGTTCGCCGGTTGAAGCGGGCGCCCCCGCGCCGGAAACGTCGGACTTCGATCCGCGCCGCTGGATCAACATCCTGCGCCGCAGGATGCGTCTGTTTCTGGCCGTGGCGGTCATCTTCGTCCTGTTGGTGGCCCTGGCCACGCTGGCGATGAAGCCGACCTACAGCGCGACGGCCAACCTGCTGATCGATCCCCTCAAGAAGGACGCGGTCTCCACGCCCAACACGACGCAGGTCAATCTTCAGCAACCCGACACCAATGCGATCGACACCGACGTCCAGGTGCTGTCTTCGCGCGCGCTGGCCGCACACGTCATCCGCAAGCTGAACCTCGACCACGATCCCGAATTCCTCACCAAGCGGTCCAAGTCGGCGCCCGTCGGCCGTAGCGACGACGGCGGCGTTTCGGCCGACGTCGTCGACAGCTTCCAGAAGCATGTGGGCATCCGCCGTACCGGACTGACCTACCTGATCGGGGTCAGCGTCACCTCGCACGACGCCCAGAAGGCCGCCTTGATCGCGAACACCATGGCGGATCTCTACATCTCCGAGCAGTTGAACGCCCGCTACGCCCAGGGCGATCAGACGACGACGGCGCTTGGCGCGCACATCGACACCCTTCGCAACGAGGTCGAGAATTCCGACCGGGCGGTTCAGCAGTTCAAAGCCGCCCATAACCTGCTCAACGCCGACGGCTACACCCTGGCCGAACAGGAGGCTTCGGCCCTCAACACCCAGATCGCCCAGGCCCGCGCGGAATCGGCGGAAAAGACCGCCCGTCTGAACGCGGCGCGGGGCCAGATGAACCGGGGCGGAGGCGGCGCCGACATCGGGGCGGCTTTGGGATCGGACACCATCCGCTCGCTGCGCGCGCAGGAGGCGGACGCCAGCCGCACCCTGGCCGATCTCAAGACCCGTTATGGCGACCGCCATCCCGAGGTGCTGAAGGAAGAAAGCCAACTCGCCGACATCCGCACTCAAATCCAGAACGAGCTCAACCGCATCGTTTCCAGCCTGTCGGCGGACGCCCAGGCCTCCAACCAGCGCGTCGCTTCGCTGGAGGGCAGCTACGGCCGCTCGGAAGGCTCGCTCCAGTCCAACAACTCCGCCCAGGTCGGGCTGATGGAACTCCAGCGCAAGGCCGACGCCAACCGGGCGATCTACGAAGCCTTCCTCAATCAACAGAAGGACACCTCCGCTCAGCAGGGCGTCCTGCAGCCGGACGCGCGGGTGGTGTCGCGCGCGCAACCGCCGCTCAAGGCGAGCTTCCCCAACAAGGGCCTGGCCGCTCTGTTCGGCATCTTCGGCGGCGGAATGTTGGGACTGATGGCCGTCGCGATGGCCGAGTTCTTCAGCAACGGCGTCGAGAGCGGCGCCGATGTCGAGCGCCGATTTGGCGTTCCCTACGCCGGGCCGATCCCCCTGCTGCGCTCGACGCTCAAGGCGGGGCAGAAGGCCAAGCCGCCGCACGACTACATCGTCGACCATCCGTTCTCGGCCTTCGCCGAGTCGATACGCAGCCTGCGCACCTTCCTGTTCGTGCGCGGCGCCGGCACGCCGCCGAGGGTGATCGCCATCACCTCGGCCCTGCCCAGGGAAGGCAAGAGCATGACCGCGGTCTGCCTCGCCCGCACCATGGCGCTGGCCGGCTCGAAGGTGGTGCTGATCGACTGCGACCTGCGTCGTCGCGGCGCCAGCAACCTTTCGCCCCACGGCCGCAGCGGCCTGATCGAAGTCCTCAACGGGACCGCGACCCTGAAGGACGCCCTGATCCAGGACGGGCGCTCAGGCGCGTGGATGCTGCCGGTGCTGAGCGCCCCGCAAAGCGCGCACGATCCCTTCGAGGGACCGAAGTGGGACGACCTGATCGCCGAATTGCTGCGGCACTTCGCCGTGATCATCCTGGACACGCCGCCGGTGCTGGCGGTGGCCGACACCCGCGTGCTGGCGTCCAAGGCCGACGCCACCCTGATGCTGACCGCCTGGCGCAAGACGCCTTTCCGCGCATCGGATGCGGCGATCGATCTGCTGGCGGAAAGCGGCGCGAACGTGGTCGGCCTGGCCCTGAGCCGGCTCAACATGAAAGAGCAGGCGCGCGCAGGCAACGGCGACCGTTCTTCTTATTATAAGCATTATAAGAGCTACTACACGGAATAGCCCCGTCGTAGCAGCGGCGGGGTGTGTCTAGTGGTCGCCCCGCCTTGCACCGACGGAGACCACGGCGGATAATCTTGTGGCTTTTATATCAGGCCGCGGATCGCCGTGGGCTATCATCGTGTCGGGGGGCCGGCCTCAAAGAGGGCTTTTTACGCGGTGATTAGGCAAGACGATCTGAAGGGGCGCTTCCCCCTCGCGACGGCGCTGCGGGCTTGCCGCCAGCATTTCATGGCGGCGGGATTGTTCAGCGCCCTGCTGAACATCCTTTATCTCGCGCCGACCCTCTACATGCTGCAGGTCTACGATCGCGTGGTCTCGACCCGCGGCGCCGGTACGCTGGCCTTTCTTACCATCATCTTCGTAATCGCAGTGGTGACGCTGTCTCTGCTGGACTACGCCCGTACGATATTGTTGGCGCGGGCGAGCGTCCGGTTGGATCGCCTGCTCGCGGGGCAGATCATCGCCGCGCTGATCTCACAGGTCAAACGCAATAAGACCGCCCAGGTGTTGCGCGAATTCGACACCATGCGCGTCACCATGACCAGCATCGGCGTCCTGGCGGTCTTCGATGCGCCCTGGACGCCGATCTACATCGCGATCTGCTTCATCATCCACCCCGCGCTCGGCGTGCTTGCGCTGACCTCTTCGGTGATACTGTTGTCCCTGGCCTTCCTGAACGAGCGCGCGACCAAGCGTCCGATCGAGCGCGCCACCGAGGCCGGCGCGCGCAGCTACACCTCCATCGACTTCTCGGTGCACGGCGCGGGCGTCCTGCGCGCGTTGGGCATGCGGACCGATATGATCCGCCGCCACCTCCACGAGCGAGGCCAGTCCACCCACCTGTCGTCGGAATCCACGATGGTGGGCGCGCGCTTCACCTCGCTGACCAAGTCGCTGCGCCTGCTGATCCAATCCCTTTCGCTGGGACTGGGCGCCTATCTCGCCATCGAGCAGAAGATTTCGGCCGGATCGATCTTCGCCGCATCGCTGCTGGTGACGCGCGCGCTTGCGCCCATCGAGCAGATCGTCGGCGCGTGGCGGAGCGGCATCCAGGCGCGGGTCGCCTACAAGTCGCTGACCGAACTGTTCGACGACGCGCCCATCGCCCAGGTGCACACCCACCTGCCGGCCCCCAAGGGCCGGATCGAGCTGGAGAAGGTCTACATCCTCAGCCCCGGCGGCGAGCGCCCGCTGGTCTCCGACGTCAGCCTGACGATCGAGGTCGGCGAGACCATCGGCGTGGTCGGGCCGAGCGGGGCCGGCAAGTCCACCCTGGTGCGCGCCATCGGCGGAGCGGTCCAGGCCGACAGCGGCTCCATCCGCTTCGATGGCGCCGACGCCAAGGACTGGAACAGCGAGCAACTCGCCCGCTACGTCGGCTACATGCCCCAGGACCCCAACCTGTTCCGGGGCACGGTGAAGGAGAACATCTCCCGCTTCGTCATCGCGACGGACGAGCAGGAGCAGGAGGAGATCGACGCCGAGGTGATCCGCGCCGCCCAACTGGTCGGCACCCACGAGGTCGTGCTGCGCCTGCCGAACGGTTACGACACCATGCTCGGCAATGGCGGGACCGGCCTGTCCGCCGGTCAGGCCCAGAGGGTCGCGCTGGCCCGTTCGGTCTATGGTTCGCCCGCCGTCGTGGTGATGGACGAGCCGAACGCGCACCTGGACACCGAGGGCGAAGCCGACCTGCTCAGCGCCATCTACGAGCTGAAGCGCCGTGGCGTCACCGTCATCGTCGTGGCGCACCGTACGGGGGTCCTCGCCGCCGTGGATCGTCTGATGGTGGTGCGCGACGGGCGGATCTCCCTATTCGGCCCTCGCGACGAGGTGGTCCAACGGCTCAACGCGCCCACGCCGCCGCGCGCCGTACAGTCCGTGTCTTGAGCAAGACCTTGAACAAGCGCTGCGTTCGATCGCCCGATATTGATGTGAGAAGCCGCTGATGAACGTTCCTGTCGGCAATCCTCCGCGTCTGCCCGCCCTCAGGGGCTATGACGTGATGCCCGAGCTGGCGTCGCGCGACGATCCGCGCCGCGAGATGATCCTTGGCGGCGTCGTGATCTTCCTCTTCTTCGGCGTCTTCATGGGCTGGTCGCTGATCGCCCACCTCGATGCGGCCGCCTACGGCGTCGGCCAGATCGGCGTCGAGGGGCACCGCCAGACGATCCAGCACCGCGAGGGCGGCGCCATCTCCGCGATCTACGTGAAGGAGGGCCAGCACGTCACCGCCGGCCAGGTGATGATCTCCCTCGCCCCGGCCGAGGTCGAGGCGGGCGAGAGCGCGATGGCCTCGCACGTGATCAACCTGGAGGCGCTGCGCGCGCGCCTGTTGGCCGAGCGCCTGCACACCTCGATCGCCGAACCGCGCGAGTTTGTGGGCCTCACCGGCGAGGACCGCACCGAGGCCGACGAGGCCATGCGGGTCCAGCGCGCCGAAATGATCGCCCGCGCCCGCTCCATCAGCAGCCAGAAGTCCGTCTACGGCCAGCGCGCGGCCCAGTTGAATGCGCAGATCACCGGTCTGAACCAGCAGGTGGACGCGACCGACCGCCAGTCCAAGCTGATCGGCGACGAGTTGAGCGCGACCCAGACCCTGGCCGACAAGGGCTATGCTTCGATCAACCGCCTGCGCGCCCTGGAGCGCGATGCGGCGGGTCTCAGCGGATCGCGCGCCGACCAGGCTTCCAACGCCGCCCGCGCCCGCGCCCAGATCGGCGAGACCGAGGTGGAGGCCATCGGCCTGGACAACCAGCGCCAGGAGGAGATCGCCAAGGACCTGCGCGACACCGAGAACGATCTCAGCGATTCCCTGCCCAAGCTCGCCCAGCTCAAGATCCAGCTCGCCAACACCCAGATCCGCGCACCGTCTTCCGGGACCGTGGTGGGGCTTCAGGTGTACGCGGTCGGCGGGGTCGTGGCGCCGGGACAGAAGATCCTGGATATCGTGCCCGACAGCGCGCCGCTGGTGATGCAGGTGCAGTTCACGCCCAAGGACGCCGACAGCGTCCATGTCGGTCAAAAGGCCGAGGTCCGCGTGACCGCGATCTCGGATCGCCGCATCCCGGTGCTGAACGGTCAGGTCACCATGCTGGCCGCCGACAGCGTCGTCGACGACAAGACTGGCAACCGTTTCTTCACTGGCGAAGTCACCGTGCCGGTGAAGGAGCTCGACAAGATCAAGGCCGTGCGCGGTCCCTTGGGCGGCATTCGCGCGGGCCTGCCGGTGCAGGTGATCATCCCGCTGCGTAAGCGTACGGCGCTACAGTATCTGACGGAGCCTCTGACCAGCGCCTTCTGGGGATCGTTCCGCGAGCACTGATCGAAGCGATATGCGTGGGCGGCGGCGTTTTCGATCTGCCGTTTTATAAGACAAGGGTTGAGGAAAGTCTGGGCGGAGCGCGGACTGCGCAAGACTTTTCTAACCATATCGAGGTATTCAAACGCGCGTTAACTCTCATAGAGCGAATGTGAAATGACCCAAGTCAGAAACGCCACCGGCGCAGCCGTCGCGCTGATCTGGGTGATCGCCCCCGTCGCCGCGCGCGCGGAAACCCTGGCCGATGCGATCGCCATGGCCTACCGCAACAACCCCACCCTGCAGCAGCAACGCGCCGCCCTGCGCGGGCTGGACGAGAACTATGTCCAGGCCGCCGCCGGGCTGCGCCCGACGATCCAGCTCCAAGGGGTCCAGACCTACGAGCACGAACGCCTGGGGAAGGCCGAGATCGCCGCCGAACAGGTGCGAAACGTCGAGAGCAATTCGGTGACGGGCCAGATCATCGTCACCCAGCCCCTCTACACCGGCGGCCGCGTCGCCTCGCAGATCCGCCAGGCGCGCTCGCAGATCCGGGCCGGACGCCAGGGCCTGCGCGCCGCCGAGGGCGACCTGCTGCTCAGCGTGGTCAACGCCTATCTCAGCATCCGCCGCGACCAGCAGATCGTCGACGTCCGCCGCGTCGCCCTCGTGGAGTTCGTGCGCCAGTACGACGAGGCCAAGGCTCGCCGCACCGCCGGCGACGCCACCCTGACCGACGTGGCCCAGGCCCAAGCGGAGCTGGAGGCCGAGCGCGCCAACTTCAACGACGCCCAGCAGGCGTTGCAGGCCGACCGCGCCAGCTACACCGCCCTGGTCGGACAGAACCCCGGCGAACTCGCCCCCGAACCCGACCTGCCCAACCTGCCGGCCGACGTCGACAAGGCGTTCGACATCGCCGAAAGCAACAGCCCCGACCTCAAGCAGGCTCAGGAGACGGAGCTGGCGTCCCGCGCCGCCATCTCCGAGGCGCGCGCGGCCTACCGGCCGACCGTGGCCATCCAGGGCACCTATGGCTACACCGGCATCGGCGTGCCGATCTACGGCGAGAACCTGGAGCGCGACCTGGTCGTGCAGGCCATCGTCACCCAGCCCCTGTTCACCGGCGGCCTGAACAGTTCCAACATCCGCAAGGCGCTGGAACAGAACAACTCCGACCGCTCGGGCATCGAGATCGCGCGGCGCACCGCGATCCAGAACGTCGCCACCGCCTGGAACGAGATGCTGGCGTCGCGCGACGACGTGGCGACCCAGAAGCGCCAGGTCGACGCCGCGCGCGAGACGACGCACGGAATGGAAGAGGAATACCGCGCGGGCCAGCGCAGCACCTTCGAAGTGCTGTTCGCCGCCGAGACGTTGCGAGACGCCCAGATCTCCTATCTCCAGGCCCGCTTCGGCGCCTATGTCGCCGCAGCGACGGTGCTGCGCTACATCGGTTCGCTGGAGGCGCGGGAATTGACGGTAGGGACGCCCAAGTACGATCCGGCCGCGAACCTCATCCGCGTCAGCAGCGTCGGCGCGCTGCCCTGGGACCCGGTGGTGCAGGCGATCGACGGGTTCGGCGCGCCGGGCGCCGGCCAGCATCCGCTCGACGCGCCCGCGAAGGACGCCACGCCGGCCTTCGCGCCGTCCACTGGGGCGGTTCCCGACAACGCCACCCTCTCCGTCACCCTGCCAGTCACCCCGCTTCCGGGGACGACGGCCCCAGACGTGCCCGCCGCCAAGCAGAGCGGGTTCGTGCTGCCGTCGCTTCCGTTCCCGTCGGTCTTCGGCGGGGGAGATCCCGCGGGTAAATAGGTGACATGCTCGGTCTGCTGAGACGACACCTATCCGCTTCGCTCCCCTCGGTGGGGACGAGGCTGGTCTACGCGGTAGGCGACATCCACGGCCGGCTCGATCTTCTCAACGCCCTACTGCATACGATCCGCGCCGATGTCGTGGCCTCGCAGCCCACGACCAAGCCGTACCTGATCTTCCTGGGCGACTACGTCGATCGCGGCCCCCAGTCGCGGGCGGTGATCGACGCCCTGATCGGGCTCGAACAGGTTCCCCAGCTCGAGGTCATTTGTCTGCTGGGCAACCACGAGTCCGCGCTGCTGGCCTTTCTCGACAAGCCGATGGAGCGCGCCCAATGGCTTGGGTATGGAGGAGCCGAAACCCTGGCCGCGTATGGCCTGGGGCTGGGCGATACGCTCCCCACGGGCCAGGACCTGATCGCCGTGCGCGACGCTTTCGCCGTCCGGCTGCCGCCGGAGCACCTGTCCTTCCTGCGTCGGCTGGTCCCGCTGGTCGAGCTTGGCGACTATGTATTCGTCCATGCCGGACTGAGACCCGGCGTGCCGCTGGCCAAGCAGACCCGCCGCGACATGCTCTGGATTCGCGACGATTTCCTCAACGACAAGGCGCGGTTCGAAAAGGTCGTCGTGCATGGACATACGCCGACGCCCGAGCCGCATCTGGACAAGCGCAGGATCGGCGTGGACACCGGGGCCTATGCGACGGGGCTGTTGACCGCCATCAGGCTGCAGGAAACCCGGCAAACCCTGTTGCAGGCGCGGATCTGATACCCGCGGCCCATCGCATGCCCCGGTCGCGGCGGCGTCCCGCTTGCATATGGAACATTTCGGACCTGCACGCGCTGGAGACCGCATGAGCGAGTACTACGCCTATCAAGTGCTTCCCATCGCCGGCAGCGACATGCTGGCATGGGTGGTCTACGACGATCAGCATCGCGTCGTCGGCAGCGGCGCGGACGTCACCGAGTCCGACGCCCATGTCGCCATCCACCTCTGTGTCGAGACCCTTCAGCCCGGCGCGCCGCTGAGGGCGGTCGAGGGCTAGGCTCTCCCCTACGATCCGGACGCTCTGGCCCAGCGCTCGGAATCGCGGTCAACTCCGCGCAAGCAAGGGCCGACCATGACCGAGATCGCAGGCGTCCAGGTTGGCTTCGTGAAGGGCCAGCAAAAGCTGGAGATCACCTTCTCCGACACCCAGGTCGTCCACATCCCGTTGACCGAACAGGTGGCGCTGGTGCTGAACGCGGGGGGCTGGATGATGCGCGAGCACAGTGCGCGGGTGTTCGAGGCCGATCTCGGCGGCCCGAACCTGGTCAGCCGGCGGATACGGATGATCGATGTCAATCCTCCGCCGGCCGAGGGCTGAGGCCTTCGCTTAGAGCGTTTGGCCGCGGAGCAGCTTGGGGACGTCGCCCAACAGGCCGCCGGCGTTGAGCATCATGGCCCGCTTCAGGCCCTGGCTGCGGTTCATCGCGCCGACCACGGCCCCTCGCACTGCTTTAAGCAGGGGCGTGTCGGAACCGTACGCGCGCACGAAACCGTCGGTGGCCACCGCGAAGGCGGCGCAGTCGAAGCGGCGCCAGCGGGCGTAGCGCTCCAGCACCAGGCCCGAGCCGATGTCCTCGCCCAGCCGTTGGGCGTCGACCACCACCTCGGCCAGGGCCGCCACGTCCTTGAAGCCGAGGTTCAACCCCTGGCCGGCGATGGGATGGACCGAGTGGGCCGCGTCGCCGACCAGGGCCAGCCGCGCGCCGACCATGGCGTCGGCCGACCTCAAGCCCAGCGGATAGGAGAACCGCGGTCCGGTCAGCTTGGCGCGGCCGAGCGCCGGGCCGAAGCGGCGGTTCAGGTGGGCCTCGAAGGCTTCCGGCAAGGCGTCGGCCAGGGCGCGGCCGCGGGCGGTGGGCTCCACCCACACCAGGCTGGCGCGCTGATCGGTCAGGGGAAGCGAGGCCAGCGCGCTGCCGGCCATGAAGTATTCGTGCGCCACGCCCTGGTGGGGCGTGTCCAGCTCCACGGTGGCGACCACCCCGGTCTGGCCATAGTCCCAGCCGTGGAAGCCGATCCCGGCCGCTTCGCGCAGGCGCGAGTTGCGGCCGTCGGCGGCCACCGCCAGCGGCGCTTCCAGCACCCGTCCGTCATGCAGGCGGAACCGGGCGGCGCGCGCATCCGTCTCCAGGCCCACGACCCGGGCGGGGGCGAAGGCGTGGACGCCGGCCGCCTCCAGCGCCGTGTTCAGCGCCGAACGCAGATGGCGGTTCTCGACCATCCAGGCCAGGGGCCCGCCGCTGGTCTCGTCGGAGACCTCCGCGGAATTGAAGTCCAGGAACACCGAGCGCGGCGGCGCGGCGCCGGCGGCGGGCATGGGCCCTTCGGAGACCAGGATGTGGGTGACGGGCTGGGCATGGGGTTCGAGCGCATCGGCCACGCCCAGCGCCTTGAATTGGAGGACGTTGCCCCAGGCCACCGCCCAGGCGCGGCCGTCGAATTCGGGCGCCAGCCGGGTCTCCAGCGCCTCGGCGTCGACGATGGCCACCACCAGCCCCGCCTTGGCCAGGGCCAGGGCCAATGTGGCGCCGGCCGGACCGGCGCCGGCGATGACCACGTCGAAGCGGAGGATCGGATCGGACATGACGCCCTTGTCCACCTCCGGCCGCGCGCCGTCTAGGGGGCGGCGGCGTTGCGCAGCGATCACGATGTGCATGGGGTAAAAGCGACGTTAACCCACCTGCCGTCATATGGGTTAAATCCTTGGTTTCAGTAGCGGAGTGGGGATGGCCAACGTTATGGCGCGTGCGAAGCCCCGATCGTTCCGGGCGGGCCCTGCAGCCCGCATGGTGGCGAGGGCGGATTCGGCGTGGAGCTCGGTGATAGCCCTGCGGCTGCGCGGCGCCCTGGGCGCTGCGTCGGGCGCCGTGCTGATCGCGGCCTTCGCCACCTATCGCGCCGCCGATCCCAGCCTGAACGTGGCCTCCGGCGATCTGCCCCACAACGCCATGGGCGCGCCCGGCGCCCTGCTGGCCGATATCGGGCTGCAGAGCTTCGGGCTGAGCGCCTGGATCGGCGCCCTGATGGTGATCATCTGGGGCTTCGCGCGGGCGGGGGCGGGCGATCCGCGCCTGAACCGGATGGAATTGCGCGTGCGTTTCCTGAGCGGGATGTTGGGCATGCTGCTGGCGGCGGGCCTGCTGGCCGCGCCCCAGCCGCCGGCGAGCTGGCCGCTGGCGCGCGGCCTCGGCGGCGTGTTCGGCGACGCCCTGCTGGACGGCCTTTCGCACGCCCTGGGGGTGATCGAGCTGCCGGCGCCCCGCTTGGTGGCGTCGATCTTCTTCGCGCTGTGCGCCGCCCCGGCCCTGGCCTATGGCGCGAGCCTGGGCTGGCGGGACGTGGTGGAGCTGTACGGCTGGGCGACGTCGCGGCCCCGCCGCAACGCACTGCCGCCCCTGAGCCTGCCCGCCGAGCTGGATGACGAGGAAGACGCGGCGCCGCCGGTCCGCGCCAAGCGCCAGCGTACGGCGAAGCCCGTCGAGGAAGCCGTTCGCACCGATCTCGAGATGAACCTGGGGGACGACGACCCGCCCTTCGACCTGGACGACGACGAGCCCTCGGCCCCGTTCACCGCCGATACGCCGGTTGCGGGTCTTCGCTCTGTCGCCAAGACCTCGAGCCGCGAAGCCCGCGAGCGCCAGAAGACCCTGGACCTGGGCGATGCTGCGGACGCGTTCATGCTGCCGGAGCTGGCCATGCTGGCCAAGCCCAAGCCCCGCGCCGCCGGGGTGGACGAGGCCTCGCTACGCCAGAACGCCCGGATGCTGGAAACCGTGCTGGCCGAGTTCGGCGTGCGCGGCCAGATCGACCAGATCCGGCCCGGCCCCGTGGTCACGCTCTATGAGCTGGTGCCGGCCGCCGGGGTGAAGTCCTCGCGCGTGATCGCCCTGTCCGACGACATCGCCCGCTCGATGAGCGCGCGCGCCTGCCGCGTCTCGGTGGTCCAGGGGCGCAACGCCATCGGCATCGAACTGCCCAATGCGCATCGCGAGACGGTCTACCTGCGCGACCTGCTGTCCTCGGCCGAATACGAGAAGCAGGGCGTCAACCTGCCCATGGCGCTGGGCGAGACCATCGGCGGCGAGCCCTATGTGGCCGACCTGTCCAAGATGCCCCACCTGCTGATCGCGGGCACCACCGGCTCGGGCAAGTCGGTCGGCGTCAACGCCATGATCCTGTCGATCCTGTACCGGCTGACGCCCGAGCAGTGCCGCTTCATCATGATCGACCCGAAGATGCTGGAACTGTCGGTCTATGACGGCATCCCGCACCTGCTGGCGCCGGTCGTCACCGATCCCAAGAAGGCGGTCGTCGCGCTGAAATGGACGGTGCGGGAGATGGAGAACCGCTATCGCCTGATGTCCAAGATCGGCGTGCGCAACGTCGCCGGCTACAACGAGAAGGCCCGCGAGGCCCTGGCCAAGGGCGAGCACTTCGAGCGCACGGTCCAGACCGGTTTCGACGACAGCGGGCGGCCGGTCTACGAGACCGAGAAGTTGACCCCCAAGCCCATGCCCTTCCTAGTGGTGGTGATCGACGAGGTCGCCGACCTGATGATGGTGGCCGGCAAGGACATCGAGGGCGCGGTGCAACGCCTGGCCCAGATGGCGCGGGCCGCCGGCATCCACCTGATCATGGCCACCCAGCGCCCCTCGGTGGACGTGATCACCGGCACCATCAAGGCCAACTTCCCGACCCGGATCAGCTTCCAGGTCACCTCCAAGATCGACGCCCGCACCATCCTGGGCGAGCAGGGCGCCGAGCAGCTGCTGGGGCAGGGCGACATGCTCTACATGGCCGGCGGCGGGCGCGTCACCCGACTGCACGGTCCCTTCGTCTCCGACCAGGAGGTGGAGGACGTGGCCAAGTACCTGCGCGACCAGGGAACGCCGAACTACCTGGAGGAAGTCACCGCCGCGCCCGAAGAGGACGAGGATGGCGGCGGATCGGTGGACGGGGAGAGCCTGTCGGGCAACGACCTCTACGACCAGGCGGTGGCGGTGGTCACGCGCGACAAGAAGGCCTCGACCTCCTATGTCCAGCGCCGGTTGCAGATCGGCTACAACCGCGCCGCCTCCCTGATCGAGCGGATGGAGAAGGAGGGCGTGGTCAGCGCCGCCAACCACGCCGGCAAGCGCGAGATCCTGGCCCCGCCTCCGCCGCCGATGTGAGGTTGGGCGGGTGGTGCGTGCTTCGAGACGCGCTACGCGCTCCTCAGCATGACGAAACTTGGTGGATTGCAGAAACCTTCGTCATCCTGAGGAGCCCGCAAGGGCGTCTCGAAGGACGCAGAACAACCGCCACTCGCCGCCCTCGTTTGGAACCAGGTATGGGCCTACAAGCTTTGGCGTGAACGCCGACCAGGGACGATGACTTGACCTTCCTCCGCCAGACCGCCGTCGCCTTCGCCGCCCTGATGTTAGCGGCCGCGCCCACGCTCGCCCCGACCGTGGCGGCCGCCGCCTCCGCCAGCAGCCTGACCCCCGACCAACAGGCGCTGGTCAAGCGGGCGGGGAGCTACATCGAGGCGCTCAAGACCGTACGCAGCCGGTTCACCCAGATCGACGGGAACGGGGTCACGTCCACCGGCACGCTGTATCTCGACCGGCCCGGCAAGGCGCGGTTCGAATACGATCCGCCGGCGAGCCTGCTGGTGGTGTCGGACGGCTTCAACGTCGAGGTGTTCGACCGGCGGTTGAAAACCTACAGCCTCTATCCGTTCGAGCGCACGCCCCTGGTGCTGCTGCTGGCTCGCCATGTCCGGCTGGACCGGGGTGTGGTCATCACCGATGTCGAGCAGGTTCCGGGCGGCTTCGTCATCAACGCCCGCGATGGCCATAAACAGGCCGAGGGCAAGATCTCCATGCGCTTCAGCGACGTCGGCGGCGCGGGTGGGACAGTCGGCCTGCGCGGCTGGACCATCGTCGATGCGACCGGAAGGGAGACGCGCGTGCAGCTAGGCGCCCTGACCCCGATCGATCATCTCGATGCCAATCTGTTCAATATTCGCAGCCATTAACCGAGTGTGTCTAAATTATAACACGCAAATTCACAGTGTGCTGACCTTGACTTTCCGGCCCCGAGTGGCAATTTAAACACGCACTGGATGCGGCCGTTAGTCGCCTCCAGGCCGCTTTCGGAAATCCCCTCCCGAATGCAGGCCATACACTTGGAGCCCGGCGTCGCAGAACGCCGGGCTTCCTCTTTTTGGGCTGGAGGGCTCCGTTGCGGCTCAGGATCGCCACCTGGAACATCAATTCCGTCCGCCTGCGCCACGAGCAGGTGGCGCGCTTCGTCGCCGAGCAGGCGCCCGACGTGATCTGCCTGCAAGAGATCAAGTGCCGGGAGGGCGAGTTCCCGACCGGCGCCTTCGTGGATATGGGCCTGCCGCACCTGGCCATCGCCGGCCAGAAGGGCTGGCACGGCGTGGCCATCGCCTCGCGCCTGCCGATCGAAGCCGCATCCCCGCTCGACGTTTGCCGGGAGGGCCACGCCCGCTGCGTGTCCGGCGTGATC
>Ga0302314_10013369_pt1 | contig 14121 bp, 11 predicted proteins | sample III_Palsa_N2_3_FD_200533 | JGI IMG/M metagenome (GOLD analysis project Ga0302314, IMG submission 200533) | Peat permafrost microbial communities from Stordalen Mire near Abisko, Sweden - III_Palsa_N2_3 | ecosystem: Environmental > Terrestrial > Soil > Palsa > Peat permafrost | place: Sweden... | reverse complement strand
CACGACCTGCTTCTGGCCGCGCGGCGTGCCGCGCACGCCGGGCAGGCCGTCGCGCGCCTCGCGCCCGGCCTTCAGCCAGGCAGGGCTGGCGTGGCGGCGGCCGCGCGCGTCGGCGCCCATGTTGGGCGCGCCGCCGAAGCCCGCGATGCGGCCCAGCGTGGCGGTGGAGCTGTTGCCGAGCATGTCCATCTGCAGCGTCGAGCCGATGAACAGGTCGCACGCGTAGTGGCCCGCGGCCTGGCACAGCGCGCGGTTGCTGCGCAGGCTGCCGTCGGGGCCGGTGAAGAACACGTCGGGCCGCGCGCGGATGTAGTCCTCCATGCCCAGCTCGGAGCCGAAGGAATGCACCGACCCGACCCAGCCGGCCTCGATCGCCGGGATCAGCGCGGGGTGCGGATTGAGCGCCCAGTGGCGGCAGATCTTTCCTTTCAGGCCCAGGCGCTCGCCGTAGGTGGGCAGCAGCAACTCGATGGCGGCCGTGTCGAAACCGATGCCGTGGTTGAGCGACTGCACGCCGTACTCGGCGTAGATGCCCTTGATGGCCATCATCGCCATCAGCACCTGGATCTCCGAAATCTGCGCCGGGTCGCGCGTGAACAGGGGCTCGATGAACGCCGGTTCGGGCGCGCGCACGACGAAGTCGACCCAGTCGCCCGGGATGTCCACGCGCGGCAGCTTGTCCACGATCTGGTCGACCTGCGCGATGACGATGCCGCTCTTGAACGCGGTGGCCTCGACGATGGCGGGCGTGTCTTCGGTATTCGGGCCGGTGTAGAGATTGCCTTGCGCGTCGGCGGCCTGCGCGGCGATCAGCGACACCTTGGGCGTGAGGTCGATGAAGTAGCGGCCGAACAGCTCGAGATAGGTGTGGATCGCGCCGATCTGCAGCTTGCCCTGCCCCAGCAGCTGCGCGAGGCGCTGCGCCTGCGGGCCGGAGAACGAGAAGTCGAGCTTGCTGGCGATGCCCAGCTCGAACACGTCCAGGTGCTCGGGCAGCGACAGCACCGACTGCACCATGTGCAGGTCGTGCACGCGCTCGGGCGAGACCCGCGTGAGCGCGCGCGCGAGGAAGTCGGCCTGCTTCTGGTTGTCGCCCTCCAGGCAGACGCGGTCGCCCGGCTCGATCAGCGCCTCCAGCAGCGCGACGAGGGCGTCGGGGTCGATCGTCTTTGCGCCCTTGCCCACGCCCACGCCTGGAAGCGCGGCCGCGCGCGCGAGCCGCGCCGCGCGGTTGCTGCGCTGGCGGGTCCAGGGCGAGTCTGCGACGGTGCTCATGTCAGCCCGGGTGCGCCAGCGGTCCCATCACCAGGTCGGGCAACGCGGTGGCGATGGTGGGGAACGCGGAGATCAGCACCACCGCCAGCAACATCAGCACGACGAACGGGATCACGCCGCGGATGATGGCGCCGAGCGGGATGTCGGGTGCGATGTTCTTGATGACGAAGATGTTCAGGCCCACCGGGGGATGGATCAGCCCGGTCTCCATCACGATCGTCATCACGATGCCGAACCACACCAGGTCGAAGCCGGCGGCCTTCAATGGCGGCAGGAAGATGGGCGACGTCATCAGGATGATGCTGACCGGCGGCAGGAAGAAGCCCATCACGATCACCAGCAGCAGGATGGCGGCGAGCAGCAGCCACTTGGACAGCGCCAGGCCGACGATCCACTGCGCCATCGACTGGCTGATGTGCAGGTAGCTCATCACGTACGAGAACAGCAGCGACATGCCGATGATGAACATCAGCATCGTGGACTCCTTCAGCGTGGCCGACAGGATGGGCACGATGTCGCGCAAGCGCCAGACGCCGTAGATCACCGCGACCAGCACCAGCGCCAGCAGGCTGCCCAGGCCGGCCGTCTCGGACGGCGTTGCGAAGCCGCCGTACAGCGCCACCATCACGCCGGTCAGCAGGATCAGGAACGGCAGCACGCGCGGCAGGATGGAGAAGCGCTGCGTCATCGTGAAGTGCTCGTCGAGCAGCAGCGGCGACGTCGTGCCGTCCGCTTCGAAGTTGCGCTTCGCGACGCGATATTCGCGCTGGTAGTTGATGACCGCCCACGCCGCGAACAGGATCACCAGCAGCACGCCCGGGCCGATGCCGGCCAGGAACAATCGACCCAGCGACTGCTCGGAAGCCACCGCGTACAGGATCATCGTCACCGACGGCGGCAGCAGGATGCCCAGCGTGCCGCCGGCGGCGATGATGCCTGCGGCGAAGCCCGGCGAGTAGCCGCGCCGGCGCATCTCCGGGATGCCCGCGCTGCCGATCGCCGAGCAGGTGGCCGGGCTCGAACCCGCCATCGCCGCGAACAGCGCGCAGGCAAACACGTTGGCGATGCCCAGGCCGCCCGGCACCCGCCCCAGCCACACGTGCATGGCCGCGTACAGGTCCTGCCCGGCGCGCGTGCGCCCGATGGCGGACCCCTTCAGGATGAACAGCGGGATCGACAGCAGCGTGATGCTGGACATCTCCTCGTAGACGTTCTGTGTCACCGTGTCGAGCGACGACGCCGGCATGAAGATCGCCATGAACAGCACGCCGACGCTGCCCAGCGAGAACGCGATGGGCATGCCCGAGAACATCACCAGCAGCGTGACGACGCCGAACAGCGCGCCCATTGCGAGCATCGACATCAGAGGCTCCCTTCCGGCAGCCGCGCCTTGTTGGCGCTGACCACGCACTGCACGGCGAGCTGCACGCACAGCAGGATCATGCCCAGAGACATCAGCAGGTACGGGATCCACAACGGCGGCGCCCACGACGACGACGTCGTCTCGCCTTCCGACCAGGCCTCGTACAGCAGCGTGCACGACTTCCACGCGAAGAACATGCAGAACGCGAGGCACAGCATGTCGACGATGGCGATGCGCACAAGATTGACGCGCGCCGGCAGCAGCGACGACACCGCCTCGATGCCCACGTGGCCGCGGATCGCCTGCACGAACGCGCTGCACAGGAAGGTGGCGCCGACGAGGCAGAACACCGAGGCCTCGTCCTGCCAGTCGGTGGACGAGTGCAGGAAGTAGCGCGTGACGACGCTGGACGTGAGGATCAGCGCCGCCGCGATCAGCGCGACCATGCCCAGCATCATCACGCCGCGGTTGACCACCACCAGCGCGCGCGCCAGCGGCAGCAGCCAGCGCGGCGTGGCCGGGTCGACGTGCTGGTGGATGCCGGCGCCGCCCGGGGCGGCGGCCAGCCCGACGGGCACGTGCTGCTCGGAGGGCAGGTCGGGGTGGGCGGGAACGCTCACAGCAGCTTCTGCGCGGCCGTGATCAACGCCTTGCACGTGTCGTTGTGCTCGGCGTAGTCCTTCCACGCCGTGGCCTTGGCAATGGTCTGCCACTTGCGCAGCGTGGCGTCGTCGATGTCATAGCACTTGGCGCCGGCCTTGGTGTAGACGTCGGCCACGATGTGGTCGTCGGCGTGCGCCGCCTCCAGCGCGAACTTCTCCTGCTCCGCGCCGACGGCCATGATGATGTCCTGGTGCGGCTTGGGCAGCTTGTAGAAGACCTCCTTGGAGATCATCAGCGGCTCGAACATGAACCAGTAGGCCTTGTTGCGTGCCGTGGTCAGGTGCTTGGCGATCTCTTCCAGCTTGAACGAGATGAAGCTGGTGGACGACGTCATCGCCGCCTCCATCGCGCCGGTCTGCATCGCGGCATAGATCTCGTTGGACGGCAGCGTGATCACCGACGCACCCGCTTCCTTCAGCATCATGTCCATCTCGCGGCTGCCGCCACGCACCTTCATGCCCTTGGCATCGGCCGGCGCCACCAGCGGGGCGTTCTTGCTGGCCACGCCGCCGCCCTGCCAGATCCAGCTGACGATCAGGATGCCCTTGTCGTCGAGCGACTTGGCGAGCAGCTTGCCCACCTCGGCCGTCTTCCACGCGGTACCCACCTCGTAGCTCGGCACCAGCGCGGGCATGAGGCCGATGTTGGTCTCTGGCACCTCGCCGCCAGCGTACGACAGCGGCACCAGGCTCAGGTCCAGCGCCCCCTTGCGCATCGCCGAGAACTGCGAGTTCGTCTTCATCAGCGACGAGCCCGGATAGACCGCGGCCTTCAGCGCGCCGTTGCTGCGCTTTTCGATGTCGGCCGCGAAACGGCGGCACAGGCGGTCGCGGAAGTCGCCTTCGGCGATGGTGCCGCTGGGAAACTGGTGCGAGATCTTGAGGGTGCCTTCCTGGGCCAGCGCGAGGCCCGACAGCGGGCCGATGCCTGCGGCCGCCGCGGCCTGCACCAGTGCTCGTCGAGTGATTGCCATATCGTCTCCTGGGGGTACCGACCCGCCGCCCGCGAGCGGAGCTGAGGATCAGGGGATCTATATTGAATACAACATTGGCCAGTTTGCATGCAATGCGCCTCCCTGGTCCTAGGTAACAACCCGGAAGCCGCCTCGCTCGGCCGGGCCGTTCAGGCGCGCCGCAATGAGCGAACCCGGCGCCGCCCCCGGTGGATCCGGGGCGCGTGACGCCGGGTTCAAGGGAGGGTCACCGACAGTGGCCACCATGCACCGGGCTTCGCCCGGTGAATCAGTGGCCAGCGGCTGCGGATCAACGCGGCGCGGTCTGCGCCGCCATCACGCACAGGAAGTTGCCAAGGTTCGTGTCGGCTGCCGTCGGCGTGTAGCCGCTCGACAGGACGTTGGACGCCTGCGCGGAAGCCGTCAGCGTCGCGACCGACGTGGCACGCAGGAAGCGCTGCGCGACCGCCTTGTTCGCCGCCGCCGTCACCTGGCAGACGAAGCCGGCGTGCGTGCCGTAGCGCTCCTCGAGCGATGCGCGCGGATCGCCGTTGGCCACACGCAGCGCCTTGGTCGCCGCGAAGGGGAACGACGAGCCCGCGAGTGCGCACTGCTGGCCCCGGTAGATGCCGGCTGCGAACGTGTTCCAGCCGGAATAGGTCGCCAGCGGCGCCTGCATGTTGACCGACGGCACGCCGACCACCTCGTTGCCGTCGACGTTCACGCGCGGCACCAGCGTCGGCAGCACCGCGTCGACGACCGGCGGCTGGATCGTCATGATCCCGGACTGGCTCGAGTAGTCCACCTGCGGGCCGAAGTCGTACTTCAGCACCGGCCACAGGTTGTTGCCCTGGTACGGATAGCCCGGGATGTTCGGGAACCCGACATTGGACTGCGTCGCCGCGACGAGCTGGCCCTGGCTCAGCTTCGGGTACGAGTTGGCCGGCATCGCCGTGCCGCTCATGATCAATGCGAAGAAGTCATCCTGCAGCGCCGCGTTCTGGTCCGACTCCGGATTCGGGTTGGCCGGGTAGACGCAGGCGCCCGACGGCGGGGGGGCGGCGTTGTACGTGAAGCCACCGCTGCCGCCGCCGTGCGAGGTGCCCGGGAAGTAGTAGCGATGCACGTTCGCCGGCAGCGGGATGTCTTCCTGCGCGGTCATGCCCACCAGGTCGGGCGACATCTTCTCGGCGTACATCTCCAGCGAGCCGAAGGTCTCCATGATCTGCGGGCAGGTGTTCGTCGCCGTGCATCGATCCAGGATGCCTGCCGGCGCCAAGCCGCGCGCCTTGTTCGGGTAGTCGGCCCACCAGACCGGCGCCTCGTCGGCCATCATGTACAGGTTCGTGATGACGTCGGGCAAGGCGAAGCGCGTGTTCATGAACAGCATGCGCCCGTCGATCTGGCCCCAGGCGCCATCGACCACCTGCTGGTTGGCCTCGTCCTGGTTGAAGCCGTAGAAGATCGAGCCGCGGATGAACGACGCCGATTGCGAGGCGCCGATGCTGATCACCCTGGTGATTTGACCCGAGATCGGGTTGGCGATGCCCTTCGGGTCCGACGCCGAATGGTGGAAGAACGAGATCGCGTCGCGCGCGGCGGCATAGCCGACGCCGAGCACCAGCGGGTTCACCGCGGTGTAGACCATCTCGTAGAGCAGGTTGGAATTGAACCCGTTGCGCATGCACACGCGGGTCGGGTCGGGCGTGCCGGGAAACGGCACGGTGCGGCAGTCCGCCCAGGCCCAGTCGACGCCGAGCCTCAGCGGCGTCTTCGGGCCGTCGACGCCTGCCGTCGTCTGCGATGCGAGGCTCCAGAACGTCGACTTCGCCGGATCGGTGAGGCTCTGCGGCTTGTAGGGCACCGGGGTCGTGTAGACGATCAACTGCGCGGTGCTGCCGGTCGCGTTCGCGATGTGGCTGTAGACCTGCCCGGTGATGGCCGAGCCGTCCGCGTTCACCGCCACCGGCACCTGGAGGATCTGGCTGGCGCCGGTGTACGGCACGGTCAACGGCGTGCAGGGATAGGCGGTCGTGCAGTTCGACTCGAGGTCGCCCTGCCAGCCGCTTTGCAGGTAGCTCGCGCCGGTGGCGATCGCCGAGCCGGCCGGGATCGCATTGCCGCCGCGGTTCGACACCTCGTAGACAAGCAGCCCGTTCGCGTCGGCGGGCGACGTCGGTGCGGTCAGCTGGAAGGTCGACACGTACGGCACCTTGCCGTTCGAGTTGAGCGGCGCCAGGCCGATGTCCTGGATGACGCTGTTGTGCGCGTCGGATCGGTCGAGCTCGCCGAAGATGCGGCCCTTGTACGTCGTGTACGGCACGGCGGCGCCGGTCACGGGCGCCGTCGAATCGATGACGATGGACGTCACCGCCGCGCTGCCGGGCGTGCTCCAGCCCAGCAGTGCCGCGAACAGCGCGCCGAGTTGCAGCACCGCATGGCGCAGCGACGGCCGGGCGCCGGCAGCCCGACGCCGCAACGCCACGAAACCGAGCGCGATCAACGCGACCAGCATGAGGCTGGTCGTCGCCGGCTCGGGAACCGCCGCCGTCGCGCTGCAGCCGCCGCCGGTCGTTCCCTGGCACGCGAGCGCGTCGCCCGCGGCGTCCGTGAACAGCACGTAGAAGGTCTGGGCAAAGGTCGTGTCGGTGAACTCCGGATCGAACGTGAACGTCGCCTGGCCGCCCGGGCCGATGGCCGAGCCGGCGGAGGGATCCGTCAAGGCGAAGCAGAAGCCGCTGCCGAGCGCGAAGCCGGTGCCCGCTCCGCAGTTCATCGGGTCGTTGCCGAAGAAGAAGGCCTCGGCGCTCCAGCCCGGCGTGGTGGTGCCGGCGTACGCGCCCAGGCCCGCGACGACGAGTTCGTCGACCTGGTAGCCGGCGCTGTTGTTGCTCAGAGCGAAGGTGCCGTCGCCGCTGGCGGGCACCGTCTGCGTCACCGTGAAATCGGGCTGGGCTGCTTGCGCCGGCGCAACCGAGGCGGCGCCGAGCAGCACGGCCAGGCCGAGGGCGATCGCGCCGAACCGGCGCGACCGGGAGGGACGCCGGGCATCTGCAGGGTGCGGTGCCGGCGTCGCGAAAGGAATCACGAATTCATTCACTTTTGTCTCCTGATGGATTTGGGCCGCATCAGCCGTCGAACACGAGAGCCAGCGCGACAGTGTTTTTTGTTTTTGCTTTTGTGCATGCAAATTAAACGGCTGCGAATGCATGCCAGTTATGGTGTTATCCCTTACGAGAAGAACTGCACGCAAATAAGTCAGTTGGAACACACTTGAGCAGAAGCCCTCCCCTAGAATGCTTTACATGAACGGCAACCGCCTCTCCGAACGCCTGCGCGAATCCATCGAGGAAGAGATCGCCACGGGCAAGCTGCTGCCCGGCACGCGCCTGGACGAGGTCGACCTGGCGACGCGCTTCGGCGTCTCGCGCACGCCGATCCGCGAAGCGCTGCGGCTGCTGCTGGGTGAAGGCCTGGTCGAGACGCGGCCGCAGCGCGGCGCCGTCGTCGCGCAGGTCACGCCGCAGCGGTTGATCGAGATGTTCGAGGTGATGGCCGAGTTGGAGGCGATGTGCGCGCGGCTGGCCGCGCGCCGCATGTCCGACACCGAGCTGGCCGAGATCGAGGCGGCCCACGATGCCTGTCGCGGCTCGGCCGCGGCACGCGACGCCGACGCCTACTTCTACGCCAACGAACGCTTCCACTACGCCATCTACGCGGCCTCGCACAACACCTTCCTGTTCGAGCAGGCCTCGGCGCTGCAACGCAAGCTGCGCCCGTATCGCCGGTTGCAGCTGCGCGTGCGCAACCGGCCGCAGCGCTCGTTCGAGGAGCACCAGGCCATCGTCGACGCGCTGCGCGAAGGCGACGCCGAGAAGGCGGTGCAGAGCATCCGCTCGCACGTGGTCGTGCAGGGCGAGCGCTTCGGCGACCTGATCGCCAGCCTCGGGCAGATGACCGCGGGCGCCGTGCCCGCCGAAGTTCCCGCCGAGCCGGCCGCCGGCACCTGAGCGCGGCCCCGGACGCAGGGCCTCAGGACTGCGCTGCGGGCGCCTCGAGTGCCAATTCGCCCAGCACGGCGCGCCGCAGCAGCGGCCACAAGACCCGGTGCGACTGGCGAAACCAGTCCAGGTGGCCGATGCCGCGCAGCCCGTGGTCGCCCGGCTTCACGCACAGCGTCGCGCGCGGCGCGGCCGGCAGCGTGCGCAGCAGGTCGCGCACGGTGGCGGGCGTCGCGATGTCATCGTCCTGTGCATGCAGCACGACGATCGGCGTACGCACCCGCGCGTGGAAGTCGACCGCCTGGCCGGCGCGCACCGCGTTGGTCGCATAGCCACCGGCCGCGCACCACTGGCCCCATTGCCGGGCCACCTGCGCCGGCAGGTTCTCGCCCAGGCCCAGCCACGCGGTGGGGCCGTAGCCCTTGACCAGCGTGCCGAGCGGCACCAGCAGCCGCAGGCCCAGGCGCGCCTTGAGCGCGAAGGCGAGCCGCATGCCGCCGAACCAGCCGGTGGACGCGGCGACGCCGACGACGCGCGAAATGCGGTCGTGGTTGGGCAGCAATCCCAGCATCTGTGCGCCCGCGCTGTGGCCCACCAGCACCACCTGCGCAGCGCCGCTTCGTACGAGCAGCCACTGCACCGCGGCCACCTGGTCGAGCGTGCCCCAATCGACCAGGCGCGCGCGACTCGCGGCCAGCGGGCCGACCAGAGACAGGCCGATGCCGCGGTAGTCGAACACCAGCGTCGCGTGTCCCTGCTCGGCGAGCCAGTCGGCGAAGCGCCAGTAGAACTGCTGGCGCACGCCGGTGGCCGACGCGATCAGCACCGGCGACGCCACTTCTGGGCCGCGTGCCGCGAAGAAGTGGCCCTGCAGGCGTTCGCCGTCCGCGCAGGTCAGCGTGACAGGTTCCGGTTGGAGCGCGCGCGATTCAGTCGTGCGGGTGTCATTCATCAGGGTCTCCCAAGGTCTGTACGTGTTCCAGCCAGCGCGCCACCGTCTGCAGCTCGGCAGGCGTGAACGCGCCCATCACGCGCTCGTTGATGCGGCCCAGCGCCTTGTGCAACGCGGGCAGCTGCGCGCGGCCGGCGGGCTGCAGCCACACGTGCTGCGTGCGGGCGTCGACCGCGCTGGCGCGACGTGCCACCCAGGCCAGCGCCTCCATGCGCTGCACCAGCCCGGACATGGCCGACGGCGCCAGATCCAGCGCGCGTGCGAGTTGCCCCATCGTGGCGCCGTCTTCGCGCGCCAGCACGAACAGCACGCCGCTCTGCGCGGGCGACGGCGCGGCCATGCCGTCACGCACCGCGCGATCCTGCTCGCCGGCGATGAACTGTTGCAGGCGACGTTGCGCACTGTTCAGCAGGAAGATGAGACGGGGTTTCGTCATGGCTTCTATTTATTTCGCATGCGAAGTATATCCGCGCAGGCCTCCGGTGACTCGCGATCCCGTTCGACCTCGACCGGCAGGTTCGAGCTCGTCTCCCGCATGCAGCCCGACGCCACCACTCGCCGGCGAAAAGCGCTCGTCCGTCGACTTGAAAGTCCGCCGAAAGCCAGGATCGGCGACGATGGCGGACTGCACACCACCGCCGAAGCTCCATGACGCCGCCCATCTCCGCGCCCGCCGCCACGTTTTCGCCGTACCAGAAGTTCGTCGTCGGCCTGCTCGCCTTCCTGCAGTTCGCCGTCATCCTCGACTTCATGCTGATGTCGCCGCTGGGCGTGTTCATCATGCCGACGCTGGCGATCTCGACGAAGCAGTTCGGCCTGGCGGTGTCCGCGTACGCGTTCAGCGCCGGCATCTCGGGCTTCATCGCCGCCGGCTTCGCCGACCGCTTCGATCGCAAGAAGCTCCTCATCTTCTTCTACGCGGGCTTCCTGCTGGGAACGCTCTGGTGCGGCCTCGCGCCGACCTATGAGCTGCTGCTGGCCGCGCGCGTGGTCACCGGCATCTTCGGCGGCGTGATCGGCTCGGTGGTGCTGGCGATCGCCACCGACCTGTTCGACATCAAGCTGCGTGGGCGCGTGATGGGCCTGATCCAGACGGCCTTCGCGGCCAGCCAGGTGCTGGGCCTGCCGATGGGCCTGTACCTGGCCAAGAGCTGGGACTGGCACGCGCCGTTCATCGTGCTGGCCGTCCTCGGCCTGCTGGGCCTGGCGGTGATATCGGTGAAGCTTAAGCCGGTCGACGCTCACCTGGGCAAGCCGCAGGAGCACAGCCCGTTCATGCACCTGTTGCACACGATCACGGAGCCGCGCCACCTGCTCGCGTTCCTCACGGTCACGCTGCTGGCCACCGGCGGGTTCATGCTGATGCCGTTCAGCAGCGCGTTCCTGGTGCACAACCTGGGCGTCGCGGCGACGCAGCTGCCGGTGATCTATCTCTTCACCGGTCTGTGCACGATCGTGTTCGGGCCGTTGATCGGCAAGGCGACCGACAAGCTCGGCAAGTTCAGGGTGTTCCTGTTCGGCAGCGCACTCACGATCACGATGATCCTGATCTACACCCACCTGGGCGTCACGCCGCTGCCGCTGGTGGTGCTGGTCAACGTGCTGATGTTCGTGGGAATCTTCTCGCGCATGATCCCGTTCCAGACGCTGGCCACGCAGGTGCCGGAGGCGACCAAGCGGGGCGCGTTCAACGCGATCAGCGCCTCCATCCAGCAGTTGTCCGGCGGGCTCGCCTCGGTCGTGGCGGGGCAGATCGTCGCGCAGGGCGCGGACGGCCGGATCGAGCACTTCCCCCAGGTGGGCTACGTGGTGGTCGTCACCACCCTGCTGTCGATCGGGCTGGTGTGGAACATCCAGCGCCAGCTGCAGGCGCGCGCGGCGGCCTGACTCAGGCCGCGCAGGCGCGGACGACCGGCATCGTGAACGAACGGCCGATCAGCGTGTGGGCGAACAGGTAGTCGCAGCGCGAGCGGTCGCACAGCTCGTCGAGGTCGACCTCGCCATGCGCGTCGCAGGGGAAGGACAGCGGGATCTGTTCGTCGTCCAGCGGATCGAAGCGCAGCTCGAAGGCGAGGTCGGCGAAGCAGGTTTGAGCGTTTGTCGTTGTCATGGATTTCTCCGGGAGGTCCGTTGACCCGCTCATGCAAGCGATGGACCCTGTCGGCGGACATGCCGTACTGCTGTCATCCGCGCCAGGGCGCCGTCATAACCTGCGTCTCATAGGTGAAAGCACAGCAGATGGGGGTCGACCCGCCGTCTTTTGTAGGACTGCACGCACGTCACGCTGCGCTAACGTCTGGCTTCGCGCATTGCAACGCCCCGCGAAGATGCAGTCATCCACCGGCAACCGGCTGAACAACCATGACCCCGCCCCTGATCACCTCCACCCCGCAAGACCAGCGCGAACCCTTCGACTCGACGGACGACGCCTTCCTGTCGCAGTGCGACGACGCGGCCCTGGAGCACGCGCTCAAGACCGTCAACTGGCATCCGAAGGACGTCGCCCAGTTCCTGCGCGCGGTCGCCTTCCGCTGAAGTTCCGAACCGTGCTGCAGCGCCCGTTCAGGCGGCCCGCAACGCGCTCTTGCGGCGCTCGAACGACAGCACGCCATCTTCCAGCGGCGCGTCGAGTAGCACTGCCTTGTCGCTGGGATAGTGATGCGTGACATGCCACGGGCCGTCGCGGCCCTGGCGCGGCATGCGGTCGTTGGCGCGCACCAGGTAGCCTGACGTGAGGTTGCCCATCACCGACTGGTCGGTGCGCTGGCCTTCTTGGTCGTGCGCGCAGAACGAGCCGAGGCCCTTGGCGTCCAGGTGCTTGATCAGGCGCACCAGGTAGGCCGACGCGAGATCCACCTTGAGCGTCCACGACAGGCTGGTGTAGCCGAGGATCCATGCGAAATTCGGCAGCCCTTCCATCAACACGCCCTTGTAGAGCATGTGCTGCTGCGGCGCGTAGGCCTGGCCGTCCACGCTGATCCCCATGCCGCCGAACACCTGCACGTCGAGGCCCGTGGCCGTGACGAGCACGTCCGCGTCCATGCGCTGGCCCGAGGCGAGCACGATGGCGCGGCCGTCGAAGCCGGCGATCTCGTCGGTGGCCACCGACGCCGATCCGCCCTTGATGGCCGTGAACAGGTCGGCATCGGGCACGATGCACAGGCGCTGGTCCCACGGCATGTAGCGCGGCGTGAAGTGCGCCATGTCGACGCTGCCGCCGAGATGCCTGGCCGTCTGCTTGAGCAGGAACTTGCGCATCCGGTCGGGCCAGCGGCGGCAGGCGGCGTAGATCCAGCGCGCCAGCGCCTTGTTGCGGCGCCGGCCGTAGGCGAACACCCAGCGGCGCGGCAGCAAGCGCGCGAGCTTCTCCAGCGAGGCGTCGCGCGCGGGCACCGACAGGATGTAGGTGGGCGAACGCTGCAGCATCGTCACGTGCGCCGCTGCCTTCGCGATGGCGGGCACCAGCGTCATCGCGGTCGCGCCGCTGCCCACGATCACCACGCGCTTGCCGGCGAGATCGATGTCGCTCGGCCAGTGCTGCGGATGCACCACCTGGCCGGTGAACCGGTCGAGACCGGGAAACTGCGGCGCGAAGCCGTTGTCGTGGTTGTAGTAGCCGGTGCCCAGCACCAGCTGGCTGCAGTGGAGCTGCGTCGAGGCGCCGCTGGCCTCGTCGACGGCCGTCACCGTCCATTGCTGGCGCGATGACGACCAGTCGGCCGCGACGATCTTCAGGCCGTAGCGGATGTGGCGGTCGACGCCGGATTCGCGCACCGTGTCGGCCAGGTAGTCGCGGATCGCGTCGCCGCTGGCCAGCACCTGGGTGTCCTGCCACGGACGGAACTCGAAGCCGTAGGTGAGCATGTCCGAATCGGACCGCACGCCGGGGTAGTTGAACAGGTCCCACGTGCCGCCCAGGCGCTGGCGGCGTTCGAGGATCGCGTAGGTCTTGCCCGGGCACTCGGCGGCGAGCCGGCAGGCCACGCCGATGCCGGACACCCCGGCACCGATGATCAGGACGTCGAAGGAATCCATGGTCATCGCGTCAGGCGCCCGCGCCCATCAGGGCCTTGGTCTCGAGGAACTCGTCGATGCCGGCGGCGCCCCACTCGCGTCCGTTGCCGGAGCGCTTGTAGCCGCCGAACGGCGCGGCCAGGTCGACGCCCGCGCCGTTGAGGTGGACCATGCCCGTGCGCAGGCGTTTCGCGACCGCGGCCGCGCGCGCGACCGTGCCGCCCCACACGTAGCCCGACAGGCCGTAGTCGGAGTCGTTGGCGATCGCGACGGCGTCGTCCTCGTCGTCGTACGGGATCATCACCAGCACCGGGCCGAAGATCTCCTCGCGCGCGATCGTCATCTGGTTGTGGACGCCGCTGAAGACGGTGGGCCGCGCGAACCAGCCGCTGGCGATCCCCTCGGGGCGCCCCAGGCCGCCGGCCACGAGCGTCGCGCCTTCCTCGACGCCTTGCGCGATCAACGCCTGCACGCGATCGTATTGGCGCCGGTTGGCGATCGGGCCGGTGGTGGTGGCGTGATCCATCGGATCGCCCACGATGAGTCGTTGCACGGTGGCCGCCGCCACGCGCTCCGCGGCGGCGAGCTTGGCCGCCGGCACCAGCATGCGCGACGGCGCGTTGCAGCTCTGGCCGGTGTTGAACATCATGTTCATCACGCCCGCCGCCACCGCTTCTTCCAGCGGCGCGTCGTCCAGGATGATATTGGCGGACTTGCCGCCCAGCTCCAGCGACACCACCTTGATCGTGTCGGCCGCATGTCTGGCCACCGAGCTGCCGGCGCGCGTGGAGCCGGTGAGCGACACCATGTCCACCTCGGGATGCGAGGACAGCTGCGGCCCGATGCGCGCGCCATCGCCGTGGATCAGGTTGAATACCCCTGGCGGTACACCGGCCTCATG
>Ga0302314_10013368_pt1 | contig 14121 bp, 14 predicted proteins | sample III_Palsa_N2_3_FD_200533 | JGI IMG/M metagenome (GOLD analysis project Ga0302314, IMG submission 200533) | Peat permafrost microbial communities from Stordalen Mire near Abisko, Sweden - III_Palsa_N2_3 | ecosystem: Environmental > Terrestrial > Soil > Palsa > Peat permafrost | place: Sweden... | reverse complement strand
CCCGGCGCCGACGGCGGCGCCCGCCCCGATCAGGAACCGGCGCCTGGTCAGCCAGGCGAGCTTGGGGGTGACCATGGGGCTCCCGTTATGACGTTGGGTTCCAGTGGAAGGTGAAGTTGACCCGGTGCGGCGTCAGCCACACGTCCTGGTACTCAATGTGGCGGGCCGACACCGGCGGCGAGATCAGCAGGGACAGGTGGTAGGTGCCTGCTCCGGGGAGGACGACGTTGTTGCCGTAGTGCGGTCCCATGTACCGGGAGATCATAGGCCAGAGGCTTTCGTCGAAGGGGGTCTTCGAGCCCTCCGTAATGGTTCCCCAGACGCTCGCGTACGGGATGACCACGCCCGTCTGCTCGTCGGTGAGCATCACCATCAGGTGGAAGCTGACGTCCTTGGGCGGCTTGACCTCCTGCATGGTGGTGCCGTTGTAGATCAGGAACGGCACCGCGGTCATCGCCTCGGCGCTGATCTTCATCCCCTGCCAGTCGGCCACGCCAAGCACCTGGGTGGGCACCGGGTTGACCCCGCCCGCCGAGGCGGCGGCGGCGTACGCCGCGTTGGTGGCGGCGGGATCCGCCGCCGCGCTCATGCCCGCCATGGAGCTGGCGGCCGGGGTGGCGGACATCGTCATGCCCGGCTTCATCGCGGCCGAGCCGGTCGCGGCCGCGCTGGCGCAGCCGGCCGCCAGCAGGGCGGCCAGGGCGGCGGCGGCGATCGGGGCGGCGCGCAGGAGCGGACGGCGCAATCGGGTGAGCGTGGGCATGGGAGTTCCTCTCGGGGTGAGGTCGGCGGGTGAGGTCGGCTCTGGTTGCTTCCGTCCGTGCTTGCAGTTTTCTTGGCGCCGCCTGCTAGCCGACCGCCTTGGCGGCGCCGGCCAGCGCGGTGCGAATGTGCCGGTCGAGGGTGGCGCTACTGGGCCAGCCCGAGGTGGACACCTCCCACGACCAGACGACCTCGCCCGACGGTGAGGCGAGCATGAGCCAGGGCTCGCCCTGCACCCCGTAGCCGTCCGCCACCTGCCCGCTGTCGTCGATCGCGACCGGGTAGGAGAGCGGGCGCGGCAGGCCGCCCAGGAAGTTCGGCAGCGCCGACGCCGACGGCTCGACGCTGCCCTCGTCGATCGCGGTCAGCCCGGGCAGATGGGCGGCGGCGGCCGCGGACTGGTACGCGTTGAGCGCGTCGAGCTGGCCGCCGAGGCTGGTGATCTCCTGGTCCCAGGTGGCGAAGAACAGGTACAGCCGCGCCTGGTTCGCCTGCCCGGGCTGGCCGGGACCGAGGCTGACGTAGCCGCCGCCGGCCCCCGGCAGGCTGGTCGGGTAGGCCGGGCCGATGGTGGCGACCTGGGCGTAGGACAGGTGCGAGTGGACGACGGGGTGGCCGGGGAGCAGGCTGGAGACCTCGTTGGCGAGGAGCTGCCCCAGCTGCGGCACGGCGGAGTAGGCGAGCTGGGTCAGGTACAGCTTCTCCAGCCAGCCCTGCTGATTGATCACGAAGATCGCGGGCTCGTGGTCGACCTGGTTCTGGCTGACGTCAACGCCGACGCTGTAGTCCTTCCAGACGCTCTCCAGCTGCGGCAGCGACCCGGTCAGGAACCGCCACTGGTAGAGCATCCCGTGCAGCTGCGAGTAGGAGAGCACGTCGTCGATCGCGGTCGCCTTCGGGTTGGCGTCGATGCCGAGGAGCTGAACACCGCTGGCGGCCGAGCCGAGCATCGCCTTGGCGTCGACCAGCGCGGCGGTGGTCAGCGGGCAGACGGTGGTGCACTCCGAGTCGTTGAACGCCAGGATGACCACCTTCCCCCGGAAGGAGCTGAGCGACACCGGCTGGCCGAACTGATCGGTGAGGGTGAAGTCCGGCGCGACCTCGGACAGCGACGTCCCTGGATCGAGGTCCGGGTTGCTCTGCAGCGCCGCGTTCGGTCCCGCGCTGGCTTGCGCCGCGCCGGCCGTCGGCTGCAGCACCGTGTGCAAGACGATCAGGGCGGTGGCGACCGCGACGAACCCGCCCGCGAGCCAGCTGCCGGGGATGGCCAGCCGCGGCGCTGGGCGGAATCCGGCCCGCCGGGCGAGCCAGCCGCCGAGGACGCAGGCGGCCAGGACGGCAACGGCGATGCCGACGATGAGTGCCACTGGGGTACTGGGCGGCGTCGTGGGCGCTGCGTGGTGGCCGCCGGAAGCGGGGCCGGCGCCGGCGTTGGCGCCGCTGCCAGTCGTGCCGACCGCCTGGCTGGCGGTGGGCGCGGCCAGCCAGACACCCGAGGCGGCGGCGAGCGCGCGCACGGCGGTCTCGGCCGACGTGGCCAGGCCGCTCCCGCCGGGCTTGACGGCGACCTTGCCGAGCACCTTGTAGGCGGCGGCGGTCGAGTGCCCCTGCCAGTTAAAGCCGAACCCGTCGGGCATCACCACGAGCAGCCGCTGCGCGTACGCGAGCGAAAGCTCGATGCCAAGGAAGCTGGCGTAACTGGTCGGCTTCCCCCATAGCTGCGTGATCGCGCCCAGGTCGGCCGGCGTGGCGATGATCGCCACCCGGATGGTGAAGCCGCTCCGCTGCGCGGAGGTGAGCAGGTCCCCGAGTTCCACCTGCTGGGCGATCGAGATGTTGGCGTCCGAGGCCACGAACACGTTCTGGTAGACGAGCACGTCGCTGCCGGGATCGCCGTCCGCGAGAGCAGCGGCGGGGGAGAGCACGCCGAGCGCGCAGACGGCAAGCAGCGCAAGCACAACGGCGAGGACAGCGCGGCGGAGCTTCGTCACGGTGCTATAGAGCCCGTAGTCGGCCCAGGCGGCGGGGCAGCTCGCGGAAAGCGGCGCATCTCATGCCGTATAAGTGCCGCCTGAGGCTCCCGAAGTTCCCGGCTGTTCGCACGTATGCCGCTGAGGCGGCCAGCAGAATTACGCAGACGTTACTCCGTGACGGTGCACTGGTCCTGAAAGCAGCCCTCGGCAGACAGGATTCCGTCATGACGGCATCAGCCACCCGCTTGTCCGCGCTCATCGGCGTCGTTCTCGCCCTCGGCGTCGTCGCCGGCTGCAGCTCGGGCGGGGGAAGCAGTACATCGCCGGCCCAGGTAGCCGGCGCCGTCGGCCTGCCGACCAGTACCGCCGGCGTTGGCGATAACGGCAGCATTGACGCCAAGGTGTGCGCGGCTATTGCGACCGACGTCGCGGCGATCACCAAGAACGTGTCGCATCCGGCGACGTTCCCCGGCCAGTGCGCCTTCGGCGGCGGTGCCACGACCGTCTCGTTCGATCTGAACGACCCACAGCACTCCGACGTAACGGACGTCCTCGGCACTGGCGCAACCGCGATCAGCGGCATCGGTGACCACGCTGTCTGGGACGACAACGGCGGCCAGACCGCACTGACCCTGGGGGCGTGGAAGGGCAGCGTCAGCTGCCTCGTCCAGCCAGACAGCGACGTAACCAACGACACGGTGACGTACACCGGAAAGCCGCCGTTCACAAAGATCAGCGCCGCTGCTGGCGCCGTCTACGCGGCGAAGTTGGGCAAGGTCTGCACGGACGTTTTCGCCGCCGCAGGCTAGCGGCGGCGTGGACCGGGCCGCCCCGTCCCAGGCTGTGCGTATTCTCCCGGCCAGCGCCCACGCCCCGTGCGGGCCTGGCGCGGCAACCGGTTCGTAAGATTGAGTTGTGCCCGGGCTTGCGGCGCGCGTTGCGCGCACAGTACGCGCCGCGGTCCTGGTGGCGGCGGCAGCGGCCGTCGCGTCCGGCTGCGGGTCGTCTCAGACGGTGGCCCCGACGCCCGCCACCGCGCAGACTCCGATCCCGCAGATCCCCCGGTCGTTGCTGAGCGAGGCGCGGCCGATCGGCACCGGGCCGCGCTTCACCCTGTCGGCCAGCGGTCCCGTCACCGGGCGGTGCGAACCGTCGCTAGGCCCGCGCTTCGGCGTGCACGTCGAGGTGTTCGCCGCCAACCGGGTGCTGCTGCTGCCGGCCGGGATCGGCGCGCGGCGGCCCTGGACCGAGCTTGACGGCCGGATCACCGGCGCCCGCTGCTACGGCGCGCTGGTGACGCTCGATCCGACCGGTCTGGCGCTCGTCCGCCCCGGTGAGCGGCTCACCCTGGCGGCGCTGTTCCGCTCCTGGGGCGAGCCGCTCTCCCGCACCAGGCTCACGTCGTTCACCGCCGCGAAGGGCACTCAGGTGGCCGTGTTCGTCGACGGCCGCCCCTGGCGCGCCGCGCCGACCGCGGTACCGCTCACCCCGCACGCCGAGATCGTCCTCGAGGTCGGCCCGCACGTCCCGCCCCACTCCTCCTACGCCTTCCCGCCCGGCACCTAGCGCCCCGCGCCGGAAAGCCGGCTGGCCATCGTCACAGCTGGAGCCGGCCGCATGGCGCCGCCTCCGGCGGGATAGATGGGTTCCCTGCGCCGCGATGATGCAGGCGGGCAGCGGGATGCGAGCTCAAGGTTCGGATATATCTACCCAGTGCCATGATCGGGTGTCGTTTACGGTATATATCACCGCAAACGACACCCGATGACGGTAACCGGGCCGCCCGGGTGACGGTTAGGGGAAATGGCGGGAATTCGGGGTGCTCGCGCACGGAGACCGGGAAAGCGGGGCCGCGAACGGTGCGCCACCGCGCGACCAAGCCCCGCCACCTCCCGGACGCGGTCGCGGCGCTGGATCTCCACCTCCCGGACGCGGTCGCGGCGCTGGACCTCCGCCTCACCGGCGAAGAGGTCAGCGCGCTTGAGGCGCCCTACACCCTCCGCGCGCCGACCGGCTTCTGACGCGTCAGCGGGACCGTCTCGCAGGTGACGAGGCCCTGTTCCGCGGTGAGGTCCTCGATGAGGTCGAACGCGACCTGGATCCGCTCCGGCGTGTCGATCACGATCGTGACCGCGGGGACGTGCCGGCCGAGCTGTAGCAGCCGGTCGCCGTGCGGCGGGTGGTCGCCGTGGAACCCCCACATGCCCCGCTGCGTGGTCGCGCCGCTGATCCCGGCCGCGCGCAGCCGGCGGACGATCGCGCGGTGGATCGGCTGGCCGTCGTGGAGCGCGCCCTCCGAGGTGTAGACCATGAGCTTGTGCGCCACCGGCAGCTGGGTCTCGTCTGCGCCCGCCCGGGATTCCGCCGCCATGGGAGGTCGACAGAGCTGCTCGCCGTCCCGCTTGCAGATCCGCACGCGCTCGAGGGTCAGCAGGGGCTGGCGCAGCAGCCCGCCCAGCTCGGGCAGCACCCGGGCGATCTTCGCCCCGGATCCCACCGCGATGACCATCATCGGCGTCGCGGCGTTGCGGCTGAAGAAGGCGGCCCGCTCCCGCTCGCCGTGCGCGGTCCCGTCCACGCCCAGCAGCGCGGTGGCGCCGGCGATGCCGCGCCGGTGCAGCAGGTCGCAGACGGCCACGAAGGCGGGGACCCGGTACACGCGCTCCTGGCGGCCGACGTACACCGTCAGCTTGGTCTCCTCGTCCGGCGCCTCGTCCGGCGCGACGGTCTCCAGGTCGCCGGTCAGCAGGCGCGCCCGCTCCAGCGTGACCAGCCCGCTGCGCAGCAGGTCGACGGTCGGCTCGAGCAAGGCCTCGATCCGGGATCTGGCGTCAACCGCGACCGCTGTCAGCGGCAGGTCATGCGACAGGGACTCGGACCGGTCGGTCCGGAGGTGCTGCCCGGCGCCGAACCCCTCCACCCCCCGCAGCAGGATGCTGGTCGCGATCCCCTGCCGTCCGTACAGGTCGAGCAGCGCATCGGCGGCGAAGCCGTTGCTGGCGGTCCGCTGGCGCTCGCCGAAGTAGCTGGTGAGCTTGAGGCAGTCCTCGTTCACAGGTGCATCCCGATCAGCCGCCCGAGCGCGGCGGCGGCGATGCCGAGGGCGAGGCTGACGACGATGTTGAGCACCGCCTTGCGGTACTGCCGCTCCTCGGTCAGCCGCTGCGTCTCCAGCATCCAGGTCGAGAAGGTGGTGTAGGAGCCGATGGCGGCGGTGCCGAGCAGCAGCGACTGCGAGGGGGTGAGCGCGAGCCCGCTCAGCAGCCCCAGGATCACCGCGCCGGACACGTTGATCACCATCGTCCCGTACGGGAAGTCGCGCCCGGCCGCGGCCGAGACCAGCCCGTCGGCGTAGAAGCGGAGCACCGACCCGGCGCCGCCGATCACCACCACCGCGGCCCACACGAGCACGTTCATCGCAGGCGCACCCGCACCCTCCGGACGATGGCGGTGGCCAGCTGGATGGCCGCGTACCCGGCCGCGATGGACGCCGCCGCGTACCCGGCGGCCAGGCCCCACGCGTGCGCGTCCAGCATCTTCACGATCTCCACCTGCATCGTCGAGAACGTGGAGAGCCCGCCGCACAGCCCGGTGCCGAGCAGCGGGCGCCGGTAGGAGGACAGCGGCAGCCGTTCCTGCAACCGGGTCACGAAGTAGCCGAGCAGGAACGCGGCCACGATGTTGACCGCGAACGTCGGCCACGGCCAGGAGGTGGCCGAATGCGGGAAGGCCTGCGCCAGCGCGGCCCGCGCGAGGGTGCCGAGCGCGCCCCCGACGAAGATCGCCGCGACCTCTCGCCGGTCAGCCCGCGGCAGCGCCAGCCGCCCGGGCCGGCCCGAAGCCGGTGATAGCTCCGCCGCGGGAGAAAGATCGCTTCTCACCCGCTAAGTCTGCCGTACGTGCCTACTCGAGCCGGACGCGGAGCCAGGAGTGGAAGTCGGAGATGTGGTGCTCGCTGGGCACCAGCACGCCGCCCGCGCGGTAGGCACGGGACGACATGGACGGCTGCGTCCGCGCGCACGCGTCGAAGTCCTGCCGGTTAACCCGGTCGAAAAGTTCCACCGACTGGGACACATCCGCCCCCGCCGCCACCACCTCGGGGGAGAAGAGCCAGTCGCAGATCACCGTCGTCCGGTCCGGCCCGAGCGGGATCATCCGGTGCAGGATCGCGTGGTCAGGCACCAGGTTGATGAAGACCTGCGGCCTGATCGTGATCGCGAAGTACTTCCGGTCCTGGTCGTCGGTGAGCCCCGGCAGCCGGGCGAACCCCTCGGAGCCGTCGACGGTGAACCCGGCCACCCGGTCGGCGAAGGCCGCGCCGTGCCCCACGTAGTACTGGGCCGCGTACCCGCCGGCGAACTCCGGCAGCACGCTGACCAGCTCCGGGTGGATGGTGGCGCAGTGGTAGCACTCCATGAAGTTCTCGACGATGAGCTTCCAGTTAGCGGCGACGTCGTAGGCGATCCGCCGCCCGACCGCCAGCGCGTCGAGCCGGTACGCGTCGATCGCCTCGACCGCGCCCAGCCGGCCGGCCACCGCGCCCATCACCCGCTCCTCGAACGACGGCGGCGCCGGGGCCAGGCTGACCCAGGCGTAGCCGAGCCATTCCCGCAGGGCCACCTCCACCAGGCCGCGCTCGGAACGGTCGATGTCCGGCATCCTGGCCAGGTTCGGCGCCGCCGCCAGCCGCCCGTTCAGGTCGTACGACCAGGCGTGATAAGGGCAGCGAAGATACCGGCTGACCTGCCCGTACTCCTGCTCGCAGACGCGCGCGCCGCGGTGCCGGCAGACGTTGAGGAAGGCGCGCAGGCCGCCACCGCGCTGCCGCACGACGATGACGCTCTCGCGCCCCGCCTGGACCGTCTGGAACTGGCCGGGCTCGGGAATGTCGCCCGCCCGCGCCACGCAGAGCCAGTCGACTTCGAAGATCGCCTGCTGCTCGCGGGCGAATACGTCGGGGTCGGTGTAGTAGGACCCGGCCAGCGTCGGGATCAGCGTCTGTATCGGCGTTTCAAGCGGCGGCACGACATGAACATACATGAATAAGGCCTTGTCACCTAGGCCCGCTGAGTCGGTCCAACGGGCCGGAAAGGCGAAGTCCACCGTCCGTTCAGAGCAAAAATCTTTTCGTCTGAACGGGCGGTGGCTCCACGTCGCCCGCGCCCGGATTCCTCAGCGCGGGGCGGGCCTTCCTCAGTGCGCGGCGGTCGGGTGCGAGCCGAGGTTCTTGCCCGCGGCGTTCCCCGCGACCGAGTAGATCACCTGGGTGTTGCGCGTCTCGAGGAAGTCATCCAGCGTCTGGCCGCGCATGGCCGCGTAGACGTGCAGGTTGGAGACGCCGCTGACGGCGGCCAGCTTCTCCAGCATGAAGAAGATGACGCCGTAGCGGATCATGCCCTGCCAGTCGCGGTTCCTGATGAGGTCCCGCTCCTCCTCGGTCAGGTCGGCCGCCTTGAACGAGGTCTCCGGGTCGTCGAGGAAGCGGGCGCGGTGATCGGGGTCGATCATGTCGTGCAGGTACTTGTTGATCCGGTACGCCTTCACGCTGGCGGCGATGTCGAAGGGGTAGGTGCCGGTCAGCTTGTCGGCCCCCTTGAGCTGGAGCGCCATCCGCTCGCGGTGCCGTTCGCGCACGGACTCGGGGGTGGCGCCGCCCTTGTCGCCCAGCACCAGGGTGGCGATGCCGGTCATCGACGGCAGGTAGTAGGAGCTCTGCACCAGGTCGACGTTGTCCGAGAGCGCCCCGCGCATCATCTCGGTAAGCGAGGCCGGGTCGTCGGTGAACCGCTTGAGGAACTCGGCATCCCACTCGGGGTTGTTGAAGCCCGCCCGCTCGCCGTGCACCTGGTGCGAGAGCCCGCCGGTGGAGACGATGGCGACCTTGATGTCCTCCGGGTAGGCCTCGATCGCGCGGCGCAGTGCCTTGCCCATCTTGTAGCAGCGGGCGGCGGTCGGGATGGGGAACTGCAGCACGCCGATCTGGAGCGGCACGATCGTCGTCGGCCAGCGGCCGTCTTCCCGGTCGAGCAGCACCGACATCGGCGAGAAGAAGCCGTGGTCGAGCGGCTTGTCCTGGAAGTAGGACAGGTCGAACTCGTCGGTGACCAGGCTCTGCGCGATGTGCGCGGCGAGCTTGGGGTTGCCGGGGACCGGGGGCAGCACGCGCGCGCCGCCGCCCTCGTCCGCGACCGGGAACTCCTCGCCGATGCCGAGCGTGAACGCCGAGTAGTGGTCGAAGAAGAACGACGTCACGTGATCGTTGAAGATGTAGACGATCGCGTCCGGCTGCTGCTCCTTGAACCAGGTGGAGACCGGCTCGAACGCCTTGAAGATCGGCGCCCAGTCGGGGTCGTCCTGCTTGTCCTGGTCGTAGGCGAAGCCAATGGTGGGCGTGTGCGAAGTCGCCACGCCGCCGATGATCCGGGCCATATCTGCCTCCACTGATAGCCCCGCGGTCGGTCGGCGCTTAACACGGCTTGTAGTCGCCCCCTTCCATCTAGTGACAAAAGGGTTCTCTCTGGCGAACGTGCCGGTTGCGTCATATGTGACTCTATAGTTTCTTACAGGTAAAGTAAATTGACTTATTGATCATTAATTACTTAACCTGAGGTTATGGAAACGCGCGATTCCTCGACGCGACCGGATGATCGCGGTGTGTTGGCACCATCTGCCGCGATGTCGCGAATCCGGCTCAGGCACCTCAGCTGTTTCGTGGTCGTGGCCCAGGAGCGGACGCTCGCGCGCGCGGCCGAGCGGCTCCACCTGAGCCAGCCCGCGGTCTCCAAGACGCTGACCGAGCTTGAACGGCTGGCCGGCCACCAGTTGCTCGAGCGCAGTCGCGCGGGCACCCAGCTGACGCAGGCGGGCGAGCGGTTCCTGCGCTACGCGGTCGAGGTGACGCGGGCGCTCGACTCGGCCGCCGCCGCGCTGACCGCCGACGAGGAGCCCCGCTATCCCACCGTGGCCGTTTCCGCGCTGCCGACCGCGGCCGGCGGCCTGCTGGCGCAGGCGATCATCGCGCTGCGCGAGCGCCGACCGCACGCCGGGGTGCGGGTCCGCACCGGGCACAACCCGGACCTGATCGCGGCGCTGCGGGCGGGCGAGGTCGACTTCGCGCTCGGCCGGATCGCCGAGCCCGCGATGATGGCGGGCGTCTCGTTCGAGCTGCTCTACGCGGAGTCGCTCGCGGTGGTGACGCGGCCGCAGCACCGGCTGGCGGTGTACGGCCGGTCGCCAGGCCGCACCGTCTCGCCGCTCGCGCTGCTCGCTTACCCGCTGGTCATCCCAGGTATGGGCACCGCCCCCAGGCATGACGTGGAGGGGTTCTTCGAGGCGCACGGCATCGCGCTGCCGCCGGGCCGCACGGAGACGCAGTCGGTCTCACTCGCCCGCGAGCTGACCCTGCTCTCGGACGCGGTGTGGATCACCCCGCAGCACGCGGTCCAGCTCGACCTCGACTCCGGGCTGCTGCGCCGGCTCAGCGTCTCGGTCCCCGGCAACGCCGAGCCGCTCGGCATCCTCTCCCGCAGCGGGGTGGCGCCGAGCGAGCTCGCGCAGCAGCTCATGGAGACGCTGCGCGAGCTCGCGTGAATAATGCGCTGGCTAAGCGTCAGCTCCAGGGGGAGGCGACGAGCCAGGTGGAGTCCTCGTCCCAGAGGCTGGCGGCGTCCCAGGCGTTGGAGCCGCCGTCGCTCGCGATGTAGCCGACGTAGTCGTAGTGGCGAATGTACTGGTAACTGTAGTTATAGGACATGAAGGAGTAGTTGGAGCCGCTGTTGCCCGCCCGCGGGCAGAAGGTGGCGTCCAGGGCGAACTGGGTGGTGCCGTCGTTCGGTTCCAGGTAAAGCTCGAAGTCGGAGTGGCGGATGTAATCACCGGACCCGTTGGCCGACTCGAAGGAGACGCACGAGCTGTTGGCCAGGCCGGGCTCGACGATCCAGGTCGCGTCGGCCTTCAGGGTCGAGGAACTGCTCGAGGTCACGCTCACGATCCCCACGTCGTCGCCGCTGGTGTCGCCGGTGAGGTAGTCACCGGTGCAGCACGGCGTCGTGGCGTTGAGCGAGATCTCCTTGCCGCTGGTGAAGGGGTTGCTCGGCAGGGTGTAGGCCGAGTAGCCGGCCGCGACGATGTTGGCCTGGACGGCGGCCTCGGTCGCGGCCGTCGGGTAGCCCGAGGTCAGCACGCCCTCGTAGAACGTGCCGGCCGCGTTGTCGCTGTTGTCGCCGCCGATGCCGAGGATGATCGCGCCCTGCTTCTTCATCGGGTTGTAGCCCGAGGGGCGCACTCCGCTGAAGTCGGTGGACAGCGAGCCCGAGTCCGCGTTGCCGCCGAGGATGGCCCACTGGTTCGCCCCGCCCTCGATCATCGCGGTGGTGAACCGGTAGTCGGTGGTCGGGTCGCCGGCGTTGTAACCGGCGTTTGAGCCGGAGTATAGGCCGTTCTCCAGGTCGGCCATGATCCACGGGCCGGTGCCCGTGCCGTAGCCCCAGGTCGTCTCGTCGCCGAAGTTAATGGCTTCCATGGTGCCGTCGCCGTCGTCATCGTTGTTAGTCTCGGCGTTGCCGTAGTCGAAGCAGCATTCGTTGTCGTAGTGCGTGCCGTCGAGGACCGCGTACTCGCCCTCAGACTCGTTGCCGGTCGCGATGTCGGTAGTGTCGTCGTCCCGGTAGCCCATGCCGAGGCTGATGTAGACGCCGTAGACCTTCGACCCGTCGACCTCGACCGGCGCGGCGGCCGCGTTGGCGAGGATGTCCGGGCCGCCGTCGGCCCCACCCGCGGGCGCGTCGGTCAGGTTGTTGCCGTGTCCGGACTGGTCGAAGATCTCGGTGACCCAGCAGTACGTCTCCGCGCAGAACGAATCCTGGGTGGCCGATTTGGCGACACCGCCCGCGCTGACCGGATAGATGTCAGTCGTGGTATCGTCCGAGGCGCGCTCCACCTGGTAAAGCGCCCCGTCGTAGGCCGCGTAGAGCGCGCGGGTGGTGCTGTGCGCGGCCACGCACGGGGTCCCGGCCGCGGCGTAGATGTCGCATGGCTCCTCGGTCGCCGCCCTGGATGGCGTGGCGCCGCTGCCCATCAGTCCGGCGATGACCAGCGCCGCCGCGGCGGCGAGGATCAGCAATGCCCTTCGGGCATGCCAAATTCCACTGCTGGCTGTCATCTTTGACCTCGACTTCCGTGATGTGACCGGTAACATTTCTTCCGTGTGGCCGGTCACATTTTTTGTGTGATCGGTAACGGTGCCGTTAGTGTGACCGGTAACACAGAAGGCGTCAATACAGGATTGGCGACTGATCGAGATCAAATAGCCCATGGCGCTTCCGCCGTTATAGTAGCGGTTTCGCCATGGATTTCTAATTGGTAATCTTGGCGTGGGTTGTTCTGGGTCGGCCTGGCAGCGGCAGGTGAGGACGGTGCGGATCGACGCCGGGACTTCGTCAATCGAGGCGGTCGGCCCGTCGGGGAAGGACAGCCGTCAGTCGGCCATACCGAGAGCTGCTCGCAGCCCGGCCTCTACGCGGCGCATCGTCGGTGCTGTGACCGCCCCCATGTCGGCCCGCACCTCGTCGTCGTAGACGGTCTCGAGGTCGTCGCAGGATGCCCAGCCTGTCATCACCTCGCCTGGGCCAAGCTCAACCATCGCGGGGCGGCTGTCGCGCGGTTTCGTTGTGGTCAGCCGGACCGCGAGCACCTGCTCGAATGCCCGGTTCCGGCGGTTGTTGGAGACGACAAGGAAGTATTTGTCCGCCTCAATGTGGCCCAGGTGGGCACGGTAGACGCGGCCGCGCAGCAGCTCCGACACCGCGCGCCCGTCAGTCCTCGGCGGCCCAGGCGGGCCGCCGGCGCCGGGCGATCTGGCGAGTTTCATCCGCCTCTCCGCTAGCAAGCCGGTCTTCGGCCGCGCTCGCGTAAGCCAGTTCCTCCGCCTTCTCGCGGATGGCCCGGAGCCCCGTTTCGAAGATCATGCGCAGCAGTGCTGCTTCCGCGACGCCCTCCACGACGATGATGCCGACCATCTCGGAGAGCGCTTCGCGTTCCGGAGTCTCCTCGCGCAGGCGTGCGATGTCGGCCAGATCCTTCTCGGTGAGCGGGAGGCTCTTGCGAGCCTTGGCTGGTTCTGTGAACCGGGACACCGCCATGGCAGATCCCCTTCGTGTGATGACGCAAATCTGCAGCCAATAATACCTCATCAGATGCAGCAATCAATGCCTCACAAGATGATGCTAGTCTCCGCGCTTCTGCTGATCTGAGAGATGCGGGCGAGAAGGTCCGGCCGTTTACCGCTGGTGCGGTCAAATTTGCTGTTCGGATCATGGAAAACAGAAGAATCTATGCCTACGATGCCCCTATGACAGTGCTCAGCCCTGCTTACCTGGCCACGCAGCTCGACCCGGGCACGGTGCGGGAGCGGGTAGCCGCGCACCTGCTCGCGGACGGCTTCGAGTTCGTGCTCGACCTGGACCGCTCGCATGGGTCGACGCTGGTCGACGCGCGGGACGGGGTCGAGTACCTCGACATGTTCACGTTCTTCGCCTCGTCCGCGCTCGGCATGAACCACGACGCCCTCGCCCGCGATGACGAGTTCCTGCGCGAGATCGCCGCGGTCGCGGTCAACAAGCCGAGCAACTCAGACGTCTACACGGTGCCGATGGCGCGCTTCGTCGAGACCTTCGCCCGCGTGCTCGGCGACCAGGCGCTGCCGCACCTGTTCTTCATCGACGGCGGCGCCCTGGCGGTGGAGAACGCGCTCAAGATCGCCTTCGACTGGAAGTCCCGGCTGAACGAGAGCCGCGGCATCGACCCCGCCCTCGGCACCAAGGTCCTGCACCTGGAGCGGGCGTTCCACGGGCGCAGCGGGTACACGATGAGCCTGACCAACACGGAACCGGCCAAGGTCGCGCGGTTCCCGAAGTTCGACTGGCCGCGCATCCCCAGCCCGGCCATTAACCTGCACGACGACGAGGCCGCCGTGGCCGCGGCCGAAGCGGACGCGATCGCAGCGGCCCGGCGCGCCTTCGCGGAGAACCCGTACGACATCGCCTGCTTCATCGCCGAGCCGATCCAGGGCGAGGGCGGCGACAACCACTTCCGCCCGTCCTTCCTCCGGGCGATGCAGGCTCTGTGCCGCGAGTTCGACGCGCTGTTCGTCCTTGACGAGGTGCAGACGGGCGTCGGCATGACCGGTTCCGCGTGGGCCTACCAGCAGCTCGGCCTCGAGCCCGACGTGGTCGCCTTCGGCAAGAAGACGCAGGTCTGCGGCGTGATGGCCGGCGGTCGGGTGGACGAGGTGGCCGGCAACGTCTTCACCGTCTCGTCGCGCATCAACTCGACCTGGGGCGGCAACCTGACCGACATGGTCCGGGCCAGGCGCATCCTCGAGGTGATC
>Ga0302314_10013367_pt1 | contig 14121 bp, 13 predicted proteins | sample III_Palsa_N2_3_FD_200533 | JGI IMG/M metagenome (GOLD analysis project Ga0302314, IMG submission 200533) | Peat permafrost microbial communities from Stordalen Mire near Abisko, Sweden - III_Palsa_N2_3 | ecosystem: Environmental > Terrestrial > Soil > Palsa > Peat permafrost | place: Sweden... | reverse complement strand
ACGTCTGGTGGGATGCTGAGCTGTTCACCGGCGATCCGGACTGGTCGGTGCTGCTCGAGACGCCGACGGCGCGGCTGACGGCTGACGAGCAGGCCTTCCTCGACGGCCCGGTCGAGAGCTTCTGCGCCATGCTCGACGACTGGAAGATCACCTGGGAGCTGCACGACCTGCCGCCCGAGGCCTGGGAGCATCTGCGCCGCAACAAGTTTTTCGGCATGATCATCCCCAAGCAGTACGGCGGCCTGGGCTTCTCCAACTTCGCCCACTCCGAGGTGATCCGTAAGATCTCCACCCGCTCGGTGGCCGGCGCGGTGACGGCGATGGTGCCGAACTCGCTCGGGCCGGGCGAGCTGATCATCCGCTTCGGCACCAAGGCCCAGCAGGACTACTGGCTGCCGCGCCTGGCCGACGGGCGCGAAATCCCCTGCTTCGCCCTGACCTCGCCCGAGGCCGGCTCGGACGCCGCCTCGATGGTCGACCACGGCGTGGTGTGCAAGGGCCAGCACGAGGGGCGCGAGGTGCTCGGCATCCGGCTGAACTGGAACAAGCGCTACATCACCCTGGCGCCGGTGGCGACGGTGCTGGGCCTGGCGTTCAAGCTCTACGATCCGGACCATCTGCTGGGCGAACGCGAGAGCCTCGGCATCACCTGCGCCCTGGTCAACACCAAGGCCGAGGGCGTCACCATCGGCCACCGGCACCTGCCGGCGATGACCTTCTTCCAGAACGGGCCGAACCAGGGCCGCGACGTGTTCATTCCGCTCGACGACGTGATCGGCGGGGCCGAGCGGGTCGGCCAGGGGTGGAAGATGCTGATGACGGCGCTGGCGGCGGGACGTGGGATCTCCCTGCCCTCGCAGTCGGCGGCGGCCGGCGCGCTGACCGCCCTCACCACCGGCGCCTACGCCCGCGTCCGCACCCAGTTCCACACGCCGATCGGCAAGTTCGAGGGCATCCAGGAGCGGCTGGCCCGCATCGCTGGGAACGCCTATGTGCTCGACGCCGCACGGCGGCTGACCTGCGCCGCCCTCGACGCCGGCCACCATCCGTCGGTGATCTCCTCGCTGATGAAGGCCGGCGCCACCGAGCGGATGCGCGAGTGCGCCGACGACGCCATGGACGTGCACGGCGGCAAGGGCATCATGGAGGGGCCGCGCAACTATCTCGGCGGCCTCTATCGCTCCGTGCCGGTGGGCATCACGGTGGAAGGCGCCAACATCCTGACCCGCAGCCTGATGGTGTTCGGCCAGGGGGCGATCCGCGCCCACCCGTATATGCTGAAGGAGATCCTGGCGCTCGGCGACGCCAACCGCCAGCGCGGGCTCGACGAGTTCGACCGCCAGTTCTGGCGCCATGTGGCCCACACCCTGCGCACCTCCCTGCGCGCCTGGGGCCGTAGCTGGACCGGCGGCCTCTTGTCGCCGGTCCCGGACGCCGGCCGGGCCACGCCGTTCTACGCCCAGCTCGGCCGCTACTCCGCCGCCTTCGCCCTGACCTCCGACATGGCCCTGCTCACCCTCGGCGGCGGGCTGAAGTTCAAGGAGCTGCTGTCGGCCCGGCTCGGCGACATCCTGTCCGAGCTCTACTTCCTGTCGGCGGCGTTGAAGCGATGGGAGGACGAGGGGCGGCAGGACGAGGACTTCCCGATCCTCGACTATGTGATGCAGACCGGGCTGGCGCGGATCGAGACGTCGTTCGACCTGGTGTTCGCCAACCTGCCGAACCGGATCGCCGCCTTCCTGCTGCGCGTGGCCATCCTGCCGTTCGGCCGCGGCAAACGCGGCCCCAACGACCGGCTGATCAAGCAGACCGCCGACATATTGATGCAGCCCGGCGCCGCGCGCGACCGGCTGGTCGATGGGGTCTATGTCGGCGGCAAGGATGAGGCGATCGGCCGGCTGCTCGACGCCTTCGACCAGGTGCTGGCCACCCAGCCGATCCACGACCGGCTGAAGGCTCAGCACCTCACCGACTGGAGACAGGCCAAGGCGCGCGGGCTGATCTCCGACGCCGAGGCCGAAAGCCTGGAGGCCGCCGACAAGGCGGTGGCCGACGTGATCGCGGTCGACGACTTTCCACCCGAGGCGCTGGCGCCGCGGCGGTCGCAGACCCAGATACCACCCACGGCCAAGTTCGGTCAGGCGGAGGGTCCGATGGAGCGTGCAGCGGATGAGGCGGCCGAGCCGTCGCCCAACACCGATCCGGCCGCCACGGTCCTGCACTGATGGCCGCGCCTACGCCGGCATCCGGCGGCCGTCCGGTCTATATCGTCGACGGCGCCCGCACCCCGTTCCTGAAGGCCAAATCCGGTCCCGGACCGTTTACGCCGGTCGATCTCGCCGTGCAGTGCGGCCGGCCGCTGTTGCTGCGCCAGCCGTTCGCGGCGACGGCCTTCGACCAGGTGATCCTTGGCTGCGTCAACGTCATCGCCGATGAACAAAACCCGGCGCGGGTGGCGGCCCTCCGCCTCGGCTGCGGCACGGCGATGACCGCCTTCACCGTGCAGATCAACTGCGGCTCGGGCATGCAGTCGATCGACACCGCCTACCGCTACATCCGCGAAGGGACCTCCGACCTGATCCTGGCCGGCGGGGCCGAGGCGCTGAGCTACGCGCCCCTGGTGCTGAAGCAGGACGCGGTCGAGTTCCTGGCGGCGCTCAACGGGGCCAAATCGCCGCTCGATCGCGTGAAAGCCGCGGCCGCCTTCCGGCCCGACATGCTGCAGCCGGTGGTGGGGCTGGAGCGCGGCCTGACCGATCCGATCACCGACCTGATGATGGGCCAGACCGCCGAGCTGACCGGCTTCCTGTTCGGCGTCACCCGTGAACAGGCCGACGCCTACGCGGTCGAGAGCCATCTGCGCCTGGCCAAGGCGCAGCAGGAGGGCTGGCTGGCCGGCGAGGTCGAGCCCGCCTTCGCCCGCGACGGGACCCTGCACGATCACGACGACGGCGTCCGCCCCGACAGCGCCGTCGACAAGCTGGCCAAGCTGAAGCCGGTGTTCGAGCGACCCTACGGCAAGGTGACGGCCGGCAACTCCAGCCAGATCACCGACGGCGCTTCCTGGGTGATCCTGGCTTCGGAAGAGGCGGTGAAGAAGCATGGGCTGACGCCGAAGGCGGTGATCGTCGATTCCGACTGGGCCGCGCTCGATCCGTCGATCATGGGCCTGGGACCGGTGCTGTGCTCGTCGGCGGTGCTGAAGCGCAACGGCCTCGGGGTGTCGGATGTGGAGCTCTGGGAGTTGAACGAGGCCTTCGCCGCCCAGGTGCTGTCTTGCCTCGCCGCCTTCGAGGACGAAGCGTTCGGCCGCAAGGTGCTGGGCCTGGGCGGTGCGGCGGGGACCATCGACCGCGCCCGGCTCAACATCGACGGCGGCGCCATCGCCCTTGGCCATCCGGTCGGCGCCTCGGGCAATCGGATCGTGCTGCACCTGGTCAACGGCCTGCATCGCCTCGGCCTGAAGCGCGGCATCGCCACCGAGTGCATCGGCGGCGGCCAGGGCGGCGCCATGCTCATCGAAGCGGTTTAGGGAGACGGTCATGGCTTTCGACGCCCAGCACGACCTCGTCCTCCAGGCCCTGAAGGACCGCGAACGCGACCTTGGCCCGCGTCCCGCCGAGGGCGTGACCAGCCCGTGGAAAACCTGGACCCTGGCCCGCGACGGCGACAACTACGCCTGGGCCCTGCTCGACCTGCCGGGGACCTCGGCCAACACCCTCGGCGACCAGGTGCTGGAGGAGCTCGACTCCCTGCTGGGGACCCTGGAGCAGAACCGTCCGGCGGCTCTGATCATCCGCTCGGCCAAGGCGGGCGGCTTCATTGCCGGCGCCGACGTCAGCCAGTTCGTCGGCGCCAGTGACCCGGCGGAAATCGAGGCGCGCATGACCCGCGCCCACCAGATCACCGACCGGCTCGAGGCGCTGACCATTCCGACGATGGCCGTGGTGCACGGCTATTGCCTGGGCGGCGGGCTGGAGATCGCCCTGGCCTGTTCGCACCGGATTGCGGTGGAGGGCTCGACGTTTGGCTTCCCCGAGGTGCAGCTCGGCCTGCATCCGGGGCTCGGCGGCACGGTACGGCTGACGCGGCTGATCGATCCCCTGCAGGCGATGCAGATGATGCTCACCGGCCGGACCCAACCGGCGAAGAAGGCCAAGGCGCTCGGCCTGGTCGACGCCGTGGTCCCCGAGCGGCACGTGCGCGCCGCGATCAAGGCGGCGGTCGAGGGCAAACTACCGCACGCCAAGCTCACCCTCCGCGCCCGGGTGATCGACAGCGGTCCCGCCCGCGCGGTGGTCGCCCGGCAGATGCGCGCCGAGGCCGACAAGCAGGCCCCGCATGACCATTATCCCGCGCCCTACGCCCTGATCGAGCTGTGGGAAAAGCACGGCGGCGATCCCAAGGCGATGAAGGCCGCCGAGATCGTCTCCTTCGCCCATTTGATGACCACCGGGACGGCGCAGAACCTGATCCGGGTGTTCTTCCTGCGCGAAAAGCTCAAGGGCCTGGCCGGCAAGCCGCCCGAGGTCCGGCATGTGCATGTGATCGGCGCCGGGGCCATGGGCGGCGACATCGCCGCCTGGTGCGCCTGGCAGGGTCTGCGCGTCACCCTCGGCGACGTGAAGCCCGAACCGATCGCCGGCGCGATCCGGCGTGCGGCCGAGCTCTACGACAAGGTCGGCCATGGCGCCCCCTTGAAGGTGCGCGACGCGCTTGACCGGTTGATCCCGGACCCGAAGAGCGAGGGGATCGCCCACGCCGACCTGGTGATCGAGGCCGCGCCCGAGAACCTCGACCTCAAGCACAGGATCTACGCCGGGGTCGAACCGAAGATGAAGGTCGGCGCGGTCCTGGCCAGCAACACCTCGTCCATCCCGCTGCAGAAACTGCGCGAGGGCCTGCAGCGGCCCGAGCGGCTGGTCGGCCTGCACTTCTTCAACCCGGTGTCGCGCATGCAGCTGGTCGAGGTGATCCGCCACGATCAGCTCGATCCGAAGGTCGAAGCCTTCGCCCGCGGCTTCGCTGGCATGATCGACCGGCTGCCGGCGCCGGCGCGGTCCGAGCCCGGCTTTATCGTCAACCGCGCCCTGACGCCCTATTTGCAGGAGGCGCTGATCATGCTGGACGAGGGCGTGGCCAAGGAGACCCTCGACAAGGCGGCCGAGCAATTCGGCATGCCGATGGGGCCGATCGAGCTGACCGACACGGTCGGGCTCGATATCGCGCTCGACGTCTCCGAAATGCTGAAGCGCGACCTGAACTTGCCCGGCCCGGACGCGCCGGATTGGCTGAAGCAGAAAGTTGCGGACAAGCATCTCGGCCGCAAGACCGGTGAAGGCCTCTACGTCTGGAAGGGCGGCCACCCGGTGAAAGCCAAAGGGGCGCCGGCGCCCGATCCCGACATGGCCGACCGGATGATCCTGCCGATGATCAACACCTGCGTCGCCCTGCTGCGAGAAGGCGCGGCCGAGGACGCCGACGTGATCGATGCGGCGATGATCTTCGGCTCTGGCTTCGCCCCCTTTCGCGGCGGCCCGCTCCACTACGCTAAGGCGCGTGGCGTGGCGGAAGTCCGAGCCAAGCTGGCCGAGCTGGCGGATAAGTACGGCGAACGGTTCAAGCCGGACGCGGGATGGGGAAGCTTTACGTGACGTCTCCGCTTCAATAGCGGATTGCGCCGTGGGGCTGGAGCCAGGACGTTGATCACCTTCACCGATCCCGACGCGATCGCCGACGCTATCCTCGAGCGGGTCGGGCGCAAGGTGGTGCTGGCCATGCCGCTGGGGCTGGGCAAGGCCAATCACGTCTGCAACGCCCTCTATGCGCGGGCGGCGGCCGATGCTTCGATCAGCCTGCACGTCTTCACCGCCCTCACCCTGCAGAAGCCGCGATTCAAGACCGACCTCGAGCGGCGGTTCCTGGCCCCGGTGATCGAGCGCACCCTCGGCGGTTCCCCCGACCTCGCCTATGTGGCGCCCCGCCGCCACGGCCAGCTGCCGCCCAACATCAAGGTCAACGAGTTCTTCTTCGAGGCGGGGGCCGAGCTCGGCGATCCGTCGGCCCAGCAGGACTACATCTCGGCCAACTACACCCACGCCCTGCGCTACATCCTGGGCGTCGGCGTCAATGTGGTGGGCCAGCTGGTGGCGAAGCGCGGGGACCGCTTCAGCCTGTCGTGCAACACCGACATCACCCTCGACCTGCTGAGGGCGCGGGCCGAAGGCAAGGCCGACTTCATCATGGCCGGGCAGGTGAATTCCGAGCTGCCGTTCATGCCCGGCGAGGCCGAGGTTCCGGCCGACACCTTCGCCCTGATGCTCGACGGTCCGCAGACGGACTTTGCCCTGTTCGCGCCGCCTAACGAGCCGGTGGAGGCGGCCCACTACGCCCAGGGGCTGCACGCGGCGGCCCTGGTTCCCGATGGCGGCTCGCTGCAGCTCGGCATCGGCTCGACCTCGGATGCGGTGGTGCAGGCGCTGATCCTCCGCCATCGGAACAAACCCGCCTTTGTCGACGCGCTGGCCCGGCTGCGGGTCGGGCCGTCGTCGGTGGGGGACCACGCCGAGCCGTTCGAGACCGGCCTCTACGCGCCGACCGAGATGTTCGTCGCCGGCTTCCTGGCCCTGATGCAGGCGGGTATCCTCAAGCGCGAGGTCGATGGCGCGGTCCTGCACGGCGGCTTCTTCATCGGGCCCCGGGCCTTCTACCGCGCGCTGCGCGACATGCCCGAGGATCAGCTCTCCAGGCTGCGGATGACGGCGATCTCGTTCGTCAACGAGCTCTACGGCCAGGAGGAGCAGAAGCGCGCCGCGCGCGTGGGCGGCCGGTTCATCAACACTGCCATGATGGCCACCCTGCTGGGCGCGGTGGTGTCCGACGGGCTCGACGACGGGCGCGTGGTCTCCGGCGTCGGCGGGCAGTACAACTTCGTCGCCCAGGCTTTCGCCCTCGACGACGCGCGCTCGATCATCACCCTGGGTTCAGTGCGCGGGGCGGGCAAGGCGGCCAGGTCCAACATCCTCTGGCGCTATGGCCACACCACCATCCCGCGCCACCTCCGCGACGTGGTGATCACCGAATACGGCGTCGCGGACCTGCGCGGAAAGTCCGACCAGGACGTGATCGCCGCCATGATCGCTGTGGCTGACAGCCGCTTCCAGGACGAGCTTCGCCGCCAGGCCGTGGACGCCGGCAAGCTGCCGAAGGCCTACACCATCCCGGCCGAATACCGCGACAACACTCCGGACCGGATCGAGCGCGCGCTGAAACCGGCCATGGACCAGGGCCTCCTGCCGCTGTTCCCGCTGGGGACCGACTTCGATGCGGTGGAGCTGCGCCTCCTGCCGCTGATGCAGCGCCTGCGGGCCGCCGCGGCCGATCCGATGACGGCGGCGGGGCTGCTGGCGAAGGGATTGGCGCCGTCGAGCAGGACCAAGGCGACGGAGGCGCTGAAGCGGCTCGAGCTGGAGCGGCCGAGGACGGTGCAGGAGCGGCTATATGCCCTGCTGGTGCGCGGCGCCGCTGCCTGAGGCTCACCGGCTCTTCGGTGAGAACAATATGCACCACCCGGTCTGCGGGATCGGGCCCTCGACGATCCTGCACGTCCCTGGGCCGGCGGCGTCGGCGCCGGGAATGAAGGAGGCGCACAGGCCGCACTGGTTCTTGCCCTGCGGCTTGTACTGGTATTGGACCTCGGTTTTCGGGGTCCCGCCCGCGGCGCGGGCCGCCGTGGCGGCGAGCAGGACGCCGAGACCGGAGAAGGCGGCCGCGCCCCTCAGGGCCCCGCGGCGGGTGGTCGAATGGGACATGATAGGGTTCCTTGCCGCCACCGTGAGGCGCTTAAGGGCTGATCGGGCTATTTGGTGACGATCGGCCGCTGCATTGGCGCGAGCTTGGCCAGGAGTTTGTTCTGGGCGCGGAACGGCACCTTCTCCTTGTCCATCGACAGCTGGAGGTCTTCGGCCAGGGCGTTGAAGTCGCGGTTTTGCAGGCCCATGCCGGCGTGGGCGCTCTTCATGTCCTTGCCGGTGTACTCGCACGGCCCGCCGGTGAGGTAGCAGACCTGCTGCACCAGCAGCAGCTTCAGCCGCGGCAGGTTGGCGTCGTCGAACCGCGCCTTGATGCGGGGATCTGTGGTCACCCGGACGATGAAATCGTCCATGATCCGCTGGATGCCTTCCTTCTCGTGGAAGGCCTTGTAGACGGCGGTCCCGGCGATCGGCGCGGCGCCGGCGCTGGGAGCGGCGCCGGCCGCAGGCATGGCGTCCTGGGCGAAGGCGGGGGTCGACAGCGCCAGGGCGAGGATCGCGGACGCGACGGCCAGGCGGGGCAGGGCGAGGGTGTTCATAGCTGTGATCTTTCGGATTTGAGACGGGCGAACGGGGTGGGTCAGAAGCCGGCCTGCAGCGAGACCAGGAAGCCCTGCTGGTTCCTGAAGGTCGCGATGTCGCCGAGGTTGGTGTAGGCGGCGGTGACCGAGAGGTGTTTGTTGACGGCGTAGGCCGCGAACAGGTCCCACCAGTCGCTTTCCTTGGCGAAGGCCAGGTTGTCGGGCTTGGTGCGGTATTCGCCGCCGATCACCAGCTGTTTGGTCAGGAGATAGCCGACGGAGCCCTCGAACTGCGGCGCGTAGCCGCCGTTCCTATTGCCGCCGAAGCCCAGCAGGCCGGTCTGGTTGGCCTTGGTGTAGCGCAGGGTGGCGTCGACCACGAGGCTCTGGTCGAGGAACAGCTTGGTGGCGGCGAGGTAATAGTCCGTACCCTGATCGCTCTGGCCGCCGACGGCGTGGATGATCGCGTCCTGGTCGTTCTTCTTGTACTGCAGGCCAGCGGCGATCTGCGGCAGCCAGTTGTCCTGATCGTAGACCAGGTCGCCGATCAGGCGGACCTTGGCCCCGTAGACGTCCTGATCGAAGGTGAAGTTCCGGCCGAGGCCGAGCTTGGCCCCGGTGGATCCGGTATCGAACTCCTCGCGGGTGTAGGAGAACTCCACCCGATTGAAAAAGCCGATCGCCGCACCGTAGTCGCGCAGGGTATAGTCGTTCACGTCCACGTAGGTGGCGTGGGCGTTGCCGCCGACGCCGTCGCGGGTCTCATAGCCGGCGATGGTGGCCCAGCTGGCCAGGCCGCCGCCGGACGAGCCTTCGATCGTCGAAATCCCCTGTGTCAGCAAGAGTTTGCCGCTGTCGGCCAGGGTCGATTGAGCCTGTGCCCCGCCGGCTGCGCCCAGCGACAGCAGCGATAGAGACAGCAGGCCGATAAGGTGTCTTCGCATGCAAACGCCCCTCATGAGGATGTGACGGGGCTATGCCGAAGACACGCGTCGAACCGTAGCCGGCCCGGCGCAGGCGCCCGGCCGTCTTGTCCTTCCTCCACCCCATGTCGTCGACAGGCTCAGAGCCCCGCCGGACGGAGAGCCCGCCCGAATGAAAGCCGGCCCAAATCCCCAGCTTGGCCACAGCTACGCCGGCGGTGATTGTGCGGATGCAGACGACAGTAGGTTTTTTTCGTGCGCGGCCGGATGGTCCGGATCTACACGCTCCTGGGCGCATCCCCGGCCGGGGATGCCTTCTCCTTGTTCATCAGGTCGGTCAGGTCGGCGATGGCCTTGGTGAGGTACAGGACCTCCTTCTCGCGCAGCTCGTCGATCTTCTGGTGCAGCAGTTCGATCTCCAGCTCGGCCTTGATGTTGATCTTGTAGTCGTTCTCGGCCTCCTTGCGGTCGATCTCCTGCTGCCGGTTCTGGCTCATCATGATGAACGGCGCCGCATAGGCCGCCTGGAATGACAGGGCCAGGTTCAGCAGGATGAAGGGATACGGGTCCCAATGCTGGATGAAGGCGGTGATGTTCAGCGCGATCCAGAGGGCGAGGATCGCCGATTGGATGATGATGAACGGCCAGGAGCCCATGGCCGCCGCGACCTTGTCGGCCACGCGCTGGCCCAGGGTGAGCCCGTCGCCGGGCGGCATAGGGCCAGACGGCGCCCGGGCGCTCTTGCGCAGAGTGCGAAGCTCCTGCAGCAGGCGCGCCTCGGCCTGTTCGAAATCCTTGGCGATCTTTGTGGCCGTCTTCATTTGAGTCCCCTGAGCCTCGGTCCGGCAACCTAACCCATCGCCGCCGGGTTGCTACAGGCAGGATCGAGGCGACCTCGGCGATTGACGGAGGACGCCAACTCCGCCGACATTCCCGAGATGCCTCGTCATAGCCCTCTTCGAACAACCCTCGTCGCTGCGGCTGCGGCCGTGCTGCTGGCCAGCGCCGCCCGGGCGGAGACCATCCTGTTCGTCGGCAACAGCTTCACCTTCGGGGCGCTGTCGCCGGTGTGGCGCTATCGGGCGCCGACAGTCACCGACCTCAACGGCGAGGGGATCGGCGGGGCGCCGGCCCTGTTCAAGCTGTTCACCGACGAGGCCGGGCTGAGCTACGACGTCAGCCTGGAGACCCATCCCGGCATCGGGCTCGACTGGCACTGGGCCAACAGCTTCGCCAAGCTCGACAAGGCCTGGGACCATGTGGTGCTGCAGAGCTTCTCAACGCTCGATCGGGACAAGCCCGGCGATCCGACGCTGCTGGCCGACTACACCAGGCGCTGGGCCGATACCTTTGCCGCCCGCAACCCGGCGGTCGACATCCGGATGACGGCGACCTGGTCGCGGGCCGACCTGACGTTCCAGGCCCAGAGCCCGTGGACCGGCAAGCCGATCTTCGCCATGGCCGACGACCTCAGCTGCGGCTACGGGCAGGCGGCGAAGGCGACGCCACGCGTGAAGGCGGTGATCGAGGTCGGCGAAGCCTTCAGCCGGGCGATCCGCGCCGGCGTGGCCGACGCCAACCCTTACAATGGCGTTCCCTTCGGCCAGGTCGATCTCTGGGCCTACGACAACTACCACGCCAGCGCCTTCGGCTATTACCTCGAGGCGCTGATGCTGTTCGGCAGCGTCACCGGCAAGGATCCGCAGTCGCTGGGCGCGCGCGAGCAGGCGGCGCTCGAGCTCGGCTTCTCGCCGCAACAGACCACCGCCCTGCAGAAGATCGCCCACGACGAACTCGCCGCCGCGCCGCAGGATCACTGCACCGCGCCAGGAGTGGCGCCGGTGATTGCGGTTCCCGCGGCTACGGCCCAAAATTCCCCAAAGTAGCCGCATCCTTTGAGGCTCGCCGTCGGCTCGCACCTCAGGATGCGGCCGAATGGAATGGCGGCGGGTGGCTGGCCTTCCTTCGCCCCGCCCGCCACCTGGGCGGCCCTCTCCTGGTTGGCGCGGCTGATCACCTTGGCCAGGATCGCCTCGGATTCCCCATCGGCCAAACGTCCGCGGTACGACACCATCCCTTCTCCCGGCGCGCGCCGGCCAGCACCACGTCGTTCCACGGCTGGGCGCTGTCGAGCCGGCTGGCGTAGCGCAGGGCGGGGATGGTCTTGTCGGCGACGGCGTTGACGCCGTGGCAGCCCGGGCAGTTGCGCGCGAAGGCGCACTGTCCATCGAACACGGCCTCGTTGCTGGCGGTCATCGGCGCCGGCGGGCAGCCGATGGGTTCCGCCCCTCGCAAGCGGCCTCCCTGGCGCCGGGGTTCCAGAGTGGCAGGTCCAGGACGGTCGCAATTTCTAAGAGGGAAGTGTTAACCATAATATTAACCCCATTGTAGATCGCATAGCAAAGAATTCTATGGTTATGGATGCGTTAATACTGCGCGTGTTCTATCCGACTGTGCAAATATTTCTGCCATTTGTAGAATACAGAGAAAATGGAAACCTGGACATGAATTCATCGATGGCTGATAACCAGCGCGCTCTGAATGAATGCGCGTTTCGAAATCTGGGCGCTTCGGCGCTTGGCGCGGAAGAGTGCGCCTCCGATCACCTCCAGGTGCTTCTGGTCGAGGACAACGAGGCGGACGTCTACCTGATCAGGCGCGCGCTCGCCGACAATCCGCGCGTGGCCGAGGTGGTTCTGGCGCAGGACGGCGTGGAGGCCCTCGCATTGATCGAGAACGGCGCCGTCGATCCCGATCTGGCGATCATCGACCTGCACATGCCGCGCAAGGACGGCTTCGCCCTGCTCCGGGAGCTGAAGTTGCGAGGCACGTGCAACTTCCCCTCGATCGTCCTGACTTCGTCCAGGTCCGCCGCCGACGCCTTGCGCTCGAAAAGCCGGGGCGCCGAGCTGGTGCTTGTGAAGCCCAGCAGCGCCGAGAAGCTGACCGCGCTGATGGACGGGGTCATCGCCATCCTATAGCGCGGCGCTCTGCAGGCCGCTCTTCGCTACGGGTAGGCTGACGATGGATCGGTCGGCCCGGGACACTGAGCTCGGGCCGTTGCCCCGCGACGCGCCGCCGGAGTCAAGCCGGATCCGGAAGACCAGCGGGTCGCACCTGTGTCCCTGAGGCGGACGGCTCTTCAGCGCGCAGGCCTTCGCAGTTGCGGCTCGGAATCGTGAAAAAGAAGGTCGAGCCTTCGCCCTCTGCGGAGCGAACCGAGATCTGGCCCTCGAAACTCTCGACGATCTTGCGGCAGATCGCCAGGCCGAGGCCCGTGCCCGGGTAGCTGCTGCTGGAGTGCAGCCGCTTGAACGGTTCGAAGATGCGCTCGAAATGTCGCGGACCGATGCCGATGCCGTTGTCCTTGACCGAAAAGGTCCAAAGTTGATCGGTCTGCTCGGCGCTGATCTGGACGAGGGGCGAAACACCGGCCGGAACATACTTCAAGGCGTTGCCGATCAGGTTCTGCATGAGGCGATGAAAGCGAGTCCGGTTTCCGTACACCTGCGGGAGGAGCGACGTGGATTCGATGCGTGCGCCTGATGACCGAGCCGCGTCATCAAACATCAGGATGATCTGGTTCAGCGTTTGTTCGGGCGAAAACCAGCACGACGGTTCGGTGTCGTCACCCGCGCGGGCAAACGATCCGAGATCGTCGAGCAGCAGGTTCAAATGATCCGTGGCGTCGATCACATGCGAAAGATAGTCCTTGCCGCGCTGGTCCAGGCCGTCGGCATAGGCTTCCGCTAACCGCGCTGAAAACGTTGACGCCATTCGCGCGGGTTCGCGAAGATCGTGGGACGCGGCATGTACGAACCGACCCCGCTCGAGGTTCGAGGCCGTAAGCTCATCGATCAGTCTTTCGCGCTGTTCAGCCTCATCGTCCTCGCGGTGCGCAAGCGCCATCTGGATTGTCGCGTGCAGCTCACGCTCGGAATAGGGCTTGATCAGATAGCCGTAAGGCTTGGTCGCTCGTGCCCGCTCCAAAGTGGCCTCTTCGGAATAGGCGGTGAGGTATATCACCGGAATCCTGAGCTCGCCCGGTATGCGTGAGGCGGCCTCGATTCCGTCGATGTCGCCGTCGATATGGATATCCATGAGAACCAGATCTGGGTGGAATTCGGCGATGTCCCTGAGCGCCTGGGCGCCTGACGAGGCGACCGCGGGCACCTCGTAGCCGAGCTTGATCAACTGTTGCTTCAGGTGGAGCGCGACGATGCGCTCATCCTCCACCGCGATAATCTTTGTTGCGATCATGTCCTCACCGTGAACTGCAGCCGGAAGCTGGTCGGGTTCGACCGGTTCACGGTCAGTTTCCCGGCCAGCTGGTCGGCCAGAAGCGAGACCAGTTGCAGGCCGAGGGTGGTGGCGTTGGCGAGGTCCAGGTCCGCTGGAATGCCGACCCCATTGTCCGTCACCGACAGTACGATCTCACCATTGGGTTCGTCGTTCAGGCTCACGTCGATCCGGCCTCGTCCGCTGCCCGGAAACGCGTGCTTGAGGGCGTTTGAGATGAGTTCGTTGACGATCAGGCCGCAGGGGATCGCCGCATCGATCGGAAGCGATACTTCCCCCGCGCTGACCGAGAGTGTCACGCGGTCACGGTCCAGGCTGTAGGAGGAAACGAGCGCCGGTAGGAGACTATCCAAGAAATTCCGAAAGTCGACTTTCGCAAAATCCTTCGACTCGTACAGCGTCTGGTGGATCAGAGCCATCGAGCGAATTCTATTTTGACTTTCAGCCAATAGCTGGAGAGCGGTTATATCTTCAATCTTTGATGATTGAAGATCCAGGAGACTATGTATGACCTGAAGGTTGTTCTTGACGCGATGATGGATCTCGCCCAGGAGAATCTCCTTCTCA
>Ga0302314_10013366_pt1 | contig 14122 bp, 11 predicted proteins | sample III_Palsa_N2_3_FD_200533 | JGI IMG/M metagenome (GOLD analysis project Ga0302314, IMG submission 200533) | Peat permafrost microbial communities from Stordalen Mire near Abisko, Sweden - III_Palsa_N2_3 | ecosystem: Environmental > Terrestrial > Soil > Palsa > Peat permafrost | place: Sweden... | reverse complement strand
ACAACGAGGAATACGCCGTCAGCCGCGGCATATCGCTGGCGCGTCAGCGGCTCATCACGCTGTGCATGAGTGCGGTGTTCACAGGCATGGCCGGCGGCTTCTACGGCGGCTATTTCCGCAACGCCTCCACCGACGTGTTCGGCATCGGCCTGACCACGCTGCTGCTCAGCATGGTGCTGCTCGGCGGCCGTGCCACCATCTACGGCGCATTGCTGGCCTCGTTCCTGCTGACGTTCCTGGCCGAAGCGATCGCCGACCTGGGCGCGTGGCGGCCGATCATCATCGGTGTACTCATCATCCTGGTGATGCTGGTCTATCCGGGCGGCCTGCACGCGGCGTTGCAGGCGGGAGTGCAGCGCGTCGGCACACTCGGGCGTCGACGGACGCGGCCGCTGCTCTGACGCCAGGGGGCGGCGTTTGTCGCAACCACGAGGGCGGAACTGGCGGCCCGCTGGGCAGTTGAGGGCCGGACAGTTCTCGGGAGGGGCGCCACGATGACGGTGACGGTACGGATCGCCGCGCTGCTGACGGCCCTGTGGCTCGGCGGCTGCATGCATCTGCCCGATACGGCTCGCACCGCGAGCGTCACCGACCGGACCAGCGGCGAGATCACCAATGCGACACCGCTCGCCGAGGTGGCGCGCAAGCAAAACGTGCAGCCGCTGGACCCGGCCAGTCCGACGCCATTGCTCGATCAGGCGATGGCGGAACTCGCCAGGACCGATCCCGGCGACCGTTTCCGCGGCATCACCTACGACCTGAGCAAGGACAACGCGCTCGATCCGCGCTGGATCGTGCAGACGCCGGACGCCTGGGGGCGGCGCGCGGCCTCGGTCGGCTTTTTCCCGCTACAGTGCAACGGCGCCGCCTGCGATGCTGATTTCCAGCTGCCGTTCTGCCGCCGCAGCACGGATTGCCCGGAGCCGGGGGCCATGTGCGGCCACCTCGGCGCGTCCGACGCCCAGCCCGAACTGGTCGGCAAACGGCTGTGCCTCGGCCATTCCGACGCGGTGGTGGACCGCTTCTACCAGCCGATCGCCGACGCCCAGCAGGCCGTGGACGTAACGGTGCTGCAACCGGTGCCGGATGTCCGCTTGCTGGCGGCGCTGCGCAACGCGGTGACGATGCTGGCGCGCAGCGGCCGTGCGGTCACGCTGCGCATCCTGGTCGGCCAATACCCGCCCGACGGCGCCGACGCCCGCGCCTTGCTGGCGCAGCTCGTGCGCGACGCGAAGACCGTCCCGGGCGCGCGGCTCGCCGTTTATGCCGCCGCCATGCGTTCCTGCACCGGCAGCATCTCCTGCGACTCGTTCTCCTGGAACCACGCCAAGATCGTCGCGGTCGATGGCCGGACCGCGGTGGTGGGCGGGCACAACATGTACACGCAGGACTACCTGCTCGGCGAGCCGGTGCACGACCTGTCGATGCAGATCCAGGGCGGCGCCGCGCTGAGCGCACACCATTTCGCCGACCGGATGTGGCACTACGTCTGCGATCATGACGGCCCCATCAATCCGGTCAGCAGCTACGTCTACCGCAGCGGCATGGCCGATGTCGCCACCGGCTGCCTGGAGACGATCCCGCTGCCGGCACAATCCGCGGCGGCCGCCTCCGGATTCGCGGTCCTGGCCAGCGCCCGGCTCGGCTCCGGCATCACGACGCATTTCGGCAACCAGGACGATCTGGCGCGCGATCTGATCTTCGGCGCGGCGCGGCACGACATCGTCGTCGCGCAGCAGGATGTCGCCTTTCTCCAGCCCGGACAGCCAGAGCCGCTGTACCCGGAACTGACGCTCGAGAGGTGGGCGGCGTTCCTGCTGGCCGGCCGCGGCGACGTGTATCTCGTGTTGTCCAACCCAGGGTCCGAGGGGCCATCCGGCGGCGACTACAGCAATGGCGTACCGCTGGAGGCCGTGGCGCGGAAGATGCTCAAGGTCGCGCAGGCCCTCAGTGCGCTGCCGCAACCCGAACTGATCGACCTGCTGTGCAGCCACTTCCATCTCGCACCGTACCGCTTTGGCCCGGACGCGACGTGGCCGGGGAATCGCCCGATCGGCAACCACAGCAAGTTCTGGATGGTGGACGGCCGATATTTCTATATCGGCTCCGACAACCTGTATCCGGTGGATCTGCAGGAGTTCGGCTACATCGTCGACAACAGCGCGGCGGGCGCCGAGTTGCGGCGGACATATTGGAACCCGCTGTGGCGCTGGTCGCGCGCGGCAGCGATCTCCGGCGCCGATGCCCCGGCCTGCGTGCTGCGATCGCCGCCGCCTGCCTCCTGACGGGTCACGCAGGCGCCGCCGGCAGAGCGCAGAGGCGGCGGCGGGCCGTCCCTCAGCCCGCCCTCCCAGCGATCCACACTTTTTGCGCCGCCAGCGTGTCGTCCAAATGTACGAGGTCCGCGTGATAGCCAGGCGCGATGCGGCCGCGCCGGGGCAGCCGCAAAAACTCGGCGGGGTAGACGCTGGCCATGCGCAGAGCTTCGTCGAACGGCACGCCGAGGTGGCGCACCGCGAACGCGACGGCGGCGTCCATCGTCAGGTCGGAGCCGGCCAGCGTGCCGTCCTCCAGCGTCAACGCGCCGGCGCGGCGGGTGACGGTGCGGCCGTTGAGCTCGAACACGTCGCGCGGGTCGCCGGCCAGCGGCATCGCGTCGGTGATCAGGAACAGCCGCGCCGGGCCGCGCTTGGCCCGCAGCGCGGTCGCCAGCGCCACCGGGTGCACGTGATGGCCGTCCGCGATGATGCCGCCCCACAGCCCGCCATGGTCGAGCGCGGCACCCACCATTCCGGGGGCGCGGTGCTGGAACTGCGACATCGCGTTGAACAGATGGGTGACGCCGCGCGCGCCAGCCTCCGCCGCCGCCATGGCGACCTCGTAGCTGGCGTCGGAATGGCCGAGGCTCACGATCACGCCGCCCTCGGCAAGCCGGCGGATCAGCCGGGGCGAGGCGTTCTCCGGCGCCACCGTCAGCAGCAGCGGCGCGATGCCGATACCGAGGATCAGATCGACGTCGGCGTCGGTGATCTGCCGGATCAGCGCCGGGTCGTGTGCGCCTTTGCGCGCGAGCGACAGGAATGGGCCTTCCAGGTGCAGCCCGACGATGCCGGGCGACTGCGCCGCAATGGCCGCCTGCGCGGCGGTGATGGCCTTCTGCATGTGCTCGGGCCGGTCGGTGATGAAGGTCGGCAGCAGCGCCGTGGAGCCGTGCCGCGCATGCGCCACCGCCAGCCTGCCGAGCGAGGCGGCATCGGGGCTGGCGTTGAACAGCACGCCGCCGCCGCCGTTCACCTGCACGTCGATGAAGCCGGGTGCCAGCACGCCGCCGGCGAGCGCCTCGCGTGGCAGCTCGGCCGGCAGATCCGCCAGTGGCGCGACGCCGGCGATGGCGTCGCCGTCCAGCAGCACCGCGTGACCGTCCAGGAACCGGTCGCCCGTGAACACGCGGGCGCCAATGAGCGCGGTCAGGGGCATCAGACGGTTTCCGTGACTTTGCGCAGGTGCGAGGGGTGGTCCGGGTCGTGGCCACGCGCCCGCGCCACCTGCTCCGCCAGCCCGTAGAACGAGAGCAGCATCGCCAGCGGGTCCAGCAACGGGTGCCCGCTCGCCGCGAACGGCAGCCGGCCGGCGCCCGCCTGGCCTTCCTCGCTGGTGAAGACATGGCCGCCGACCGCCCCGAGCCGCGCGACCGCCTCCCCCATCGCCGCATATGCCGCATCGGGCGGGCGGAAGGCGAGCACCGGGAACCCTTCATGCAACAATTGCAGCGGGCCGTGCATGACCTCGGCGCCGGAAAACGCCTCGGCGTGCAGGACGGCGGTTTCCTTCAGCTTGAGCGCCGCCTCCATGGCGATGGGCAGCGCAGGTCCGCGGCCGACCACGTAGGCCGACGTCGCCGCTGTCAATATCGGCAGAGGTGCGGACCAGTCCGCGAGGCGCGCCCGATGCAGCGATTCGGGCAGATTTCGCACCGCCGCACGCAACGAATCGTCCTCGGTGAGCTCCGCGACCAGCGCCGCCAGGATCGCCGCCGAGTCGATGCAACTCTTTGTCGCGGCAACACTTTTCTCGACGCCGGCGTGCAGCGGCAGCACCGCGTCGGCCTGCGCAGCCAGTGGCGAAGCCGCATCGTTGACCACCGCCACCGCAAACGCCCCCGCCGCCCGGGCCGCCGCCTGCAACGCCACGATGTCGGGGCTTTTGCCAGACTGCGACACGGAGATCAGCAACGCACCCTTCAGGCGCAGCGGCGCCCGATAGATCGAGGCGACCGACGGGCCGATGGATGCCACGGGAACGCCCGCGAGAATTTCGAGAACATAAGCAAAATAGCTCGCCGCGTTGTCGGACGAGCCGCGGGCGCACGTCACGACGAAGGGGGGTGCCAGCGCGCGCAGCCTCGCGCCGATGCTGCGCAGGGCCGCATCTTCCCGGTCGAAGAAGCGCGCGACGGCATCGGGCGTCTCCGCGATCTCCGCCGCCATCGCCGTGATCGGTGCATCGGTCATGCGTCATGCCTCAGGTTAAGCTCCGCGACGAAGTCGTAGGCGTCGCCGCGGTACCAGGACTGGGTGAACTCGACCGGCTGCTGCTGATCGAGGAACGAAATCCGCTCGATGGCCAACGCTGCCGCGCCGGTCGGGACGCCGAGCAGCACGGCATCTTCGGCGGCAAGATTGGCGGCACTCAGGCGTTGCAGGGCCCGCACCGGCCGCACCCCCCTGCCCTCTAGAACCGCGTACAGCGAGTGCTCGACGAGATGCGGGTCGGGTAGATAACGCACGGGGACGGTCGCGAGTTCGATCGCCATCGGCACGCCGCTCGCCAGACGCAGCCGGCGCAGGCGGGAGACCCGCTCGCTCGGGGACAACAGCAGCCGCATCGCCTCCTGCGGCGAGGCCAGCGACACCTCGCGCCCGAGCCATTTCACTGTCGGCTCAAGTCCGCGCAACTGCATGTCCTCGCTGAACGAGGTGAGGCGCGAGAGCGGCTGCTCGACTCTCTGGGGGGTGGGCGCGACGAACGTCCCGGAGCCCTGGCGCTGCCGCAGCAGGCCGCTTTCGACTAGCGCCGCGAGCGCCTTGCGCACGGTGACGCGCGATACGCCGAACGCCTCCGCGATGTCGCGCTCGCCGGGCAGCGCGTCGAGCGGCTTGAGGTCGCCGCTCTGGATGGCGCTGCGGATGCGCTTCTGCAGCCGCAGGTAGAGCGGCGCCGGATCATCCGCGGCCAGCCGACCAGCGAACAGGCCACCCGCCCCGGTCATCGCGGCGCCCTGGAGCGGGCCAGCGCCAGTGCCCCGTCCATCGCATCGCCCTGCGGGTCCACAACGACCGGGCCGAAGCGCGGCGGCAGCGCGGCACGGTAGGTCTCCGCAAGCCCGCCCATCAACGCGATGCGGCCGGCGCCGAGTGCCAGCAGCCGGTCGAGCAGCAGCACCGCCGACGCGACCGCCTGGGCCAGCAGGTCCGCCGCGACCGCGTCGCCGCTGTTGGCGTGCTCCAGCACGAGCGGCACGAAGGCGGCGTAGTCGCGCGGCTTGGCGCCGGCCGCCCACTCGACCGCATGGTCCGGGCCGCCGCCGAGGCGGGCCATCACGGCCTCGGTGAGCGCCGATCGAGGCGCCAACCCATCGACCGAGGCGACGGCGGCGCGGACCGCAGAGCGGCCGAAGATCGCGCCCGAGGCCTCGTCGGAGACGGCAAAGCCCCAGCCGCCGATTGCGGTCGCCCGGCCACCGACGATGGCGAGGCCCTGCGAGCCGGTGCCGACGATCAGGATGGCGCCGTCGCCACCGCCATGCGCGCCGAGGCAGGCGATCACCGCATCCGAGGCCAAAGCCACCGCGGCGAACGGAAAGGCGGCGGTGCGGACCGACTCCGCGAGGCTCGGAACGTTGGCGCCGGCGAGGCCGAACCCCGCGTGTGTCCGGCCCCTGGCGTCGTCGCCGAGGCCGGCTTCGGCGTAAGCCTGATCGGCCGCCGCGAGGATGGAGGCGCGGGCGACGCCGATGCCGAGCGTGAGGTTGGCCGAGCCGGCAACACCCTCGCCCAGCGCGCGGCCGGAGGCATCGGCCAGACGGGCGCGGCACGTCGTGCCGCCGCCATCGATCCCCAGGTAGAACAGATCGGCCATGGTCGTCTCCACGCTGTGGACAATACCAATCTAAGCCAAACAGTAAACCACCCTACGCCGCCACGACGCATCGCCGTGCCGTGAGCGTTGCACGTCCGTCTCACGTTGCAAACGACGAAAACTCCAATCTTTAGACCATGATGCACGCCGCCGGCCGCCGCCGCCGGCGTGGTCGCCGAATGATTCCAGGAAAGGGGATTGACGAAAGGTATTCTAGTGGTCTTATTTTGGCGACATCGAATCGACCTCCAGCCCTGCGAGAGGCGCATGCCACTGCCACGCACCGAAGCCGCCAGCGACCGCTACCGTGGCATCGACACATGGCCGGCCGGCGACATCCTGGCGGCCATCGCCGAGGCACAGCTTCGGGCGGTCGAGGCCGTCGGCGCCACGATCCCGGCGCTGGCAGCGGCGGGCGAGGCGGCGGCGCAGCGCATCCGCGACGGCGGACGGCTGATCTATGCCGGCGCCGGCTCCTCCGGCCTGCTCGCGCAGGTCGACGCGCTGGAGCTTCCGGGCACCTACGGCATCGCGGCCGACACCGTGCCGGTGCTGCTCGCCGGCGGACGCGAGGCGCTGTTCGAAATCCCCTCCGGTGCCGAAGACGATGTGGCGGAGGCGGAAGCGGCCGTCGATGCCGTCGGCGCAGGGCCGGCCGACGTGCTGGTGGCCCTCTCGGCCAGCGGTTTCACCCCCTACCCCGTCGCCGCACTGCGGCGCGCGCAGGCACGCGGGGCGCTGACCATCGGCATCGCCAGCAACGCCGGCACGCCGCTGCTGACCGAGGCGGACCACCCGGTCCTGCTGGCCACGCCGCCCGAAGTGATCGCCGGCTCGACGCGGATGAATGCGGGGACCGCGCAGAAATGCGCGCTCAACATGCTGTCGACGCTGATCGGCGTGCGCCTCGGCCATGGCTACGACGGGCTGATGGTCAATATGCGGGTGGAGAACGACAAGCTTCGCCAACGCGCCATCGGCATCATGATGCGCGCCGCCGGCGTCGATGCGCCACGCGCGGCCGAGGCGCTGCGAATAGCGGGCAACGACATCAAGCCGGCCGTTCTGCTCTGCGCCGGCGCAGGCGGGATCGATGCGGCGCGCGCGATCCTGGAACACTGCAACGGGGATCTGCGAGCGTCGCTCGCTGTCCTCGCGGCGGCGAAGGCGGGCTCACCCGCCATGAGCAACGACGAAGGGAACAGGACAAAACCATGACACCATCGACCTTCCGCGGCCTGGCACTGGCATCGGCGAGTTTCGCCATGCTGGCGCTGGCCGGCTCGGCGCACGCCGCGACGACGATCACTGTCGAAAGCTGGCGCACCGACGACCTGCAGCTCTGGCAGCAGCAGGTGATCCCGGCGTTCGAGAAGGCCCATCCCGACATCAAGGTGCTGTTCTCGCCGACCGCGCCGACCGAGTACAATGCGGCGCTGAACTCCAAGCTCGACGCGGGCACCGCCGGCGACGTCGTCGCCTGCCGGCCGTTCGACGCCTCGCTGTCGCTGTTCAAGAAGGGCGAGCTGACCTCGGTCAACGACATTCCGGGCGTCGACAAATTCTCGACGCTGGCGAAGGCCGCGTGGACCACCGACGACGGCAAGACCACGTTCTGCGTGCCGGTCGCCTCCGTGCTGCACGGCTTCATCTACAACAAGGACGCGTTCGACAAGCTCGGCCTGAAGGTGCCGACCACGACGGCCGAATTCTTCGCCGTGCTCGACAAGATCAAGGCGGACGGCACCTACGTTCCGCTCGATCTGGGCACAAAGGACCAGTGGGAAGCGGCGACGATGGGCTACCAGAACATCGGGCCGAACTACTGGCACGGTGAGGACGGCCGCCTGGCGCTGATCGCCGGCAAGGAGAAGCTGACCGACGCGGAATGGGTCGCGCCGTTCAAGGAACTTGCCAGGTGGGCGCCCTACATGGGCGACGGCTACAAGGCGCAGGGCTATTCGGACAGCCAGAACCTGTTCACGCTCGGCCGTGCCGCAATCTATCCCGCCGGATCGTGGGACATCGCCCAGTTCAACTCGCAGGCGCAGTTCAAGATGGGCGCCTTCCCGCCGCCGGTGCAGAAGGCGGGTGACGCCTGCTACATCTCCGACCATGTCGATATCGGTTTCGGCCTGAACGCCAAGAGCAAGAACGCGGCGGCGGCGAAGACCTTCCTGGCGTGGATGGCCTCGCCCGAGTTCGGGCAGATCTACTCCGACGCCCTGCCCGGCTTCTACAGCCTGCAGGCAAGCGTGACCTCGGTGAAGGACCCGCTGGCGAAGGAATTCCTGTCCTGGCGCGCCACCTGCAAATCCAGCATCCGCTCGACCTACCAGATCCTGTCGCGCGGCACGCCGAATCTGGAGAACGAAACCTGGGTCGAGGCGGCCAATGTGCTCAACGGCACCGACACGCCGGAACAGGCGGCCGCGAAGCTGCAAAAGGGACTGGATAGCTGGTACCATCCGGCGAAGTAGTTTTGCGTCCGCTCCCCCTCCGCTCCGCGCGGAGGGGGACAGCATCGTGAGTTGAATGATGCAGCTTTCATCCCTTGCCGAGCAGCAGACTGTTGTGGGGACTACACCGCTCCGGCGGCCGCGGCGCTGGCATATCGTGGTGTTCCTGGCGCCGGCGGTGCTGGTCTACACCGCGCTGATGATCCTGCCGCTGATCGACACGCTGCGGCTGTCGTTCTTCCATAGCGAGGACGGCGTTTCGGCCTTCGTCGGTCTCGACAATTTCCGCACGCTGTTCTTCGACGACCGCTGGTCGGCGCATTTCTGGCCGGCGCTGTGGAACAACGTCTTCTTCTTCGCCGTGCATATGTGCCTGCAGAATCCCATCGGCATCGCCCTGGCCGCCATGCTCTCGGTACCGAGATTGCGCGGGCGCGCGTTCTACCGGACGACGTTCTTCCTGCCGACCATGCTCTCCTTCGTCATCGTCGGTTTCGTCTGGAAGCTGATCCTGAGCCCGATCTGGGGCATCGCGCCGATGCTGCTGAACGCGGTCGGGCTGCACGGCTGGTTCAGGCCCTGGCTTGGGCTCGAATCCTCGGCGCTGACGACGCTGTCGCTGATCTCGGTGTGGCAGTATGTCGGCGTGCCGATGATGCTGATCTATGCTGCCCTGCTCTCGATCCCCGAGGAGGTGATCGAGGCCGCCGACCTCGACGGCATCACCGGGATGGCGCAGTTCTGGAAGATCAAGCTGCCGCTGGTGCTGCCGACGATCGGCATCTGCTCAATCCTGACCTTCGTCGGCAACTTCAACGCGTTCGATCTGATCTACACGGTGCAGGGCGCGATGGCCGGGCCGAATTTTTCGACCGACATTCTCGGCACTTTTCTGTACCGCACGTTCTTCGGCAATCAGTTGCAACTCGGCGACGTCAACATGGGTGCGACCATTGCGACGATGATGTTTCTGATCATCCTGGCCGGCGTACTGGTGTACCTGTTCGTCGTGCAGCGGCGCATGCGCCGCTACCAGTTCTAGGCGGGCGCGCATCATGCACCGCGCCCGCTCCTCGCCCCTGAACACCGCGCTGATCCATCTGGCGCTTGGCCTCTACACCGCCATCTGCGTGCTGCCGGTGCTGCTGGTGGTGATGAACTCCTTCAAGACGCGGGCGGCGATCTTCGGCCATCCGCTGATCCCGCCGACCGCCTCGACGTTCAGCCTGATCGGCTACGAGACCGTGCTGTCCGAGGGCTCGTTCGCCCGCTATTTCGGCAACAGCCTGATCGTCACCTTGGGCTCGATCGCCTTCGTGCTGCTGTTCGGCGCCATGGCAGCGTTCGCGCTCTCGGAATACCGGTTCCGCGGCAACACGGTGATAGGACTGTACCTGGCGCTTGGCGTGATGATCCCGATCCGGCTCGGCACCATCGCCATCCTGCGCCTTCTGGTCGCGGCCGATCTGGTCAACACGCATTTGGGGCTGATCCTGGTCTACACTGCACAGGGGCTGCCGATCGCCATCTTCATCCTGTCGGAGTTCATGCGGCAGGTCTCCAACGACCTCAAGAACGCCGCCCGGATCGACGGACTTTCCGAATACGTGATCTTCTTCAAGCTGGTGCTGCCGCTGGTGCGGCCAGCATTGGCGACGGTCGCGGTGTTCACCATGGTGCCGATCTGGAACGACCTCTGGTTCCCGCTGATCCTGGCGCCGGGGGAAGCCACCAAGACGGTCACGCTGGGTGCCCAGGTGTTCATTGGCCAGTTCGTCACCAACTGGAACGCCGTGCTGGCGGCCCTGAGCCTTGCGATCGTGCCGGTGCTGCTGCTGTATTTCCTGTTCTCGCGCCAACTCATCCGCGGCCTCACGGCCGGCGCGGTGAAATGAGGAGTCTCATATGAAGCCGCTGCGCACCTTCGTCATCGGCCTCGGCCAGATGGGCATGAGCCATGCGCTGGCCTACCACGGCAATCCGGGTTTCGAGATTGTCGGCCTCTGCAACCGCAGCGAACTGGCACTTCCCGAGCCGCTGCGGGCCTATCCGCGGGTGACGGATTTTCACGCGGGGTTGGCGCTGCGGCCGGATGTTGTGTCGATCAACACCTACACCGACAGCCACGCCGATTTCGCCGTCGCAGCGATGGAAGCGGGTGCGCATGTGTTCGTTGAAAAGCCGCTGGCCCCGACCATCGCCGAGGCGCAGCGCGTGGTGGACGCGGCGACGCGGACCGGCAGGAAGCTGGTGATCGGCTATATCCTGCGGCATCACCCGTCCTGGGTCGAGTTCATTCGCCTCGCCCGCGAACTCGGGCCGCCCTACGTGATGCGCATGAACCTGAACCAGCAATCATCGGGTTCGGCCTGGACGCTGCATAAGAAGCTCATGGAAACGACGTCGCCGGCGGTCGATTGCGGCGTGCACTATCTGGACGTGATGCTGCAGATCAGCGATGCACGGCCGGTGCAGGTGCGCGGCATGGGGGTGCGGCTGACCGATGAGATTCCGCCGGACCAGGTGAATTTTGGCCACCTGCAGGTGCTGTTCGACGACGGCTCGATCGGCTGGTACGAATGCGGCTGGGGCCCGATGATTTCCGAAACCGCGTTCTTCGTGAAGGACGTGATGACCCCGAACGGCTCGGTCTCGATCGTCATGGACGAAGGCGCCAAGTCGGCCGACATCGACACACATACCAAGACGGCAAAGATCCGCCTGCACCGCGCGGCGCTCGACGGCGCAGGAAAGTTCACGCAGCCGGACCAGATGATCTCGATGCAGGGCGAGCCGGGGCATCAGGATCTTTGCAACCTGGAACAGGCGTTCCTGCTGATGGCGATCGCCGAAGACCTGGACCTGACGCGCCATATGGGCGACGCGATCCGGTCGCTGGAGGTGGTGCTCGCCGCCGACCGTTCGATGCGCGAGCGTCGCGCGATCGACCTTTGACCCCGGAGCGGACGCATTGGGCTCGCTCGTACTGCAATCAATCCGCAAGTCCTTCGGGACGACCGATGTCCTGAAGGGCGTCGACCTCGACGTCGCGGAAGGGGAGTTCGTCGTGTTCGTCGGCCCCTCGGGCTGCGGCAAATCGACGCTGTTGCGCATCATCGCCGGACTGGAGGAGCAAACGTCTGGGCACGTGCTGATCGACGGCCGCGTGATGGACGTGACGCCGCCAGCCAAACGCGGCATCGCCATGGTGTTCCAGACTTATGCGCTCTATCCGCATCTGACGGTCAGGCGGAACATGAGTCTGGCGTTGCAGCAGGAAGGCGTGGCGGGCGCGGAGATCGAAGCGCGCGTGGCCAGGGCCGCTGCGATGCTGCATCTGGAGGAACTGCTGGAGCGGCGTCCGGCGGAACTCTCCGGCGGCCAGCGGCAACGCGTCGCCATCGGCCGCGCCATCGTGCGCCAACCGGCGCTGTTCCTGTTCGACGAGCCACTTTCCAACCTCGACGCGGCGCTGCGTGTCGGCACCCGCATCGAAATCGCCAAGCTGCATCGGCAACTTGGCGCGACCATGATCTACGTGACGCATGACCAGATCGAGGCGATGACGCTCGCCGACCGGATCGTCATCCTCAACGGCGGCGTCGTCGAGCAGGTCGGGCGGCCACTGGACCTGTACAACACGCCCGCCAACCTGTTCGTCGCCGGCTTCATCGGATCGCCGACGATGAATTTCGTTCACGGCGACGCCGCCGGCCGCGTCGGCGCCGCCACGATCGGCATACGGCCTGAACATCTGTCGATCGGCCCTGGCGGCCCGTGGGCCGGCCCGGTGAGCCATGCCGAACATCTCGGCGCGGACACGATGATCTATGTCGACGTGCCGGGGATCGGCAGCCTCACCGCCCGCGCCGCCGGCGACGTGCCTTACGATGTCGGCGACGTGCTCAGCCTCACGCCGCAGGACAGCAAGGTCTATCGCTTCGACGGCGCGGGCCGGGCGATGCGCTGACCTAGCCGCGCCACGCCGAGCCGCGGATCACGCTGCAAAAATTGCCACGACGGAACTGCGGGTCCTTGTCGGCGAGAACGTCCGCCTTGACGTTGCCGAACGTCGTGTCCGGCTTGTGCTTGATGCCTTCGTAGAACGCCTGGATGATGTCCTCCTTGAAATGCGCGGTGCGGGGATGTGCGTGCACGATCGCCTCGCGTTCGGCGTCGAGGTACCGGTCGTAGGCGATGCCGAGCACGTCCATCTCGACGCCCGCCGTCAGCAGTGCGACCACGGGGTGCATGTGCTGCGGAATGCCGGGCGTGGTATGCAAGGCAATGGCCGTCCACACGGTGTCGATGTCCTGCTGGGCGATTCCGTGGCTACGCAGGAAATCGCGAGCAGTGTTGGCGCCATCGACCTCAAAGCGCTCATTGGTGCTGTGCTGCGGGGTCAACCCCATGTCGTGAAACATGGCACCCGTGTAGAGCAGTTCCGCATCGAAAATCAGGCCGTCCTTCTTTCCTGCCAGCGCGGCGAAATAGTAGACGCGGCTCGAATGGTTGAACAATAATACCGACTCGGTGTCCCGGACGAGTTCGGTCACTTCGCGCGCGAGTTTGCTGTCCGGAATGCTCACGCCGCCGATCGTCTGTGCCATTTCACTTCTCCTGCCAAACGTGGTGTAGGGCAACGTAGTGTTGCCTCACTGTGTCTGCAATTGATGTAATTTGACGAATTCAGCCATAATCAGACGGACAAGGACATGGCGCGCGTGGCTACGTACGACAACGCCGGCGCGCCGGCACTTGGGCGCCTGCCCGGCCGTTGCAACATCGCGCTCACGGAGATTTGTCGAACACTCAAATGGCGTCGGGAACATTTGTTCCGGGTGGTGGCGCAACCTGACTTGCAGATTTCCGCAGCTTGGAGAACGCGCGTTCCGGTTCTGGCTATTGGGAAGACAAGCGCAACCGCCGCTCCAGCAGCCGCGACGCGGCGGTCAGCGGGTAGCACAGCACGAAATAGATCACCGCAAGCATGCTGTACACGGTGAACGACGCGAACGTCGCGTTGTTGATGACGTTGGCCGTCTGCACCAGTTCGCGAAACCCGATGATCGAGGTCAGCGCGGTGCTTTTCACGAGTTGCACCAGAAACCCGACGGTCGGTGCGACGGCAATGCGCAGCGCTTGCGGCAGGATCACGAAGCGGAGTTTCTGCAACGGATGCAAGCCGAGGCTCGCGGCGGCGTCCCACTGGCCGAGCGGGATCGCCTCCACGCAGCCACGCCAGATTTCGGCGAGATAAGCGCTCGCCGCAAGCGTCAGCCCCACGCCGGCGGCAAGCCATGGTTGCACGTCGAAGCCGAGCAGCGGCAGGCCGAAGAACACGAGGAACAGCTGCATCAGCAGCGGTGTGCCCTGGAACACCTCGATGTAGAGCTTTGCGCCAATCCGCAGCGGTTTGGCCTTGGCGAGCCGCAGCGCCAGCAGCAGGCCGCCGGCGAGGCCGCCGCACAGGAAGCCGGCCAACGACAAGACCACCGTCCAGCGCGCGGCCAGCAGCAGGTTGC
>Ga0302314_10013364_pt1 | contig 14123 bp, 14 predicted proteins | sample III_Palsa_N2_3_FD_200533 | JGI IMG/M metagenome (GOLD analysis project Ga0302314, IMG submission 200533) | Peat permafrost microbial communities from Stordalen Mire near Abisko, Sweden - III_Palsa_N2_3 | ecosystem: Environmental > Terrestrial > Soil > Palsa > Peat permafrost | place: Sweden... | reverse complement strand
CCGGGTCGCGTCCTTGGTCAGGTAGCCGAGCGCGCCCGCCTGCAGCGCGCCGATGATCGACTCGTCGTCGGCGTAGGTGGTCAGCACCACGACCTTGGTGCCCGGATGCTCGGCGGTGATCCGCGCGGTCGCGGTCACCCCGTCGCAGCCCGGCATGTTCAGGTCCATCAGCGCCACATCCGGCGCGGCGGCCGCGACCAGCTCGACCGCCGCGTTGCCGTCGGCCGCCTGCCCGGCCACGGCGATGCCGGGCAGCGTGCCGAGCAGCAGCACCAGGCCTTCGCGGACGGCCGACTGGTCGTCGGCGACGATCACGGTGACGGGCTGGTCGGTGCTCATGTCGGAGTCGCTCACACCGGAATTCTCAGGCATACCCGCCACTGCCCGCCGTCCGGACCCGGGATTCGGTCCGCCGTGAGCGTCCCGCCCGCCAGCGCTGCCCGCTCCCGCAGCCCGGTGAGGCCGTACCCGGAACCGGACCGGGCCAGCGGACCCGCCGCTTCCGAGTCGGGCGCCAGCGCGTTGACGACCAGCACCTCAAGCGCGTCGGCGGTGAACGTCAGCCCGACCCGCACCGGCTCCCCGGGCGCGTGCTTGCGCGCGTTGGTCAGTGACTCCTGCGCGGTCCGGTACGCGGTCAGCGCCGCCTCGGCGCCGACCGGGCGCGGCGTTCCGGTGACGTCGAAGTCAATGACCGCGTCGCCCGCCGCCCGGTACTCATCGGCCAGCTTCCGCAGCTCCGCTACCAGCCGCGTCGGCCCCGGGGCGCCCGCGGTCGCAGCAGCCGCCGAAGCCCCGGAAGCCCCGGAAGCCCCGGAAGCCCCGGAAGCCCCGGCCTCGCCCACGTCCGAGCCCTCCCGCAACGCCAGGATCGCGTGCCGCGTCTCCGTCATGCCGTCGCGGGTGAAAGCCACCGCTCGTTCAATACACTCCATCGCCTTCACCACCTCGGAGCCGCGCGACTCCTCCGGCAGCGACCCGAGCAGCCCCTCGGCCGCCTGCAGGTTGACCGACACGGCCGCGAGCGAGTGGGCGAGCACGTCGTGGATCTCCCGCGCGATCCGCGCCCGCTCGGCCAGCGCCGCCGCCTGGTTCTCGGCCGCGTGCGCGCGGCGGGCCTGCTCCAGCGCCGCCTCCGCCTCCTGGGCCCGCAGCACGTAGGCGCGCCGGGTCACCCCGAACGCCCACAGGCCGACGAACGCGGCCGGATAGCCGGCCAGCGTCCCCAGCGGAGCCCCGACCGCCAGGCCCGCGATCAGGAACGCGCCGATGGTCTCGGCGGTGATGGCGAGCGAGGCAGGCGAGCTCAGCCGGACGCCCGCCGACGAGGTGACCGCGCAGCCGATCGCGACGGCCGGGCTGAACGCCGACAACCCGGCCAGCGCGCCGCCCGCCGCCGCCATCACCGCGAGCGCGGCCACCATCACCGGATAGCGGTTGCCGGGGCGCAGCCAGACCAGCCAGGCGATCGTGGAGACGGCGAGCGCAGCGATGATCGCGATGCCGTGCGCGCTGGCCAGCCCGGGGCGCGGGGCGGCGAACGGGACCGTGGCCAGCACGATCAGCAGCACCAGCACCCGCACGGCGGCGATCGACGCGGGCGGGCTGGCCGAGTCCACGGCGGGCCCGAGGCGAATGGCCTCCCAGCGGGCGGCAACGGAGCGGAGCACGCCTCCACGGTAGCGGGCGGTGACCGAAATCCGCGCCGGCCGCCGGGTGGAGACCGGGTGGACGCCGCCGTCTCCACCCAGCCGCGAGCTCAGACGCTCTCGCCCCGTCGCCTACCCGGGAGTAGCATCGCGCAGCATGACCGTCGTTACCGAGCTCGACCTGCCCGAGATCGACTACAACCAGCCCGGGTTCGGGCCGGACACCTATCACGAGTTGCTCGGCCAGGCGCGCGCGCGGAACTGGCTGGCGCACTCGCCGCTCGCGTACGTCGTGCTCGACGCGGAGTCGGGCGACTTCTTCCTGCGGGCGCGGCAGACGACGTTCCCCGGGCGGCAGCTGGCCGAGCTGTTCGGCATCACCAGCGGCCCGCTGCACGACAACGTCGAGAACAACATCCTCAACCTCACCGGCGACAAGCACCGGCGGCTGCGGTCGCTGATCGGGCACGCGTTCACGCCGAAGGCGGCGGACCGCTGGCGGCCGGCCATGCGTGCGTTCCTGGCCCGGCTGTGGGACGACCTCGACGCCGGCCCGGGCACCGAGTTCGTGAACGCGATCGCGAAGCCGTACCCGGCGCGCACGATCGCCGCCGTCCTCGGCGCGCCGATCGCCGACGCGGACCGGCTGCAGCACTGGTCGAGCATGGTGCAGCGGCAGTTCGACCTGCACGCCCTGTCCACCCAGATCCCGGACATCGAACGGGCGGTGGTCGAGGCCAATCAGTACGTGACCGACCTGCTCCAGCAGCGCAAGTCAGAGCCGGGCGACGACCTGATCAGCGTGCTGCTGGCGGCGCAGGAGGAGGGCGACCGGCTCACCCACGACGAGTGCATCAACCTCGTGCTCAACCTGCTGGCCGGGGGCGTGGACACCACCCAGAGCCAGCTCGCGCAGGCGCTCCGGCTGTTCGCCGAGCACCCCGGCCAGTGGGCGCTGCTGGCGGCGGAGCCCGACCGCTACCTGAAGAAGGCGGTCACCGAGGCGCTCCGGTTCGAGCCGATCGCCCCGTTCACCGCCCGGATCGTGCTGGCCGACATCGAGCACCGCGGCGTGCTGTTCCCCGCGGGCACGATCGTGGCGGTCTGCGCCGAGCGGGCCAACCGGGAAACCGAGGGCGGCGAGACCTTCGACATCACCGCCGAGCGCGACGGCAAGCTGTTCACGTTCGGCGCCGGCGCCCACTACTGCCTCGGCGTCAACCTCGCCCGGGCCGAGCTCGAGGAGGCCCTCGCCTTCCTCGCCCCGCGCATGCCCGGCCTGGAGCTGGCGGGCGAGCCGGTGCTCGGCGGCATCGAGGGCATCTACAACGTCGAGTCGCTCCCGCTGCGCTGGTCCTGACGTTCCCGGTCAGAAGATCAAATTCGCTGACCCCGAACGCACGCGTGGTTCCCGCCTCCGGTCCGGCATTTTCCACGTCGCGGCTTAGCGCCCGGGGTTTGGCCGGCCAGATGCCGGCGGGATGTTGAAATGAGGGCTTGTCGACGGAAGATGTTGGATGTATTCCTACATATAGCTACGAAATACCATCTTCTGGCACGTTATGTGTGACATAAGTCCGATGTCTTAGCTTTGCGCAGTAGGAGCACCCCACGTACGGCGATTTCGGCAACGACGTGCATGCGACCACGGTCAACGGCGCCGCGGCCAGCTACACGTTCACCGGCACCGGCATCGAGGTACTCTCCGAGGAGAACGACGACGAGGGCAGCATCGGCGTGTACGTAGACGGCTCGCTGTATGAGACGGTCTCCGCCTACGACGCCAGTGAGCGGCTCGCGCAGCAGGCGGTGGTCGCGATCAGCGGCCTGTCGCAGGGTACCCACACCATCGAGCTGGTGAAGGAGAGCGGCGCGTACCTGCTGCTCGACGCGCTCGTGGTGATCCCCACGGCGATCCAGCCGGTGCACAACATCACCGTCAGCGGGGTCACCTTCGCCTACAGCACCTGGACCACCCCGGATACCGAGGGCTACCTCGACAACCAGTCCGGCATCCTGTGGGATCCCGCGACCGACCTGCCGGTCAAGACCCCCGCCGCCGTCCAGGTGCACCGCGGCGACGACATTAACTTCACCGGCGACGTGATCGAGCACACCGGCGATGCCGGGATCGACCTCGCCGACGGCACCCAGGACTCCGCCATCACCGGCGACTGGATCACCGACACCTCATCCACCGGCGTCGAACTCGGCGAGGCCGACGACTACTACCAGGTGATCCCTGCCCTGATGAGCACCGGGGACACCGTCACCGACAGCACCATTACCGATGTCGGCCAGGACTATCACGACGGCGTCGGCATCTGGGCCGGCTACACCCGTGACGCGGTGATCTCCCAGAATGACGTCGGCTACGCCTCCTACGACGGAATCTCGCTGGGCTGGGGCTGGGGCTGGCAATCGCCGTGCTCGATGCAGGCCGCCCAGGGGCTGTCCACCTGCCGGCAGGGCACCGACTACGCCGGGGGCAACCAGATCACCGGCAACGACATCCACAACGTCATGCAGTACCTGGTTGACGGGGGGGCCATCTATACCAACGGCGGCCAGGGCGGCGGCGGCTCGCTGAGCTCGGTCATCTCGGGCAACGTGGTCGCGGAGGCCGGGAGCACCGCCACCATGATCTACCCCGACGAGGGCAGCTCCTACTGGGACATCACCGACAACGTCCTCCGGTTCGGCGGCGCGTCGTGGGTCGGCATGTGGACGCCTACCATCAACAACATCACCGTCGACGACAACTACTCCGATAACAGCTCCTACTACGACAACGGCACGGACATCACCCTCACGCAGGCGACCATCGTCACCGACGGCGCCTGGCCCGCCGCGGCGCAGGCCATCATCGCCGCGGCGGGGCCTTCCGGGCAGCACACGCCCGTCACCGGGCTCGACGCGTACGCCGCCACCAGGAGCGCCCAGCAGGTCCTGTACTCGGTCAGCGGCCTGACGCCGGGGCTGCACACGCTCACCCTCATCAAGGACAGCGGAATCTACTTGCTAGTTGACCGGTTCGATGTCGGCTAGGGCCGGCTGCTGGTCGATCCCGCTTGACCGGCGTGCCCCGGCCACCAGGCCCACCGGCCGATGAGCGCGGTCAGGCTGGGGGAGAAGAACATCGCCATCACGAACGCCGCCAGCGCGATGCCCGCCGCGACGGCGAAGCCGACCTGGGTCAGCACCTGGTTCCCGGCCAGCGTCAGCGACCCGAACGTGCCCGCCAGGATCAGCCCGGCCGACGCGATCGCCGGGCCCGCCTGCGCGAGCGCGTGCGCCGCCGCCACCCGCGGCGTCGCGCCCTCCCTGATCTCCTCGCGCACCCGGGCGATCATGAGAATGTTGTAGTCAGTTCCCAGCGCGACCACGAACAAGTACATGTACATCGGCAGGATGAACACCAGCCCCGCCTGCCCGGCTAGGTTCTGGAACACCAGTACAGTCGCGCCCAACGTCGCGGCGAACCCGAGTCCGACCGACACCATCAGGTACCACGGGGCCACCGCGCTGCGCAGCAGCAGGCCGAGAATGAGCAAGATGACGAGCGCCGCGACCGGGAACACCACCTCGTAGTCCCGGTTGAGCGCCTTCTGGATGTCCGCGTAGACCGCGGTGAGCCCGCCGACCAGCGCCTCGGTCCCCGGCGGGGCGGCGGCGTGGGCATCGGGCCGCAGCTGATTCTGGACCAGGTTGACCGCGGCGGTGGACTCGGGGTCCTCCTTGAGATACACGCTGTACTCCGCCGTCGCCCCGTCCTTGCTGGTCAGCGGGGCGGCGACCGCGCCCACGGCGGGCATCGCCTTGAGCTTGGCCGCATACGCGGTCACCTCGGCCGTCGTCAGCGGGCCGGACGACGCGTGCAGGTAGACCTGGGTCGGCTCGGTCTCGCCCGGCGGGAAGCCCTTCTCCAGCGTGACCAGCGCCGTCTGCGACTCAGCGGTGGACGGGATGCCGGCCGACGACAGGTCGAACGTCGGCTTGAGGTTCAGCGCGCCCAGCGCCAGCAGGATCAGCACCAGGCCGGAGGCGGCCGCGAACACGGCCGGCCGCCGTCCGAGGGCACCGCCGATCGCGGTGAACGCGGCGCCCTTCGGCTCCCGCTGCCACGCCTTCGACGGCCAGAACACGGCCGTCCCGATGAGCGACACCACCGCCGGGATCAGCGTCAGGGCGGCGATGAGGGTGACCGCGACCGCGATGGCCAGGGTCGGGCCGAGCGACCGGAAGATGCTCAGCGACGACAGCGTCAGCGCCAGGAAGGCCGCGATGACCACGCAGGCGGCCGAGGCGATGACCTCGCCCACCCGGGTGACCGACTGGACCATCGCCTCCTTCTTGTCCTCGCCGAGGCGCAGCCGTTCCCGGTAGCGGAACATCAGGAACAGGAAGTAGTCGGTCCCGATCCCGAACAGCACCACCAGCAAGATCGTGCTGTCCTGGGCGGTGGAGTTCAGGTTCAGGGCCTGGTTGAGGTCGGAGATGAGGCCGAGCGCGACCTTGTAGGCGATGCCGATCAGAATCAGCGGCATGATCGCGATGAGCGGGGCGCGGAAGATGATCAGCAGCAGGATCAGGATCAGCAGGAACGTCGCCGCCCCGACGATGGCCAGCGCCTTATTGCCCGACTGGGTGCTGTCGAGCGCCTCGGCCGCCGAGCCGGTGACGCCCTCGTTCAGGCCGGTCCCGGTCATCAGCGGCTTGATGTCGGCCCGCAGCACCTTGATCGCGTCGCCCGCGGTGGAGCCGCTGCCGTTGACGACGCTGTTGTCCATCGCCACGTAGGCGGTCTGCACCAGCTTGTTGGACGACGTCACCCCGGGGGCGACGGCGAGGATGTTCGGGATGTGCTTGGCGTTCAGCTCGGCCGCGACCCGCACCACCGAGGCCGAGTCGGCCGCGGTCAGCGGCCCGCCGTCGGGCCGGGAGAACACGATGATCGCCGCGGCGGCGGTCACGTGCCCCTGCTGCGGGAACGCCTGCGCCTGCAGCGTCTGCGCCCGGATGGACTCGTAGCTGCTGGGCAGGAAGCTCGACTCGTTGGAGGTCGTCGGCAGCGCCGGCGCGGTGGCGATCACGATGATCGCGACCACGATCCAGCCCGCGATCACCTTCCACGGGTTGCGGACGACAAAGCGCGCGAGCCCGGCGAAGGCTCCTCTCCCGGCGCTGCTCCCGCCCCCGCCCCCGTCCGCGTCGTTCCGGCGGCCGCTTGGTGCGCTGCCGTTCACTGCGCTACTCGTCGGTGCGCTGCTCGCGCCTGACCCGATCCCCGTGCCGTCGGCCATGCCCGTCCTCACGATATGCGGCGTAAGTTCGTAAGCTCCTGGAGTATATCGGGCGGGTTTGTCGCCATTCGCTAGCAGCCCCGGCGTCTGGCAAGGTCCCTGCTCCCCGCCTTGTACGCTACCGTACGCCAGTGTACATTTAATACATGGCAATCATGACAGTAAGCGAGGCCCGGGCGGCCCTTCCCGAGGTTCTCAACCGGGTTACCGAAGGTGAAGAGATCACGATCACCAGGCACGGACAAGCCGTCGCGGTAATCGTCCGGCCGGACATCATGTGGAGCCGCTCGCGGGCCGAGGACGCGCTGGCCGAAGCGGACCAACTGCGCACGCTCATGCACGCCGCCGCCGAAAGCGAGCTGCCCGTTGGCGGCCTAACTCCGGACTATGCGGAGGAGCTGATCGCCGCGATACGTTCCGGCCGCGACGGCCGGTAGCCGATGTGGACGCCTTTGACGCCGATGTCCTCATCTACGCCGCAGTTCCCGCTCATCCGCTCGGACGGCGGATCGCCGCGCTCTTTCACGCGCCGCCGGAAGGAAGAGCCTTCGCGCGGGTCGGCCTCGGCTCCGTGCTGCTCCTGCCGGAAGTGCTGACCAAGCCGCTGAAGGACGGCGACGCGGACGCGGTGCGAACCCTGTCCGCTCTGCTGGCGAGGCTGGACCTCCGGCCGGTCGACCGGGCCACCGCCGAGCTCGCGACCGTCCTCGGCGCCCGGTACCGCCTGCGGGCGGCGGACGCCACCCACCTGGCCACCGCGGTGGGCATGGGAGCGCATCGATTCATCACCAATAACAGCAGGGATTTCGCCGGGCCGATCAAGGAGATCGACGTCACCTTTCCTGCTGACCTGCCCAATACTGACGTTCCCGGCCGACGTGTTTGAGGAAGTCGGCTAGGCCGGGCAGGTCCACTCTTCCGGGCTGCGGATGAGGCCGGCGTCGCCGCTTTCTGGCGGCGCGAAGTGCTCCCTGAGCGTGAACGCGTGCGGGGTGGGGCCGTTCGCGCGCAGGTGCAGCACCCGGTCCTCGGCCTCGCTGACGGTCGGGATGTGCCCGCGCGGTATCCACCACAGCGCCGCGTACGCGTCCGTCATCCGCGAGAACCACTCCCGGCGTCGTCGCAGCACTGCGCGGTGCTCGTCGCTGTAGACGAAGGCGGCCAGCGCCTCGGCCGACTCCCACACGGACATGTTGATGATGATGCCGCCGGGGGCGCCCGCCGCGTCCTGCTCGAACCCGCGCACCGCAGTGGCGTTCCCGTCCTCGGTCTGCAGCCGCCAGACGAAGCCGGGCGCCGCGTCGGCGAGGGCGTTCACCGGGTCAAGCGCGGCCGCGAAGTCCGCGATCATCGGACTGTCCATCGGCGCGAGTAGTCGTCCGACATTGACCTGCGCGAGCACGTAGTCCATTGCCCCCACCCTAGCGCAGGTAGGAGGCGCCGTTCAGGTCGAGGACGGCGCCGCTGGCCCACTCGGCTTCGGGCGAGGCGAGGTAGACGACCGCGGCCGCGACCTCGTCGACGGTCGCGACCCGGCCGAACGGTGACTGCGCGCGGATGGCGTCGCCCGCCGCCGTCGCGAGCTCGGCCGAGGTCATGTCCGTTCCCACGTATCCCGGGGCGACCGAGGCCACGGTGATCCCGTGCGGCGCGAGCGCCACCGCGAGCGACTGGCCGAAGGCGTGCAGCCCCGCCTTGCTCGCCCCGTAGGCCGGATGCGTCGGCTCGCCGCGAAACGCCCCGCGCGACCCCACGTTGACGATCCGCCCCGCCCCGTGCCCGGGCACGCTGCCGCCCGCGACCATGTGCCGCACCGCGCACCAGGTGGCGTTGGCCGCGCCGACCAGGTTGACCCCGAGCGTCGCCTGCCAGGCAGCCTGCCACTGTTCGTAGGAGGTGCCGAGGACCGGGTGGTCGAGGTAGATCCCGGCGTTGTTCACCAGCACGTCCAGCCCGTCGAGGCCGGCCGCCGCCGCGTCGACCATGGCGGCCACCTCGGCCGCGCTCGTCAGGTCGGCCTGCACGACGACGTGCCCGTCTCCGTGCAGCGAGTCCCGCACCATCTCGGCCGCCGCCGCCGCGCCCCGGTAGTGCACCGCCACCCGGTCCCCGCGCTCCGCGAACGCCCGCGCGACCGCCGCCCCGATGCCCCGCGACCCGCCTGTAACAAGAACCGCCCTGCCCATGCAACCACCGCCCATGCAACCACCGCCCATGCAACCACCGCCCAGAACCGCGCGACCGCCCATAACGCGCGACCACCCCGAGCAAGATTCACTTGATCGCCACCTCGGTAGCGCGCAACCCCGTAGGTAACGTGAGGCGCTCTGCTCACGGGGCTGACTCTGACTCTAACCGGCCTGGCCTGCGCTCACGCGAGTTGGATGGTGTCGGCGACCGCGGGGAGAGTCGAACGCGGCCTACTGGCGGTACTCGGACAGGAACTCGCCCAGGCGGCCGATCGCCTCGGCCAGCGTCTCGACCGGGGCCAGGAACACGACCCGGATGTGGTCAGGCGACGGCAGGTTGAACCCGGTGCCGTGGGTCAGCAGCACATGCTGCTGCTCCAGCAGGTCGATGCACATCCGCTGGTCGTCGACGATCTTGTGCACCTCGGGGTCGAGCCGGGGGAACAGATAGAGTGCGCCGGCCGGCTGGTAGCAGTCCACGCCGTCGATCGCGGTCAGCAACTCCCAGGCGCGGTCCCGCTGGTCGCGGAGCCTGCCGCCGGGGGCGAGCAGCGGCGTGATGTCGATGCCGCCGTCGAGCGCGGCCGAGATCGCGTGCTGCGCCGGGACGTTCGGGCACATCCGCATGTTGGCGAGCAGTTCCAGGCCCTCGAGGTACTCGGCGATCGGCTCCTTAGGGCCGCAGACCACGAGCCAGCCGGAGCGGAACCCGGCCAGCCGGTACGACTTGGACATGCCGCCGAGGGAGAAGACCGGGATGTCCGGCGCGAGCGACGCCGCGCAGTAGTGCACCGCGCCGTCGTAGACGATCTGGTCGTAGATCTCGTCGGTGAGGACGAGCAGGTTGTTGCGGCGGGCGATGTCGAGCAGTGCGACCAGCGTCTCGCGCGAGTAGACCGCGCCGGTCGGGTTGTTCGGGTTGATGATGACGAGCGCCCGCGTCCGCTCGGTGACGAGCGAGGCGACGTGCTCCACGTCGGGGTTCCACTCGAGATCCTCGGCGCACCGGTAGTGCACGGCGCGACCACCGCAGAGCGAGACCGCGCCGGTCCACAGCGGGTAGTCGGGAGCGGGGACGAGCACCTCGTCGCCCGGGTTGAGTAGCGCCTGGAGCGTCATCACGATCAGTTCGGAGACGCCATTGCCGAGGAAGACGTCGTCGGCGCTGGCGTTCGGGACGCCGAGCCGGCGTCGGTAGTGGCTCGCGACGGCCTCGCGGGCGGGCGCGATGCCGCGCGCGTCGCTGTATCCCTGCGAGTCCGCGATGGCGGTCGTCACCTGCGAAAGCACGGCGTCCGGTGTGAACAGGCCGAAGGGCGCGGGGTTGCCGATGTTCAGCTTGATGATCTCGTGCCCGGCTTCCTCAAGCGCGCGAGCTCGCCGCAGTACCGGTCCGCGAATGTCGTAGCGGACGTCGGCAAGCCTGCTCGCCTGAGATACCACCGTCGGCCTCCTGGTTCGGTTCAGGGTGTGGGCGCAATCGCTGCCCGAATGGTACCGGCTGATTGCCGTTGGCCCCTCGGCATTTATCGCCGGCCAGCCCGGTCCGACGCGGTCTTGATGGCCGGCGGGCGCTGGTTGCCGGTCTGCCGCGGCCGTGGCGGTGCTGGCGGCCAGCGGCGAAAATCCCGGATTCGCGAGCTGAAATCTCGGGTTTGCTGGCTGTAGGCCCGACGTTGCACGCGGTAAGCGCACTATCGGCCGACCGGTCGGCGTACGATCGGTTGCCATGGCGGTAAACGGCGCTGACCCCCCTGCGGCCAGCGAATACCTGCAGGTACAGACCACGACCGACTCACGGGCGGAGGCGATGGAGTTGGCCCGGGCGGCGGTCGCGGCCCGCATCGCGGCCTGCGGGCAGGTGGCCGGCCCAGTCGCCTCCACCTACTGGTGGAACGACGAGATCGAGCGGGCCGAGGAGTGGTTCGTCTTCTTCAAGCTCCCGGCCGACCGCTACGAGCAACTGGCCGCGTTCCTCGCCGAGAAGCACAGCTACGACGAGCCCGAGATCGTCGCCACCCCGCTGGTGGCGGGCTCCCCGTCGTTCCTAACCTGGATCACGGACGAAACCCGCCCCCGTTAGCTGCAGCCAGGTCCGGAATCGACGTGACCACTTCCGTTCCACTCCCGTCCCGCGTCGGCGGTGTCAGGTGGACGGCGGAACGTTCCAGGTAAGAATGACCGCCTGCTCGTGCTCGTGGCCCAGGGTGCTGATGGTGCCGGTGTCGAGCCGGAAGAACCTGCCGCCCATGGGGGGCAGGCCGAGCCAGCGGGCCGTGAGCACCCGCAGCACGTGGCCGTGGGCGACCAGTGCGACATCCCCCTCTGGCAGCAGCGCGGCCGCCCGCTTGAGCACCCGGTCGGTCCGCTGGCCGACCGCCGCCGCCGTCTCCCCAGGGTGCTCCGCGTCGCCGGGGATGACCCCGTCCGCCCACAGGGACCAGCCGGGCCGCTCTCGCTGAATGTCGGCCGTGGTGATGCCCTCGTAGCCGCCGTAGTCCCATTCCCACAGGTCCGGGTCCTGCGTGGGCGGCGGCCCGCCATCGAAGCCAGGGACGCCCGGGCCGCCGAGCCCCGCCAGCTCGGCCGTCCGCACCGCGCGCTGCGCCGGACTGGTGAACACCGCGACAATCGGCTGCCCGGCGACCCGCTGCATCACCATCGGCGCCAGCGCCTTCGCGCTCGCTATCCCCTTCGGAGTCAGCGGTACGTCCGTCCGCCCGGTGTGCTTGCCCGCCCGCGACCACTCGGTCTCCCCATGCCGCAGCAAGATCAGCTCTCCCATCACCCAATCATCGCAGCCCCGAAAGGCGCGGGGTTAGAGGAGGCGGCGGAGGCGGAAGAGGTCCTTCATGGAGGCCTCGATCTTGATCTTGCCGGTTACCCAGCTGCGCGCGATGTTCATCGGCTGCTGGGAGAGCGCGATCACCTCGTCGCTGTCGGCGGTCAGCCGGATGTCGGCGGGCGGGTCGCCTGGGCCGACCTCGCGGACCGGGTCGTCGCCGAGGCCGAGGTTGGTCGCGTAGGTGACGCCGAGGTCGGGGACCGTGACGCTGATCGATCGGTTCCCGAAATACTGGTCACGGTCGGCCGGGCTGAGCTCGGACAGCCTGCCCGCGAGCTTCTGCAGTGCCTCGCGGCACTCTTCGGCCGTCTTCATGTGCGCCTCGCTCCTCGATGGGCGGTACCGTTCACGCGGGAGGGTAGCGCACTGCGGGCACCGCGCTGGTACCTGGAACCGAGGGGAAGGAAAAACATGGATTCAGAACGGACCCGGGTGACTCTCATCCCCACCGGGGATCCCCGCGTCGACCAGGTCATCGCCGGGCTTTCCGACCTCGACCAGATAGACCTTGACGACCGCCCGGCGGTACTCGAAGCGGTGCACGACCGGCTCCGCGAAATCCTCGGCGAGCTAGGCGACGCAGGCCGCCCGGGCCCGGCCGACGCCGCCCGCCCGGCCGGGCCGGGCCGGCCGGGCGAGCCCGGCCGTCGCGGTGAGCAGGGGGAGTTGGGCGCGGCGGCCAGGCGCGCTGATGCCGGTTAGGGCGCGGCTGGACGCCGAGCTGGTCAGGCGCGGGCTGGCCCGGTCCAGGGAGCAGGCGGCGGAGCTGATCGCGGCCGGGCGGGTCGCGGTCGCGGGGCAGACCGCGTCCAAGTCGGCGACCCAGGTCACCAAGGACACGCCGGTGACGGTGGCCGGGGACGGCGACGCCGACGGCGTGGCGAAGTACGTCTCGCGCGGCGGGCACAAGCTGGCCGGGGCGCTGGCGGCGTTCAGCGGGCTGACCGTGGCCGGGAAGCGCTGCCTGGACGCCGGCGCGTCGACCGGCGGTTTCACCGACGTGCTGCTGCGGGCGGGGGCGGCGCACGTGGTCGCGGTCGACGTGGGGTACGGCCAGCTGGCCTGGTCGCTGCAGACCGACGATCGGGTGACGGTGCTCGACCGGGTGAACGTGCGGTCGCTTGAGCCTGCGCGGGTCGCTCCGCCGCCGGAGGTCGTGGTGGCCGACCTGTCGTTCATTTCGCTGACCTTGGTGCTGCCCGCCCTGGTGGCGTGCGCGGCCCCGAACGCGGACTTCGCGCTGATGGTGAAGCCGCAGTTCGAGGTGGGGAAGGGCCGGGTCGGGGCGGGCGGCGTGGTCCGCTCGCCGGACGACCGGGCGGACGCGGTGCGGTCCGTCTGCGCGGCGGCCGCGTCGCTCGGGCTCGGCGTGCTCGGCGTGACCGCGAGTACGCTCCCCGGCCCCTCGGGGAACGTCGAGTACTTCGTCTGGTTCCGGGCCGGCGCGCCCCCGCTCGAGCAGGCGGCCCTGCGCGAGGCGATCGAGTCCGGCCCGCAGTAACATCCAGCGTCGGCGGGTCGCCGCGGGCCGCAGGACAGGACGGGCCGGGGCCGCGCGGGTCAGACGGGCGGGTCGCGGGGGCGGACGGGCGGGGCGACACGGTAAGTTGCTCGCGATGGGTGAATCGACGCGGACGATGCTGGTGGTCGCGCACACCGGCCGGGAGAACGCGCTGAGCAGCGCGCGACAGGTCATCAACCGGCTGACCTCGGTCGGGGTAGACGTGCGGGTGACGGAGGACGAGGCGGCCGCCCTTGCGTGCTCGGGCGCCAGCGTGCTGCCGTCCGGGCCGAAGGCGGCCGAGGGGGCCGAGCTCGTCATCGTGCTCGGCGGCGACGGGTCGCTGCTGCGCGCCGCGGAGTTCGCCCGGCCGGCCGGCACGCCGCTGATCGGCGTCAACCTGGGCCACGTCGGCTTTCTGGCCGAGGCCGAGCCGGACGGGCTCACCGAGACGGTAGACCGGCTGGTAGCGGGGGAGTACCGGGTCGAGGAGCGGATGACCGTCGACGTGGTCGCGTCGGACGACGGCACCGAGTTCGCCCGGGCCTGGGCGCTCAACGAGGTGAGCGTGGAGAAGGCCGCGCGGGAGCGGATGATCGAGGTCATGATCGAGGTCGACGGCCATCCGCTGTCCCG
>Ga0302314_10013363_pt1 | contig 14123 bp, 13 predicted proteins | sample III_Palsa_N2_3_FD_200533 | JGI IMG/M metagenome (GOLD analysis project Ga0302314, IMG submission 200533) | Peat permafrost microbial communities from Stordalen Mire near Abisko, Sweden - III_Palsa_N2_3 | ecosystem: Environmental > Terrestrial > Soil > Palsa > Peat permafrost | place: Sweden... | reverse complement strand
TCGACCACGACATCGACCTTCGACAGCAGCGCCTCGAAGATCGCCTTGTCCTCGGCTTTCTTCAGGTCGAGCGCAATCGATTCCTTGCCGCGGTTGACCGACACGAAATAGGCCGACTTGCCATTGACGAACGGCCCGTAATGCCGCGCGTCGTCACCCGTGCCGGGCGTTTCGACCTTGATGACCCTGGCGCCCATCTCGGCCAACAGCATGGTGCAATAGGGGCCGGCCAGAATGCGCGAGAGATCGGCGATGACGACGCCGGAAAGGGGGCCCGTGACCGACATGACTGCTCCTCAATACGGGCCGCCGCGCACAGACGCGCGCGGTGCCGAGGGGAGAGGATGTAGCGCAGGGGCGGCGAGGGGGCAATGGGTGGGGGCGCCGCGCCGGCCCGTCGCCGCCGGCCGTCCCGGCGCACGGCCGAAACGATGCCTGCCTTGCCGAGCGGTTGCGGCCCCTGCCATCCTCTGCGGGGCCACGTGACGGCGGCCGCTCGATCACGCTATCATTGCACCGCGCCCGCGACCGCACCTGGCTTTCCACCCGGCTTCCCCCTCGAAAGAAAGAGCGACATTAATGTCCCGTCACAGCCTGTCCGCTGCCGCCGCAATGTTTTTCGTGTTGAGCCTGGCGTCGCTTGCCGCGCGCGCCGAGACCGTCAGCCAGACGCTCGATGGCAAGACGCTGTCGGTCGACCTCGTCTGCGTCGATAAGGTCGAGATCCAGCCCAAGGCCGGCCTCGCCGGCCAGGTCGTGATCGAGGCGACATCGAGCAAGGATGGCGAGCTCAAGGATTTTATCTTCAAGGGCGGCGAGGCCGCCTCGCTCACGCGCGAGCGGCGCTCCTGCCCCTCGACCGGTCTCGATCGGCCCAAGACCACCGTCTCCATCCAGGTGCCGGCCGGCATGGCGATCGACATCAAGAATGGCGGCTCGACGAACTATGTCGTCGGGGCCGTCGGTGCCCTGCGCGCCCGTCTGGCCGGCTCAGGCTATCTCACGGCCGTGTCGGCCACCGATCTCGATATCCGCATCTCCGGCTCCAGCAACGTGAACGTCGGCCAGACAAATGGACCCGCGACGGTGAAGCTCGCCGGCAGCGGCGATCTCCGCATCGGCAACACCGACATGCCGAGCTTCAAGATCGATGTGCGCGGCAGCGGTAAAGTCACGATCGACAACGGGCGGATCGGCACCCTCACCGCCGCGGTCGCCGGTTCGGGCGCGCTCAAGATCATGGCGACGGTTCAGGACGCGACGCTCTCGACCGTCGGCTCCGGCGACATCGAAGTCGCGAAAGTGACCGGCACCCTGTCGAGCAGCAAGGCCGGGTCCGGCACGATCCGGGCTGGGAGGAGCTGACGGAGCAAGTCGGCTTTCGGGGACCCATTTGGTCTGGGTTGCGCGAAGCGGATGTTGGCCCGGTTGGCGCGTCGAGGCCGGTGTCCGGCGTCTCGACCTTGCTGACGCGCGCGCCTCTCGGCCAGCAGCATGGTGCAATAGGGCGCGGGCCAGAATGCGCAGGAGATCGGCGATGACGACGCCGGAAAGGGGCCCCGTGACCGAGCATGACGGCTCCTCGAATAACGGGCGCCGCCGCACACAGGCGCGCGCGGTGCGCAGGGGATGTAGCGCAGGGGCGGCGAGGGGGCAATGGGTGGCGAATGCGGCCTGAGATTGGACCTGGAACGACAGTAGAACTTCCTCGTGAACCAGCGACTTTGTCTTATAGACGCTTCTCTCGACGTTGCGCTTTTCCCTTCAGGGTTGCGCTATGGATTGCCAGGTGATCTTGGCGAAGTTTCCGATCCGCTTTGACAAACGCTTTTGCTATCTCGTCGCGAATAGATTTCATGACTTTTATCGTGACGATTTGATCAAAATCAGATTTTTCACCTAAGAGCAGCGCTGAAATCTGAACTAGAGAATGTCCGGTGTTTTGTCCAGGTTCAGTAAATCCTGCGTTGCTGGCGCCTGCCAATAGTCCGGACGTGCGGTCCGGCGTGTACGTTACTGCTTGCCAATTTATAGTAAGATCGCATATTTGATCGGCCAATTTTGTTCTCGATATCACGAAAGGTCGGTCGTTTATTTTTGAGATGGCTTGCTGCCCACCCGTAAGGTGTGGAAAAGTCTGATCCGAAACGATTTATTGTGGCAATATATTCATGTTCTATCATCTTGGAGATTCGTTTTGAGATTGGCCTATATCCGAGAGTTTTATAGCAACGTTCATACTCGGACATCCCCACTTTCGCTTCCACCGCTTGATGCGCGATGTATCGCTCGGCGGTCTCTTCCCCTGCATCAGAAATGAATGTTGCGACGACACCGATCTCGTGAAGAGTACGCCAACGAGCCATAGCACCGTCAGCGTAACCGCTTTCAATTAGAGCTATGATTTCGCTAGTCACCTGGCAAGCTCGGACATGTAGCCGTAACAGTACGTCTCGAAGATTTTTTCGCCCTTGAATTTCAAGGTTCGGATCATGTTTGAAAGCTGCGGTCCCAAAGTCTCTTGCAACGGTTAGAAGCATCCGTAACAATTCAAGGGGCTTTCCCCACCGATATTCTAGCCTATCTCTAAACTCTGAGAGTTCAGAGATCTGAAGTTTTCGCTCAATTTTCCAACTTTTCTTGAGGGATTTGAGCATCATAAAAGAGATATTGTCGGTAATGGGCTCAATTTTATTTGGAAAAGTTTCTAGGAATTTATCCAACTTGTTGGCCGCACTCGCCAAATCTTCTTCAGAGATTGAGAGAGAAATTTCCCTGGAATCTCCATCGCCGGTATCCCAATGAAAGGGTTCCCGGTTTCCAGCGATTATGTGGTCGGCGATGAGTTCCGCAATAACTTGAGGATCAATGATCTTTTCGGCATTTAATTTTTGAACTATGAGCTCTATAAGAATAAAGCGAGGCGCTTTATTGATCTGCTCCTCAATAATGTCTTGTAGATCTCCCATGGATGCGGCCTTGGAAAATTAAGATCCTTGTGAAAGCGTGAAGTTTTTAACCCCCTCAACTACTCCCCGCCACCCGATGCAGCGTCACCGCGGCCCGCGTCCCGTCCTCCAGGTCCACCGTCAGCCTGACCAGCGGCCCATGCCGTACCCCGCGCAGCAGCTGGTCCGGCGCCAGTTCCGCCGTGAATGTCTCGCCCGTGAACTTCGCCTCCAGCGCCCTCGACCCCGGTCTCGTCTTGCCATTGGCGCCGGCGCCCCAGGCATAGGTCAGCGCGCCCTGTCCCTTGGCCGGCAGTTCCAGATAGATCGTCTGGCCTCGGCTGCTATAGCCGAACCAACCCTCGCCGCCGTGCGGCTTCACGCCCATCTGGGCCAGGGCCAGCGGGATCTCGTCGGCGTTGCAATGGAACTCGCCCGGCCGGGGCTGGAGCTCGGGCGACAGGAACAGGTCGAGGCAGCTGGCATAGGCATCGAAATCGCGCGTGTCGGCGCCCTCGGTCGTGCTGACGCCGCCGGTCTCGTCGACCAGCAGATAGGGCAGGTCGCCGCGCTTGTTGAGGATCTCGCGCGCGGTGGCCCCTCGCTCGTGCGGCACCTGCTCGTCGGCGGCCGGGAACAGCACCATCAGCCGCTGCGGGTGGGTATGTTCCAACTGGTCCCAGGTGTGGTTGAGGATGACCTGGCCATCGCGGTCGGTTGGCATGCCGATCGGCGCCAGTTTGCCGTTGCCCCAGAAGATGCCGGTGTTGGGCGCCAGCGCGATCACGCCATAGATGCCCTCGATGCTCTTGGCCCCTTCCAGCGCGAAGCCGCCACCCATGTCCTGGCCGGTCAGGATGATGCGCCGATAGCCCTGGGTGCGGGCATTGTCGACCGCGATGGCCAGCGCCTCGTTGATCCGCTCGACCTTGGCCTCCCAACCGCCGCTCAGCCGGCCGTTGCGCTGCAGGCGGGTCACGTCCCAGCCCAAGGCCGCCATGCCTTCCAGCGGGCGCACCGGCGGGAACGAAGCGCCGATGCCGTTCCACGGCTCCGGGTGGTTCCAGATGATCAGCCCTTGCGCGAAATTCGGGCCGAGCAGCGGATATTTCGCGAAAGCGTCCTCGACCCAATAGCTGGTATTGGGCGTGACCGCCCGCTTGCCGACCACCGTGACGTCCTCGGTCGGCGGGGCGGGCTTGGCAGGGTCGGCCGCGAGCGCCGGGCATATCGAGGCTGTCAGCAGCAGGGCAAGCAGCCGGGGGAAGGATAGGGAGCGCATGGGCCGAATCCTCGCTCTGATCAACTATTCCCAGGCAGGCGATGCATCACCACGGCGGAGCGCGTGCCGTCGGGCAGATCGACGGTCAGGCGCAGCTCGCCGTCGCCCTTCAGCCCGCGCACGGTCAGATCCTTGTTGAGGTCGAAGGTGAAGCCCGCGCCGGCCTTGCGGGACTCGAAGCTCTTCACGGCAGGCTTGCCCAGGCCCTCGGCGCCATAACCCCAGCCATACAGCACCGGGCTGACGGCGCCGCCGGCCGGCAGCTCCAGATAGGTTTCGAGGCCACGGGTGCTATAGCCGAACCAGGCCTCGCCGCCATGCGGTTTCGCCCCCATGCGGGCGAGGGCGGCCGGCACCTCATCGACGCCGCAATGGAACGCCCCCGCGTGCGGGGCGGCGTCGGGCGCCAGGAAATAATCCATGCAGGTGGCGTAGGTGCCGAACGCCATGCTGTCGGCCCCGTCATTGCCGTGCACGCCGCTGTCCTCGTCGACCAGCAGGAACGGCAGGCCGGCGCGGGCGTTCAACAGGTCGCGGGCGCCAGCCCCGCGCGCCTGCGGCACCTGCTGGTCGCCGGCCGGGAACAGCACGACGATCCGCGTCGCCTGGGCTTCGCGCAACTGGCTCCAGGTCCGATCGATCGAGGCCAGGCCGTCGCCGGTGTTGGGCGCGAGGGCGATCACGGCATAGAGCCCGTCGATGGTCTTGGCCGCCTCGAGCGCCAACGCGCCGCCGAAGCCCTGGCCGGCCAGAATGATGCGCTGATAGCCCAGCGCGCGGGCTTGCGCCACCTCCTGGGTCAGGCTCTCGCGCACCTCGGCCAGCCGGTTTTCCCAGGCGGCCGGCAGGCGCGGATTGCGCTGCAGCCGGATCACGTCCCAACCGAGCGCCGCCATGCCGCCGATCGCCGGCACGGTCGCGACCGCGACGCCTTGGCCGTTGGTCGCGACCGGGTGGTTCCAGATGACCAGGCCCTTGGCGAATTGCGGACCCAGCGCCGGGAATTGCGCGAAGCCATCCTCGTACCAGACGTTGGCGCCGGGCGCCGCCGGCCGCTGGCCGGTGACGACAATATCCTCGTTGAGCGTGGCGGCCTCGGCCGTCGGCACAAAGGCGATCAACAGCGCAAGCAGCGGCAGGAAACGTCGCATCGAGGCACTCCCGGGATCGAGCAAGGCGAGACGATTTAACGCAGGGGGTATCCCCCTACAGTCTCCGAAAAACCCGTGCCATGCAAGTATGGGTTAGGGCTTTCGACGCCTGCAACCCCCGGCCCATCCCAGCACCCCATAGGCGCATCCCCACGGCCTATGCTAATACTGTCCTCATGCCGGTCGCCGGCGATGGGCTTGAAGGACCTTTGGCGTCATGGCGGAAATCCGCGCGGACCGCGACCGTTTCGTTGCCTTTGCCTTTGCCGCCGCTGATCTGCTGATCGAGTTGGATGCCAAGCGTCGCATCGTGTTCGCGACCGGGGCGGCGCAGAGCCTGATCGGCCTGTCCGCCGCCAAACTGTCCGGCCGCCATTTCATCGATCTTTTCCCGGCGCCCGAGCACGGCTTCGCCACGCGCGTGCTGGATGGCCTGGCCGAGGCGGAGCGGATCGAGCCGGTCTCGATCCCGCTGGCGCGCGCCGACGGCGGCACCGCACGGGTCTGGCTCGGCGGCTGCCGCTTTGGTGGCGCCAACGCCAACTACTATCTGGCGGTCTCGCACCTGACCATCCCGCTATCGCCCGAAGCGGAGGATGCGCGCAACCCGCAGACCCGGCTGCTCGATGCCGAGGCCCTGCCCGACGTGCTGAAGCGGGCGAGCGAGGCGGTCGGCGGTGAGACCCCGGTGGCGCTGACCATGCTGCATCTGGACGGGCTCGACGCGCTGCAGCAGCGCCTGACCGGCGAGCGCCGGGCCGAACTGATGGGCGAGATCGGCGCAGTGCTGCGCGTCTCGTCGGCCGGCGGCGACGCCGCGGCCCAGATCTCGGGCACGGATTTCGCGCTGGTGCAGCGCCCGGGCCTGGATGCGGACGCGATCCAGGCCGAACTGGCCTCGATCACCGCGGCCGCGGCGCCGAACCGGCGGCCGCTCGCCATGCGCACGGCCCAGGTCGCGATCAACGCGGTCGACCTGGACGACGAAAGCGCCGCCCAGGCGCTGGCCTATTGCGTCCGGAAATTCTCCCAGTCCGACGGCAAGGATTTCTCGCTGGCCTCGCTCGAGCAGGCGCTGGCCGGCATGGTCGATCAGACGCTCGACCGGGTCGCCAAGCTGCGCACCACGGTGACGAGCGGCGATTTCTCGCTGGTGTTCCAACCGATCGTCAGCCTGGAGACCGGCGGCGTGCATCATTTCGAGGTGCTGTCGCGCTTCGCGCCGGGCGAAAGCCCGTATGAATTCATTCTGTTCAGCGAAGAGGTCGGCATGGCGGCCGAGCTCGACCTGGCGGTGTGCGAAAAGGTGCTGACGCTGATGACGGGCTCGCCCGGCGCTGCCCCGATTGCGGTCAACCTGTCGGGCAAGTCGCTGACCAGCCTGCCGTTCATGGGCCGGCTCGCCCGCCTGCTGACCGACGCCCGGATCGACCGCCGGAAGCTGATGTTCGAGATCACCGAGTCCAGCGCCATCGACAATCTGGATCAGGCCAACGGCTTCCTGCAGAATCTGCGCAAGCTGGGCCACCGCATCTGCCTCGACGATTTCGGCGCGGGCTTCGGCGCCTATACCTATCTGCGCCGGTTCGAGATCGATTACGTCAAGCTCGACGGCCCGTTCCTGAAAAGCGGCATGAGCAATCCGCGCGACAGCGCGCTGCTGCGCTCGATCACCACGGTCTGCGCCGAACTGGGCGCCGAGACGATCGGCGAGATGATCGAGACAAGGGAAGAGGCCTATGCCGCCGCCGGGTTGGGCGTCACCCACGGCCAGGGCTATTATTTCGGCCGGCCGGTCGCCAGCCCGACCCTGCCGCCGATGCCGGCGCCGGGTGCGACCTCGTTCTGAGCGCATAAGGCTCGCCCCGGAGGGGTGGCAGCCTATATGTTGGCTCCGACCCATCAGCCAGCGAGAGTCCGTCTTCATGTCGATGTCGATCGAGCGCCTGTCCTGTCTCGGACAGCATGGCTTCCACCAGATCGCCTACAGCTATTTTCCGGGCCCGGCCGGCGCGCGGCCGATCGTCTGCGTTCATGGCCTGACCCGCAACGGGCGCGACTTCGATCCGCTGGCCGAACGGCTGGCCCGGCGCGGCCCCGTCGCCTGCCCCGACATGCCGGGGCGCGGGCAGAGCGCCTGGCTGCCGGTCGCGGGCGACTATAATTATCCGATCTACCTGGCCACGGTCGCGGCCCTGTTCGCGCGGCTGGGCGGCGAGGCGGTCGATTTCATCGGCACCTCGATGGGCGGCATCATCGGCATGATGCTGGCCTGCCTGCCGGGCTCGCCGATCCGCCGGCTGGTGCTGAACGATGTCGGGCCGTTCATCCCGGTCGCCTCGCTGCAGCGCATCGCCGACTATGTCGGTGCCGATCCGGCCTTTGGCTCGGTCGAGGAGATCGAGCGCTATTACCGCCTGGTCCATGCCCCGTTCGGCGACCTGACCGATGCGCAATGGCGCCACATGGCCGACACCAGCCACCGGGTCCGCGCCGACGGCAGGATCGGGCTCGGCTACGACCCCGCCATCGCCGACGCGTTCAAGGCCGCGCCGCTGACGGATGTCGATCTCTGGCCGTTCTACGACCAGATCAAATGCCCGACCCTGGTGATCCGCGGCACCGACAGCGATCTGCTGCTGGCCGAGACCGCCCAGGAGATGACGCGGCGCGGCCCCAAGGCCGAGCTGTACGAAGTCGCCGGCGCCGGCCATGCGCCGGCGCTGATGGACGAGGCCCAGATCGCGCGCATCGAGAGCTTCCTCGACCGATGATGCAGCCCCAGAGCGAATTCGAGCCGTTCCGCCCGCGCTTTCCCTGGTACGGGCCCGACCTGCAGACCCTGCGCAATACGATCTTCCGCACCCCGGTCGATCTGGTCGGCGGCGAGCGGCTGGTGCTGCCGATGGCGGACGGCACTGGCGACGCGCTGGCTGCCCGGCTGGATCGGCCCGAGGCCGCGCGCAGCCGAGGCCGGCCGCTCGCGGTCGTGGTCCATGGGTTGGGTGGCGACGAGCGCAGCACCTATATGATCCGCACGGCGCGGCATCTGCTGAGCCAGGGCTATCCGGTGCTGCGGCTCAACCTGCGCGGCGCCGGACCGTCGCGCGCGATCTCGGGCGGGCATTACCATGCCGGTCTCAGCACCGATCTGGCGGCGGCGTTGGCCGGCCTGCCGGCGGCCTTGACCGCGAACGGCCTGGTGCTGATCGGCTATTCGCTCGGCGGCAATCTGGTGCTGAAATTCCTGGGCGAGGGCGCCCACGGCCATGACGTCCGCGTCGCGGCCTCGGTCTCGGCCCCGATCGACCTGGCCGCGACCTCCAGGCGGGTGATGGAACCGCGCAACAAGCTCTATCACCTGCGCATCCTGAAGACGATGAAGGATGAAACGCTGGCCGCCGGCGCCGTGCTGACCGAGGCCGAACGCGCCGCGGTCGAGCAGGCGCGCACGGTGTACGAGTTCGACAATAATTTCATCGCCCGGCGCCACGGCTATGCCAGCGCCGACGAGTATTACGTCCGGAACGCCGCGATCGGCTTTCTGGACAAGATCGATTGCCCGACCCTGGTGGTGCACGCGCTGAACGATCCCTGGATCCCGAGCGAGAGCTACAGCCTGGTCGATTGGGCCGCCAATGCCCAGGTCCAGGCGCTGCTGCCGTCCGGCGGCGGCCATGTGGGCTTTCACGGCAAAGGCAGCGTGACGCCCTGGCACGATCGGGCGATCAGCCGGTTTTTCGGAAGAGTGGTTTAACCGCTCAGGCGCCGCTCGGCCCGCCTCCGCGGGCCCGGGGCTCGGGTCATACGGCCCGCGGTCGCGACCGGGAAGAAGGTTTCAGCCCGCCTTCAACCGCTTCGCCGCCTCGACCGCGAAATAGGTCAGCACGCCGTCGGCACCGGCGCGCTTGAAGCCCAGCAGCGATTCCAGCACGACCCGCTCGTCGAGCCAGCCCTGGTCGATGGCGCCGCGCAGCATCGCGTATTCGCCGCTGACCTGGTAGGCGTAGGTCGGCACGTGGAATTCGTCCTTCACCCGCCGGATGATATCCAGGTATGGCAGGCCGGGCTTGACCATGACCATGTCGGCGCCCTCGGCCAGATCGAACGCGACCTCGCGCAGCGCCTCCTCGCCATTGGCCGGATCCATCTGGTAGCCGCGCTTGTCGAGCGGCTGGTTCGACCCGCGCGTCGACTTGATCGCCTCGCGGAACGGACCGTAGAACGCCGAGGCGTATTTGGCGGCATAGGACATCAGGCGGACATGCTCGAAGCCCTCGCCGTCGAGCGCGTCGCGCAGCGCACCGATGCGGCCGTCCATCATGTCGGACGGCGCGATCACGTCGCAGCCGGCCCGCGCCTGGGCCAGGGTCTGGCGCACCAACGCCTCGATCGTCTTGTCGTTGATCACGTGGCCATCGACCAGGATGCCGTCATGGCCGTGGCTGGTATAGGGATCCAGCGCCACGTCGCACAGCACGCCCAGGTCGGGCAGTTGCCGCTTCAACTCGCGCACCGCCTGGCAGATCAGATTCTGTTCGTTCCAGGCCTCGCGACCGTCCTCGGTCTTGAGTTCGGCCTCGGTCGCCGGGAACAGCGCGATGCACGGGATGCCAAGCGCCGCGGCCTCGCCGGCGGCGTCGATCAGTTGCGGCACGGTCAGGCGGTCGATACCCGGCATCGACAGGATCGGCTGACGCGGCCCCGCACCGGGCTGTACGAACACCGGCCAGATCAGGTCGGCCGGCGTCACCACGTTTTCGGCGACGAGACGGCGCGACCAATCATCGTGACGATTGCGACGCAGGCGGGTGCGGGGGTAGGCCCCAAGGGAATATGACGACAAGCTGCCATCCGATCGACAGGAACATTCGGGTGCCACGGTAGGGCCAAGGCGGGCGGATGACAATCATGCGACGAACAGGGGAGCCGCGCCGGATTGAAGCATCTGGGATTTCGAGGCTATCCTCCGGCCCTCACCGATGTTTGGAGCATGCCCGACGATGACCGATCCCTCCCTGGAGCCCACCGCCGCCGAGGTGCTGGTCGAGACGCGCGGCGGCCTCGGCATCGTCACGCTCAACCGGCCCCGGGCGCTGAACGCGCTCAGCCTCGGCATGATCCGATCGCTGGACACGGCACTGATCGCGTTCGCCCGGGATGACGCGATCGGCGCGGTGCTGATCCGTGGCGCCGGTGAGAAGGCGTTCTGTGCCGGCGGCGACGTCCGTGCCCTGATCGTGGCACCGGCCGGGCTCGACAAGGCGCAACTCGCCCGCGATTTCTTCGCCGAGGAATATCGCCTCAACCTGCGCATCCATAACTTCCCGAAGCCGTTCGTGGCGTTGATCGACGGCGTCACCATGGGCGGCGGTTGCGGCCTGTCGCTGCACAGCCCGCTGGTCGTCGCGACGGAACGGACCATGGTCGCGATGCCCGAGACCGTGCTGGGCCTGTTCCCGGATGTCGGCGCCACCTGGTTCCTGAACCAGTGCCCCGGCGAGATCGGCGTCTGCCTGGGCCTGACCGGTCGGCGCCTGAAGGCCGCGGATTTGAAGGCAGTCGGGCTCGCGAGCCATTTCGTGCCCTCGTCCGGTCTGGGTGCGCTGGTCGATGCGCTTGCGGCCGCGCCCAAGTTCGACGGCCGGATCGTACGGGAAATGCTCGACGCCCATGGCACGGATGCCGGCCCGAGTGCGCTGCTGGATGACCGTGCCGCGATCGATCGGATCTTCGCCTCCGACAGGATCGAGCCGATCATCGCGGGGCTGGAGGCCGAGACGGCACTCTGGGCGGTGGAGGCGCTGCATACGATGCACCGCGCCTCGCCGACCAGCCTCAGGGTCACGCTGCGCCAATTGCGCGGTGGTCGGGCGCTGGACGGTGTGGCGGCGATGCTGCAGGTCGAATATCGGCTGGCCGTGCGCTCGGTCGGGGGCTCCGACTTTCCGGAGGGCGTGCGCGCCATCCTGATCGATAAGGACAACAAGCCGGCCTGGCAGCCCCCCCGGCTGGATCAGGTCGATGCCGCCCGGGTCGAGGGCTTTTTTGCCCCCTTCGCCGATCCGGCCGACGAGCTTTCCTTCGCTTAAGTGGTAAATTGCTCGCAAATTAAGTGAAATTTAACCGGAAACGCGTTTGCTAAGGTTAACGAATTCTTCCAGTAGCAGGCGGGCATGAAAGAGTCATATTTGAACCTGATTGCGTTGGTCGAACGCTTGCATCGCCAATTCCTCGAATTGGTGCGCACAGAGCTCGACAGTCTTGCGATCCAGGATATCAACAACGTCCAGGCGTTGATCCTGTTCAACATCGGGTCGGCGGAGCTGACAGTCGGCGAATTGACGCTGCGCGGCTGCTACCTCGGCTCGAACGTGTCGTACAACGTGAAGAAGATGGTCGAGAACGGCTATCTGATGCAGGAACGCTCGCCGCATGATCGGCGCTCGATTCGCGTGCGTCTGTCGCCCAAGGGATTGGAGCTGTGCGCCAAGCTCGACGCCATGCACGATCGCCATATCGCCAGCCTGGCCTCGACGCCGGTCGATGAGGCGACGGTCGAGGGTACGAACGCGGCGCTGCGCCGGGTCGATCGCTTCTGGACCCAGATCGTCGACCGCGGGGTTCGGGTCATGCCGCGGATGGCGCAACCCGCCGCCTGACGAAGCGTCTTATCCAAGACAACGGGGCCGCGAGCGATCGCAGCCCCGTTGCTTTGCCCGGTCGCGGGATAAATCGTCAGGAGAAGGCGGCGATACCGGTCTGGGCCCGGCCCAGAATCAAGGCATGCACGTCGTGCGTGCCTTCATAGGTATTGACCGCTTCCAGATTCAGCATGTGGCGGATGACGCCATACTCGTCGGACACGCCGTTGCCGCCATGCATGTCGCGCGCGACGCGGGCGATGTCGAGCGCCTTGCCGCAATTGTTGCGCTTCAGCAGCGAGATCATTTCAGGCGCCGCCCGGCCCTCGTCCTTCAACCGACCGAGCCGCAGGCAGGCGTGCAGGCCGAGCGTGATCTCGGTCTGCATATCGACCAGCTTCTTCTGGATCAGTTGGTTGGCGGCGAGCGGCCGGCCGAACTGCTTGCGCTCCAGCGTGTAGCTGCGCGCGGCATGCCAGCAGGCCTCGGCCGCCCCCAGGGCGCCCCAGGCGATGCCGTAGCGCGCGTTGTTGAGACAGGAGAAGGGACCCTTCAGGCCCGACACGTTCGGCAACAGGTTCTCGTCCGGCACGAACACCTCGTCCATGACGATCTCGCCGGTGATGGACGCCCTGAGCGAGAACTTACCCTCGATCTTCGGCGCCGACAGGCCCTTCATGCCCTTTTCCAACACGAAGCCGCGGATCACGCCGTCGTCGGTCTTGGCCCAGACGACGAACACGGTGGCGACCGGCGAATTGGTGATCCACATCTTGGCGCCGGAGACCGAATAGCCGCCGTCGACCTTGCGCGCGCGGGTGACCATGCTGCCAGGGTCCGAGCCATGGTCCGGCTCGGTCAGGCCGAAACAGCCGATCCAATCGCCGGTCGCCAGCTTCGGCAGATACTTCTGGCGCTGCGCCTCGGTGCCGAAGGCATGGATCGGATACATGACGAGCGAGGATTGCACGCTCGCCATCGAGCGGAAACCGCTGTCGACCCGCTCGATCTCGCGCGCGATGATGCCGTAGCTGACGTAGTTGGTGCCGGCGCAGCCGTAGCCGTCGATGGTCGAGCCGAGGAAGCCCATCTCGCCCATCTCGGTGAAGATGGCGGGATCGAAGCTTTCCTCGCGGAACATCTTCTGCACGCGCGGCTGCAGCCGGTCCTGGCAGAAGCTGCGGGCCGCCTGTTCGATCAGCCGCTCGTCCTCGCTCAGGCTCTCGCCCAGCAGCAGCGGATCGGCCCAATCGAACGGGGGTGGGCTCGACTTCTTGGGCTCGTTGCCCAGGACGGAGGCGGTGGACATGGCAATACTCCCTCAGGCGCATGTTATTCGTATACGAATGATATTCGACGGGCAAGACCGTCGCCGGTCCCGGAGAATGCCTCAAGGCCGGAACAGGCGCCAGCCGATCCCGCCTGGTCGCCCTGACGGCAGATTTCCCCAAGCACTCGTCCGCCGATTTTCGCCACTTTGCAGTGTGGCTCGGCCAACCAAAAGATGATTACTCAGATCTTTTCAATGACCAACGTCGAAAGGGCCGCCACTATACGTGAATTTATTGCGTCGGTTTAAGAGCGGGATCATAGTTAAGTTCCGGTTCTGATTGAGGCGAGTCCGGCGGAGATGGTTCAGGCGATGTCGGAATTGCGCAAGAAGCGCTTGGCGGCGACCTATGAAGTCCAGGTCAAGATCGACGGGAAATGGCGGGTCGCCAATGCGACGGAGGATCGCGAAGAGGCGATCCTGGAAGCCGTGACGCTGACCGGCGAACATCACGGCCTGGCGCCGGTTCGCGTCCTGGGCGAACTCAACGATGTCCTGACCAACTCCGTGCGCGCGAGCGTGGTCTGGAGCCACAAGCCGCCGCCGCAACTGCCGCCGGCCGATGCCTTCGAGCTGAGGCGGGACAAGCGCTTGGTCGCCCGCAAGGGTCTGGGCGAACGGCCCGCGCTGGTCGGCCTGGGCGGCGCGCTGCTGCTGGGCCTGCTGGCGCTGGCCATCTATGTCGGCACGCATATTCACATGGCGAATGTCCGGCATTAAGCTTCTTAGATTAGGGCTGGGACTCATAACCGGTAGCAGATGACGGCA
>Ga0302314_10013362_pt1 | contig 14123 bp, 12 predicted proteins | sample III_Palsa_N2_3_FD_200533 | JGI IMG/M metagenome (GOLD analysis project Ga0302314, IMG submission 200533) | Peat permafrost microbial communities from Stordalen Mire near Abisko, Sweden - III_Palsa_N2_3 | ecosystem: Environmental > Terrestrial > Soil > Palsa > Peat permafrost | place: Sweden... | reverse complement strand
GGCTTCCGTCGTTCCCGATTCAGGACTCGAGAGATTTCCGTTTGGCGCCCCTGGCTGTCATTGGGGCCGGGCGCCAAACGGAAATGTCCCGGTTCTGTGTCGAGTGTCTTAACGACAACAGGCGACCCGCGGATCGGGTCGCCTGTGTGGCGAAAGCGTTATTTGCGCAGGTTTAGCTTCTGCAGCAATTCGTTGTACTTTGGCAGATTGTGATGCTTGAGGTAATCGAGCAGCTTGCGGCGGCGGCTCGCCATCTGCAGCAGGCCCCGGCGGGAATGGAAGTCCTTCCGGTGGGTGCGCAGGTGCTCGGTGAGGTGGTTGATGCGCGCGGTGAGAAGAGCGATTTGAACCTCGCTCGAACCTGTGTCCTTCTCGTGGGTTTTGTACTCTGCGATGATTTCTGGCTTAACGACTGTAGGCATTGTTATGTAGTTGAGTTGCACGACTGTAGGGAGCCCTTGCAGGCCCCGTGCCACCCGCCGGACCAGGGGTTTGCCCCGGCCAGGCCGGCGTCACCGTTCCAACCCGGCGGGATGCCGGGTCAGTCATGGCGGATCCCCCAACTGTCGGAAACCCACTGACGCAAGGGAATAACGTCTGAAACCCCAGACCCCGGCGCAAGGCCAAAATGAGCGTCGTTTTTGGCTTAACCCTGGGACAGCCGGATCTGCTTCACGGACCCGCATCCGGGCACCCTGCGGATGCGTTCGACGATCTCGGCCCGGTTCATGAAAAGCTCGTTGCGGACAACCGCATGCGACGCGTGCACCTCGAGCCGGCCCCTCTCGTCGATCCTCACCGCGTTCGAGTAACCGGCGTTGGCCGGCCCCACGATCTCAGGCCACTTTTCGCGAATCGACTGTTCCGCCGTTGGAACCCCGATCCCATGCTTTGCCCTCAGGGTGTCGATGAGATCCCTCAGCTCGTGGGAGGGGCGCCTGCGCATGCCGCGCGGGTCCTCCGAGGGTATCTTTCGCAGTGACGCGATAAGGTCCTCGGCGATCCGACTGAATCTGTGTGGCTCTCCCGGCATCTTGTCCTGGCAGCTGATGCCGCTGTTCGGTCCCCGACGCAAACTTTAGCGCCCGCCACACCCAGCCGGCCGGCAGGCGGGCGAACGGCATCGAGCCCATGCGGATGCACCGGCGCAGGATCGAGGGGCCCGCGCCGAACCGGTTGCTGTAGCAGCGTGCGTTGCGGAACGTGAAGAAGCGGGCCGCCCAGCGGCCGGCGCGGGGGCTCCTTGGGAACTGCTCACGGGCGATCCTCAGCCTCAGGAGATGGGTGAGCCTGAGCATCCGGCGCCAGATGCGCTCAGTCCACTGTCCCGGCGCCACGCGGTAGAATGCGCCCACGGACTTTACCACGGCGATCCTCCCGGAGCAGGCGAGGCGATACCAGAACTCGTAGTCGGCAATCGGGCCCCATCGCTCGTCGAAGCCGCCGAGCGCGAGGGCGGCGTCCCTGCGGATCAGCACGCCGGGGAACGGCGTCATCGAGCTCTTCAGGAAATACGGCGGACGATACTCGGCGACGGCCACGGCCCCCGTCATTCTCTTCACGACGGGCGGCGTCCGGCCGCGCGACGTCTGCATGCAGACAGCCACGGCGCCGTCCCAGAGGCGAGGCAAGACGCTCTCCAGGTACCACGGATAAAGCGTGTCATCCTCGTGGAGCACCATGACCCAGTCGCCGCGCGCCAGGCGCAGGCACTCGTTCCAGTTCCCGACTGCTCCCAGCGTCATAGGGTTCGGCATGTACTCGAACCCGTGCTCCCGGAATCTCTCGACGACCGCGCGCGTCTCGGGCATCTCGCCATCGTCGCACACGATCACCTCGATGCTGATGCGCGCCGTCTGGGCCGCGATGCTCGCGAGCGTCTCGGCGAGGAGGGCGGGTCGGTTGAACGCCGGTATCGCTATCGTGACGAGGGGCGCAAACTGGCGCCGCTCATAAGCGAGCGGCGCCAGCGCGTTTTGGGTCTCGAGGAGATGGGTGTAGGCGGAGGAATCGGCGAACCTGTCCGCCGCAAATGACTCGGTTGCATTGAGGACCGCCGAGACGGCGCCCTGCGAGGCCTCTTGTGGCCTTTCCGTCGGGCGATGATCATCGGCGATTCTCGAGGGGCGCATTGAGGTGCGGCGTTCGTGGGTAGACGCCCTTTCTCCCCAAAAGTTTCGCCGAATCTTCGGCAAAAAAAACGGCCCATAAAATGGGCGTGGACTAGGTGTTGCGAATTGCCCGAACCCGTCAGGACGTGGCCCTGAGAATATCGCGCACGGCCCCGTAGACATCGTCTGCCGTGTTGATCCGCACACAGAGGTTGCGGTAGGAATCGTCCGGGATGCAGGTCCCCGGCGCGACACAGGCGGCGCAGGGCATGGGTGGAATGACCTGGCGGTGGCCTGACCCCATCGGCTGGAACAGGACGGGATTCTGGGAGCCGTAGAGGGCGATCACCCGGGTGCCGACGGCCGCGGCCACGTGCATGGGGCCGCTGTCATGGCAGAGAAGGGCCGAACACGCCCGGGCGAGGGCGGCAAAATGCGGCTGCGAGGGAATCGTCCCCGGCGCGATCACGTGGGTCTTCATGCGCTTTCGAATCTCCTCGACGAGGGCCCCGTCTGCCGGTCCCCCAGCCAGCACGACCTGGGCGCCGAGCTCGTCCTGGACCCTGTCACACACGGCGGCGAACCGGTCGGCAGGCCATATGCGCGACGGGCTTCGGCTGCCGGGATGCACGAGCAGCGTGCGGCCCTGGGCCCCGACAAAGCGCCGCCATTCGGCGACGTCAGCCTCGCGGGGAACAAGGCGTATCTCCCGAGTCGCGACGGGCACGCCTGCCGGGGGAAGCGCCTTTAGGTAGTACTCGGTGATGGGCCTGCTCTCGTGGCCGGCCCCGGGATCATGCACACGATGGGTGTACAGGAATGAAAGGCGCAGCCGATGGGTGCCGTGGTGCAGGGCGAGCCGGAACGGCGCACCACTCAGGCGCGCGATGAGGGCCGTCCGCTCCGTGTTGTCGACGTCGAGGACGTGGGTGAACCGCTCCTTGCGCACCCGGCCGGCAAAGCCCAGCCATCCCAGGTTCCCTTCGGGTGGCGACATCACCGCGTCGACGTCGGGATTGAGGCCCAGGATGCCGGCGTAGACCGGCTCAACGACGGCGACGACGCGGCAGTCGGGCCAATGGAGCTTCAGGTTGCGAAAGAGGGAGCCCAGCAGCACGACATCGCCGAGGTAGCGGCGGCGGATGACGAGGATGCGCTGTTCGGGCATGCGGGGCAAAAGTGTCCCGCCATGCAAGCCGACTGCCGCTCACGGCCGCAACATCATAGCTACACGGGCCGTTTCTGGCGCAGCCCGGAAAGGAGGCCGAAGATCGAGGACAGGCCCCTCGGGGCCGGGGCTTCCACGGGTGCCTCGGCCGGAGCCGCGGCCGCAGCCACCTTCGCGTCCGACGAGAAATCGTGGATGAGCGACCGGTCGGCGATGCGGTTGAAGGCCAGGTCGAAGTCGTGCCGGCTGATTCCCTTCAGGACGAAGGAGAGGCGGTCGAACGAGTACGCCGGGTCGGCCACCAGCCGGGGAAAAAGGATGAACGTGTGCGGGATCTCGTGGGTGACCAGAACATGGATGAGCCGGTGGAAATGCTCGGCGAGGACCGCGCGCTGGTGCGCCGGGTCCGAGGTGCCCCAAAGCCCGCCGGGGACGCTGCCGTTGGCGCCGCCGATCCGCACGCGGCTGGCCGCGGCCGTGTCGAGTTCCCTGATGGGAATGTACACGTGGTCGAAGACGAACCGCTCCGAGGCCACCGCATCCGGAAGCGTCTCGCAGAGCGCCGGGTTCTTGACGATGTACGGCGTCTTCGGGTCGAGCAGGTTGTGTTCCAGCCCGGCGTTGCAGTTTGGGTAGAATTTCTTGCGCCAGTTCTTTGGCGTGATTCCCGTGTCGAGGCCTAGCTCGGTGAGGAGGTGGACCAGGAATGTCGTGCCCGCCCTGCCGGTGCCGGTGATGATAACCTTGTGCTCTCGCCGGGTTGAGATGGCCATCTCTCGGCAAGACGGCTGTTTGCGGCAAAGGTAACCGTCAAAAGTGAAAATTTGTCAGGCGTCGCCCGATCTTTACCGTCAGGCCACGCCTGTTTTTTGCTGGTCGTAGAGGCTCCTATATAAGCCATTGTCCGCGTAGAGGGTTGAATGGTCGCCCCGCGCGACGATGGAGCCCTGGTCGAAGACGAGGATCAGCGAGGCATCGCGAATCGTGCTGAACCGGTGCGCGATGATGAGGACTGTCTTGCCGACGACGAGCTTGCGCAGGGCATCCTGGATGAGCTGCTCGCTTTGCGAGTCCAGGGCCGACGTGGCCTCGTCGAGGATGAGGATCGGGGCGTTGCGCAGGAAGGCGCGCGCGAGGGCGAGCCGCTGCTTTTGGCCGCCCGACAGCCTCGCGCCGCGCTCGCCGACGACGGTCTCGTAGCCAAGGGGGAACCCGCTGATGAACTCATCGGCGTGCGCATCGCGGGCCGCCGCCTTCACTTCCTCGGCCGTGGCGTCGAGCCGTCCAAGCAGCAGGTTGTTGTAGATCGTGTCGTTGAACAACACGGGGTCCTGGGACACGATCGCGATGTTGGAGCGCAGGTCCGACAGGCGCATTTGGCGAATGTCCGTGCCATCAATCGTCACGCTGCCGCTCACGACGTCGAAGAAGCGGGGCACCAGGTTGGCAAAGGTCGTCTTGCCGGCCCCGCTCGGGCCCACGAGGGCGCAGACGGTCCCCGCCGGGATGTCGGCCGACACACCCTGAAGCACGGGCTCCTCCGTCTTGTAGGCGAACGAGACGTTGGTGAAGCCGACATTGCCGCGCGCGCGGCCCAGGGGCGCCGGATGGGGCGGGTCCATTATGGTCACCGGCTCGTCGAACACGACCTCGAGCCTGTTCAGCGCCGCCTCGCCACGCTTGATCTCATTGTTGATGGCCCCGAGGCGCTTGATCGCGTCGTAGCTGAAAAACAAAGCCGCCATGATCGGCAGGAATGCCTTGAAGCCCACGCTGCCGAGGTAGGCGTAGACAAAGACGACGGCGATGCCGAAGGCGGAGACGATCTCGATCGAGGGCGCCAGTGCGAGAGAGTACTTGGCGACCTTGAGTTGAACGGTGATGAGCGCCGACGTCTCCGCCGCAAACAACCTTGCCTGACGGTCGTGGAGCCCGAAAGCCCGGACCTCCTTGGCCGCGCTCAGGTTCTCGTTCAGCGTGTTGGTGAGCGAGCCCAGCTGCGTCTGCATCTGGTAGGCGCGCTTGACGAGCTTCTTGCCGATGTAGCGGACGGGAAAGACGCAGAGCGGGACGATGACGAGGCTCGCGATCATCAGCGCGCTTCCCTTCTGGTGGTACGTGATCCAGGCGACCGTGACCAGAGCGCCAATCAGCGTGGCGGGCTGCTTGATGCCGTCGTTCGCAACCGCCGTCAGGCTCGATTGGAGCTGGTTCGTGTCGGCAAGCCCGCGGGAGATCAGGTCGCCCGTCGTCTGGCGCTGCAGGAATGACAGCGGCAGGACCTGCAGCTTCTTGAAATAATCGAGGCGGATGGCCTCGAGGACCCGCACGCCCGCCTTCTGGAACAGGTAGCTATTGATGTATCCCGCCGCGCCGCGGATCACGAATATCGCCGGCAGCATCATCGCGACAGCAATTATCTCCGGCAGGCTCAGCCGCGCCGAGCTGGGGTCGAACACCTTGGGGAACACCCTCTGGATGGTGTACGGCACGCCGAATCCATTCGCAGCCCCATAGACGATTCCCGCCCCGATGGCCGCGGCCAGGGTGCCCCGCACGGGCTTGAGATAGGGTAGGTAGGGCTTGAAGCGTTTGAGCATGGGGCGCTGCCGGCGTCAGTCCTTGGACGCCCTGACATCCAACGCGTCCCGAAGCCCGTCGCCGAGGAAATTGAGCGAGAACAGAGTCATGGAGAACAGCGCGCCGGGGAACACGAGGAGCCACCAGAACTCCTCCATCTTCTCCGAGCCGTCCTTGATGAGGACGCCCCAGGAGCTCATGGGCGCCTGGACGCCGAGGCCGAGGAAGCTCAGGAACGCCTCGAGGAGCATGACGGCGGGGATCGTGAGCGTCGTGTAGACGATCACGGGCCCGAGCACGTTGGGGATCACGTGGCGGAATATGATGCGCCTCTGGCCGAGCCCGAGGGCGCGCGCCGCCTCGATGAATTCCATCCTCTTGATCGACATCACCTGGCCCCGGACGATCCGCGCCATGGTCAGCCACTCGACGGCGCCGATGGCAAAGAAGAGAAGGAAGATGTTCCGCCCGAAGAAGACCATCAGGAGGATGACGAAGATGGCGAAGGGCAGGGCGTAGAGGATGTCCACGATTCGCATCATGACGGCGTCCACCTTCCCCCCCACGAACCCCGCCACGGCCCCGTAGGTGACCCCGATCGTCAGGGCGACGAACGTCGCCACAAGCCCGACCGTGATCGAGATGCGCCCGCCGTAGAGCGTGCGGGCGAGCAGGTCGCGCCCGAGGACGTCCGTCCCGAGCCAGTGCTGCATCGACGGCGGGACGGCGCCGAGGTCCAGGTTCTGCTCCTCGTAGGACTGCGAGAAGATGGGGCCGAAGGCGCAGGCGAAGGCCAGGACGATGAGGAGGACGCCGCCGGCCAGCGCGAGCTTGTTGCGCTTGAGGCGGTGCCAAGCATCGCTCCAGAGCGAGTGGCCGTGGTCTGCGTCCGTCGGCTTCACTCGAATTTGAGCCTCGGGTTCATCCACACCTGCACGACGTCGACGACGAGGTTCATCCCAATGAGGAAGCCCGCGTAGAGGATGACGGTCCCGAGGACGAGGGTGTAGTCCCGGTTGAACGCGGAGTTCACGAACTCGCGCCCGATGCCGGGGATCTGGAAGATGGTCTCGATGACGAAGGAGCCCGTCACGATGCCGGCGATCGCCGGGCCGAGGAACGAGACGACGGGCGTCAGCCCGCCGCGAAGCGCGTGCTTGAGGATGACGCGGACCTCGCCAGCCCCCTTGGCCCGCGCCGTCCGGATGTAGTCCTGGCTCAGGACCTCGAGCATGCCGCCGCGGGTCAGGCGGGCGACGTAGGCGGCGTAGACGAGGCCGAGGGTCAGGCTCGGCAGCACCCGGTCGATGGGGCTGTACCATCCCGAGGCGTTGAACCAGCCGAAGTGAATCGCGAAGACGAGGATCATGAGCGGCCCCATGACGAAGGTAGGGATGCAGACCCCGAAGAGGGCGAAGGAGGAGCAGAGGTAATCGACCCAGCTGTTGCGCCTGACGGCGGCGAGGACGCCGAGCGGCAGCCCTATCACGAGCGCCACGCACAGGGAAATGAGGCCCAGCTCGACCGACACGGGCAGCTTCTCGGCGATGATCTCATTGACCGACCGGGTGGGGTACTTGAACGACGGGCCGAGGTCGCCGTGAAGGACGCTGGCGCAGTAGTCGAGATATTGGCGGTAAAGGGGCTTGTTCATCCCGTAGTGCGCCTCGAGGTTGCGCATGATCTCGGGCGACACGGCCCGCTCCGCGGTGAAGGGCCCTCCCGGGACAAACCGGATCATGAAGAACGTCGCCGTGAGGATCACCCAGATCACCGGGATCGTCTGGAGCAGGCGCTGGGTCACGAAGCGGATCATGGGCCGGTCAGTTCTCGAGGTAGATGTACTTGAACGGATGGATGTCCAGGACGTTGGGCCAGAATCCCCTGACCTTGGGGCTCATCAGGTAGCGCCGCGAATAGTAGTAGATCGGCAGGATGGGGCACTCGTCGACCAGGATCGCGTCCATCTTCTGGTAATACCCGTAGCGCTCGGCGGTGTCCTTGGCGTGGAGGGCGTCCTTAAGGAGCTGGTCGTACGCGGGGCTGCCCCAGTTCGTGTCGTTGTTGCCGTTGCCGGTTTCCCATATCTCGAGGAAGACGTGCGGGTCTGCGTAGTCGGCGATCCAGCCGGTCCGCTCCAGCTGGAAGTTGATCGCATGCTGGTTGTCCATGTAGACCTTCCACTCCTGGTTCACGAGCTCGGTCGCCACGCCGAGCCTCGTGCGCCACATCTCCTGGAGGGCCTCGGCGATCTGCTTGTGGCTCTCGGCCGTATTGTAAAGGATCTGGAGGGTCGGCATGCCCTTGCCGCCGGGGTAGCCCGCCTCGGCGAGGAGCCGGCGGGCGTCGTCGAGGGTGCCGCTGATCCGCGCCTTGGGCGTGTAGCCCGCGTCGCCGGGATAGCTTATGGCGTAGGCGGGCTTCTCGCCGCCCTTCCTGATGTCCCTCGTGATCTCCTCGCGGTCGATGGCGATCGCGAGGGCCTGCCGCACGCGCTTGTCGTTGAGCGGGGGCCGGGCGACGTTGCAGCGGTAGAAGTAGGTTCCAAGGAAGGGATCGAGGTGCAGAAGCTCGGGATGCTCCCTCTTGTAGACCTCGATCTTCGAGTCCGGGACCTCATTGGTGATGTCGAGCTGGCCGGCCCGGAACATGCGCTCCTCGCCGGAGATGTCCTCCGTCGGGATGAAGTCGACCTCGTCGAGCTTCACGTTGGCCGCATCCCAGTAGTTGGGATTGCGCACGACGACGATCTTCTCCTCCTGGATCCACTCCTTGAGCATGAAGGGCCCGCTTCCGACGAAGTTCCCGGGCTTGGTCCACTGGGTGCTCCGGTCCGTGAGGGCGCCGAACTTGAGCAGCGTGTGGATGGGCAGGATCGACCACGCGTAGTGGTCGGCGATGATGTTGATGAGGAAAGGCGTCGGACTGTTGAGCGTCACGACGACGGTCTTTGAGTCGGGCGCGCTGAAACCCACCTTGGAGAAGTCAGTCTCCCTCCCCTCATAGTAGTCCTTCGCCCCCTTCACGAAGTTATAGATCAGGTAGGCGTACTCAGAGGCGACCTTCGGGCTGATCATCCGCTTCCATGATGTGAGGACATCGTCCGTGGTGATCGGGACCCCGTCCGACCACTTGAGGTTGTCCCTGAGGTGGAACGTGTAGGTGATGCCGTCGGGAGAGACCTCCCAGGAACTCGCCAAGCCGGGGATGGGGTGCAGGTCCTTCGGATCCGGGATCACGAGGCCGTCGAAGAGGGCCATCACGAGGTGGAACTCGGGGACGCCCGAGATTACCTGCGGATCGATGTCCTGCGGCTCCGTGCCGTTTGCGAAGCGGAACACCTGCGGCGCATGGTCGCCCGCGGGCGCGCTTGCGGTCGTGGACTTGCCGCAGCCCGCCAATAGGGAGGCCGCGACACCAAGGGCGGCCGTCCGCCACAGTCGTCGGATCATCGCCGGAGCAAAGGGGTGCATCTCTGCCGCGTCAATGCGCCGCGACAGCCATCATGGCGTCCCGCCGCGCCTTGAACTCGCAGCCCTCCTTCCACTGGGGCCATGTGTCGCCGTCCGCGATGACCCGTCCCATCTGGAAGAACACGTCGGCGTCCTGGGCGCCGCCGCGCAGGTCCCACCACGGCTTAATCTCGTCGGTCACCTTGTGGTAGTCGTTTGCGTAGAACTCCTGGTAGCGCATGTCGCCATAGCCCGCGGGCTGGCCAATGATGTCCTTGCCCTCGTTTGTGTAGAATGAGGGGACGCCAACCTTGGCGAATTCAAAGTGGTCCGACCTGAAGAAATGCCCCGCCTCGGGTGTGGTCTCGGGCACCAGCGTGCGCCCCTCCCTCGCCAGGACGTCGATCGCGATGTCGTCGAGCGTGGAGTTGCCGTAGCCGACGCCCTCCATGTTGCGGGCGAGGCCGATGTTCTGGACGCCATCCATGTTGATGTCGGCCAGGGTCTTCACGAGCGGGTAGAGCGGGTTCTGGCAGTAGTACTCCGAGCCCAGCAGGCCCTGCTCCTCGGCCGTGAGGCCGATGAAGAGAATGCTCCGCTTGGGCCTCTGCCCGGCCGGAAGCAGCGTATATTCCCGGGCGATCTCGAGCAGGGCCGCGATGCCCGATCCGTTGTCCCAGGCACCATTGAAGATCTGGTCGCCCTTCAGCTTCGGGTTGCGCCCCAGGTGGTCCCAGTGGGCCGAGTAGATGACGTACTCGTCCTTCGTGGCCGGGTCGCTGCCCTCGAGCCTCGCGAGGGCATTGCGCGAGGCCAGCTTGCGCACCTTGTTGTGGACCGTGAACGTAATCTTGGCCTTCAGGTCGATCGGATGGAAATCCTTGCGGACGGCGGCGGCCTTGAGGGCGGCGAAGTCATATCCTGCCGCGGCAAGGAGGGTCTTCGCGTAGGCCTGCGTGAGCCAGCCCTCCACGGCGACGCGCTGCGCGTTGCCGTCGGGCCGGTCCAGCGTGAAGTTTTCGCGGCCCCAGCTGCCCGCGACGACCGCGTAGGGGTAGCCGGCTGGACCCGTCTCGTGGATGATGAGGCACGCCGCCGCGCCCTTCTCCGACGCCTCCTCAAACTTGTAGGTCCACCGACCATAGTAGGTCATGGCCTTACCCCTGAACATCGTGTTGTCGTACTTCGTCGGGTCCTTCGGGTCCTTCACCGGCGGGTCGTTGATGAGCATGACGAGCGTCTTGCCGCGGACGTCGACGCCCTTGTAGTCATCCCAGCCGTATTCCGGGGCGACAGTCCCGTAGCCCACGAACACCATGTCGCTGGCCGCGACGGAGACCTCCGTGTCGAAATGCCGGGAAACGGCGACGTAGTCGTTGAGGATCGCCGGCGTCAGGGTCTGTCCGCCGACGTCGATCGAGGTCGTGGCCGTCGAGGTGATCCCGACCATCGGCACCCTCTGGATGTAGGTGCCATCCGGGTTTCCCGGCTGGAGGCCGAGCTTCGTGAACTCCTGCTGGAGGTAGGCGACCGTCTTGTCCTCGCCAGGCGTCCCCGGGGCCCGTCCCTCGAATTCGTCCGAGGAGAGGACCTTGATCGTGTCCATCATCCGCTGGGCCCCCGCGGTGTAGTCGGGCTGGGGATCGGCCGCGGCGGCTGCGGCCGCCAAAAGCGCCGCAATCATGATTCCGTTGAGTCTTGGCATGGCCGAATCCTTCGCGGCCGCACCGGGGTTGGCAATCCGTCGTTGGTCCGATGCCAGCCTTGAGTCCCGCGGGGCCCGCGGCACCCTCGCGTTCTTGAGGGGCGCGATCACAATCCTATGTTCCCTTGCCTGCCTCGTCTCGGCGGCCGGCGAGGGCGTGGTCGGCGCGTCGTCACAGGACGAGGGCGCCTATGAGACCGATCGCCCGGGCGAGGTGGAAAACCCGTTCACCATAGCCCCGGGCGACGCCGAACTGGTCGACTATGTCGTGGGTTTGAACGCAACGGCCCGGGAGGACGAATTCGGCGGAAACGGTTCCGCCACCGTCTTTGACACGGCGATTCGGGTCGGCCTCGCGAACCGCGTCGAGGCTGAGCTGGCGGTGGACACCCTTCTTGATTCGGGGACGGCGTCCGGCGTCGGCTTTGCAACCGTCCTCGCCAAGTGGAATTTCATGAGGTCGGACGACGGGGAGTTCGGGCTGGCGCTGGCCCCTTTCATCCGCCTTCCCGTGAACGGGGCGATCGGCGGCACGTCGTCGTCCGAGGCCGGGCTGGCGGTGCCCTTCGATATCGACCTTGAAGGAGGCGTGGAACTTGAGGGATCGGCCAGCGTGACCCGGGCTCCCGAGGAACCCCTCGGCCTTGGAACGCAGTTTGAAATGCAGGTCAGCCTCCAGCGCGGGCTGACGACGAGGCTCGGGGCCTACGTCGAGCTACAGCTGCAGTCGGGCGACGGGCCTCCGGAATGGGCGGTGGAATCGGGGGTGACGTGCCGGCTGAACCCCCGGTGCTCGCTCGATCTTGGCGGCTCGGAGGGGGTGGGGCGGGCGCCGCACGCCCTCATGGCCTACGCAGGGATGGGATGGCGCTTCTAGGCTAGCCCGCGGGCGGCTTCAGGGCGAGGAGGCGCAGCATCGGCCACCACCAGACGATCTTCCCGTCGTCGTCGTCGAGCCTGAGGGCGGCGCGCACGGCGGGCGAGGCCGCGTGGACCGCATCGAGCACCTCGATCCGGTTCTGGGTGGGCGTGTCCGCCGTCTCGAAGTACCAGTTCAGGTCCGGCTGCTTCTTGGGGTGGAGGCTTGTCGACACGAGCTCGAGGCCCGCCTTGCGCACCAGCGCCTCCCATGTCTCGCGTGAGAGGAACCGGCCGTGGCTCGGGTCGCGCAGCTTCTCGACCTTGTGCAGCCAGGCCTCGGTCTCGGGGTCCCCGTCGGGCACGGTCCCGTCGATGAGCATGAAGTGACCCCCGGCCTTGAGCACGCGGGCCGCCTCGCGCACGAACGCCTCCGGCGAGCTGAAATGGTGGGGGGCGACGCGGACCGTCACCAGGTCGAACGTCCCGTCGGGATAGGGGATCGCCTCCGCAGGGAAGAGCTTGGTCTCGAGTGGCAGGTTCGACTCGCCGAGGAGCTTCGCCGCATTCTCAAGCATGCGGGCGGAGACGTCCCCCGCGCTGACCCTCCAGCCCATCCTGGAGATCCTGAGTGCGGTGTGGCCCCCGCCGGTCGCCACATCGAGGGCGCGGCCGCCCGGGGGCGGGCTGATGCCCGACAGCACTTCGGCGACGTCCGTCGTGTCGGCGAGGATGTGCGACTTGCCATAGCGGTCGCTCTGCTTGTCGAATTGGGCGGCCGAGGCCGCCTGAGCGGTGTCGAAGTTTGACTGATTGCCGGGTGCCATAGGATAGTGAACCTGAGCCAAGACGAGCAAAACGGCCATGCCGATCCTCGAATTTCACTTTCCGGGCAACTCCAGCCTCCACGACCTCCCATGAGCGACTACCTGAGCGAACTGACGCGTAGGATTGATGCGGCCAAGACCGCGGTGCTCGCGGAAACGGCGCTCCTGCACGCGCAGTTCGGCAAGGCCGAGAGCCGCTGGAAGGGCGACGGCACGCGCGTCACGGCGATCGATATCGCGATTTCCGAGAACATCTTCCGCGCGCTGCACGCGAAGTTCCCGGACGACCAGATGTTCAGCGAGGAGCTCCCGGAGGGCGACGGTCCCGTGCCCGTCACCTCGCGATTCGGCTGGGTCCTGGACCCGATCGACGGCACCAACAACTTCGCCCTGGGAATCCCCTATTGCGCGATATCGCTCGCGCTCATCGTCCACGGCGAGCCCGTCTACGGCGTGGTCTACGACCTCGGCCGGCGGGTCCTGATGCACGGCGGCCCGGGCTTTGGCATGTTCGACGGCGACCATGCCGCGGCCGTCTCCACCGAGGAGCCCGGCCTCGAGAGCCTGATCGGCTTCCACAGCCCCTCCGACAAGGCGATGGTGCCCTCGGCCGAGGCCGTCCTGTCGCACTTCAAGATCAGGGGCCTCGGCAGCGCCACGCTCCACCTGGCGTACGTCGCCGCCGGGCTCTTCGGCGGCGCCGTGGACTTCAACGTCAAGATATGGGACCTGGCCGCGGCCATCCCCATGTGCCGGGCCGCCGGCGGCGAGGTGATCTTCATGAACGGCGAGCAGCTCCCCATGAAGGTCTTCGACCTCAAGATGAAGCGCATCATGTACGTCGCCGGCTCGCCCGTGATGGCGAGGAGGCTGGCGGGTCTGACGGCCCTGCCGCTCGGCCACTAGACCAGGTATTCCTTCAGGGGGATCGGGTTCAGGACCTTCGCCGAGGGCAGGAGCTGGGCGAGCTGCTGGGCGAACCATTCGCGCGCGGCAGGGTCCCCGTGGGTCAGGACGATGCTCCGTGCGCCGGTCTGGACCGCGAACTGCAGCAGCTCCTCCCGGTCGGCGTGGCCGCTCAGCTCGAAGCGCTCTACCCTGGCCTTGATCTTGGTCTTCACGTGGGCCGTCTCGAAGAGGAACGTCTCGCCCGGCTTTGACGCCAGGAGCTGGCCCCCGGGCGTGTCGGGGTCGCAGTACCCCACGAAGCCGATCGTATTGCCCGCATTGCCGAGCAGGCCCGAGGCGAGGGTGTAGCTCGGCGTGCGCTCGACGAGCATGCCGGAGCTTATGATGTAAAGGGCGTTTTGCTTCGGGTCCTCGCCCGGCTTGAGCACGCGCGGCAGCGGGCGGATCTTCAGCTCCTTGACGATGCCCTTGTTGAACTGCAGGTGCTTGGTCTTGCGGCTGATCTCGTCGAAA
>Ga0302314_10013361_pt1 | contig 14123 bp, 13 predicted proteins | sample III_Palsa_N2_3_FD_200533 | JGI IMG/M metagenome (GOLD analysis project Ga0302314, IMG submission 200533) | Peat permafrost microbial communities from Stordalen Mire near Abisko, Sweden - III_Palsa_N2_3 | ecosystem: Environmental > Terrestrial > Soil > Palsa > Peat permafrost | place: Sweden... | reverse complement strand
CGAGGTGGTGCGGACGTCCGCCGCGGGACTCTGCGTGAGGAGCGGCGTCAGGCGGCGACCGGCAGGCGGGCGCCGACGTACTCGGCGAGGTCGATCAGCCGAGCGGTGTAGCCCCACTCGTTGTCATACCAGCCGTAGACCTTGACCAGGTTGCCGTCGGCCTGGGTCAAGGTGCTGTCGAACACGCAGGAGGCGGGGTCGGCGATGACGTCGGTCGAGACGGCGGGGGCCTCGGTCACCCGCAGCACGCCGTGCAGCCGTCCGGAGGCCTCCTCGGCGAACGCGGCCTGGATCTCCTCGACCGTGGCGGGGCGCTCGAGCACGGCGGTCAGGTCCACCAGGGACCCGGTGGGCACCGGCACGCGCACGGCGATGCCGTCGAGGCGGCCGGCAAGCTCCGGGATGACCAGGCCGACGGCCTTGGCCGCGCCGGTGCTGGTGGGGATGATGTTGAGGGCGGCCGAGCGGGCGCGCCGCAGGTCCTTGTGCGGAGAGTCGAGGAGCTGCTGGTCGTTGGTGTAGCCGTGGATGGTGGTCATGTAGCCCTGGCGCAGGCCGAAGTGCCGGTGCAGGACGTCGACCATCGGGGCGACGCAGTTGGTGGTGCAGGAGGCGTTCGAGATCACGTCGTGCCGGGCCGGGTCGTACGTGTCCTGGTTCACGCCCATCACGATCGTCGCGTCCACCGGGCCCTTGGCCGGTGCGGAGATCAAGACCTTGCGGGCGCCTGCGGTCAGATGCCCGGCGGCCTGCTCGCGGGTGCGGAAGCGGCCGGTGGACTCGATCACGAGGTCCACGCCGTACTCGGCCCAGGGCAGCTTTTCGGGCTCGCGCTCGGCCAGCACGGCGATCTCCTGGCCGTCCACCAGCAGCGTGTCGCCGCGGGTGCTGACCGGCACGCCGAGCCGCCCGTAGGTCGAGTCGAAGGCGAGCAGGTGCGCGAGGGTGGCCGCATCCGTCAGGTCGTTGACGGCCACGACTTCCAGGCCGCGCTCACGGGCGATGCGCAGGAAGACCCGGCCCACCCGGCCGAAACCGTTGATCGCGATCCTCATCGTATCCTCCAGGGATCTTGAGAGCTTTGGGTTCGTTCCCAGCGTCGTCTCCGAACCGCGGGTCCAATAGGGCCGTGCGTCCCGCGGCGCGACCGACCTATGGCCCGAGACCGGCGGCGTCGAGCCGCGGAATGCAGGGCTCGTAGTTCTCGGACAGCCGGGCGCGCAGCGCGGCGAGACGGACCTCGTCGATCGCCGGATCGCGGCGGGTCGCCTCCCGCACGGCCCGGCGCAGGTCCAGTTCGGCCGCGGCCCGGTTCAGCTCGCCCGCGCCGATCAGCCGGGCCCTGCCGATCTTGCCGCTCGGCAGCAGGTCGTAGCACTGGTAGTGCAGGCCGGAGGGCGTCTCGACGGCGGCGAGGCCGCGGCCGGCCCGGGGTTGTACCGCCACGTGCGGCGGATCCGGCGGCTCGTAGCGCTCGATGAGTACGCAGGCCTCTTCGAGCGCGTGCACCAGTTCGACCGCGCGGATCAGGACTGTGCGGTACGGATTGCGTTCGGTGCGGTCGAGACCTGCTGCTCGCGCGGCGGTGCGGGCCGCCGGGTTCAGCGCCGGGGCGGTCAGGGCGAAGCGGGCCATCGGCCCGGTCAGCGCGGCCTTCGCGCCGCGCAGCATCGCGCGGGAGGACTCCGGGTGCCCCGTGCGCGGCCGGGTGATGTAGGACTCGAAGTCGGCGAGCGGGAAGCCGAGGCCGCTGGTGGTCAGCACACCGGTGCCGCCGTCGAGCGGATAGCGGGCCTCGCCGTGGGCCGTCGGGCCGCGTTCCGGGTCGTCCAGCGCGAGCAGCGGGACGTCGAGTACCGACTGCGGGAAGTCGAAGTCGCTGATCCAGCGCGCCGTCTCGAGCGCCGCGTCGAGCGCGTCGTCCATCCGCGTCCCCAGCATCGCGAGCCGCATGCGGGTCGGCACCGACCGAAACCCTCCGATCCGCACCGTCGGCGGCCCGAACACGCCCCCGCCGACGGCCTCGGTCAGTTCGGCGCCGATCTGCCGGAGTTCCAGGCCTCGGAGCATCTCGGCCCGGTGACGCCGGACCAGTTCGTCCGCGTCCGCGCAGCCGAGCAGTCGAGGGGCCTGCACCAGGTGGATGCGCGCGGCATGGCCCTCGATCCAGGCCGCGCAGGACAGCAGCCGGCGCAGCGCCTCGACTGGTTCGGGGATCCGCGCCTGGCACGCCGCCTCGATCGCGCGACAGGCGCAGATCTGGTGCGCCGTGCGGTCATGGTCGCCGATCCCGGCCAGGATCTCGGGCGGCTCGGCGAAGGCGCGGCCGCGCAGCACCGCCTCCAGTGCGCGCGGCGGCTCCGGCCCCGCCGGGGCGCCCGGTGCCGGAGGCCGCGCCGTTCACCGGGTGCCGTCTCCCGCGGAGTCCTGATGGCGCAGGACGGCCGCGCGCCCGGTTTCGAGCCTGGCCACCGGGACGCGGTAGGGCGAGCAGGATACGTAGTCGATGCCCAGGTTGTGGAACACGCCGATCGAGGCCGGGTCGCCGCCGTGCTCCCCGCACACCCCGATCTCCAAGTGCGGACGGACCGAGCGGCCGAGCCGTACCGCCGTGGCGATCAGCGAACCGACTCCGTCCGGGTCGACGGTTTCGAAGGGGGAGACGGTGAAGACGCGCCGGGAGAGGTACTCGGGGAAGAAGGCGCCCTCGGCGTCGTCGCGGCTCATGCCCCAGGTGGTCTGGGTCAGGTCGTTGGTGCCGAAGGAGAAGAACTCGGCGTACCGGGCGATCTTGTCGGCGGTCAGGGCGGCGCGCGGGAGTTCGATCATCACGCCGACCTGGATCGCGAGGGTCGGGTCGACCTGCCGAAGTACTCCGACCGCCTCGTCACGCGCCAACTCCAGCTCACGGGCGTCGGCCACGAGCGGGATCATCAGGTGCGCGATCGGGCTGCCGCCGTTGCGCTTGCGCTGCACCATCGCCTCGGCCAGGGCGCGGACCTGCATCGCGTAGAGCCCGGGGACGACCAGGCCGAGGCGCACGCCGCGCAGGCCGAGCATCGGGTTCTGCTCGTGCCAGCGGCGCACGGCCGCGAGCAGCGCGGCCCGGTCCACCGCGGCGGCGGTGTCGGCCTTGTCGGCGGACCGGGTCGCGTCGTGCACCGCGACCTCGACCGCCAGGTCGGTCAGGTCCGGCAGGAACTCGTGCAGCGGCGGGTCGAGCAGTCGGATGGTGACCGGGAGCCCGTCCATCGCGGCCAGCAGACCGACGAAGTCGGCGCGCTGCAGCTCCAGCAGCTTGTCGAGCTGCCGGGCGCGCTCCTGCGGCGTCTCGGCGAGGATCAACTGCTCCACGATCGGGCGCCGCTCGCCGAGGAACATGTGCTCGGTGCGCGCCAGACCGATGCCGCGTGCGCCGAAGCGCCGGGCCTTGGCCGCGTCTTCGGGTGTGTCCGCGTTGGCCCGCACCCCCATCCGGCCGCGCCGGTCGGCGATGGCCAGGAGCCTCGCGACGGCGCCGATGATCGGGTCGGTCACGGAGCTTTCGTAGTCTCCCTCGAAGTAGCGAACCAGCGGCGAGCCGGAGACCGGGACCTCCTCGTCGTATACGGCGCCGGTCGCGCCGTCGATCGACACGACCTGCCCGGCGGTGATGACGGTTCCCGCGCCGGGACCGGACACCACTGTGGCGCGCCCGGCCGTCTCGTCGATCTCCAGGCTCTCGGCTCCGCACACGCACACCCGGCCCATGCCGCGTGCGACGACCGCCGCGTGCGAGGTGCGGCCGCCGCGGCCGGTCAGGATCCCGGCGGCGGCGATCATGCCCGGCAGGTCGTCGGGGTTCGTCTCGCGGCGGATCAGCACGCACGCGGTGCCCTGCGCGGCGAGGGTCACGGCGTCGGCCGAGTTGAACACGGCGCGGCCCACCGCCGCCCCGGGCGATGCCGCGATGCCTGAGGCCACCGGCTCCGGTGCGCCCGCGGTGTCCAGGCAGGGGAACATCAGCTGGGCCAACTGATCGCCGGACACGCGGCGCAGCGCCTCGTCCTCGTCGATCACGTTCTCGGCGAGCAGGTCGGCGGCGATTCGGAAGGCGGCGGCCGGGGTGCGCTTGCCGACCCGGGTCTGCAGCATCCACAGCTTGCCGCGCTCGACGGTGAATTCGAGGTCGCACATGTCCCGGTAGCGGCCCTCCAGTTCGGCGGCGATCCGCAGCAGCAGGGTGTACGAGCCGGGGTCGATCTCGCCGAGCCGCTGGAGCGTCAGGGTGTTGCGGACGCCGGAGACGACGTCCTCGCCCTCGGCGTCGGTCAGGTAGTCGCCGTAGATGCCGGGGGCGCCGGTGGCCGGGTCGCGGGTGAAGGCGACGCCGGTGCCGGAGTCGGGTCCGAGGTTGCCGAAGACCATCGCCATCACCGTGACGGCGGTGCCGAGGTCCTCCGGGATCTGCTCGCGCCGCCGGTAGATCCGGGCGCGCTCGCCGTTCCAGGACTCGAAGACGGCGCGCACCGCGCCGAGCAACTGCTCGCGCGGGTTCTGCGGCACCTCGCGCCCGCTGTGCTCGCGGGTCAATTGCTGGAAGTGGCGCGTCAGGCTCCTGAGTCCGTCGGCGCCGAGCACGCTGTCCGAGGCCGCGTCGTCCGACCTGGAGCGCTGCCTCGCCTCGTTCAGGGCCTGCTCGTAGACCTCGCCGGGGACGCCGTAGACGGTGCGTCCGTACATCTGCACGAGGCGCCGGTAGCAGTCCCAGGCGAAGCGCTCGTCACCGTAGAGCTTGGCGAGCCCGTCCACGGTGGCGTCGCAGACCCCGATGTTCAGGATGGTCTCCATCATCCCGGGCATGGAGAATCTCGCGCCGGAGCGGACGGAGACCAGCAGCGGCTCGTCCGGGTCGCCGAGACGGCGTCCGGCCCGCTCCTCGAGCGCGGTCAGGTGCGCCTCGATCTGCTCGGGCAGGCCCAACGGCATCCGGCCGTCGCGCAGGTAGGCGCGGCAGGCCTCGGTGGTGATCGTGTAGCCGGGCGGCACCGGCAGGCCGAGCCAGGCCATCTCGGCCAGGTTCGCCCCCTTGCCGCCGAGCAGGTCGGCCATGGCCGCGCGCCCGTCGGCGAAATCGTGCACGTAGACGCGGGGCCGGGTCTCGGACCGGTCGTGGATCTCGGCCATGGTGGGCGCTTCCTCTCGAGCGACGGGCGAGGACTACCCCCAGCCTCATGCGCGCCGCGCGGTCGAGGCAGAGCGCTACGGCCCGCCGCACGAGGGACCAAGGTCCCGCCTTCCACCGGGCATCACGGAGCGCGGATCTTCGTCCGGCGGGGGACCTTGGGCCCTGCCGGTCCGGGCTACGCGGTGGTGGACTGGGAGGTGCGGTGCGGATCTCGGCGCGGTGCCAGGGTTCGCGCGCGGCGACACGGCCGCACGGCATCGTCGGCGCCTGACACGTGGGAGACTGCGATGGACCTCATCACCGGTTACCTGGGCATCCAACTGCGCAATCCGCTCGTGGCCTCGGCCGGGCCGTTCGGTCGCACGGTGGACGGGGTGCGGCGACTGGCCGACGCGGGTGTCGGCGCGGTGGTGCTCGCCTCGCTCTTCGAGGAGCAGTTCGACCGCGAGGCAGGTGCGCCCGATGCGGTACGGGAACGCGGGTACGTGCCGCCCGGCGCGCAGCTCCACGGTCCGCGCGGTTACCTTGAGCTGGTCACGAAGTCCGTGGCCGCGGTGGATGTCCCCGTGATCGCCAGTCTCAACGGCGCCACCACCGGGGGCTGGACCTCGTACGCGTCCGCGATCGAGCAGGCCGGTGCGTCCGCGATCGAGTTGAACCTGTACTTCCCGCAGGCGGACCCGCTCACCCCGGGCCCGGAGGTCGAGCATCGCCTCATCGAGGTGCTCGGCACCGTCAAGGCCGCGGTCACGATCCCCGTCGCCGTCAAGATCTCCCCGTACCTCAGCTCGCCGGGCGAGGTCGCGCTGCGTCTGGACGGTGTTGGTGCCGACGGTCTGGTGCTGTTCAACCGCTTCATGCAGACCGGCATCGACCCGGAGACGCTGCGGGTGGACGCCACCTTCGAGCTCTCCCGCCCGGCCGACGCGGCTTTCGGCAGGATGTGGATCGCTCGCCTGCACGGCCGGGTCAACGCGTCTTTGGCCGCCAGCACGGGCGTGGACGAGGCGCGCGACGTCGCCGCCTATCTGCTCGCGGGCGCCGACGTGGTGATGACCACCTCCGCGCTGCTTCGCCACGGGGTCGAGCACGCCGAGACGCTGCTGGACGGTCTGGTCGGCTGGATGAACCGCAAGGGCTTCGAGAGCCTGGGCCAGGTGCGCGGCATGCTCGCCGAGCCCGTGGCTCGGGACGGCGCCGGCGAACTCGGCGAGGACAGCGACCGGACCGGGTATCTCACGGCCCTGCATCAGGCGACATCGAAGTACATCCTGGGCGGCGGCTGAGCAGGCTGGTCGCACAGTCGTGCGGCCAGGCCTATCGCGCGGGTGCGCTCGCGCGGATCGCGGAACAGGTCGGCGATGATGGAGAGGGGGGCGGGCATGATGCACGCCGCTCCGACGCCCATCACCGCGCGCCGTGATCAGCTCGTCGATGCTTCCGGAGAACGCGGCGGTGGCGGAGGCCGCGGCTCACACGGCGAGTCCGGCGATGAACACCTTCTTGCGCCCGACCCGGTCGCTCATACTGCCCGCCGCCAGTAGCAGGCCGCCGAACACGACCGCGTAGGCGTCCACGATCCACTGCAGCTGTGCGTCGCTCGTGCCCACGGCCCGCTCGATCGCGGGCAGCGCGATGTTGAGGATCCTGTTGTCCAGTGTCACGATCAGCAGCGAGACGCACTGGTCCGCAAGGGCCGCCTGCCGCCGCACAGCCCGTACCGGGCCCGGGGCGGGCAGTGTCGGGCAAGTTGTGGCAGCACTTATCATCGCCTCCGTGGCTTGTTCGACGCCGTCGGGCGCTCGATGCCCGTCACGCTATGCGGGATGCCGGCACCGGTCACAGAGTCCTTAGTCCTCCGACGGAGGGCCGGAGGTCGCCGCGGTTTGATCACCGGGGAGGCGACGGCTCGGACGGACTTCGAGCGCCGGAGCAGGGTCTTGCTCGATCACCGACGGTTCCAGGTCCCGTGGCCCGCGTTGGCGGAGCGCAGCGCCTGCACATAGCCCGCGCGCTCGTAGGCCGCCTGATCGGTATGGGCAGGCGTTGCGAGGATTCCGCGCAGCTCGCCGACCGTCTTACCCCTTTCTCCGCATCCATTCGCCGAGGCCGTCCAGCAGCACCGAGGCGTGCTCCGGGCCGTGCCGCAGCAGTGCGGAGGCGCTCATCACGACGTCCGCCCCCGCGAGCAGGTACTTGATTACGTCGTCCGCGTTCTCGACGCCGGTGCTCGCCGCGAGGCTGGCTCGCACCTGCCGACGTAGCAGGCTGATCCACGTACGGGCGGGCCGTGCCTCGGCCGGAGTGGACAGGTCCACCCCGGGCGCGATGTTCAGCAGGTCCGCATCGATGTCGGGCTGCAGGAACCGGTTGAACAGGACCAGGGCGTCGGCGTTCGCGCGGTCGAGTCGCAGCGCCATCTCGCCGGTCGAGCTGAAGTAGGGGCTCAGCTTCACCGCCACCGGCACGTCCACGGCGGCTTTGACCGAGTGCAGGATGTCCACGTGCCGGTCCTCGACGTCTCGCCCGGAAGTGCGCGGGTCGCCTGGCAGGGAGTAGATGTTCAGCTCGATCGCGGCGGCGCCGGCGTCCTGCATGGCCCGTGCGTATTCGGTCCATCCGCCGCCGGCGCCGCCGTTGAGGCTGGCGATCACCGGGATCTCGACCGCGGCGACGGCTCGGGAGATCAGGTCCAGGTATCGGCGCGTGCCGGTCTCGCGCACCGCGCTCTTGGGGGAGTAGGACTCCGGCTCGGCGGTGTGCTCGCTGCCGATCGAAGCCAGGTACTCGTCATGCTGCGCCTCGCGGCGTACCTGCTCTTCGAACAGCGAGTAGAGCACGATCGCGCCGACCCCGGCGTCGGCGAGCCGCTTGATGCCGGTCAGCGTGTTCGAGAGCGGGGACGCTGAGGCGAGCAGCGGATTGCGAAGCTCGAGTCTCATGTACGTGGTTGCCAGGTCCATCAGTTCTCACTTCCCTTGTGTGCGTCGGCCGGATAGTGCTGGGGGCCGCGGGCGGCCGTCAGCTCGTAGGTGTCCCAGCACTGGTCTACCTGGATCCACTGCCGCTATGCAGCAGATCGGGCTGCGATGTCAGGTCCCTATGTGCTGGCTGTCCGGGCATGTCAGGAACGCTACGGCCTGGCCAGCGTGAGCCTCAGGGCCATTGGTCGCGTGACCAGTCGGATCCTGGTCCGTTGTGAAGTGCCCTCGCGCATGCCGTAGCCCCCGCCATGGGAGGCGGGGGCTACGGCTCGGTGTTCTTCGAAGGCGGATGTCGATCAGACGGCGGCCGGCTCGACCGGGGTGGGGGAGGTGTGGTGCGCCAGGACCTCGGCGGTCTCCGGGGTGCGGCGGGCGTGCCAGAACCCGAAGGCGACCAGCAGCGCCATCACGAAGGCGAGGGAGAAGGAGGCGATTGCGGCCCACATGGCAAGTTCGGCGAACACGGAGAAGGCGTAGGCCTCGAGCAGCAGCCCGCGCAGCGTGGTGCCCTGGAAGGTGGTCTGGACTTCGGCCTTCAGGGTCGTGTTGGTCGGGTCGGCCATGGAGGCGGCGCTGACCTTGGAGTAGACGCCGTTGTAGGGCATCTCGGACAGGTGTACGGCGATGAAGTGGTCGGCGTAGGCCTCGGCCTGGGCGCCGGTGGTCAGCGGCTGGCCGGCGTACTGGTTCAGGTACGGGCCGATCTTCGGGCTGGCCAGCGCGGTGCTGCCCTTGGCCGGGAAGACGATCTGCTGCTGCGAGAGCTGGTTGTGCACGTCGTTGTTCGCGAAGCTGTAACCCCAGGTGGCCAGCCCGCCGGCTATCAGCAGCGTGACCACGAGGACCAGGCCGCCGATGCTGGCGAGAAGGTCGAAAGTCTTGCGGCGCATGATGATTCCTTTATCTCTCGTGTGTCTTCGATGTTTGCGAAGCTGTGTCCATACCGTCCTGCGTGGAGACGGCGGGAAGTAGGGCCCTTAGCCGCGGACTCGATGGGACCAGTGGCCCGCCGCCGGCCCCGGGAACGGCGGCGGCATGTCCGGTTCGGGACCAATGGCCCTGACGAATGCCGCGACTGAGGGGGAGCGTGGCGGATAAGGCAGGTGTTCTCATGTTCTGCCGGTGCTGTGCCGCTTCTCCCGTCACTTTGGAGTCTCCATGTCACAGAACACATCGGTGCCCGGGCGGATCGTCGTCGGCGTCGACGCCTCGGACAACGCGACCCGCGCCGCGCTGTGGGCCGCACGCGAGGCCGAGGCGCGCGGCCTTGCCCTGCACGTCGTGCACGCGCTGAATTTGCCCGCGGTCTCCGCGATGCCGCTCGAGCCGCCCGAGTACGCGGCCAAGCAGCACAAGTACGCGACCGAGTTGATCGACACGGTCATCGGGAAGATCGGAGATCAGCACCCGGAGGTAGTCGTCACCGGCGAGGTCTCCGAGCTCTCCGCCCCGCAGACGATGGTGACCTTGAGCCGGGATGCCCGGCTGGTGGTGACCGGCACGCGCGGGCACGGCGGTTTCGCCGGGCTGCTGCTCGGCTCGGTCAGCCTCAAGCTCGCGGTGCACTCGCACTGCCCGGCGGTCGTGGTGCGCGGCGAGGAGCCCGGCGACCCGCTCAACGAGGTCGTGCTCGGCGTCGAGCCCGACGAGCAGGAGGCTCCGATCCGGTACGCCTTCGACGCCGCGGTCGATTACGGCGCCGCGCTGCGGGTCGTGCGGGCCTGGCAGCCGGCGCACCCGAATGCGCAGTTCGCCATCGCGAGCGAAGTCACCGAGCGGCACCGTCGGGAGGCCGACGAGGTCGCCGCGCTGCTCAAGGGGATCCGGGACGAGTATCCGGGCGTTCAGGTGACCACCGACATCGTGCGCGGCAACACCGTACCGGCGCTGATCAACGAGGCCACGGGGGCTCGGCTGCTGGTCGTCGGAGCCCGTCGCGAGCGTCGGCCGCTCTCGGTCGGAGCCGGATACGTCGTGCAGGGCCTGCTCTCACACTCCCCGACGCCCGTCGCCGTGGTGCCGATCCGCTGACGGCCGGCCCTCGCCGGCAGGGACCTAAGGCCCTGCTGCGGACGCGCGCGAGGCGAGATCGTGGCTGTACAGATGCAGTCTCTCGCGCAGCGGGAGCGCCCATGACCCGCTCCGGGAGGCGAATATGAACGGCTGGAACAACGAGGCGGGCGCCACTGTCGGCGCGGGTACGGGCCGTAGGCCGCGTGCACGGGGCAGGCGCCGTGGCCGACGTGCCACAGACAGCTGGAACCTGCGTTTCGAGTCGCTCGGCGCGCGGATCCCGGCAGCGTTCGTGGGCCAGTCCGCGACCCTCATGGTCGTCGCGGTCGAGGACGTCTGCTGGCAGCTGGCAATGGACAGTTGGCGCTCCGCACGGCCCCGGCGCTGGCGACGCCGCTCCTACGCGACATGGCGCGCGCAGGTCCTCCGACTCGAGGACAAGCGCGAACGCCTCCGGTCCCTCGTGGACGAGGCGCTGCTGACCGGGTGAACCTCGTCGGGAGCTGACACACAGCGCGGATCCGAGCACCCACTTCGAGCCGATCTCCAGGAGGACGGCATGTCGATCCAGATCACCGATGTCCAGGCGCAGGAGATTCTCGACTCCCGCGGCGACCCGACCCTCGCCGTCACGGTGAGCACGGAGACGGGAGAGGTCGGGCACGCCGGAGTGCCTTCCGGCGCGTCGACGGGCGCGGGGGAGGCGGTGGAGTTGCGTGATGGCAACATGCACCGTTACGGCGGGCGAGGTGTGCTGACCGCGGCCTCCCACGTCAACGGAGAACTGCGCGACCTGTTGCGCAGCCGTACTTTCAACGCCCAGCACGAGGTGGACGAGGCGATGATCGTGCTGGACTGGACCGCGGACAAGTCGAGGCTGGGCGCGAACGCGATCGTCGGAATCTCCATGGCGGTGGCGCGGGTGTTCGCCGCGCACCGCGGCGAGCCGCTGTGGCGTTCGCTCCAGCCGGGCCCCGGCGCGGCGCGGATGCCGGTGCCGCACTTCAACGTCGTCAACGGCGGCGCCCACGCGGCGGGCGGGCTGGACTTCCAGGAGTTCATGATCGCCCCGCTCGGCGCGCGCGACGAACGCGAGGCGGTGCGGGCCGGCGCCGAGGTCTACCGGGCGCTGCGCGCGCGGCTCGCCGAGGCGGGACTGGGGACGGGCCTGGGCGACGAAGGCGGATTCGCCCCCGGGATCGACGGGGTCGAGCAGGTCCTGGACCTGCTGGTGGCCTCGATCACCGCCGCCGGGTACGCGCCGGGCCGCGAGGGCGTGGCGATCGCCCTGGACCCGGCGGCCAACGGCTTCTATCGCGACGGTTCGTACCACGTCGCGGGCAAGGAGCTCAGCAGCGGGCAGATGGTGGACTGGTACGCCGACCTGACGTCGCGTTACCCGATCTGGAGCATCGAGGACGGCCTGGCCGAGGACGACCGGTCCGGCTGGGTCGCGCTGACCGAGCGGATCGGCGACCGGATCCAGGTGGTGGGCGACGACATCTTCGTCACCGATCCGGCGGTCATCGCGAAGGCGATCGGCGACGGCATCGGCAACGCCGCGCTGATCAAGCTGAATCAGATCGGCACCGTCACCGAGACCCTCGAGGCGATCAGCGTCTGCCGCGAGGCGGGATACGCGCAGCTGGTCTCGCACCGCTCGGGCGAGACCACCGACGACTTCATCGCGGACCTCGCAACCGGCAGTGGTTGCGGCCAGATCAAAGCCGGCGCCCCCGCCCGCGGCGAGCGGGTGGCCAAGTACAACCGGTTGATGCAGATCGAGGCCGAGGCGAGAGCGCCGTATGGGATCTGACCCACCTGGGCGCCGGCTGATTCTGCTGCGCCACGGCGAGAGCGAGTGGAACGCGAAGAACCTGTTCACCGGGTGGGCGGATCCTCCGCTCACCGCCGGTGGGGCGCGGGGGTCGACACGGGCCGGCCGACTGCTACTCGATCACGGTCTGCTGCCGGACGTCACGTACACCTCGGTGCTATGCCGGGCGATCGCGACCGAGCAGGTCACGCTGGACTCCGCGGGCCGGTCGTGGATCCCGGTCCGGCGCTCCTGGCGCCTCAACGGCCGCCACTACGGAGCGCTCCAGGGTCGGGACAAGGCGGACGTGCTGCGTGAGTTCGGCCCGGACCTGTTCGCTCAGTGGCGCCGCTCGTACTGGATCGCGCCTCCCGCCCTCGAGGGAGCCGCGGAAGCGTCGGCTGCCGATCCCCGGTATGCGGCGCTGCCGCCAGAACTACTTCCGTGCACGGAGAGCCTGGCCGACGTCGCGGCTCGCCTGCTGCCGTACTGGTACGACGCCGTGGTCCCAGACTTGCTCGGCGGGGCGACCGTTCTCCTGGTGAGCCACGGCAACACGCTGCGCGCGCTGGTCAAGCACCTCGACCAGATCGATGACGACGCGATCCCCGGCGTGACGCTGCCGAACGCGGTCCCGGTCGTCTACGACCTCGACGATAATCTGCGGCCGTTGCGCCCGGGCGGCTGGACTGTCGGGATCGATGACTGAGGCCGTCGCCACCCGCAGCGCCTATGACGTCTGAACGTCGCATTCCAGCACGCCAGCGGGGCCCGGGCTCGAGCCCGGGCCCCGCGCTGTTCCACCCGTCTCACTCATCCTGCGCTTCGAGCTCCCAGTCCTGCTGCAGGGCGCCGAGCAACGTGACGGGGTCGATGCCGACCGGGCACGCGAGCACGCACCGGCCGCAGCCCACGCACGCCGCCGCGTCGAACCGACCCGTGAGCCACCGCCGGTAGTCCTCCGGCGTACTCCAGGAATCCGGCTCCGCGCCGGTCGGGCACACCACGGCGCAGTCCCCGCACGCGGTGCACAGGGACGAGACCACGTCCCAGGTGCGCGCCTCCGCGGTGGCCGCCAGCAGGGCGCTGATATCCACGGTCGGGAGCGCGCGCCCTGAGTGGCGGATCCGGTTGGCGGCCTCGGAGACCGCGGCGTGCGCGGTTTGGGCCGTGTGGTGGTTCGCCGGGACGTGCGCGACGGCGCGGAAGACCTCGGCGCCCAAGCACGAGCCGGTGCGTGCCACGTAGCGCACCCCGCCGCGCCGGCCGACGGTCTCGGTGAGCTTGAGGTCGTAGCGCAGTTCCTCGTCCGCCGCGCCGTCGCCGACCCGAGGTCCCGCACCCGCGCTGACGCAGAAGCAGGATGCCGCGGGCTCGGTGCATTCGACCACCACGACGAAGGAGCGGGCGCGACGGATCGCGTAGGCGCTCGCCACGTCCGGGGAGAAGTCCGCGCGGTCCAGGATCGCGAGAGCGCGCAGGTCGCAGGGGCGCATGCCCAGCAAAGCCAGTGGCGGTTCGTCGCCCGACGGCGGGCCCTCGGGCGAGTGCGCCGGGTCCGAGGACGGGAGCAGGACGGTGCGCCAGGAAGCCGGGCCTACCGAAATGGCAAAGGCCTGCCGGTCCCGGCGCTCGGTCAGCCGGTAGCCGCCGTGGTCCCCGGCCACGATCCCGACACCCCACGGCAGTTCGTCCGCGTCGCGGATCTCGCCGAGCACGAGTTCGTCCCCGCGGGCCACGGGCGCGATCACCCGGAAGCCGCGATGACGCAGCTCATCGACGAGCTGGTGCAGCGCGTCGGCCGGCGCCATCGAGTCGGTGTACGGCCGGTTCACTGGTGCGGCGAGCCGGTCCACGAGGTCGGTCATGGCTATCCTCTGCCTTCATCGGGATGCACGGGCAAAGCTCGGGTTGGTGAGCGTGCTGCCATGATCGCGTGCAGTGACCCGGCCGGTCAGAGGACGTCGGCCCGCGAAGATCGGGCCGTAAGTCCTGCGGGCGGGTGAGCCGAACTTCGGGTCTAATTCACCCGATCGGGTGGATGGATGAAGCCCGCAAGGCTGTGCTCGCCCATGCGATGTCATGCCCCTGCAACGCGCTGGGCCGCTGGCTTCGGTTCGCGTGCCAACCGTGCACGCGAACC
>Ga0302314_10013359_pt1 | contig 14125 bp, 16 predicted proteins | sample III_Palsa_N2_3_FD_200533 | JGI IMG/M metagenome (GOLD analysis project Ga0302314, IMG submission 200533) | Peat permafrost microbial communities from Stordalen Mire near Abisko, Sweden - III_Palsa_N2_3 | ecosystem: Environmental > Terrestrial > Soil > Palsa > Peat permafrost | place: Sweden... | reverse complement strand
TGATGCTGCGGATGGTCTCGCCGAAGCCCCGGTTGTTGGCCATCGCGTCGTGCGGGGTCATGTTGCCCGCGCCCTTCTGGGTGTTCCAGAACCACAGCCCGGTCTCCCAGGAGACCGCGGAATTCCGCTCGACCTGGTACGGGTCCTTCAGCAGGTTCAGGTGCAGCGCGTCACCGGCCGCCTTGTAGTTGGAGTTCCAGCTCAGCTGGAGCGGCCCGCGCCCGTAGTAGGCGCTCTGGCCGGCCGGGCAGCCGTACGGCCGGCTGCTGTCGCAGTAGTGGCTGTAGTTGGCCTTGTTCTGCTCGACGATGTACCTCAGGCCGCCGGTCTCGTGGCTGACGTTGGCCAGGAAGGCCGCCGCCTCCCGCTTTCTGGTCGCCTGGTCGCCGGAGTGGGCGAAGGCGGGGTAGGCGCCCAGTGCCTGGGTCAGCCCCTGGTAGCTGTAGAAGGAGTTGTGGCCGGGGAACATCTGGTCGAACTGGCCCTGGCTGACCACGAATCCGGAACCGGCGTCCTGGGCGGGCGCGGTCGCGGCGGCGGGCACCGGTGCGACCAGGGCGACGGTGCTCGCGACGACGGCCGAGGTGGCGGCGGCCAGGACACGGCGTACGGACATGAATGACTCCTTGGGGGCAGCGTGGATGTACCGCGGACCCGACCGCCCGGATTCCTCGGGGAGTTGCGGACGGTACGGCCGGGCCATCGTCCCGTCATTCATCCGTGAACGATCAACGACACACCGAATTGCCTGAGTTCGCCAACGATCGGATGAAACCCGCTCCCCTGCAAGGCCCTTGCCGGGCGGCCCCTTCGGGCTAGCCTCGTCGTCCATGACCGACGACACACCCCGACTGCACGCCGTCCGGACGGCCTATGACACGGTCGCCGACGACTACGCCAGGCTGCTGCGCACCGAGCTCGGCGCCAGGCCGCTGGACCGGGCGATGCTCGCCGCCTTCGCCGAGCTGGTACGCGCGGCGGACGCCGGTCCGGTCGCCGATCTCGGCTGCGGACCGGGGCGGGTGACCGCGCATCTGCACACCCTCGGGGTGGACGCCTTCGGCATCGACCTGTCGCCGGAGATGGTCGCGGTGGCCCGCCGCAGCCACCCGGAACTGCGCTTCGAGCAGGGCACGATGACCGGCCTCGACCTCGCCGACGCCTCCGTCGGCGGCGTCCTCGCCTGGTACTCCACCGTGCACACCCCGCCCGGGCAACTCCCTCAGGTGTTCGCGGAGTTCGCCCGGGTGCTGGCCCCCGGCGGCTGGCTGCTGACCGCCTTCAAGGCCGGTGACCAGCGGCGGCACCTGACCAGCGGCTACGGCCACGAGCTGTCGCTGGACGTCTACTGGACGCCCCCGGAGCAGGTGGCCGAGCTGCTGGCCGGGGCCGGCCTGGTGGTGGACGCCCAGCTGGTACGCGAGCCCGGCGGCGAGGAGAAGGGCCGCCAGGCCTACCTGCTGGCGTACCAGCCGTAGGGCGTGTCCCACGAATCTTGTCGGACAGGCCCTGGCGGCCCCGGGGGCGCGGCAGCGGTACGGGGTCAGCCGGAGAGGACGGCCAGGTCGAGCCGTTCCAGGCGGGCCGGGTCGGCGATCACCTCGTAACCGGCCACGCGCCCCGCCGCGACCTCGACCGTGAGCACCAGCAGCAGCCGTCCGTGCGGGGCGACGACCACCCCCACCACGCCGTCCACCAGCGCCGGTTCGGCGAAGCGGGCACGGCGGCCGAGGACCATCGTCTCCCGGGCCACCGAGGCGGCGCCGCGGGTCAGCGCCGCCACCCCGGTCGGCAGCACCGCCGGGTCGGCCCGGCGGACGACGTCCGGGGCGAGCACCGCCAGCAGCGCCGTCAGGTCGCCGCCGCGCGCGGCACTGAGGAAGGCCTCGACGACCCGCCGGTGCTCGGCGAGCCGGGTGCCGGAGACCGCCGGGGTGCCCTGGACCCGCAGCCGGGCCCGGCTGGCGAGCTTCTTGGTGGTGACCGGTGAACGCTCCACGATCGGGGCGATCTGGTCGAACGGCACAGCGAACAGGTCGTGCAGCACGAACGCCACCCGCTCGGCCGGGGCCAGCCGGTCCAGCACCACCAGCAGCGCCCGGCCGACGGAGTCGACCAGCAGCGCCTCACGCTCCGGGTCGGCGTCCTCGTCGGCCCCGGCGACCCGCTCCGGGAGCTGCCCGCCGACCGGCTCCTCCGGCCGCACCCGGCGGGAGCGCAGCTGGTCCAGGCAGACCCGGGAGACGACCGTGGTCAGCCAGCCGGCCAGGTTCCCGATCTCCTCCGGCTCCACCCGGCTGAGCCGCAGCCAGGACTCCTGCACCGCGTCCTCGGCCTCGTTCAGCGAGCCGAGCATCCGGTAGGCGACGGCGCGCAGGTGCCCCCGGTGCGCCTCGAACCGCCGAGCCAGCCCGTCGTTCCCGTCCATCGGTCACCTTTCCTCGTCGCGCCCCGTCAGCACCATGACGAAGCCAACCATCACGACGTGACCGGGAGAGTGCCCGATGACCACCGACCGACCCACCCTGCTGCACCTGGACGCCAGCCCCAGCCGCTCGGCCGACTCCGTCAGCAGGCAGCTGACCGCGCTGTTCGCGGACGCCTGGCGCGAGCGGCACGGCACCGGCGGCTACCGCTACCGCGATCTGACCGCCGACCCGGTGCCGCTGACCGGCGCCGCCTACGCCGCCCTCGGCCAGCGGGTGGAGCGGCACGGCACCGTCCCGCTGGACAAGGTCGCCGGGCTGGCCGTGGACGCGGACGAGGAGCGGGAGTGGGCGCTGACCCTGCCGCTGATCAGCGAGCTGCTGGCGGCGGACACCGTGCTGATCGGCACCCCGATGTACAACCTGTCGGTACCCGCCGCGATGAAGGCGTGGATCGACCGGGTGACCTTCCCCGGTGCCTACACCGATCCGGCGAGCGGGGAGCAACTGCTGGGCGGGACCAGGGTGGTGGTCGTCACGGCGCGCGGCGGCAGCTACGGCCCGGGGTCGCCGAGGGAGGGCATGGACTTCCAGCTCCCTTACCTCCGAGCCTACTTCGGCGGCCTCGGGGTGGACGGGGAGCGGCTGCACCTGGTGAACGCCGACCTGACCCGGGCGGCGGACATCCCGGCGCTGGCCCGGTTCCAGGAGTTCGCGGCGGTCTCGCTGGCCGCGGCCACGGCGGAGGTGACCGCACTGGCGGGGGCGGGGAACCAGGTCTGAGCCGGCCCGCCGTGCCGGGGATACTGGGTGGATGAGCATCCGAGCAGCCCGCACAGACGAACTGCCCCGGCTGCGGGAGATCGAACGGGCCGCCGGGCGCTCCTTCCGCGACATCGGCATGCCGGAGATCGCGGACGGCGAACCGCTGCCGCAGGACGAGCTCGCCCGCTACCGGCGGGACGGCGTGGCCCTGGTCGCGGCCGGCCCGGACGGGCTGCCGATGGCGTACCTGGTCGCCGAGCCGGTGGACGGCGCGCTGCATGTGGAGCAGGTGTCGGTGCACCCGGACGGCGCCCGCCGGGGGACCGGCCGGGCGCTGCTCGACCACGCGGCCGGGCTCGCGGCGGCGCAGGGGCTGACGGCGCTGACCCTGACCACCTTCGCCGACGTGCCCTGGAACGCGCCGTACTACCGGCGCCTGGGCTTCCGCCTGCTGGAGGAGCACGAGCTCGGCCCGGGGCTGCGGGAGATCCGCAGGCTGGAGGCCGCGCACGGGCTGGACCGCTGGACCCGGGTCTGCCTGCGGCGGGAGGTCGCCGGGGCCGGTCGGCCGGACGACACGCCCTGGGCTCGGGGGGTGGACTACACCGGACCCGTGTGGGCGAACTCCGCGCTGCTCCTGATCGACGTCCAGCAGGACTTCCTGGACGGCGGGGCGCTCACGATTCCCGGCACCACAGCCGTGCTGCCGCGACTGGCCGAGCTGGTCGCGGCGTACCGGGCGACCGGGCGGCCGGTGGTGCACATCGTCCGGCTGTCCGAACCGGGCAGCGGCGACGTCGACCTGCCGCGCCGGGCCGCCGTCGAGGCCGGGCTGAGCCTGGCCGTGCCGGGCACCCCGGGCAGCCAACTGGCCCCGGCCGTCCTCGGCGAGCGGATGGCGGAGCTCGATCCGGAGCTGCTGCTCGCCGGGAAGCCGCAGTACCTGGACGGTTCGCGGACCGAGGCGGTGCTGTTCAAGCCGCGCTGGGGCGCGTTCCACCGCACCGGCCTGGAGCAGTTGCTGCGCGACCGGGGTGTGGACACGGTGGTGGTCGCCGGGTGCAACCTGCCGAACTGCCCCCGGGCGACGCTGTTCGAGGCCAGCATGCGGGACCTGCGGACGGTGCTGGTCACCGACGCGGTGTCGCGGACCAGCGACGAGCGGATCGCGGACCTGGCCGCGATCGGCGTCCGGCCGGCGACCACCGCCGAGGTGGTCGCCGCGCTCGGCTAGCGGTCGCCGGTGTCGGTACCGGTGCCGGTGCCGGTGCCGGTGCCGTCGTCCGGGCCGGGCTGCGGCCGGTCGTGGTCGCCGGTGAAGCCGTCGATCAGCTCCCGGACGATGTCCATGTGCCCGGCGTGCCGGGCGGTCTCCTCGACCAGGTGGATCAGCACCCAGCGCAGCGTCACGGTTTCGCCGGACCAGCTGGTACCGGGGTCGTCCAGCGCGAGCTCGTCGATCACCCGGTCGGCGGCGGCCCGGGCACGGGCGTAGAACGCCAGGATGTCCGCGGTGCTCTCCTGCGGCCCGACCCGCAGGTCGGCGTTCTCGTCGTCGGGGTCGAACGGAAGCGGCTCGGTCTCCCGTCCGAAGGTCTCGCAGAACCAGCCGTACTCGACGGCGGCCAGATGCTTCACCAGGCCGAGCAGGTTGGTCCCGGACGGGGTCATCGGCCGCCGCAGCCGCTCGTCGTCCAGCCCGTCGGTCTTCCAGACCACCGCCTCGCGGTGCCGGTCGAGGGCGGCCCGCAGGCTTTCCTTCTCGCCGCCGGTGTACGGCACGATTGTCATGACCGGACGCTAGCAGCCGCCGTCCGCCCCCGGCGCGGGCTTTTGCCGCCACCGCGCCGGGGCAGCCGACGGGGTGTCAGCCCAGTCGCAGGCGGTCGCGCAGGCCCGCGGCGGTGAAGGCGGCGATCAGCGACTCACGGCCCTCGGTGAAGTGTCCCCAGCTGTCGAAGTGGACCGGGACGACCCGGCGGGCGCCCAGGATCCGTGCGGCCCCGGCGGCCTGGGCGCTGTCCAGGGTGAGCAGGCCGCCGTCGAACAGCTCGGTGATCCGCGCGGCCCCGGCGAAGAGCACGGCGGTGTCCACCGGGCCGAAGCGTCCGGCGATCTCCTCGACCAGGGCCAGCGAGGCGTTGTCGCCGCTGACATAGACGGTGGGCAGGTCGGCGGCGGTCAGTACGAAGCCGATGACCTCGCCGGTGACCGGCTCGCAGCCCTCCGGTCCGTGCTGGGCGGGCACGGCGGTGACGGTCGCGCTGCCGCCGTCGGGCCGGGCGAGCTGCACCGACTCCCACGGCGCCAGGCCGCGGGAGGTGCCGCCGAGCCGTCCGGCGCCGCCGCGGGTGGTGAGCACCAGCGGGACATCGGCCAGCAGGGCCCGGCCGGAATTGTCCAGATTGTCCGGGTGCTCGTCGTGCGAGAGCAGGACCACGTCCAGCGGGCCCAGTTCGGCGGGGTCGATCGAGGCGGGCGCGGTCTTGACGAGCGTCCGGCCCCCGCCCCGGCCGTACTCACCCGGCGCGTCGAAGGCCGGGTCGGTGAGGAAGCGCAGGCCGCCGAAGTCGATGAGGGCGCTGGGGCCGCCGAAGACACGGATCTCGGTCTGCTCGTGCGTGGTACTGGTCACGGGACACCTCACGGAGAAGTCGCTGTTTTGCCGTGATGGAAGACTAGCCAGTTCTCACGGAAAAGTTCAAGCGTTAGCATGAGAAGCATGAGAGCCATGGATCGGCAGCAGCCGTCGACGGGGCCCGCCTCCGCGCCCCCGCCCGCCCCAGGGGCGGACCGGTATCCGGCGCTGGACTTCGCCAACACCGCGCTGACGATGCCCGGCGGGGTCCGCCTCGACCTGCTCGGCAGCCCGGAGTCGGCCACCGCCTGGCTGGTCGAGCGCAGGCTCGCGCCCCCGGACGCGGTGCTGATGGAGCTGTGCGCCGGACGCCTGCGCACCCTGCGCGACCAGCTGCGGCAGCTGATCGCCGCCGGCATCGACGGCGGACCGGCCCCGCTCCCGGCCCTGGATGCGGTCAACGAGGCGCTGGTGCTGGCCCCCGCGGTCGACCTGCTCGGCTGGGACGAGACCCGGGGGGTGCACCGGGTCCAGGCGCACCCGGCGGACCGGATCGCCGAGCATGCGATGGCCAGGATCGCCGCCGACGCGGCCGACCTGCTCACCGGGGAGGATGCCGCCAAGCTGGCCGGCTGCGGCGCCGGTGACTGCTCCCGCTACCTGCTGCGCACGCATGCCTCCCGGCACTGGTGCTCGGTCCGCTGCGGCGACCGGGTCCGCGCGGCCCGCTCGTACGCCCGCCGGACGCAGGGGGAGCAGCGGCAGGGCTGAGCCGTGGCCGCGGTGCGGCGAGAGAAACTTGAACATGTTCAAAAACGGGTCTAGTGTCCTGCTCGACGCGAGAATCGAACGCGTTCAAAAATTCTCCAAGGGGGCGGAACGATGGACCTCACGGTCGTCACCTATGTCGTCTACCTGGCGCTGAGCATCGGGCTCACCGTCTGGGTGGCCCGCACGCTGAGCCGCAGCGGGCATGTCTTCCTGTCCGACGTCCTCCAGGGCAGCGAGAACCTGGCCGACGCCGTCAACCACCTGCTGGTGGTCGGCTTCTACCTGGTCAACCTGGGTTTCGTGGCGCTCTGGCTGCGCGGTGGGAACACCGACGTCACCGACGTACGGACGGTCTTCACCGCGCTGTCCGTCAAGATCGGCACGGTGCTGCTGGTGCTCGGGGTGCTGCACCTGGGCAACGTCTACGTGCTCAACCGGATCCGGCGGCGCGGCCTGATGGAGCGGTCGCAGCGCCCGCCGCTGCCCGCCCGCCCGCGCACCCCGCTGGGGCCGACCCCCGCGCCCCAGGGCTGAGGCGGACGCCATGCCCGAACCGTCCGTCCCGGACGCGGCGGCCGAACCCTCCGTCCCGGACACCGAGCCCCCGGTCCGCTCGCTGACCGTGCTCTACGACGCCCAGTGCCCCCTGTGCCGGCATGTCCGGGGCTGGCTGGAACGTCAGTGGCAGCTCGTTCCGCTGGAGTTCGTCCCGGCCGGCTCCGCCGGGGCGGCGGCCCGCTTCCCGGGGCTCGACCACGCCCGAACGCTTCGTGAGATCACCGTCATCAGCGACGTCGGTGAGGTCTACGAGGGTTCGGACGCCTGGGTGGTCTGCCTCTGGGCGCTGAAGGGCCGCCGGGCGACGGCCCACCGCTTCAGCACACCGGCCGGGGCACGGCTGGCCAGGGGAGCGGTGCTGACCGCCGCGAAGTGGCGCGAGGCGAGCAAGGCGCGAGGCACCCGACCGGCTGCACAGGGGACAGCCGGTAAGCGGCCCCGCTCCGCCGAACCCTCGGGCCCCGCCGGGCCCTGGGTCTGGAACGGCAAGGCCTGGCAGCCCCGCCCGGTGGCGGACCAGGCCTGTGATGAGCACTGCGCCGCGCCGCCCGGCTAGCCTCATGGATGTGAATGACGCCGCGCCGACCGAGACCCCCGAGCCCACCCCTGCACCCAGGAAGCCCGCGTCCCGGTCGGCGCGGCGTCAGCCCCCGCCGCAGCAGCCGGAAGGGGCCCAGCCGGAAGGGGCCCCGGCGACGGCCGCCCCGGAGCCGCTCGGCGGGCGGGCCCGCCCGAAGACCGGGAAGAGCGAGCAGACCCGGGCGCTGATCCTGGAGACCGCGATGCGGCTGTTCCAGGAGCGCGGCTACGACAAGACCACCATGCGGGCCATCGCCGCCGAGGCCGGGGTCTCCGTCGGCAACGCCTACTACTACTTCGAGTCGAAGGAGTCGCGTTCGATCTCTGGTAACGATTTCGCCTCGTTCGGCGCCGGTAGGGTCGGGGAGCGTGGGCGACGTGACTTCTGAGAACGAGAGCCATGCCGGGTCTGCGGCCTCGGACGTAGTGGACGGCGGTGCCGGGTCGGCCAAGCCTAAGACGGCCAAGGGTGAGCAGACCCGGGCGCTGATCCTGGAGACCGCGATGCGGCTGTTCCAGGAGCGTGGTTACGACAAGACGACCATGCGGGCCATTGCGGCTGAAGCGGGTGTATCTGTCGGAAATGCCTATCATTACTACGAAGGCAAGGAATTCCTCATTCAGGGATTCTATGACCGGATGACGCATGAGCACGCGGCCGACGCCCGGGCCCGTATGGCCGGGAAGACGGACTTCGCGGAGCGGTTGCAGGTCGCGCTGGACTCCTGGGTGGACTGTGCGGCGGACTATCACGAGTTCGCCGCGCAGTTCTTCCGTACAGCGGCGGACCCGAACAGTGCGCTGAGCCCGTTCTCCAACGAGTCCCACCCGGCCCGCGAGACGGCGGTACAGATCTTCCGCGAGGTGATCGACGGTTCGGACCTCGGCCCGAAGCTGGACCCGGAGCTGGAGGAACTGCTGCCGGACCTGCTCTGGCTGCATCTGATGGTGATCGTCCTTTACTGGGTCTTCGACCGCACCGAGGACACCGAGCGCACGCGGGCGTTCGTGAAGCGCTGCGCGCCCTTCGTGGCGAAGATCGTCGCGCTGTCGCGTTACCGGGTCTTCCGTCCGCTGGTGCGCGACGCGGTCGACATGATCCAGGAGTTTGTGCTGCCGACGATCGGCAGCAGCACCACGCTGGCGAAGCCCGGCACCACCAGCAAGCGCCAACGACGCAAGGCCGACTGACACACCGCCGTCCCCACTGCGCCGTGGCCACCACCGGCACAGGGGGACCATGGAACTGCAGACCACTGCAGAACGCCCGCCGGGCACGGCCCGACGTTATGCTCCGGATCCTCTTGGGCAATGTCGCAGTCGTCGTCGGTGCAGCCGTGACGCTGGTGTTCACCTGCTATGCAATGTTCTTCACCGGGTCGTTCACCCTGCTGGTGCCCGCAGCGGAGTTGACCCCGCAATCCGCGCCGTTCCGGTCTCCGACGGCGGCTTCCGGCTGCGCGCCGACTACCGCTGCGCCGGTGCCGGACCCCGCAGCTGGCGCTGGGCGCGCGTCGGCGAGCCGTTGCAGTCGGCGGACCGGTAAGTGGCGGACCGTCAGTGACTCGGACGGGGAGCCGGGCTACGCCGGTCAGGATTCTCTCGGGACCGGTCCGCTGGGCACTCGACCCGGCCGTGGGCTCCATGGGGGCGTCCCTGATCCCGCCGTCGCTGCTCCTCGCCGTGGGCCATGCACTTCCCCGTCATCGACCCATCGTCCGAACCGGCCGCGAACGCCTGCTGTTACGCGGTGGGGGCGTCGGCGTCGCCCTGACGCTGGCCATGGTCGCCACCGCACACTTCCAGTTCCGCGACGAGGAGCAGTCGTGACGTCCGCCCCACTCCCTGTCCTCTGGTCGTCGAACGGCCATGTGACGCCGCGGCCCGCTCCGGCCGGCCCGCTGCCGCTGTTCCCGCGACCGCTTCTCGTCTGCTGTGCGGGCAGTTGCGGGGTTACGGTGCGTTCACGCCCTTCCGGCATGAGGGTCAGGCTCGGTGCACGCAGCAGGTCTCCCAGGAGAAGCTGCGCAGCCGTGCGCGATCGACCAGGGTTGCTGTGTCGCCGTAGGAGGTGTTGAGGTGTCTTCCGAGGACCACTGCGGCGACCTGGCCCGCTCCCGACGCCTTTAGTGCCGCGACAGCGGACTGCATGTGGCCGCCCGTTGTCCAGGTGTCGTCGACCAGCAGGACCGGTTCACGCGACAGCGGCGACGAGGTGAATCGCTGTGCGGATGCGGCCCGCCCCAGCAGGCCGGCTATTGGGGAAGCGGACAGGAGGTCGCGGAAGCGGCCTCGGGTCTCGCCGACTGTCTCAGCGACCATGGTGCGCAACGGATGATCGGCCCGGCCGCTGGTGCTGGGCACGGTGGTGACAATGGGGAAATCGGACACGCCGCATGAAGCGGCGACGCAGGCTTCGTGGGCTTCCAGGAAGCGCCACAGCACGGCTGCGAGACCCATACGGAAGTAGTCCTGCTGTGCTCCGGTGGTGTTCTTGTAGCGCCATAGCTCGTTGGCGAACTGCTCGCGCTTCAAGGCGAGGCTGATCGGCACGACGGCGTCCGCGGTGCGGTTGCCGAGTGCGGCCTCGGCGGTGTGGCACTGGTAGCAGACGGTGTAGTGCGGCGGTACCGGCCCGCGGCAGACCCAGCAGACACCGGCGCCGACCGGCAGCGGGTGCACCAGGAAGTTCGCATAGCGGGCGGAGAGCCCGACGACAGAGGCCACGCGCCTGCCCCTTCAGGCCCAGGTGAGTTCGCCGGCGGTGGGCACGAGGGAGTCGAGTTCGCGGAAGACGTCCTCGGGGCCCTCCACCACCGTGGTGTTCGGGCGGCTCGCGTACTCCCGGGCCCACTCGTGCGTCATGAGGGACTTCAGCAGGAACACCCGGCGCCCGTGCTCCAGCGCGAGACGGGCCTGCATCCGGGCACCGCTGCGGTACGCGGCCTCGACGACGACAGTGGCGAGACTGTAACCGCTCATGACGGCATTGCGCATCGGGAACGTCGCCTTGGACGGTGCCGCGTCCGGCCAGAACTGCGACACGAGCAGCCCCCGCTCGGCGATCTCCGACTGGAGCCCCGCGTTCTCGGCAGGGTAGGAGCGGAGCAGGCCGGTACCGATCACTGCGACGGTCCGTCCCCCCGCGGCCAAGGTGGCACGGTGCGCGGCAGTATCGATCCCGGAGGCCAGGCCGCTGACCACAGTGACCCCGCGTGCTGCCAGCCCGCCGGCGATGGCCCGCGCATGGCTGACGCCCTCCGGACTGGGCCGGCGGGTTCCGACGACGGCAACCCTCAGGTCCTCCTGCACCGCTTTGCCACGCAGGAACAGAAAGGGGGGCCGCTGGTGGACAAGCCGCAGGTACAGCGGGTAGTCCTCGTCGAGGATGGTCACCAGCCGCATGCCCTGCTGCGCCCAGCCATCGATCTCCGTGGCGACGCTTTCGAGGTCCACATCAGGGGTAGTGTCGAAAAGTGCGCCCTGACCGGAAGCGTCGATCTGCCCCTCCAGGACGGCGCGGGCGCTGCCGAGCAGTTCGACCTGATCGGTGAGCTCAGGCCAGGACCGGTCGCCTCGCCGCAGCAGTGCGACGAGCGCGGCGCGCTCCAGCCTCAGGTTCATATGGCCAGTATAGGAAGAACGCACTCGGCGCGGACCGGGACCCGGGGGCAAGTGTCCCGATGGGCGACCGAGGTCCAGGTCTTCCGCGAGGTGCTGGACGGCTCCGACCTCGGACCGAAGATCGACCCGGAGCTGGACGACCTGCTGCCCGACCTGCTCTGGCTGCACCTGATGGTGGTCGTCCTCTACTGGGTCTTCGACCGCACCGAGGACACCAGGCGCACCCGCGCCTTCGTCAAGCGCTGCGCCCCCTTCGTCGCCCGCATCGTCGCCCTCTCCCGCTACCGCGTCTTCCGCCCCCTGGTCCGCGACGCGGTGAGCATGGTCCAGGACTTCATCCTCCCCACCATCGGCCGCACAACCGCAGCCCGGACACCCCCGCCAACCCCACCCGGGAAGCGCAAACAAAGCAGCTGAACCCTCCGCGCCGACCAGGGCCTGATCTGACGACCGGCAGCCGGAGGACCGGTGGCGGGGGGTGCTCGCCTGGAGTGGGCGCGCACCCCCGCGGGGTCAGAAGCTCTGCTGGCACCAGGGGCGGAAGTCGGTGGCGAAGAGGGTGCCGAGGCGGGAGACGCCGCCCGGGGTTTCCTCGGTGAGCAGGCCGGCCGCGTGCAGGCGGGCGGCGGGCTCGCTGCTCAGGCAGAGGGTGCCCAGGACGCTCGCGTCCATGGAGACATCGGCCGGGTGGTCGTCGCCGACGGCGGTGCAGCGGCCGGTGCCGTCCGCCGAGGCCTCGATCGCGAAGCGCCCGTCGACGTGTCCCAGCTTGTCGCTCACCTGGAGCACCACCCGGCCGGGCGCGGCGTAGCTGCGCGCGGAGAAGGCGGCCGGGGCGTCCAGCACCCGCAGCCACATGAAGTCGGCGGCGCTGTTTCCGCCGTCCACGCAGGCGCGCGGGTCGTCGAGCAGCAGCGGCAGCGGGTCGTCGGCGGGGATGGAGGGGATCTCCAGCCGGTCGATCCAGTCGATGCTGAGCGCGTAGCGCCACAGTGCGGCCGAGGCGGCGCGGTCCGCGGCGATGTGCTCGCCGACCCGGACGGTGGCCTGGGTGATCAGGTTGGTCCAGGGGTCCTTGACGGTGTAGGTGAGGTATCCGGCGGGTCGGCCGGCCGGGTCGCGGTAGAGCGCGACCAGCGGCTCCTTCCACTCCTTGCCGCTGTACTGGAGCTCACCGGTGCGCGTCCCCCAGTCGGTCGTGCGGCGGTCGATCGCGCCCGGCTGGTTGCGCCGGAACAGCTCGAACACCTCGGGGCCGAGCTTGCCCCACTCCTCCATGGTGAGCAGTTCGATGCTGCCGCCCTCGGCCTCGGCGGGGACCCGGACGTTCCCGGCCCGCAGTGCGTCGATGGAGTAGCTGCGCCGCCCGGTCGCCGGACCGAAGCCGTAGCGGCCGTAGATCCGGTACTCGGCGGCGATCAGCACCGCGATCGCCTGGCCGCGCTCGGCGGCGGCGGCCAGGTCCCGGGTCATCATGGCGGTGAGCAGGCCACGCCGCCGGTGGGTGGCCGAGACGGTGACGTTGGTGACGGCGTTGGCGAGCAGGGCCTTGCCGCCGGGCAGGGTGATCTCGCGGTCCACGCTGCGGTAGGTGCCGACGAAGCGGCCCCGGTGCGCCGCGCCCAGGGCCCGGCCGGGCTCGAACTGCGCCGTCACGTAGTCCAGCGAGCCACCGCCCTTGGCCTCCATGAACCCGCTGCTCAGCGCCCGGGCCCAGGCGGCGAGCTCGGTCTGCTGCACGGCCCTGATCTCGATGGTGTCGCTGCCGTTGTCGCCGTGCGGTCCGCCGGTCGTCGTCACTGTTGCCATGCCGAGCACCCTATGAGCTGGAAACGGATGGAGCACCTGCATTTTCCGCCCGGACACCGGGCTGCGGCAGCCGCGCCCCGGGCCGCTCGCGCAGCAGCCAGACGTACCCCGTCGCGGAGACCACGCCCAGCAGCGCGCAGGTGAGCCAGACCGCGTCCCCGCCGGAGACGGTGAGCAGGTACCCGGCCGTCATCGGGGCCAGGAACGAGGCGCCGGACCAGGCCAGCGAGTACACGCCCTGGTAGCGGCCCCGGGCGTGGACCGGGGAGAGCTCGGCGACCAGTGCCATGTTCGCGGGCACGCTGAGCATCTCGCCCGCCGTCCAGACCGTCACTGTCAGCGCGTAGAACCAGGCCGCCCCGGCGAAGGCGGTCAGGCCGAAGCCGCAGCCGGTGAGCAGCGCGGCGACGGAGAGCATCAGCGTCCGGTTGCGGCCCTCGGCGAAGCGGGTGACCGGGATCTGCAGCAGCACGATCAGCAGCCCGTTCAGGCTGACCACCAGGCCGTATTCGGCGGGGGAGTACCCGGCGCGGCCCATCGTGATCGGCAGCGCCACGTTGCCCTGGTTGGCCACGAAGGCGAGCAGGAAGGTCAGCCCGACCAGTGCCATGAAGGCGCGGTCGCGCAGCACGGTGACCAGGCCGGTCCGCGGGCTCCCCGCTCCGGCCGGGGCGGCAGTGGGGGTGGCGGTGGCCGGGACGGTCTGGGGGCGGGTCTCCGGCACCCGGGCGAAGACCACCACCGCGCAGAGCAGGGTGGTCGCCGCGTCGCCGATGAACAGCAGCAGATAGCCGTGCGCCGCGATCAGTCCGGCCGCAGCGCCGGAGAAGGCGAAGCCCATGTTGATCGCCCAGTAGTTCAGCGAGAAGGCACGCACCCGGTCCGCCGCCGGGACCAGGTCCGCCATGATCGCGGAGACGGCCGGCCTGGAGGCGTTGCCGGTGAAGCCGAGCACCCCCGCCGTCACCGCGATCGCCCAGGCCGGGTGCACCAGGCCGAGCACCAGCGTCGCGGC
>Ga0302314_10013358_pt1 | contig 14126 bp, 11 predicted proteins | sample III_Palsa_N2_3_FD_200533 | JGI IMG/M metagenome (GOLD analysis project Ga0302314, IMG submission 200533) | Peat permafrost microbial communities from Stordalen Mire near Abisko, Sweden - III_Palsa_N2_3 | ecosystem: Environmental > Terrestrial > Soil > Palsa > Peat permafrost | place: Sweden... | reverse complement strand
GATCGCCGGCCGCAACACCCAGGGTGTGACGATTTTCCGAACCGGTGAAGATGAACATGTGGTTTCGGTGGAACGGCTCGAAGGCGACGCGGAGGCGGAAGACGGCGAGTCGCCGCCCTGAGGTTCGACGTGGCCTTGCGGGCCGGATTCTCGCTACCGCATTGACACGAGGCAAAAATTTGCGTGCAACGTGTTGCGGGCTTCAGGCGCGCCAACGAGGGTTTGGAACATGCGGCGCACGGGGCTATATCCGGGCACGTTCGATCCGGCGACCAACGGTCACCTGGACATCATCGGCCGGGCGGTCAAGCTGGTCGACAAGCTGGTGATCGGGGTGGCCATCAATGCGGCCAAGGGGCCGTTGTTCAGCCTCGAGGAACGCGTCGCCATAGTGCAGGAAGAGACCAAGGCTTGCGCCGAGATCGCGGAGATCGAGGTGCTGCCCTTCGGCAATCTCACTATACAGTTCGCCCGCGACGTCGGGGCCCAGGTAATCGTCCGTGGGCTTCGGGCCGTCGCCGATTTCGAGTACGAGTTCCAGATGACGGCGATGAACCAGCAACTCGACCGCGATATCGAAACCGTCTTCCTCATGGCTGATCCCCGGCACCAGGCGATCGCCTCGCGTCTGGTCAAGGATATCGTGATGATGGACGGCGATGTGACCCGCTTTGTGCCGGCGGGTGTGAACAGGCGCCTCCTCGCCAAGTTTGGACGAAATTGAGGCTAGCGAAGTACTTGACTGGCGAGGCCCTGGACCGCTGCTTCCCGGGTCCGCCCCCTCTTGCCCCGAGCGGCGGTGGGGTTTAGGCGGGGCGCCATGAAATTCTCTGTCCTGTTCGCTGCGGTTTGCGCCGTTACGCTCGCCGCTGGCGCCCCGACATTTTCCAGGGTCGCCACCGTGGCCGCCCCTACCGAAGCCGACTGGCGGACGCCCGATCCTCAGAACGTCCTTGTCATCGACACCTCCAAGGGTCGGATATTCGTCGAACTGACGCCGCAGGTCGCTCCGGCGACCGTCGCCCGTGTTCGTGACCTGGCCCGGAGCGGCTTCTACGACGGCCGCGCCTTCTTCCGTGTCATCGACGATTTCATGGACCAGACGGGCGATCCGCAAGACAACGGAAAAGGCGGTTCGACACAGCCCGATGTGCCGGCGGAGTTCACCTTCCGCCGCGACGCCTCGATGCCGGTGGTGGCCGTCACCAAGACCAACGGCCTGGAAGCCGGGTTCATCGATGGCCTGCCGGTGCTGAGCCAAAGCATGGATCTGGCGGTTCTGATTGCCGATCATAAGGTGAAGGCCTGGGGCACCTTCTGTCCAGGTGTCCTGGGCATGGCTCGCGCCGACGCACCGGACAGCGGCAACAGCCAGTTCTTCCTGATGCGCGATTCGCACACCAGTCTCGATCAGAACTACACCCCTTTCGGCAGGGCGATCGGCGGCCTGGATGTCATACGCGCGATCAAGACCGGCGAGCCTCCGATTCCACCGATGGACACCATGACCAAGGTCAGAGTGCTCGCTGACATCCCGGCGGCGCAGCGGCCGAGCGTGCGGGTCATCGATCCGGCCGGCGCATGGTTCCGCGCCATGGTGGAGCGAGTCCGCGTCCAGAAAGTCATCGATTTCTCAATCTGCGATCTCGACGTCCCGTCGCAGGTCAAATGACCCTCAAATTGAAAGCCAGCCCATGTCCGACGCCAAAGACACACTGATCATGACCCTCGACGCGGGGCCGGTGACCATTCGCCTGCGCCCCGACCTCGCCCCCGGTCATGTCGCCCGGATCAGCGAACTCGCCGCGGAAGGCTTCTATGACGGCGTGGTGTTCCACCGGGTCATTGACGGCTTCATGGCCCAGGGCGGCGATCCGACAGGCACCGGATCGGGCGGTTCCTCCAAGCCCAACCTCAAGGCGGAATTTTCGAGCGCTCCGCACAAACGCGGAGTCTGCTCGATGGCGCGCACCAATCAGCCGCACACCGCCAACAGCCAGTTCTTCATCTGCCTGGCCGACTCGAATTTCCTCGACAACCAATACACCGTCTGGGGCGAGGTCATCGACGGCATGGAGCACGTGGACGCCCTTCCCAAGGGTGAGCCGCCCCGCGCGCCAGGCAAGATCATTTCGATGCGACTGGCCTAACGGGAGCGCGGGCGTCCGAGGCGCCGCTTTCGAACCCGTCAGGAGACCGATAGGGGCAGCGTCAGGGTCGCCCGCAGCCCTCCCTCGGGGCGGTTTGCCAAGGTCACGTCGCCGCCGTGGGCCCTGGCGATGGCCCGCGCGACGGCAAGGCCCAGGCCAAGCCCGCCGGTGTCGCGACTGCGCGACGTCTCCAGTCGATGGAAGGGTTCGAAAGCGCGTTCCATCTGCTCGGGCGGGATACCCGGACCATCATCGTCGACCTCGACGATCGCCATGCCGTCGCGCGTCAACGCCCTGGCTCGCGCCCGGCCGCCGAACTTCAGGGCGTTGTTGACGAGATTTTCCAGCACACGCTTCAACCCCATCGGATCCCCGTCGACGACAAGGCGCTCCGCATTGGAGGCGGCCGCGTCGGCCCCGGTCTCCTCCGCTTCGTCCATCACGGTTTCCACCAGGGACGCGATTTCAAGCTTGCCGTGCACGCGGGGCTTGGCGGACTCGCGGGCGAATTCCATGGTCGCCGACACCATGGCTTCCATCTCGTCGATGTCGCCGGCCAGCTTTTCCCGCAACCCCTCCGGGACGGCTTCGATGCGGAAGCGCAGGCGGGTAAGCGGCGTGCGCAGGTCATGGGCGATCGCGCCGACCAGGGTGGTTCTGTATTCCACGTGCCGCCGCAGGCGTTCCTGCATTTCGTTGAAGGCATTGACGGCCGCGATCACCTCCGCCGAACCTCGCGGTTCCAGGGGCGGCGCGCGCGGATCCCGGCCAAGTCGCTCGGCGCCGGCCGCCAGAGCGGCGATCGGCGCAGCCAGGAGACGTGCGAACCACCATGCGAGAGGGGCGAGAACCAGGGCGGTCACGGCGAACACCAGCAAAAGGCGCTGTTGCCAGGCGTCGATACCGATCCCGCCGCCCGGCTGCACGACCAGCCAACGGCCGTTGCGCTGGCGAACGCCAAGGCTGAATGGGCCATAGAGGATCGGCTGGTCCTCGATCGCCACGCGCCTGGCTGTCGAACTGTGGAGAATCAGGATGCGCGTGATCGGCTGGGAGATCACGATATCGCTTTCAGCCACCGACAGCGTCCGCGCCAACTCGTTGCGAAACGCTCGCCGGCGAAACCCCTGAGTGTCCGACGCCGGCGCCTTGTCCGACATTCTGGTCGTCAGTCTGTTGCCCTCATGCGTGGTCGCGGAGTCGAGCCGGATCGCCTGCGCCACATCGGCCAGGGTATAGATTTCCAGCTCCGGCGGTGGCAGGCGCAGGATGATGATGAAGGCCGCCAGCTGGGTTGCGGCGAGCGTGGCGATGACCAGCAAGACGACTTGTGCGAACAGCGACGTCGCCCAAGGTCGCCTCGCGCTCAAGGGCGCGTGACCTTCACCGTGAACATGTAGCCTTCATTGCGGACGGTGCGGATCAGCTCCTGACCATCTCCGCTGTTCTCCAGTTTGCGGCGCAGACGGCTGATCTGCACGTCGATGGCTCGATCGAAAGCCTCCGATTCCGGGCCCCGCGCCAGTTCCAGGAGCTGGTCGCGGGTCAGGACCCGGCGAGGGCGCTCGACAAAGGCGCGCAGCAGTGAAAACTCGCCGCTCGTCAGGTTCACGACGACGCCTTGAGGCGATTTCAATTCGTGGCGCACAAGATCCAAATGCCAGCCGGCGAACTCGCAAGACGCGGCCAGGGGGTCGCCCTCGGCTGCGTTCTCGGTGCGCCGCCGCAGGACAGCCCGTACCCGCGCCAGCAGTTCTCTTGGATTGCAAGGCTTGGGAAGGTAGTCGTCGGCGCCCAGTTCGAGGCCGATGATGCGGTCGGTCTCCTCGCCCATGGCGCTCAGCATGATCACGCCGGGTCCTCCCGGGCGGGCGAGGCGGCGGCAGATCGACAGGCCATCCTCGCCCGGCAACATCACATCGAGAACCACAAGATCGGGACGGCCGTTTGCGAGCGCGCGTTCCATGGACTTGCCGTCGGCCGCGGTTTCCACCTCATAGCCGTGACGCGTGAGGAAGTCGGACACCACGTCCCTGATACCTGGGTCGTCATCGACGACCAGGATGTGCTCCCCGGGACGATCGGCGGTCATGGTTTCTGCCAGCGTGTTCATGAGCCCGACTCTGCACGAGCCCGGCGCCTATCTTATGTCCCCACCGAAACATAACGGCAATCTTGCGTTGGTGTCAGGGCCGGCGAGGAGTCTCAGGTCATCGTCTGCGCCAGGGCCATGTCGGACACCCAGGGATTGGTCTTGCGCTCCCGTCCGAACGTAGAGACCTGATTGTGACCTGGAACGAAGGTCACGTCGTCGCCCAGCGGCCAGAGTTTGCCGGTGATCGAGGCGATCAGGTCGTTGTAGTTGCCGCGCGGAAAGTCGGTGCGGCCGATCGATCCCGCGAAGAGCACGTCGCCGACTTGGGCGAAGCGGCCGCCGCGATGGAAGAACACCACATGACCGGGCGTATGGCCCGGGCAATGGTATACCTCGAACTCGGTCTCGCCGAGGGTGACGCGATCGCCATCCGCCAGCCAGCGGTCGGGCGTGAAGCTTCGCGCGTCTGTCATCCCATACTTCGCGCCGCTGCGAGCGATATCGTCGATCCAGAACTGATCGTCGGGGTGGGGTCCTTCGATAGGAACCCCGGTCGCCTCCTTCAGGGCCGCCGTGCCCCCCGCGTGATCGAGGTGGCCATGGGTGATCCAGATCTTCTCCAGCGTAAGGCCCTTGTCCTTCAGTACGCCCAGCAGTTTTTGCACCTCGCCGCCCGGATCGATGATCGCGGCCTGATTGGTGCTCGTGCACCAGACGATCGTGCAGTTCTGCTGCAATGGCGTCACCGGCACGACAAGGGCGCGGATCGGCGGGGTTTGTGGGGCGGGCGCGGTCATGGCTTTGATCTGATATGCGAGGGGCGGCGAAGCAAGTACTCTCGCCGTCTCAGGCGGGAGTCTGGCCGTCGGCCCCATCCTCCAGGTCCACGTTCTCGACCATGCCATGGCGCACATTGGATTTCCAGAAGCCGTAGCAGAAGTAGAGGACCAGGCCGAGCACGGTCCAAACCGCGAAAAGGCCCTTGGACTGCGGCCCAAGACTAAGGAAGAGCACCACGCATCCGAGGATGGATAGCGGCGCCACGATGAAGAGCAGCGGCGTGCGGAAGGGTCGCTTCCGATTCTTGTCGGTGAAACGCAGGATCATGACGCCCGCGGACACCGCCGCGAAAGCGAACAACGTGCCGGCGTTGGAATAGTCCGCCAGTTGCCCCACCGGGAAGAAGGCGGCGGCGAGCGCCACGACCACGCCAGTGACGATGGTGATGATCCACGGTGTTCTGAACTTGCTGTGCACCGCGCTGAGGCCCTTCGGCAGCAGCCCGTCGCGGGCCATGACGAAGAAGATGCGCGTCTGGCCATACATCATCAGGAGCACCACGGACGGCAGGGCGATGGTGGCCGCCAGGCCGAGGATATAGCCGGCGGCCGGGAAGCCGACTTCGCGCAACACGTGCGCCAGCGCTTCCTTCGAGCACACCAGGGGAGCGTGCGCCGAGGTGCAGGCGGCGGACGCATAGAGTTCGGGCGAACCGTCGGCAAAGAACTTGCCTGTCGAGGGGTCGATGAGCGGCTGGGCGCCGAACGAACCGATCACGCCGCCGGCTACCAGCAGATAGAAGACGGTGCAGATCAGAAGCGATCCGATCAGGCCAATGGGAACGTTGCGTTGCGGATTTTTGGTTTCCTCGGCCGCCGTCGACACCGCGTCGAAGCCGACATACGCGAAGAAGATCGAGGCCGCCGCGCCCAGTACGCCGGTGCCCGACGAGTCCAATGGGTTACCCCAACCCCTTGGAGTGAAGGGATGGAAGTTGTTCATGTGGCCGGTGATCAGTGGAATGGTGAGGACGACGAAGAGGGTCAAGGCTGCTACCTTGATCGCCACCAGGACGGAGTTGACGGTGGCGCTTTCCTTGGTTCCGATGACGAGCAGAATGGTCGTGGCCGCCGTGATCAGAACCGCCGGCAGATTGATCATGCCGCCGATCTCGCCGCCTTGGAGGAAGCCGCCGAAGGAGATCTTTGGCCCCACGACCAGGGCGTGGGGCAGGTGTATGCCCATGTCGCCCAGCACGCCGACCATGTGGCCGGACCAGCCGACCGCCACCGCGCTGGCCCCCAGTGCATACTCGAGGATCAGCGCCCAGCCCACCAGCCACGCCATCAGTTCGCCCATCACCGCGTAGGAATAGGTGTAGGCGGAGCCCGCCACCGGCACCATCGACGCCAGTTCGGAATAGCAGAGCGCGGCGACGGCGCAGACCAGGCCGGCGATGATGAACGCGATCATCATGCCTGGACCGGCCTTCTGCGCCGCGGTGGCGGTCAGCACGAAGATGCCCGTGCCGATCACCGCGCCGATCCCGAGCATGGTCAGCTGGATCGGACCCAGCGAGCGCTTCAGCGACTTCTTTTCGGCCGTAGCCAAGATCTGGTCGAGTGATTTAACGCGCCACATGATACCGTCCCGATCCCAGCTCTGGACAAAAAGAGCCCCGAGGGGCCAAGAAGCCCGGCGGTTCTTGCCCGGTCAAGGGCGAAGCTTCAAACGTTTGTCGCAATGATCGATTTCGTCGCAGCGCCGGTGCTTGAGGCGCTCCCGCCACTGAAAAAGGCGCTTGCGGCTCGGGAAGCCGCGGTGCTCGTGGCTTCTCCGGGCGCCGGCAAGACCACCATCGTTCCGCTCGCCTTGCTGGAAGAGCCCTGGGTGAAGGGACGCAAGCTGATCGTTCTTGAGCCGCGCAGGCTGGCGGCGCGGGCGGCGGCGAATCGCATGGCCGCGAACCTCGGCGAACAGGTAGGCGACACGGTGGGTTTTCGCGTACGCATGGAGAGCCGGGTCTCGGCCCGAACGCGGATCGAGGTGGTGACCGACGGCGTCTTCACGCGCATGGTCCTGGACGATCCTGCGCTGGAGGGCGTGGCCTGCGTCCTCTTCGACGAATTCCACGAGCGGAGCCTCGACGCCGATCTCGGTCTCGCCCTCGCCCGCGACAGCCAGTCGTTGCTACGGGAGGATCTGCGCCTCCTGGTCATGTCGGCGACCTTGGATGTCGCTCCCATCCGCGCGCTGCTGGCCGACGCGCCGCTGATCGAGAGCGCCGGCCGGATGTTTCCGGTGGAGACACGCTATCTCGGCCGCGACCCGCGCGCGCCGATCGAACACCAGGTCGTCCGGGCGATCCGCAGCGCCCTGGCGCGGGACGAGGGCGGGATCCTGGTCTTCCTCCCCGGCCAGGGCGAAATCCTGCGGGTCGCCGAACGGCTGGGTGACGCGAGGGCGGACGTCGCGCCGCTCTATGGCGCCCTCGACAGCGCAGATCAGGATCGCGCGATAGCGCCTGGGGCGCCGGGCCGTCGCAAGGTGGTCCTGGCGACCTCGATCGCTCAGACGAGCCTTACGATTCCAGACGTTCGCGTGGTGATCGATTGCGGCTTGGCGCGGGTTCCCCGGTATGAGCCGGCCTCGGGGATGACCCGTCTTGCGACCGTGCGGGTGTCTCGGGCATCGGCCGATCAGAGACGGGGAAGGGCGGGGCGAACGGCGCCTGGTGTCTGCTACCGCCTGTGGGACGAGCCTGAAACCCGTGCGCTGATCGCATTCGACCGCCCCGAGATCCTGGAAACCGACCTCGGTCGCCTGGCGCTCGATCTGGCGCGGTGGGGCGCTCGTGACACCGAAGCCCTGGCCTTCCTGGACCGCCCGCCGGCGGGAGCGATGGCCGAGGCGCGGGGATTGCTGGCGCGGCTGGGGGCCCTGGATGCGAGCGGAGCGTTGACGCCCCATGGCGATGCGATGAGCACCCTGCCGCTGCCGCCACGGCTTGCGCATATGGTGCTGTTGGGCGCGGCCGGCGGCCAGGCGGACCGGGCGGCGCGGATCGCCGCCGTGCTGACCGAGCAGGGCCTCGGCGGCCGCGACGTCGACCTGGCGTCGCGCCTGGATCGATTCGCGAGCGATCGCGGCTCGAGAGGCCGCGCCGCCGGCGATCTTGCCAAGCGATGGGCCAAACTGGCGCTGTCGCCGCCTGCTCGGATGGAAACCGATGTCGCGAGCTCAATCTCCGATGGGCTCCTCATCGCCGAGGCTTTTCCAGAGCGGATCGCGAAAGCGCGGGGTGGGGCGGGGGAGTTTCAACTCGCGAGTGGCAGAGGCGCCTTTGTCGAGCCGGCGACGGCTCTGGCGCGCGAGTCCTGGCTCGCCGTCGCCGATCTCGGCGGCGGCCAGGCGCGAGACCGCATCCTGCTTGCCGCCCGCCTGGACGAGGTCGATCTGATGGCCAGTTTCGCCGATCGCATGGTCCGGGAACAGTGTCTCGAACAGGGACCCAATGGCTTGCGCGCCCGTGAGATCGTCAGGCTGGGTGCGCTTGTTGCCTTCGAGCGACTAATCGCGAGGCCCGATCCGAAGCTGATCGCCGCAGCTTTGTTGGATCAGGTAGAACGTGAAGGGCCGGCGTTTCTGCCGTGGGGCTATGTGTCGAGCGGCCTGAGGGCTAGGACCGAGTTCCTGCGAACGCGCGATCCGGCATGGCCGGACCTGTCCGACGCTGCTCTCGCCATGAGGCTGGACGACTGGCTAGCGCCTCTGTTGCCCGGCATGACGTCGCTATCGGCCGTCACCGATCGGGCGCTGGCCGATTCGCTGCGCGGGCTTATCCCTTGGGACTTGGCGTGCAGGCTGGACGTCGAGGCGCCAAGCGGCTGGACCGCACCGACCGGCTCGACGTTCGCGATAGACTACACCGCTGCGGGTGGGCCGCGCGTCGATGTCCGCGTTCAGGAACTCTATGGCCTCGATGTCCACCCGGCCATCGGCGGCGCTCCATTGACGCTGGCGCTGCTCTCACCGGCTAACCGGCCAATCCAGATGACCCGGGATTTGCCGGGCTTCTGGCGAGGGACATGGCGCGAGGTGCGGAAAGAGATGCGTGGGCGTTACCCCAAGCACTTCTGGCCTGAGGATGCGGCTGCCGCGGCGCCGACGACGCGCGTGAAAGCCCGATCCTGAACCGCCGCGACTCAGTGGTGGGGCGGCGGGGCGGGGGCGGCCGGTGGCGGCGACGAGACCGCGCCGGGGGGTGGGAGCCCTATGGCGCCGGGCGCGGTGGTGGAGGGGGGCGTGATGGCGGTTGCGGCGGGCGGCGTTAACGCCGGCGCCGCGCCAGCATACCCGGGCTGAGACGGATTGAGTCCAGGCGCCATTCCCGGCGCCGTGGCGCTACCGTTGTACCGCGTCGACGGCGCGGTTGTCGCGCCCGGTGCGGAGGGCTGCCCCGCCTGCGCACCCGTCATCGGAGTGGCCCCAGTCGGCGCCGCACCGGCCTGTGCGACAGCGGCTGTCGCTACCGCGAAGGAAGCGACGCTTGTGGTGATGAATACCTTTAGCGACATTGACGTATCTCCAGAAATGGCGAGCCCCGACCCGCGTCGAGGCTCATGGAGGGTCAACCCTCGTTCATGGGATCGGGTTCCGCGATCGGACCGGCGGTGTCCCGCCGCCGTCTTCGCCCGCGCTACAAGGCGGCTAGAACTTGTAGTTCGCCTCCAGGCCATAGGTGCGTGGCGTGCCGATGATGCCCTGGATGAAGCCGAACGGGCTCGTGAGGTCGAACTTGTCGAGGTAATAGTCCTTGTTCGACAGGTTGCGCACGAAGCCCGCCAGTTCCCATTTCGCCGCCGTCGGCGCGTAGGCCACGCGGATGTTCTCGATCCAGTAGCCGTCCTGGGTGATGTAGGGATCGTTGGTGGTGTCGAAGTACTGGTGGCTCTTGTAGGTCGCGCTGAACTGCCAGTCGACATTTCCGCTCGGCACGGGCAGCTTGTAGTCCAGCAGGCTCGAGAGCGAGAATCGTGGCGAATTGGGCAGCTGGTTACCTGAATAGTCCGGTGTCCCCGGCGCGCGGTCGGCGACATAGGAGTCCAGCCGCGTGGTCAGCAGGCCGATCTGCGTCGAGAGGGTCAGGCGCGGCACGGGGCGCGCGATCATCTGCGCCTCGATCCCTTCGGTATGGGCGCGCTGGGCGTTGTCGAGCACATTGACTGGCAAAGCCGAGACGTCGCCAGGGGGCGGATTGACCAGGACGAAGACCTGCAGATCATTGTATTTATTGTAAAAAGCGGCGGCGTCGAAGACGAGGCGGTTGTCGAAGAAACTGGTCTTCGCACCGATTTCGTAGGCGGTGACGTGCTCGGGCTTGACCGGCGTCAATTGCAGCGCGATCTCGACCGGGATGAGGCTGAGGAAGCTGCCGTTGAAGTCGCCACTCTTGAAGCCCGTGGCGATGCTGCCGTATGCCAGAATGTTGTCGGTCAAGTGGTAGTCCAACGCCACGCGCCAGTTGAAGGCGGAACTGCGCAAACCCTCGTGGACGTCGGCGAGCTGCGTGATCGGGCCGAAATTATTCTCGCCGCCTGACTGGAACTGCACGGAGCCGTCGTAGTCGAAGCCCTTCTGCTCCTGCGTGTACCGGCCCCCGAGCGTCAGTTTCAGCTTGTCGGTGATAGCGTAGTCGCCTTGCGCGAACGCCGCATAGGCGTTGGTGACCTGATCGCTTCGGTCGAACGCCTGGAAGGCGACACCATCCGCCGTCCCCGGGCCTCCGAAGAACTTGTCGCCGTCGAGCAAGACGAATATAGGCTGGTTCTGCTCAAGCTTTTCGCTCAGGAAGTAGAGGCCGGCGACCCAGTTGTATTTTGAGGTGTTCTGGCCGGCGCGCAGCTCCTCGGTGAAGGTGTTCGAGCGGACCCCGAAATTGATCTCCAAAAGGCGATTGGGCGAAGCGTCGCTGTCTTCGGGATGGAGCTTGTCGTTGTGCTCGAAGGCGGTCAGCGAGGTAAGGGTGATCGTGCCCAGACTATAGTCCGCGCGCAGCGATGATCCCAGACTGTTGATCCGCAAGTGTTGAGTGCGGTTGTAAGAACCTTCATCGAAGTTCTTCGGCGTCCCGTACCCGAACAAGTCGACGCAACCGCCAGCATAGGTCTGGGCCACGGTGCACTGAGTCGGAACACCTGTCGCCAGGGAAGCCGGTGCAAAATCGCCGATGTGACGGTACTCGGTCGGCAGGTTGTCGACCTGGCCTCCGTGGATATTGAACAGGACCTTGAGGTTCTCGTTCGGCTTGTACAGCAGCTGGATCCGCGCCGCGTAATTGTTCATGCCGTTCGCCGGACTGTCGTTGAAGTCGTTGTGCACGTAGCCGGATGAATTATTATAGACGAATGAGAGTCGGCCATCGAGGTTGGGGGCGAGCGGGCCGCCCACGCCACCCTCGACGTTGAATGTCTCGTAGTTCGAGTATTCGAAGTGAAAATCGCCCGTGTAGTAATCCGTCGGCTTGCGCGTGACGAAATCGATCGCGCCGCCGCTGGTGTTACGGCCATAGAGGGTGCCCTGCGGGCCCTTGAGCACCTCGACTCGGTCGAGGTCGAAGGTCGCGAAGCTCTGTTCGGCCGGTGAACTGAGGTAGACTTCATCGACGTAGACGCCATTGGGGCCGGCGTTGTTGGTGTCGTAGTCGTTCAGGCCAATGCCACGAATGGTGATGATCGGCTGATTGCCCGGACCGGCAACGAGCGCGATGTCGACGTTGGGCGTAACCGCTCCCAGATCGACCGAGGACTTGATGCCGAGGCTCTGGAGCTGTTTTCCGCTGAACGCCTGGATCGATATCGGCACCTGCTGGATGTTCTCGCTGCGCTTCTGCGCGGTCACCACGACCGCCTCGACGTCGGTCGATGGGTTGGAGGCGGGGGGCGCATCCGTCGAGGCCGCGTGCGCGAGCCCCGCCAACCCCACCATCAGGCTCGCACCTACCCCGGCCATCAGACATCGACGCCGCAAGGGCTTTGTCATCACCGTCATGTTCTGTCCCCGTCTTCTTTTGGCTCGCGGCATTTTCCCGGCCGCTTCGGGTTCGGTTCACGCCGCCAGGAAACTCATCTTCTCCAGAGGCGCCAGGCTCGCCGCCCGCGCTTTCAAGGTTTTGAACGCGCCGTCGGCGGCGTCGAGCGCCTGATCGATATCCGCCCGCGTCATCGCCGCGCACAGGAACATGTTGTGCCAAGGGTGCACATAGACGCCGCGAGCCAACATTTCGCTCGACCACAGGAAGCCTTTGCGCATGTCCGCGTCATCGTCGAACAGGAAAAGCGGCATGGTCACCGGACCGGACTGACGAAATCCCAGACCATGGGCGTCGGCGCGTTCGGCGAGGCCCGCGCGTAGCGCTTCGCCCAGGTCCACGATCTGTTCCAGGTAATCGGTCTCGCGGATGCGCCGCAGTGTCTCCAGGGCGGCGGCCATCGGGGCCGACTGATACCAGAACGAGCCGGTGACGTAGACCGACGTGGCCGCCCTGCGCGCGATGTCGGACCCGAGCAGCGCCGAGATAGCGTGACCGTTGGCGATACACTTGCCCCAGCAGGACAGATCCGGCGCGACACCGACGACCGACCAGCTGCAATCGCGGGCGATGCGGAAACCGGCGCGCACGTCGTCGACCACCAGCAAGGCGCCGGTCTGGTCGCACAACTCGCGAGCCCGCCGCGCATAGTCGGCGTCGGGCAGGGCCTGGTCGACAAAGGCGTCGTGCTTCACCGGCGCGGCGAAGATCGCGGCCAGATCGTCTCCGGCGGCTGCGACGGCGGCCTCCAGGCTGGCGACGTCGTTGTAGTCGCAATAGATCTGGTGCGCTCTGTCCTCCGGTATCGTTCCCGCCGGGCGCGAGGCGCACCAGGGCATGGCCCCGTGATAGGTTCCCCGGGCGCGGATGATCGTCTTGCGGCGTGTGTGGGCGCGCGCGATCATCAGGGCCATCAGCGTGGCGTCCGCGCCATTCTTGCACGGCATCGCCCAATCGGCATGGCCGACCATGGCGGTTAGCGCCTCGGCCAACTCGACCATCCGCGCGGTCGGCCCGGTGAGCGTGTCCCCCAGCGCCAGCTGGTCGGTGAATGCCCGATCGATCGCCTCGTCGCCATAGCCGAACAGGTTCGGACCATAGGCGCACATGAAATCGAGATATTCCACGCCATCGACGTCCAACAGGCGGGCGCCCTTGGCGCGGGCGAAATATTGCGGGTAGTCGTCTGGCAGCAGCCGAACCGACTGATGGCCGTACATGCCGCCTGGGATCACGGCCTCGGCCCGTTCGCGCAAGGCCCGGTCGACGCTGTTCGCTCCGGTCACGTCGAGCTCCTCTTTGCCCAGACCCCGAGAAACGATAGTCTTCACTAGCACAATGCGGCGACCGGGTGCGCCCGTCAACAGGCGTCGGCGTTTTTTGAAAAGGTGCTAGACGAAGTCCATGCAGACGACCGCGCGAAAAACCGCCGCCGTGACCCAACCCCGGCAGAATCGCGCCGTGGCGACGCGCGAACGGCTGCTCGACGTCGCCGGCGTTTTGCTGGCGGAGGTCGGCGTCGAGCGTATCTCGACGAACCTGATCTGCGCCCGCGCCGGTATGACACCCCCGGCTTTATATCGTTATTTCAAAGACAAGTACGCGGTTCTTGAAGCCCTGGGCGAACGTCTGATGGACCGGCAGAACGCCGCCCTGTTCGACTGGCTCGATCGATGCGCGCCGGGTGGGCTCGAAGCCCTTTCGGCGGGCGTCGAGGATCTCCTGCGCGCTACGGCCGAGGTTACGGCGGCGGAGCCAGGCGCCATCTGGACCCTGCGCGCCCTGCGCGCCGTGCCGCAACTGGCCCACGTGCGCATCGCTTCGCATCGCGAGGTGACCGACCGCATGGTGGCCGTTTACGCGCCCTTGCTTCCCGAGATGGAGCCCCAGGTCCTGTGGCGCCGCCTGCGCCTCTCCGTCGAGTTCGGCTTCGCCACCGACGAGATGCTGAACGAAGAAGCCCTGATCCCCCGCGCGGACCTGATCCACGACGCCGCCGCCATCCTGCGCC
>Ga0302314_10013357_pt1 | contig 14127 bp, 9 predicted proteins | sample III_Palsa_N2_3_FD_200533 | JGI IMG/M metagenome (GOLD analysis project Ga0302314, IMG submission 200533) | Peat permafrost microbial communities from Stordalen Mire near Abisko, Sweden - III_Palsa_N2_3 | ecosystem: Environmental > Terrestrial > Soil > Palsa > Peat permafrost | place: Sweden... | reverse complement strand
CCATTGGCCGGGCTCCAGCCGGCGGCCGCGCGTGCGCAGATGGTCCGACAGCCAGCCGACGATCTGCAGCACATCGGCGCTCTCGCCGTCGCCGATCGCCACCCCGTCGCGGGTCAAGGTCCCGCGCATGCCGGCGAGCTGCGGCGCTTGCTCCACCGCGACCGGCTCGCCCAGCACCATGCCGGAGTTCCAGCTGTTGTCGGCGACCAGGGTGCCGGCTTCCAGCACGGCGTAGTCGGCGTTCCGGTCGTCGACCACCTCATAGGCGGCGGCGACCACGTCGATGCAGGCCAGCACCGCGGCCGGATCGTGCGCGGCGCCGGGCGGCGGGGTCGATTTCATCCGCACGGCCACCTCGCTCTCGACCCCCAGCCGCCCATGCCCGGCGGCGCGCAACGTCGCGCCCGAGCGGTGCGCGCCGGCTTTCAGGATCGCGCCGGCCACGGGCGTGGTGATCCCGGCCATGGCCTGCATCGCCGCCGAGGTCAGGCCGATCTTCCAGCCGACGATCTCGCCCCCGCCACTGTCCGCGGCCCGCGCGATCAACCGCTCGATCACCGCCTCCTGCACGGCGTAGGCCATAGCCAGGTCGTTCGCGACCTCGGCCAGGGCGTGATAGCGCACACCCTGCCTGTGTTCTTCGAGCAGCTGGTCGGCCAGCGCGGCGGCGTCGATCATGGGAGACCTTTATGGGCCGGCCCAGAAGGGCCGATCATTGGGGGACGAACTTGCGGAGTGAAGCGATGACAGGACTGGACCTCGGCCTCGAAGGCAAGACCGCTCTGGTGTGCGGGTCGTCACGCGGACTTGGCCGGGCGTGCGCCGAGGCGCTGGCCGCGGCTGGGGCGCGGGTGGTGGTGAACGGGCTCGACCCGGAGCGGCTGGCGGAAACGGCCAAGGCGATAGGCGCGGCGATCGGCGGCGCGGTCCAGGCCGTGGCGGCCGACGTGACCACCGAGGCGGGCCGTAGGGCCCTGCTGGCCGCTTGTCCCGAGCCCGACATCCTGGTCAACAACGCCGCCGGCCCGCCGCCCGGCGACTTCCAGGCCTGGGGCGAGGAGGAGTGGCGGAAGGCCACGGGCGCCAACATGATCGCGCCGATCCTCCTGATCCGCGCTGTCCTGCCGCCGATGCGGCGCAAGGGCTGGGGCCGGATCCTCAACATCACCTCCTCGGCGGTGAAGGCGCCGCTGCCGCTGCTCGGCCTGTCGAACGGCGCCCGCGCGGGGCTGACCGGCTTCGTCGCCGGCCTGGCGCGCGAGGTGGCGCGCGACGGGGTGACGATCAACAACCTCCTGCCCGGGACCTTCGCCACCGACCGGCTGACCGGCTATGCCGGCGCGCTGGCCAGGTCGCGCGGGATCGAGCCCGACGAAGCGCTACGCCAGATCGAAGCCGCCAATCCCACCGGCCGCGTCGGCCAGCCGCCCGAGTTCGGCGCCACCTGCGCCTTCCTGGCCAGCCGCCACGCCGGCTACATCACAGGGCAGAACATCCTGCTGGATGGGGGTGCGTATCCGGGGGTGATGTAGAGCGCGCGGCCGGCGGGTGGCCGCGCCTACGCCGCTTCCTGGCCGGCCAGCAGATGGTCGGCCACCGTCGTCAGCAGCAGGCGATGGGCCCGGTCGACGATCTCCTCCAGCGGCCTTGCGCGGGAGAACATGGACTTGGCAAGGGCGTCGAGCTCCAGGCGGTTGGGCACGCCGGGCAGGCGCAGCCCCGCCATCACCTCGGCGAGGCCGTGACGGCTCTGATCCAGCAGGGCGTGGAGTTCGGCGAGTTCATGGGTTTGCAGGGCCGCGGTGATGGCGTGGGCGATGCCGTGGGCGTTGAACCGCACCGCCAGCTGTTCCGCCGTCCGATCGACCACCCGCGCGCTCAGGCGATGGTTGTTTTGGAGCACGCTTTCGGGCGGCGTCTTCAGGTCCCACACCAGACCCACGCGCGAGAGCAGCCACAGGATGTAGTAGGTCACGTCGACCTCCCACCAGCGGAACCCCTGGCGGACGCTGCTCTGGTAGGCGTGGTGATTGTTGTGCCAGCCCTCGCCCAGGGTGAACAGCGCCAGGAGCCAGTTGTTGCGGGAATCGTCGCCGGTCACATACCGCCGGCTGCCCCGGACGTGGGCGAGCGAGTTGATGCAGAAGGTGGAATGATAGACGAGCACCGTGCTCCACAGGAAGCCGACCACCAGGCCCGACCAGCCGGCGATAGCGAAGCAGAGACCGGCCAGCAGGAAGGCCGGGACGAGTTCGAACCGATGCAGCCACATGAGCTCAGGATAGCGGGTGAAATCCTCGACCTTCACCAGGTCGGACCCCGCGTGCTTGCGGTCGAAGATCCAGCCCACATGGCTGTAGAAGAAGCCCTTGCGCTGGGCGGAATGCACGTCGTGCTCGGTGTCGGAATAAAGGTGGTGGTGCCGATGCTTGGAGGCCCACCACAGGATGCTGTTCTGCGCGCTGCTCTGGGCCAGGCAGGCCAGCAGGAACTGGACTGGCCGGCTGGTGGAGAAGGCGCGATGCGAGAAGTACCGATGATAGCCGGCGCCGATGCCGAAGATCCGCAGCCAGTAGAGCGCGACGCACAGGCCGAGCGCACGCCAGCTCACCCCCGACCAGATCGCCGCGAAACAGCTGAGGTGCACCAGGACGAACGGGATCGCGGCCGGATAGACGATGTCGTGGCCCGCGTCGTCGCGGTCGACCTGGGAAGACATGGCAAACAAGCTCCGGCCAGACATGGCGGTAATCGGGGATCTCGCGAATGCCGGGCGATGATAACCGTCGCCGCTTACCCGCTGGCTAATCGGCCAGACAGAGCCCGTCGAGGAGCTTCAACCGGATTCTCATGACGCTTTCAAGGCACGCCGGGCGCGGCGAATGGACCGCGACGGAGCTACAATGTGCGAGACACGCGCATGTTCCGAACGCAGGGGGCTCGCGCGCCAAAACGTGACGTTGGGGCAATCCTGACAACGGCTCGGGCTTGGCGCAGGTTGGCGCCTGGATGTCGGAGCAGCCCCGATGAGTTTGATCGCCAAACCCGAGCCGGTGGAGCGCCTGACCCTGTCCGCGGAGGATCGCGCGGCGCTGGTCGATACGCTTCGCCGGCTGCTGGCCGCGCGCAGCGGCGAGGCCGCGGTGCGGGCGGCGATGGACAGCGAGCGCGGCTACGATGCGGCCCTGTGGGGCGCGCTCGCGGCCATGGGGGTGACGGGTGCGATCGTCGACGCGGCGGACGGCGGGTCGGGGCTGGGCGCCGTCGAGCTCGAGCTTTTGATGGAGGAGATGGGCGCGGCGCTGGTGTGCGGCCCGCTGCTGTCGAGCGGGGTGCTGGCCGCGGGCCTGCTGCGGCAGCTTGGCCGGCGCGAACCCCTGTCCGCCGTCGCCGACGGCTCGCTGATCGCCACGGTGGCCGTCGCGGGCGCTCGCGGCGGCTGGACCGAAGCGGACGTCGAGGTCTCGGCTGTGGACGGCCGGCTTACCGGGCGGTCCGGCTTCGTCACCGACGCGCACGTCGCCGACCTGCTGCTGGTGGTGGCCCGGGACGTGGACGGGATCGGCGTCTATGAGGTTTCCGCCGACAGCCTGGGGCTGACCGTCTCGCCCCTGCCGACCTTCGACCGCACGCGCCGGATGGCGGAGGTGGCGTTCGACCAGGTGGAGGCGCGCCGGATCGGTTCCGGCTGGGCCCCGGTGGAGGCGGCGCTGAACCTGGCGCGGATCGCGCTGGCGGGGGAGGCGGCTGGCGGGGCGCGCGCCATGCTGGCCCGCACGGTCGACTACATCAAGCAGCGCCACCAGTTCGGCCGCCCGATCGGCGGCTTCCAGGCGATCAAGCACATGGCGGCGGACCTGCTGCTGGAAAGCGAATCGGCGCTCTCGGCGGCGCGGCATGCGGCCGAACAGTGGGATGCGGGCGCGCCGGACGCCGAACGCGCCGTCACCCTGGCCTCGTTCGCCTGCCCCGACGCCTTCGAGAGGGTGTGCGCCGACGCGATCCAGATGCACGGCGGCATCGCCTTCACCTGGGAGCATCCGGCGCACCTTTATCTGCGGCGGGCCCGCGCCGATGCGCAGCTGTTCGGGTCTTCGGCCTTCTACCGCGAACGCTATGTCCAGGAGCTCGGAGGATGATCGTGCAGACGGACGACGAGCTTCGCGCCGAGGTCCGGGACTGGCTCTCGGACCACTGGCGCAACGACCTGCCGCAGCGCACCGAGTCGTTTGGCCGCGACCCGCGCAGCGACTGGCTGGCCCGGGTGGTCGAGGCCGGTTGGGCCACGCCACGCTGGCCGGTGGAATGGTATGGGCGCGAGCTCGACGACCATCAGGCCCGCATCGTCGAGGCCGAGTTCGCGGCGGCGGGTGCGCCGGGCTCGGGCCAGGACCGGACCAACCTGTGGGCCAACACGGCGCTGAAGTACGCCACCGAGCCGTTCAAGCGGGAGATCATCCCGGCGCTGCTCTCCGGCCGGGTCGGCATGTGCCTGCTCTACAGCGAGCCTGGCGCCGGCTCCGACCTCGCCGCCATCCGCACCCGCGCCGACCCGCAGGGCGACGACTTCGTGGTCACCGGCCAGAAGGTGTGGACCAGCGGGGCGCAGATCGCCGACTACGGCATGCTGATCGCCCGCACCGACTGGGATGCGCCCAAGCATCGCGGGATCAGCTTCTTCTTCCTGCCGATGAGGCAGCCGGGCGTCATGGTCCGGCCGCTGCGCCAGATCACCGACGAAGCCCACTTCAACGAGGTGTTCATCGACCAGGCGATCGTCCCGGCCGAAAACCTGCTGGGCCCGCTCGGCGGCGGCTGGGCGGTGCTGCAGACCGCGCTGGCCTATGAGCGATCGGTGATGGGCGACGCGGCCCGGGGCCCCCGAAGCGGCGCCGAGACGCCGCACGGCGACGGCGCGCTGGTCGAACTGGCGCGGGAGGCCGGCCGGCTTGGCGACAGCGCGATCCGCCAGCGGATCGCCCAGGTGACGGCCTGGAAGGTGCTGAACCGCCTGAACGCCCGGCGGGCCAAGGCCGATCTGGCGCAAGGAACCTCCTCGCCGACCATGTCGCTCGGCAAGCTGGCCATGTCGCGCATCCTGCACGAGGAGGCCAGGCTGCGCACCGACCTGCTCGAGGCGGAGAGCCTGCTGCAAGGCCCGGATCACCCCGGCGCCGAAGACGCCAACTTCCTGGCCCTGAACGCCTACTTCACCTCGATCGGCGGCGGCACCGACCAGATCCAGCGCAACATCATCGGCGAACGGGTGCTGGGCCTGCCAAGAGAACCGGAGGTCGACCGCGACCTGCCGTTCCGCGACGTGCGGGCGGGGTAGGGGGAGCGAGTGCGTCCTTCGATACGGCCGCGCTGCGGCCTACTCAGGATGACGAACTCTAGAGCGCGTTCCGATCTGATGGAATCAAATCGGCGCTCTAGGTCTTTGTTTTGGCGCATGATTAATCCGAAAACCGGTTCCCACTTTTCGGATCATACGCTAGTGAATCGCACCCACCGTCGTCATGCTGAGTAGCCTGCGCAGCAGGCGTATCGAAGCACGCATTTCCTACGTCTCCACCGCGCCCTTCAAGAGCTCCGCCACCTCGCCGCCACGTCCCGCCAGGACGCCTTTGGCCGAGTAGAGCGCCATGCCGAACACCTGGCTGGGTTCGATCTTGGGCGGCATGACCAGTTCGTAGCGGTCGGTGACCACGTCGAGCAGGGCGGGACCCGGTTCGGCCAGCCATTGGCGGACGGCGTCGTCGAGGTCGTTCGGGTCGGTCACGCGCCGGCCCCAGAAGCCCATGGCTTCGGCGATGCGGCTGAAATCGGGGTTCTTCAGGTCGGTGTAGGCGTCGAGCAGGCCCTCGACCTTCTGCTCCAGCTCGACGAAGCCCAATGATGAATTGTCGAACACCACCACCTTGATCGGCAGATCCTCCTGTTTGGTGGTGATCAGGTCGCCGAGCAGCATGGCGATCCCGCCGTCGCCCGACAGCGAGATCACCTGCCGGCCCGGGAAGGCGGCCTGGGCCCCCAGGGCCTGGGGCATGGCGTTGGCCATGGTGCCGTGGCTGAGGCTGACCAGCGTGCGGTTCTTGCCGGTGGACGGCACGTGGCGCAGGCACCAGACCATCGGCGAGCCGCCGTCGGCGGTGTAGATCGCATCGGACTGGGCGTGCCGGGCGATGGTCTCGACCAGATATTGCGGATGGATCGCCCCGCTCTTGCCGGCCACCGCGCGCTTTTCGAGCGCGGCCTCGGCCTTGCGGTCATGCTTCAGCGCCTCGTCGAGGAAGCCGCGGTCGTCGCGCGGTTTCAGGCGCGGCAGGAGGGCGTCCAGGGTTGCGGCCACGTCGCCGACCGCGGCGATCTCCACCGGATGGCGGCGGCCAAGGTGGGCGCCGTCGATGTCGATCTGGATGATGGTCGCCTTGGACGGATAGAACTGGCGCCAGGCGAAGTCGCAGCCGAGCAGCAGCAGCGTGTCGCAGCTCATCAGCGTGTGATAGCCGCCGTCGGTCCCGAACACCCCGGTCATGCCGACGTCGAACGGGTTGTCGTGCTCGAGGAAATCCTTGGCGCGGGAGGTGCGGGCCACCGGGGCCTTCAGCCGGTCGGCGAGGGCGATGACCTGATCGTGGGCGTGCTCGCAGCCCGAGCCGCCGTAGATGGCGATCCTCGTCCCCGCGTTCAGCGCCGCGGCGATCGTGTCGAGTTCGGCGTCGCTGGGGCGCACCACCGGCTTGGCGCGATGCACCGCGAAGGCGGGCTCGTCGGGGGCCTTGGCGCTGGACACGTCCACCGGCACGATCAGCACCGCCGCGCCGCGCCTGGACAGCGCCGCCTGGGCGGCCATGGCGGTCATCCGCCGGGCCTGGGCCGGGGTACGGATCTCCTCGCAGAACACGCTGCCGGCCTTGTAGACCGACTTGAAGTCCACCTCCTGCGGGAAGTCGAAGCCGAGCTCGTCGCGGACGATCTGGCTGGCGATCAGCACCACCGGCGCCCGGTTGCGGTGGCTCTCATAGAGGCCGTTGATGAAGTGCAGGCTGCCCGGCCCGCACGAGCCGGCGCACAGGGCCAGCTCGTCGCTCAAGAGGGCGTCGGCCCCGGCGGCGAAGGCGCCCGCTTCCTCATGGCGCATGTGCACCCAGCGGATCTCGCCGCTGCGCCGGATCGCGTCGGTGAAATAGTTCAACGTGTCGCCGGGCACGCCGTAACATCGCTTGGCCCCCGCCTGGCTCAGCACCTCGACCATCACGTCGGCGACTGTACGGCTCATGGCGGTTCTCCTGGGGTGAAGGAGAGATAGGGTGGAGAAGGTTTCTACTCCACCCTGGCCATGTACTCCGGCATCCAGCCCTCGTTGGCGGTGCGGAGGTCGGCGAGGTCGATGGCGAACAGGGGTTCGCGGCCGCCGGTGATCAGGGCCAGCTCGCAGCCGCCGGCCTGGCCGATCGGCTCGGCGGGAACACCCGCGGCGTCGGCGCGGGTATAGACCTCGTCGGCCTTGTCGGCGGGGAGGGCGATCAGATAGCGGCCCTGGTCCTCGCCGAACAGCCAGCCGAGGGGGTTGATCTCCGGTTCGGGGGTGAGCGCGATGCCGACGCCGGAGGCCAGAGCCATTTCCGCCGCGGCGGCGATCAGGCCGCCGTCGGCGAGGTCGTGGACGGTGCGCACCACGCCGTCATGGATCAGGCTCCGGATCAGGTCGCCGGTGCGGCGTTCGGCGGCGAGGTCGACGGGCGGCGGCGGGCCGGCCTCGCGGCCCAGCAGTTCGCGGAGGTAGAGCGACTGGCCGAGGTGGCCGCCGTGCTCGCCGGTGTTCTGGTCGCCGACCAGGATCAGCACCTCGCCGGCCGCCAGCCTGCCGTAGCCCGCGCGCTTGGTGCTATCGGCCAGCAGGCCCACGGCGCCGACGGTCGGGGTCGGCGGAATGCCGACGCCGGAGGTCTCGTTGTAGAGCGACACATTCCCGCTCACGACCGGGAAGTCGAGCGCGCGGCAGGCTTCGGCCATGCCGTCGATGGCGCGGACGATCTGGCCCATGATCTCGGGCCGCTCGGGATTGCCGAAGTTGAGGTTGTCGGTGATGGCGATCGGCTCGGCCCCGACGGCGGTCAGGTTGCGCCAGGCCTCGGCCACCGCCTGCTTGCCGCCCTCGTAGGGATCCGCCTGCACGTAGCGCGGGGTGCAGTCGGAGGTGACGGCCAGGGCCTTCCTGGAGCCGTGCACGCGGACGATGCCGGCGTCGGCGGCGGTGGCGCTGTCGGCCAGGGTGTCGGCCATCACGTGCCGGTCGTACTGCTCCCACAGCCAGCGCTTGGAGGCGAGGTCGGGGCAGGCCAGGAGCTTCAGGATCGCCTCGGCCCAGTCCACCGGCGCGGGAACCTCGCCGAGCGGGGCGGGGGGCTTGGGCTGGACCCACGGCCGGTCGTAGAGCGGGGCGTCGTCGAACAGCGGGGCCAGCGGCACGTCGGCCACCACCTGGCCCTTGTGCCTCAGCACCATCCGGCCGGTGTCGGTGGTCTGGCCGATCACGGCGGCGTCCAGGCCCCATTTCTCGAACACGCGATAGCCGTCGGCTTCGCGCCCGGGCTTGAGGATGGCCAGCATCCGCTCCTGGCTCTCCGACAGCATCATCTCGTAGGCGCTCATGCCGGTTTCGCGCTGGGGCACGGCGTCGAGGTCGAGTTCGACGCCGACCCCGCCCTTGCCGGCCATCTCCACCGACGACGAGGTCAGGCCCGCCGCGCCCATGTCCTGGATGGCGGCGACGGCGCCGGTGGCCATCAGCTCCAGTGTCGCCTCGATCAAGAGCTTCTCGGCGAAGGGGTCGCCGACCTGCACGGTGGGGCGTTTCTCGTCCGACGCGTCGTCGAACTCGGCCGAGGCCATGGTGGCGCCGTGGATGCCGTCGCGGCCGGTCTTGGAGCCGAAATAGACCACCGGCAGGCCGGCGGCGGGGGCGGCGGAGTAAAAGATCTTGTCGGCGTCGGCCAGGCCCACGCACATGGCGTTGACCAGGATGTTGCCGTCGTAGCCGGGGTGGAAGTTGGTCTCGCCGCCCACGGTCGGCACACCGACGCAGTTGCCGTAGCCGCCGATGCCGGCCACCACGCCCGCCACCAGTCGCCGGGTCTTGGGATGCTCGGGCGCGCCGAAGCGGAGGGCGTTGAGCAGGGCGATCGGGCGGGCGCCCATGGTGAAGACGTCGCGCATGATACCGCCGACGCCGGTCGCCGCGCCCTGATAGGGCTCGATGTAGGAGGGGTGGTTGTGGCTCTCCATCTTGAAGATGGCCGCCTGGCCGTCACCGATGTCGACCACGCCGGCGTTCTCGCCCGGGCCGCAGATCACCTTGGGCCCGGTGGTGGGGAATTTGCCGAGGTGTTTCTTCGAGGATTTGTACGAGCAGTGCTCGGACCACATCACGCTGAAGATGCCGAGCTCGACCTGATTCGGCTCGCGGCCGAGCCGGTCGAGGATCACGGCGTATTCGTCGGCCTTCAGGCCGTATTCGGCGGCCAGCTCGGCCGTGGTCTTGGTAGGGGCGATCATGGGCGGGGGACTAACCGATTTGCGGGGGCGTGTCAGCGCGGCGGTTGGGGCCGCGCCTGGAATGGCGCCTTAGATAGGGGCGCCTCGCCCATCCGGCGAAGATTTCACGCGAAAGGATTGCGGCTGTCACAAGCGTGGCCGCATTATGCGGCCTTCACACACGCGTCGAACCAGCCCTGGGAGGCGATCATGTCGGTAAGTGGTGAGTACGAGATCACGGTGCATACCCCGAACGGCGATCGCGACGCGCACCTGTCGCTGCATGCCGACGGCGACCATCTGACCGGCGAGCAATGCACGGACGGCCACTGCCAGCACATCGAGCATGGCGAGGTCCACGACGCGCATTTCGAGTGGACCAGCGAACTGGCCGAACCGCACGCCACCCTGCACTTCACCGCCCAGTGCGACGACCATTCGTGCTCGATCATCTCGGGCGACGTGGATGCGGGCCCGCTGGGCAGCTTCCACTTCACCGGGAAGAAGCTCTGAGGGGAGTAGTACCCTAAGGGCACGTTCCCGACTGGCAGACGATGGTGATCGTCGCCTGCAGCGTCTTGCCGGCGTGGTGGAAACGCGGGCCGTCGTAGCTGCAGGTGAAGCCGGGGATGTTGCTGTCCGAGCCTGGTCCGCCGACCACGGTGAAGGTGGCGTTGGAGAAGCTCGAGCCCATCAGGCTCTCCACCTCCGACCGTGAAGCGCTGCCCGCATAGACCTGGCCGTTCCCGTCGTTGATCACCGCGCTGTTGGGGGCGTAGTAGCCGGGCTTGCCCGACGTCTCGCTCCATTTGCCGGGAATCTGGCTGCCCTTGATCGAGCTCTTGCACTGCTGGGCCGCGGCGGTTCCGGCGGCGAGGGAAGCGATAAGCAAAAGCGTGGGGTACAGGACGCGATGACGAGGCATGGCCGGCTCCTGGTTGGGTGAACCAAGCTTAGCATGGTTGCCGGCGGGCCGCGCGCTCACTTCCCGTAGACGAACGTCCCGCTGTCCAGGTCGATCTTGGGGAATTCGTCCTTCTCGCGCCAGTAGTCCTGGCTGTGACGCCATTCGGGCTGGTCGCCGCTCCGGGGCAGCAGGTGCTGGCCGCGGGTGATGTAGCCGGGGTTGAAGTTCTCCAGGTCGATCCACTCCGACAGCGTCATCTCCGGCGGCGCCACCTCGACCCGTTTCGCGCCGGTGACCTGCATATGGTTCAGCAGGCGGCAGACGAAGTCGGCGACCAGGTCGGTGCGCAGGGTCCAGCTGGCGCGGAAATAGCCGAACACCCAGGCCAGGTTCGGCACGCCCGAGAACATCATGCCGCGGTAGGTGACGGTGTCGGAGAACACCAGCGGCCTGTTGTCGACGGTGACGGCGATGTCGCCGAGGACGTTCAGGTTGAAGCCGGTGGCCGTGAGGATCAGGTCGGCCTCGAGCTCCTCGCCCGAGGTCAGCCGGATGCCCTTTTCGGTAAAGCAGTCGATCTCGCCGGTGGCCACCGAGGCCTTGCCCGAGGCGATGCCCTGGAACAGGTCGCCGTCGGGCACGAAGGCGATCCGCTGGCGCCACGGCAGATAGCGGGGGGTGAAGTGCTTCTCCACCTGCTCGGCGGGCAGGAACAGGCCGACAGCGTCGAGCAGCTCCTTGGTCACGGTCTCCGGCTCCGAGAAGCAGCGGCTGGTGAAGGCGTCCATGTCGTAGAGGATCTTGCGGCGGACGATCTCGTGGATCCAGGTTTCGTCGACCTGCAGCTGGCGCAGGGTGTCGGCCAGCTCGTTGGCGTTCTGGCCGGGGATGAAATAGGTCGGCGAGCGCTGCAGCATGGTGACGTGGCCCGCGGTCGGGGCCATGGCCGGGACCACCGTCGCCGCCGTCGCGCCCGAGCCGATGACGATGACGCGCTGGCCGGTATAGTCGAGGTCTTCGGGCCAGGTCTGCGGGTGCACGATCCGGCCCTTGAAGCGGTCCATGCCCGGCCACTCGGGGGTGTAGCCCTCCGAATGGCGGAAGTAGCCCTGGCACATCCACAGGAAGCCCGTGGTGAAGCGCCGTGTCTCGCCGTCGTGCACGGCTTCCACGGTCCACAGGTTCTCGGCGCTGGACCAGCTGGCCGAGACGATGCGGTGGCCATAGCGGACGTGGCGTTCGAGGTCGTTCTCCTCGATCACCTCGCGCATGTACCGGAGGATTTCCTCGGCGGTGGCGATCGGGGCGCCGACCCAGGGCTTGAAGCGGTAGCCGAAGGTGTAGAGATCGCTGTCGGAGCGGATGCCGGGGTATTTATGGGTCAGCCAGGTGCCGCCGAAGCTCTCCTGCGTCTCCAGGGCGACGAAGGTCGTCCCGGGACACTGGGTCTGCAGGTGATAGGCGCTGCCGATGCCCGAGATGCCGGCCCCGACGATCAGCACGTCGAAATGCTGGGTCTCGCCCGGGGCCGCCGCTTCCGGCCGCTTCAGCGTCGCCGTTCCGTCCGCCATGTCTCGCTCCCTTGACCTCTGCTCCGGCTTCTTCGAGCCGCGACGTCACGATCAGTAAGAACCGATCCCGCGCCTTGAACGAAGTCAATCCTAGGTGAACGGCGATAACTTGTCTCGCTCGATCATGAGTTCCCCATCCTCAATGTCGTCATCCCGGAAAGGCCGCAGGCCTTGTCCGGGACCCAGCGAACGCCACGCGTGAAGCCGCCGTGCAGCAGCGTTGGGGGCGGGGCTGCTGGGTCCCGGATAAGCGCTGCGCGCTTTCCGGGATGACGAAAAATTTTAGCGCGCTTCGAGGTGCGCCCCCTCAGTGCGCCGCCACCAGCGGAAGTTCGACGTAGCTGGCTTCGCTTGCGGTGTGGAACACGCGCTCGGTGCTCTTGCGGTAGTCGGCCGGCTTGGCGAAGAAGATGTTGTTCACATAGGTCTGCGGGTTGCGGTCGTAGAGCGGGAACCAGCTCGACTGGATCTGCACCATGATCCGGTGGCCCGGCAGGAACACGTGGTGGGCGTTGGGCAGGGCGAACCGATAGGACTCGACCCGGCCCGGCGCGATCGGTTCGGGCGTCTCGAAGCTCTTGCGATAGCGGCCGCGCAGGATGTCCATCGACACGGCCAGCTGGTAGCCGCCCATCTTGGCGTCTGCCGGATCCTCATCCGGGTAAACGTCGATCAGCTTGACCACGAAGTCCACGTCCGTGCCGGTGGTCGAGGCGAACAGGTTGGCCACGGGCGCGCCGGCGATCTCCACCGGTGCGGTCAGGGGATCGGTCTCGTAGGTCAGCACGTCGGTGCGGTCGGAGAACAGCCGCTGGTCGTCGACCAGCCATTGCCGCCAGGTCGAGCCTTCGGCGTAGGTCGGCCGGATCGGGCGCAGGCGGTACGGCACCGGCTTGGCGGGATCGGAGATGTATTCGTCGAAGCCGGCCTGGCCGCCGAAGACCTGGCTGGCGAACAGGGCGACGGGGGTGCGCGGGCGATCGAAGCCGAGCTTGAACCCGGGCTCGAGATAGAGCGGCGTGGGCGCGGCCGGCGCCGTGGGCGGCCAGGCCTGGTAGGACCGCCATTTGCCGGCGCCGGTCTCATAAGCCAGCACCGGCGGGGTGTCGGCCTTGGGGGCGCCGTCCTTCAATCGCTGGTTCAGCCAGGGCGCCAGCACCTCGTGGCGAAAATGCCAGGCGGTGTCGCCGTCGAACTTGATGTCGCCGAGCTCGGCGCCCTCGCGCATGGCGCCGCCGTGCGACCAGGGGCCGAGCACCAGATAGTCCATGTCGCCGGCGGTATCCTTGGGCTTGGTCGCCTCATAGGTGGCGACGGCCCCGTACATGTCCTCCTGGTCCCACAGGCTGGCCACATACATGGTCGGCGTCTTCAGCGGCCGGGCTCCCAGGATCTCGTCCAGCGCCTGCGCCCGCCAGAAGGCGTCGTAGGCCGGGTGATCGGCCATGCGCTTGGGGAAGCCCAGCTGGCCGACGCCATAGCGCGCCATGAAGTCGCCGGCCGAACCGGCGGCGAGGAAGGTGTCGTAGTCGTCGTAGGCCGAGCGCCACAGGTCGGCGCCTTCACCGCGCTCGGTGTCCTGGCTGTAGTAGTAGTCGTAGCCGATCAGGCGGAAGGCCCCGCCGTGGAAGTCGTCGTCGTTCTTCCAGGTGTTGGCGACCGGATTGACCGGTACGGCCGCCTTCAGCGCCGGGTGCGGATCGGCCAGCGCCATCAGCACCATCATGCCGTCGTAGGAGACGCCGATCATGCCGACCCTGCCGTTGCTCTCCGGCGTGTTCCTGACCAGCCAGTCGATGGTGTCCCAGGCGTCGGTGGCGTGGTCGGTCGAGGTGGCGTTCAAGGGGCCGCGCAGGGGCCGCTCGTTGATATAGACGCCTTCCGAGCCGTACTTGCCGCGCACGTCCTGGTAGACGCGGATATAGCCGGCCTCGACCGCATAGTCGTCGCCGACCGGCAGGATGGCCTTCATGTGCGGGCTCTGGGCGCGCGAGGTCTCGCTGTTGGCGTTGTAGGGCGTGCGGGTCAAAAGGATCGGTGCGTTCTTGGCCCCCTTGGGCACGACGATCACCGTGTGCAGCTTCACCCCGTCGCGCATGGGGATCATCA